>Ga0315907_10002973_pt1 | contig 20573 bp, 14 predicted proteins | sample LakEriMetagenome_3_FD_203525 | JGI IMG/M metagenome (GOLD analysis project Ga0315907, IMG submission 203525) | Freshwater fungal communities from buoy surface, Lake Erie, Ohio, United States - Buoy 12 MA123 | ecosystem: Environmental > Aquatic > Freshwater > Lake > Lake biofilm | place: USA...
CTTTGACGATGCCGATGCCCATATCGATGCGTTCCGACCAGATGGCCGTGAGTGGAGCTGTGGGGGTGGCGCTGATCTGGGATGACGGGGCAGAAATATTGCCTGCGGTGTCGATGGCGGCGACGGTGTAGAAGTAGGTGGTGCCGTTGCTGACGGAATTGTCCGTGAAGGTGCTGGCGGATGGGGAGGCGACGAGCGAGAAGCCCGCTCCGCTGACGTTGCTGCGGAAGACGCGGTAGCCTGCGAGGTCGGCTTCCGTGCTGTCGGTCCAGTCGAGCGCGACCGAGGCGTTTCCGGCGGTGGCTGCGAGGCCGGTGGGTGCGGCTGGCGGGGTGGTGTCAGCCGGGGTGGCGGAGACTTCCGGAGAAAGCAGGGAAATATTGCCCTCAATGTCGATGGCGGCGACGGTGTAGAAGTAGGTGGTGCCGTTGCTGACGGAATTGTCCGTGAAGGTGCTGGCGGACGGGGAGGCGACGAGCGAGAAGCCCGATCCGCTGACGGTGCTGCGGAAGACGCGGTAGCCTGCGAGGTCGGCTTCCGTGCTGTCGGTCCAGTCGAGCGCGACCGAGGCGTTTCCGGCGGTGGCTGCGAGGCCGGTGGGTGCGGCTGGCGGGGTGTTGTCAGCCGGGGTGGCGGAGACTTCCGGAGAAAGCAGGGAAGCATTGCCTGCGGTGTCGATGGCGGCGACGGTATAGAAGTAGGTGGTGCCGTTGCTGACGGAATTGTCCGTGAAGGTGCTGGCGGATGGGGAGGCGACGAGCGAGAAGCCCGCTCCGCTGACGTTGCTGCGGAAGACGCGGTAGCCTGCGAGGTCGGCTTCCGTGCTGTCGGTCCAGTCGAGCGCGACCGAGGCGTTTCCGGCGGTGGCTGCGAGGCCGGTGGGTGCGGCTGGCGGGGTGGTGTCAGCCGGGGTGGCGGAGACTGGGTTGGTGGGTTCCGAGGCGTATCCGTAAGAATCGACGGCTGCGACCTTGTAATGGTAGGTGGTGCCATTGGTGACCGAGGCATCGTTCCAGGAGCTTGTGGTCACCGTAGTCAGTTTGCTGTAGGTACCGGCGGCGCTCGTCGCGCGGAGAACGTCGTAGCCTGCGAGGTCGGCTTCCGTGTTGTCAGCCCAGTCGAGGGCGACGGAGGCATCGCTGGCTGATGCGGTGAGGGCGGTTGGTGTGGAAGGCGCTTCCTCGTGGCGGATGCCGAAGGTATCGGCTACGGTGCCGGTGCTGGTGATGAAGCGTGCGAGGAGTTCGTTGCCATTCACGTCGAGCACGAGGCTGCCGAGTTTGCTCATGGAGACGAACATGGCCGGGTGGTTGAGGGTGCCGGTGCCGACTTTGCCGCTGCTGCCGGCCACCACGTAAACGGCACCGTCGCGCGGGATGGGGCGTTTCACATAGGTGCCAGAACCATCCGGGTCCCCACCCGAGTTGTCACGGATCATGCTGGCGGCATCGAAGGTGCTGCTGAGACCATAGTGTCCATCGAGGAGGAAGCTGCGTTCGTAGGTGTGGCTGTGTCCGCTGAGGACGAGGTCGACTCCGTAGCTCTCGAGGAGCGGAAGGAAGACCGAGCGCATCTGGGTCATGCGGCCCGAGCTGTCAGTGGACGAGTCGGAATCGTGCGTTCCCTTCGTGTAGGGTGGGTGGTGGAAGAAGGCGATGATCCATTCCTGCGAAGTCGCGGCAAGGTCGTTCTGGAGCCATTGGTACATGGCTCCGGTGGTTGAGCGCGGCGTATCCTGCGAGTCGAGGCAGATGACGTGTACATTGGCGTAGTCGAACGAGTAGTAGGCTTCCGTGCCGGAGGCCACTCCGCCGGAGGAACCATTCACGGGAAGAGTGAACGAGTTGAAGTACGGACCCGTTTGCGTTGGGGAATCCGAGTAGACCGCATCGTGGTTCCCGAGGGTGGGCCAAAGCGGGGTATTCCGCAGGGTATCCGGATAGATCTGGAAGAGGGAGCGGGTCATTTCCTCGTCCGTTCCATTGTTGTAGGCATTGTCGCCCAGCATGAGGAGGAGATCGGTGGAGGCGTTGCCGTTGAATTGCTGGAAGGCATTGCGGACGGCGATGGCATTGGCGTCGCCCGTGCCGCAGTCGCCGAGCACCCAGAAGCGGGTTTTCCGGGCCGTCCCGGCGGGTGGGTGGGTCGTCACGAAATACGGTTCGCCGCCTGCGAGGTCGCCCGCTGAGGTTCCAGCGGCATAGTAGTAGCGAGTTTCCGGGGAAAGGCCGGACAGTTCCACACTGTGTTCCGTGCGGCTGCCGCTCACAACGATGGTCTGGTCGAGGGCACCGGGTGCCGTTCCGAAGCGCAGGCGCGTATCCGTGGCGATGGTGGTGCGCCAGCGGATGGTGGCTGCCGACGGGCTGACGGACTGCAGGTATGGTGAGCGGACAAATCCGAGGGGAACGACGCCGTCGGTTAGACGCAGGTCGAAGCTGATGTCGGAGCTGGCGCCTGAATCCTGGTGGATTTCGACGGCGACCACGTTGGTTCCGCTCAGAAGGGCGGAAGGGCTGAGGGTAAACGAGTGGAACGTGGTGGTTTCATCGGTTCCGGTGACCGCGCTGGAGGCTGGGGTGGTGGCGGTGACTGTACCTGCCGGCATATTCGTCCGGGCGACTTCCGTGCCGTTGAGGTAGATGACAGCACCGTCGTCGCGGAGAATCTCGAGTTTGAGTCCTGCCAGTTGGGTGGGGTCGGTCACGGCGAACGATCGCCGGAAATACGTGGTGATGTATTTGGCCGTGCTGCTGGGACCGAAGCCGACGACCGTTTGCTCGTCACCATCGCCGTAGCCGAGCTGGGCGGGGCCACTGGCCCAGGCGGAATCGTCGAATGCGGACTGACGCCATGCCGTTCCCTGGTCGGTGCCATTATCGAGGTACTTCCATGTGCTTCCGGCCGGGACGAGCGTGAGTTGTGCCGGTGCGCTGCCGGGGAGGAGGGAAGCGAGGCAGACCGCAGAGAGGAGGGGCGTGGTGGCTTTCATGGGATTGCAATGTTACACAATTTCACACAATGACCATAGATTCATGCCGGGGCGAAATGTTTTCTGCGGTAAAAACCAGGGATGCCCGGGATTGTGCCGGGTCCGCGGGCGCGTGGTGAAACAGGCGAAAGGCGAGGGGCGTATGCCTGAGAGCATGAGAAGAGCGATGATGATCAGTGTCGGCTGGCTGCTGGGTCAGGGGCCGGTGGCCGGGGAGAGTGCGGCGGTGGCTGGCAAGACCTTTGCGAAGGACATCCGGCCGCTCATGGAGACGTACTGCTGGGATTGTCATGGGGACGGAGCCGACAAAGGGGAAGTGAATTTCGATGCCTTCACGGATGAGGCCTCCGTGCTGGCGGCGCGGAAGCTGTGGCAGGGAACCATGTTTCACATTGAGCAGTGGACCATGCCGCCATCGGACAAAAAGACGCAGCCGACGCGGGAGGAACGGGACCTGCTGGTGGCATGGATCGACCAGCTGCTGAACCCGGTGGATCCGGCGAATCCCGATCCGGGGCGGGTGACGGTGCGGCGGCTCAACCGGGTGGAGTACAACAATACGGTGCGGGATCTGCTGGGGGCGAAGTCGCGTCCCGCCGATGAATTTCCTGAAGACGACACGGGGTATGGTTTCGACAACATCGGGGACGTGCTCACGCTGCCGCCGATTCTGATGGAACGGTATCTGATTGCGGCCGACCGAGTGCTCCTTGAAGTGCTGCCGCCCCTCCCTGGTCCGCCGGACCGGCGGGAGTACAGCGGGGAAGCGCTGCATGGGGCGGGCCTGCCCGACCATGAGACGCGGTTGCTTGCTTTTCCTGGCGAATGCGAAGTCGATTTCGATGCGGCCGCGGCCGGCAGCTACCGGATCCGGGTGGTGGCATGGGAAGAAGCGGCTGGCAACGAGCGGGCCAAACTGCGCGTGAAGGCCGCCGGAAAGGAAGTCGGCACCTTCGTCATGGAGTCGGCCGACCCCGCGAAGCCGCAGACCATCGAGGCCAAAGTGACCCTTGAGAAGGGATCGCACAAGGTGACCGCTGATTTTCTGAATGATTTCTACGATCCCTCGCTGCCTGAAGGGAAGGGCCGGGACCGGAACATCCGGCTGCGCAGCATCGAGGTGGAGGGGCCGCTCGATGTGCAGCCGGCACCGCCCGGCGAAGTGCTCGCACAGGTTCTCGCGAAGGCGGGGGCGGAAGGGGAAAGCGAAGCCGGGGCGCGGCTGGTGCTGCAGCACTTTGCGAGCCGTGCCTTCCGGCGGGCCGCCGTGCCTGGTGAAGTGGATCGGCTCATGAAGGTGTTCGGGGCCGTCAGCGGGGCCGGCGAAGGCTGGCGCGATAGCCTGCGGGTGGCCATGAAGGCCGTGCTGGTGTCCCCGCATTTCCTCTACCGCATCGAGCGGCAACCCGACGCCGAGAATCCGCAGAAGATTGTCGATGTGAACGAATATGCGCTCGCCAGCCGCCTGAGTTACTGGCTCTGGAGCAGCATGCCCGACGACGAACTGCTGTCGCTGGCATTCCGCAATCAGCTGCGGAGCAATCTCACGGCGCAGGTTGAACGCATGCTGGCCGACCCGAAATCGCGGGCGCTGGCCGAGAATTTCGGGGGTCAGTGGCTGGAACTGCGGTCGCTTGGGGCGGCGCGTCCCGATCCCGAGCGCTTTCCGGAATTCACCCCGGAACTGCGGTCGGCCATGCGGCGCGAGACGGAGGAACTCTTTGCGCACATTGTGCGGGAGAACCGTCCGGTGACGGAATTTCTCGATGCGGGATATTCCTATCTGAACGGGACGCTGGCGCAGTTCTACGGCATCGGGGGGGTGAGCGGAGATGAATGGCGGATGGTGACGCTGCCGGAGTCGGCGCAGCGGCGCGGCATTCTGACGCATGCGAGCATTCTGACGGTGACGAGCGATTCGATCCGGACGTCGCCTGTGAAGCGCGGCAAGTGGCTGCTTGAGAATATTCTGGGGATCAGTGCGCCGCCGGCTCCGCCGAATGTGCCCGCGCTTGCCGAGGGCAGGGAAGTGGAGAAGTCGGGCACCGTGCGGCAGAGGCTGGAAGCACACCGGACCAAGCCTGGCTGTGCGGGCTGCCACAGTCTGATCGACCCCCTTGGATTTGCGCTGGAGAACTACAATGCGATCGGGAAGTGGCGTGACCGCGACGGGGAGTTTCCGGTGGACAACACGGGGGTGCTGACGACCGGGCAGAAGTTCAGCGGGGCGGGTGATCTGGCGAAGATTTTCCTGACGGAGCGGCGCGACACCTTTGCGCGCGGGGTGGTCCGCAAGATGATGACCTATGGGCTGGGACGCGGGGTGGAACCGTACGACCGGCCGGCTGTGGAAGCGGTCATGGAGCGGATGGGCCGGGAAGGCTATGCCATGCGGAGTCTGATTCTCGGGATTGCCGAGAGTCTGCCGTTTCAGAAGCGGCGGGGCGATGGGTCGTAGGTCATGGGCATGAGGAAGAACTTGCGTGGCGGGAGCTGCTGACGGAAGACTGACCTGCGTGAGAGTGAACCATGACCATCCGGAAGCGAAGCGGCGCGCGAGTGCTGCGCGGGCTGGCTGTGGCGTGGCGGCCGTGTTGGGGCAGGCCGACTGAGACCCTGTGGAGAATTTTATGGACGAGGCATGGCTGGCACAGCTGCGGGAACGGGAAGATGGGAGCTGGTGGCACCGGGTGCTGCGCGGGATGGTGGTGGAGGAACTGCGGCGGCGGCTGCCCGATGGTTCCCGGCTCATCGATGCCGGCTGCGGTACGGGTGGGCTCCTCGCTGAATTCCGGCGTCAGCGTGTCCCATGGCAGGTAGCGGGATTCGATCTGTCCGGCGAAGCGGTCCGGCTGGTGCGGGAACGGGGCTTCACGGCCGTGCAGCGTGCCGAAGTGGAAGCGATTCCGTGGCCGGATGGCTGTCTCGAGGCGGTCGTGTGTCTGGATGTGCTGGATCAGGAATCGGTCGATGAGCATTTGGCGGTGGCCGAGCTGGGCCGGGTCCTGCGGCCCGGGGGATTGCTGATCGTGCAGGTGCCCGCGTCGGAACGCCTGCTGGGATCGGCCGGGAGTTTTCCGGGCAGTGTCCGGCGGTACTCGCCCGGACGGCTGCGGGAATTGTTTCCGGAGGAATCCTGGCGGATCGACCTGCTGCATGGCTGGAATTCGATCGGTTATCCATGGGCGAGGCTCGGTCAGTGGCTGCGGGGGGCGCGGCCGGGCCAGTGGGGACCGGTTGGGCGCAGCGCCGCGGTTTCCGATTTCCTTGCCTCGCTGGGCAGCTGGGATGCGGCGGTCTGCCGGGCGCTGCGGCTGGGCTGGGGGACTTCGCTGTTGCTGGTTGCCACGAAGACCGGCCGCACGGTGCCGCCTGTGCCCTGAGGCCGCTCAGGCCCGCGGGTGGGCGGAACGGTACGCCTGCTTCATGCGTTCCGTGGAGACGTGAGTGTAGATCTGCGTGGTGGCAAGGCTCGCATGGCCGAGCAATTCCTGAACTGAGCGCAGGTCGGCTCCGTTATCGAGCAGGTGGGTAGCGAAGCTGTGGCGCAGTTTGTGCGGGGTGATGCGCAGGGGGATGCTGGAGGCCCGGAGATACTTTTCGAGAATGGCCGCCACCGCCTGCGGCGAAATGCGGCGCCGCACCTTGCTCAGAAAGAGCGGTCCGCTGTGCACACCCGCCTCGTGACGGTAGCGCTGCAGCGCGGTCATGGCATGCGAACCGAGCATACAGAGCCGTTCCTTGCGGCCCTTCCCGCGGACCCTGATGACCCCGCTCACGGGATCGATGTCCTCGGCATTGAGATCGACCAGTTCCTGGCGGCGGAGACCGCTGCTGTAGAATGTTTCGAGGATGGCGGCGTCGCGTGCGGGACCCCATGCGGGGGCCTGCTGATCCTTTGGCAGGGTCAGCGGCAGGGCCAGCAGTTCCTCGAGTTGTGCGAGCGTGAGGACGACCGGAAGCTTCCGTTCCGCCTTCGGCATGCGCACATCCTCGAGCGGGTTGGCAGCCAGCCCATGGCGTCGCTGCAGGAACCGGAAGAAACTCCGCAGCGCACTGAAATGCAGCCGCACGGTCGCACGTCCCGCCTCCGCCTTCATCATCCGGAACATCCAGCCCCGCAGGTCATCGGCGGTAACCTCGGGCCACGACCGGAATCCTTGCCACTGCCCGCGGAACCGGCCCAGGGCATGCCCATAATTGATCAGCGTGCGCGGCGACGCGTTCCGTTCCGCCGACAGAAAATCGAGGAATGCTTCCTCCAGCGCATCCGGACGGGAATCCGTGGACGCGGGGGAAGCCGGGGTTCCGGTGGGAAGGGGCGATGCCGTCCGTTTTCTCAAGATTTTCGACATTTATGGTTTTTCTTGCTTTCTCTGATGATTGGAGCACGGATCGTGAGGAAATCGACCGAATCTTCGTTGCTTCCAGGCATGAGGTCCCGATAGGTGGCGTTTCCGTTATAATTTTCTGAATCGATTGATGCAGCCACCAGCGATACCCGGTTTTGAACTGCGCGAGAGCCTGGGCCGAGGGGCCTTTGGGACGGTATGGCGGGCGATGTCCCGTCAGCATGGGGATTGCGTGGTGAAGGTGATGGATCCCGAGGGCGGCTGGCAGGGGAAGTATCTGAAGAAGTGTCTGGAGGTGCTGCGGGATGCTGGGAAGCGTGCGGATCTGGTGCCGGTGCTGGCATTTGATGTGGGGCATCGTCCTGCGTGGGTGGCGATGGCGAAGCTGCCGGAGGGGAGTGTCAATTTCGAACTGCTGACGGGCCGGCTGCCGATTCACGAGTCGTGGATGCTGCTGGAGGATCTGGCGCGGGTGCTGGCATGGCTGCATGTGCGCGGGGTGGTGCATGCGGGATTGAATTCGTGGAATGCGTTTGTGACGGCTGGGGAGAATGACGAACCGCAGGTGCTGCTGAGTGATGCGGGGCAGGGATGGGTCGAGGGAGATCCGCCAGGGAAGCTGCACCGTCAGGCTCCTTTCATTGCGCCGGAGTACTGGGATGGGGCGCAGGGGCTGGTGGCCAAGGGGAAGGCGCAGGGACGGGACGTGTATGCGTTCGGGGTGCTGGCGTGGCATCTTCTCAATGGCGGCTGGCCGCGCGGTGGCATGGTGTATGATCCGCTGCTGGAGGCGCTTGATCAGGAAGTTGATCTTGGGGAGAAGGAATTTGCGGGCTGGCTGCGGGGGACGGCGCTGCAGCCGTGGCCGGCTCCTCCGGACAACGAGGGAGTGGCGCAGCGGCAGCGGATTGTGGAACGCTGTCTGGCCGTGGATCCGTCTGGTCGCTACGAGAGCATGGAGAAGGTCTACGAGGCGCTCCGCATGTGTCTGGGAGTGGATGGGCTGCCGCGCAAGGCACCGCCTCCGGCCGTGACTCCCGGGGAACTGGCGGCCATGAACCGTCCGGAAAAGGAACGGCCGAAAAAGCGACGGCTGTGGGGATTTGGCGACCGGACCGCGGAAAGCGCCGACGAAGATTCCGAGGAAGAACAGCCGGCGCAGGCCGCTGCGTCCGGGGTCGAGCCAACCGCTGCGGTGGCCCGGGAGACGGAAGCTTCAGAAATCCGTCCTGCCGAACCGGCACGTGTGGCATCTGCGGCACGTGTGGACCCGGTGCGTCCGGCGGAGCCAGAACCAGCGGTCGTTCCGGCCGCAGCGGCACCAGCCATGGTACCCGGGCCGGTACCAGACCCAATCGTTGCCCTGGATCCTGTGATTTCGGAAGCCGAGGCAGTGAAAGTTCAGAAGGGGCCCGGGGAGGCCGGGGACAAGATGGTGCCAGCGAAGCAGTCTGAAGGAGGAAAACCTGCGGAACTGAAGTCCTTGGCTTCCGGGGACCGGAAGCCGTCGGAAACCGTTCCGGCGGCGGCGGCATCCGCCCCTGGCGAGGCGGCGGGAGAACTGAGACGGCCGGGCCGGGGTGGACGGAAACAGGATTCTGATGAACTGGACGCGGCTCCGGCCCCGGCTTCGACGCTGAGGATTCCGGAAGACGCACCGGCTCCGTCGCTGCGTCCGGCGGGTTCGATTGTGCGGGAGCGGACCCCGGTGTTTGCCGGGGTGGGAGGAAAGCTCAAGCAGTTCGTTTCCGCGGCCATGACGACCCATGGTGGCTGGCCGGCCGTGGCTGGACTGGCTCTGCTGGGATCACTTGGCGCGGCGGGTTATGGCATCAAGCAGGCTGTGGCGCGGCGGGCGGCCGACCGCGAGAGGGTGGCGCTGGCGGCCGAGGTGGCTGGGCTCCGGCAGACTGCGGCGCAGGCCGGCAATGCCAGCGAGACAGCGAAGCTCCGTGAGAACGAATCCGCGAGCCGGCTGGGTGCGGCCGGGCGGGCCAAGGTGACGGCATTGGTGGAAACGATTCTGGCGAGCCGGCCATCGGACACGTGGACCCTCGAGGTCTGGCGTGCCGCGGTGCGGCCCGTGGCCACGGAAGCCCTTCAGGAGTTCAAGGAAGCCGCGGCCACGCCGTCCGACTGCCGGGGATCGCTCCAGCTGGCACGGCTCCAGTCGGCGCTTGGCAACGAGTCCGAGGCCCTGCCGCTGCTCGAGAAGGTTTCCCGGGACCTTGAGCAGTCGCTGCTGTCGGCATCGGAAACGGCGAAGAGCGAACTCATTCCGGTGCAGGCGGTTGCCGAGGCCCTCACGGGATCGATTCTCATGGACCAGCGGAGAATCGCCGATGCGCTGCCGCACCTGCAGCTGTCGTCGTCGGCTTTTGAATCGTGGCTGGCGGCAGCCCCGACGGATGAGGCCGTTGCTCCACAGTATGCGCGCAATCTGCTGCTGGAAGGCCGGGCGCTGGCGGCGCGCGGGCAGATTGAAGAAGCGCGTACGAGGTACCTGAAGATTCCCTCGCTGACGGGCAGTCCGGGCGAGGCGGGCTTCTCTCCGGAAGAACGGTTTCTGCTGGCCGATGCGAAATTCGAGATTGCGCGTCTGGAGAGGGAAGAGGCCGCCGCGGTGGACAATCACAAGCAGAGTCTCGATCTGCTGCTGGCGCATGATCAGGTCGACAGCAAGTCAGTTCCCTGCCGCTTCCGGATGGCGCGTGGGTATTATGAACTGGGGAGGCTGCTGGCGAGATCGAGCAATCCCATGGATGCCACGGTGGCTTACCGCGAGAGTGTCAATCTCTACACCGAACTGATGCGTGAGCAGCCGCAGGATGCCGGTTTCAAGCTGAACCTTGCGGCGACCTACAACGAGGTGGCATCTCTGATTCATGCCACCAAACCCGGCAAGGAAGGCGCGAAGGAAGCGCTGGAGTATCAGAATTTCTCGATCGTTTTCCTTCGCAAGCTCAAGGAGGAACGGCCGGAGGACAACGGAATCCGCCTGACCCTTGTGCAGTCGCTCGTCCTCAATGGGGAACTGCAGGAAGCCTCGGGCGACGACAAGACGGCGGCCGAGCGGGTGGCGGAAGCAGTGGTGCTTGCGGATGAACTGATGGCCGAGCCGATGCTGGCGGCGGAGGATCGGCTGAGCTGCCAGCGGTTTGGGGCGAGGGCGTGGGGAGTCACGGGTGTACTGCACGAGAAGGCGAAGAAGAAGACGGAGGCCGTCGAGGCCTACGGGAAGGCTCTGGCGGGCTGGGAAGCGGCTCCTCCGGATTCACCACTGGACAAGACGAGTGCGGAGGCCGCGAGGAGCCGGCTCGCAAAACTCAAGCCCGGGGAATGAGCCGGGACGCAGTCCAATCATCCGGAACCGCCGGGGGCCCGGTGATTCATCTGGTGGTGAATGGCGACGGAAGGGAAGTGCCGCCGGAAACCACGGTGGCCGGTTTGCTGGTGGAACTTGGTCTGGAGGGACGCCCGGTACTCGTCGAGCGCAATGGGGACGCTCTCTTTCCGCGCGACTTTGCGGTGACCGCGCTTGGCGATGGCGACCGCGTTGAGATCGTCCGGATGGTGGCTGGAGGCTGAGCTGGCTGGTTGCTTCAGCGTGTGCTGGGCGGGAGGATTTCCACGATGTCGGCGAAGACCATGCCATCGGGAAACGAGAGGGCATTGCAGCGGCCGTGCAGAAAAGTCCCTTCCGGGCAGTGGAGGAGGCCGGCAATGTGGGCATCCGCCTTCACTTCAAAGTAGGCGCGTGGGGCGCTGCGGTGCGAAATGGCGGATTCCTCGAGAATGCTGCCGAGGGGGGTGGCACCGCTGGCAATCCGGGTGCGCACGTCCGCTGGAAACCCCTCGAGGTGAATGCCGATGGCTCCGTATTCGACGGGGGCACCATCCGTGCTGCGGCGGAGCACCACCTGGCGCATGACGTAGTCCTTCGAGAGTTCCGCGTGGACCACGGAGAGGCTGATCGGGCAGCGGTGCCAGTCGCGCAGCCTTGGTGTCATGTCCGAGGCGTGCACGAGGAGGTGGCGGTCCGGCTCCGGCATTTCCGGGCCGGTGAGGAAATGGATTTCCGGGAGAGGTCGGTCCTGCTGCGCATAGAAGTAATGCAGCGGCATGAGCAGGTCCATGCGCTCCGGATCAGGTGTAGCGGGCATCGCGGTGCTGCGGCAGAAAGAACTCGTGGAGGAGCCGGTCGACCTGCATGAGGCCTTCGCGGCTCAGGATGATGGCGTCGCCTTCCACCCGGCCGAAGCCCTGCGCCGCGAGGGCGGCCAGCTGCGGGGCGAAGCGTTCGCGTGGGTCGATGCCATAGCGCCCGGTGTAGTAGGCTGCGGAGACCCGGCCGAGTTTGAGCCGGAGGATGAATTCGCGCACGAAGCGTTCCTCGTGCGTGGTCACGCAGGCCCGGAACCACGGGAGGCGACCGCTTTCGACGAGCATCTGGTACGGAAGAATGTCCGCATGATTCTGCATGTGGACGTCGTCGAGAATTCCGAAGGACGCCACCCCGAGCGGAAGCAGATCCGCTCCACTCCAGAGGCTGTCGCGGTACACGAACTTCGTCTTCGCAGGGTCGCGCACCACCGTGGTGGCGCTGGTGACCGTGTAGCCTGCCTTTTCAAAGGCCGCGAAGGCTTCCATGACCCAGCGGCGCTTCACGGGCCAGTCCGCCACGGGAGCCGTCAGCTGGCCGGCTGCCTTCATTTCCTTGTAGATGGTCGTGTTGTACGGGATTTCCATCTGATAGATCGTGAGCGAATCCGGTTCGAGGGCGAGGGCTCGTTCGATGCAGCGCTGCCAGTTCTCCTCGGTTTCCTCCACCATGCCCGCGATGAGATCGATGTTGATCTGGGGGAAGCCGATGCTGCGGGCGTGCTGGTAGGCGCGGCCGATCTCGCCGGAGCGGTGCGCCCGGCCATTGATCTCGAGAATGTGATCATCGAAATTCTCCACCCCAAGGCTGAGCCGGGTCACCCCGAGGGCGCGGATGGCATCAAGCTTCTTCTCCGTCAGAGTGCCCGGTTCCGCTTCGAAGGCAACTTCCTCCGCCTCGTCCCACGGAAAGAGTTCCTTCATGCGGTCGGTCAGTTCCTGCAGCTGCGGGACTGACAGATACGATGGGGTGCCGCCGCCGAAGTAGATGAACTGGGGTTTGCGTCCGCGCAGGTACGGGGTTTCCGCGGCCATTTCCATCTCGCGCAGTCCCGCCCGCAGGTACCCGCGGATTTCCTCCGCATTGCGGTCGGTATACACCCGGAAATAGCAGAAATGACAGCGCTTCCGGCAGAAGGGAACATGGAAGTAGATCCCCAGCGGCTTCCCGGGAGCCGGCGTGCGCTGCAGCACGGCCCGGGCTTCGCCGACCGCTTCCTGCGTCCAGCAGGAAAACGGGGGATAGTTCGCCACGAAATAATTGCCCGCGGCGGTCTGTTCCGCGGCGGCCGCCGGGACTGGCGGATGGATTGCTGGTGCTGGCGTCGTCATGTTCTCGGTTCTCTCCCCCAAAACTGTCCCTGCACACCCCTTCTTGCAATCAGGGAGACGCGCATCGGCGGATGCCCGCAGAAATCACTTGCACAGCCTCCCTCCCGCTTTACTTTGCATCACAAAGCGAAAGGATCATGAAGAACGAACCGAATGCGAGCGAGGCGGCCGAGCAGCTGCGGACAATCCGGTCGCTCATGGAGCGGGCGACGGTGTACCGGGCGATTTCTGCGCCGGCGGCGCTGGTGGCTGGGGTGCTGAGTGTGGGGTTGAGCTGGTGGCAGGGGTGGCAGATGGGCTGGGGCGGGGAGCTGGGGAGTGAGCGGTTCACGGGGGAATGGCTGGTGGTGCTGGTGGTGGTGTCGCTGCTGAATGTGGGCATGCTGTGGCGGAGTGCGTGCGGGCGTGGGGAACCGTTTGTATCGGCTGGGATGAAGCTGGCGCTGGGGGCGCTCGTGCCGCCGCTGGTGGCGGGCTTTGTGCTGGGGATGCTGGCGGCGGAGGCTGCGCCGCGCGATCCGGTGCAGGTGAGTTCGTGCTGGATTCTTTTCTACGGGCTGGCGCTGCGGGCTACGGGATCATTTGCGCCGCGGTCGATTCAGCGGCTTGGCCTGGCCTTCTTTGTGGCGGGGCTGCTCTCGTTTCTGCCATCGGTGCGCCAGCTGGCTGGTCCCGCGGTGGCTCCGCTTTTCTTCATGGCGCTGACCTTCGGCCTGTTTCATCTGGTCTACGCGGCCGCCGTGTTTCTTTCGAACCGCAGGGCATGATTGATTTCAGTCAGTTGGACCGCATCATTCACGAGAAGGGGAGGCTTGCCATCATGACCCTGCTTGCGAGTCGGCATGAGTGGTCGTTTCAGGATCTCAAGGGACAGCTCGGCATGTCCGACGGCAACCTCATCACCCATCTGCGCGCCCTCTTCAAGGCAGGCTATGTTTCCGAAATCCGCGAAATGAAGCAGCGTCAGCAGACCCGTTATGCCCTCACCGGAAACGGACGCGATGCCTTCAACCGCTACCTGAGTGTCCTCGAAGCGATCGTGCGTCAGGCGAGGGAATGAGCGGCGGGTTTTTATTTGATCATTAACTTTGCATCACAAAGCCTCCCGGTGATGCGGGGTGGAGAGAGCCTGGGGGGTGAAAACCAGAAAACGAAAGAACAACATGAAGATCAGACTGGCGCGGCATTATGGGATGTGTTTTGGGGTGAGGGATGCGTTGCGGAAGGCGCATGCGGTGGCGGAGGAGGGACCGGTGACGGTGCTGGGTGAGCTGGTGCACAATCCGGTGGTGCAGCGGCATTTGGGAACGCTGGGGGTGAAGCAGGGGGAACTGGAGGAAGTGGGGAGCAGCGGGACGGAAGTGGTCATGATCACGGCGCATGGGGCTTCGGATCGGGCGAAGCAGGCGTGGGAGGGGGCTGGGTACCGGGTGACGGACACGACTTGTCCGCTGGTGCGGAAGGCTCATCATGCTCTCGCGCAGCTGGTGTTGGCGGGGTATCATCCGGTGGTGATCGGGGCGGCGGGGCATGTGGAGGTGCGTGGGCTGACGGGGGATTTTCCGGGGGCTTCGGTGGTGGGTGGCGAGGAAGATCTGGCGGGCTTGCCGGAGGTGGGGAAGTTTGGGGTGGTGAGTCAGACGACGCAGCCTGTGAAGTGGGTCGAGTGGCTGGTGGCGCGGCTTCGTGAGCTGCGGCCTGCGGCGGAGGTGGTTTTCAGGAACACGGTCTGTCAGCCGACGCGGGACCGGCAGGAATCGCTTGAGGCCCTGTGCCGGGAGAGTGAGCTGGTGATTGTGGTGGGGGGTCGGCACAGCAACAACACGCGGCAGCTGGTCGAGACGGCGCGGGGGCTGGGGTGTCGGGCGTGGCAGGTGGAGACGGCTGAGGATGTTGATGCGGGATGGCTCGACGGGGTGGAGGCGGTGGGGGTGACGGCGGGCACTTCGACCCTTGATGAAACGGTGGAGGGAGTGGTGCTGCGGCTGCGGGAGCTGGCAGCGTCGCGGGCGGTCGTGCCGAGGCTGGCGGAATCCGTCCGGCAGGCCATTGCGCGGCATTTTCCTGTGATGGGAGGGCCATGAGTGCGTGGGGCAATTCCGGGTTGCAACGCAGAGCAGGCGGGACGTCGTGGAGGTCACATCTGCGCGTCCATGGTTGTTTATGATTTCGTTGTTGTCGGGACCGGTCTTGCCGGGCTCACCTTTGCGCTGAAGGCAGCGAAGCACGGACGGGTGGCCCTGCTGGCCAAGCGGAGTGCGGAGGAATCGAACACCTCGTGGGCCCAGGGTGGCGTTGCCTGTGTCATGGGTGAGGGCGACAGTTTCGAGGCGCATGTGGCCGACACGCTTGATGCGGGTGCGGGTTTGTGCCGGGAAGACGTGGTGCGCGGGATGGTTGAGGACGGCCCAGAGAGAATCCGGGAACTGATGGAATGGGGCGTGCGCTTCGATTCCGTCGACGAGGGCGGAAAGTCCGTGGTCAGTCTCGGCATGGAAGGTGGTCACACCCAGCGGAGGATTCTGCATCATGGCGACACCACCGGCCGCGAGATTGCCGACCGCTTGCTTGGGCGGGCGCGTGCGGAACCCGGCATCACCTTCTTCGAGAATCATTTTGCGATCGATCTGGTGACGACCGGCAAGCTGGGATTTGCGACCGAGGACAGGGTGCTGGGGCTTTATGTGCTCGATGAGCGGACTGGGGAAGTGGTGACGTTCCGGTCCGACCGCGTGGTGCTGGCGACCGGCGGCAGTGGGCGGGTGTATCAGTACACCACGAATCCGGCGGTGGCGACCGGCGACGGGGTGGCCATGGCGTGGCGGGCCGGGGCCACCATTGCGAACATGGAATTCATCCAGTTCCATCCGACCTGCCTGTACCATCCAGGCATCCGGAACTTTCTGATCAGCGAAGCCCTGCGCGGCGAAGGGGGCGTCCTTGTGGGGGCGGACGGGCGGGAATTCATGGAGAAGTACGATGCGCGGAAATCACTCGCTCCGCGCGATATCGTGGCCCGGGCGATCGATCAGGAAATCAAGCGGACCGGCAGTCCCTGCGTCTATCTGGACATCACATCGCGCGGGCGCGATTTTCTGAGCGAGCGGTTTCCGAACATTTATCAGACCTGCCTGAAGGCTGGGCTGGACATTGCGGTCGATCCGATTCCGGTGGTTCCGGCGGCGCATTATCAGTGCGGGGGCGTGCGGACCGATGCCAATGGGGCGAGCAGTCTGCGGGGTTTGTGGGCCGTGGGCGAAGTCGGCTGCACGGGGCTGCACGGGGCCAACCGGCTTGCGAGCAATTCGCTCCTTGAAGGTGCGGTCGTGGGGCACCGGGCCGCGGCGGATGTGCTGCGGCAGTTTCCGGCCGGGCGGCCGCCTGACGAACGCTATGAAATTCCAGGCTGGCAGTCCGGCAAGGTGACGGATGTCGATGAACTCGTGGTGATCTACCACAACTGGGATGAGATCCGCCGGCTCATGTGGGATTACGTATCGATTGTGCGGACGACCAAGCGGCTGCAGCGCGCGGCGACGAGACTGCGGAACCTGCACCGGGAAGTGCGGGAGTTTTACTGGAACTTCAAGGTGACCACTGAGCTGCTGGAGCTGCGGAATCTGGTCGAAGTGGCGTCGCTGATTGTCGACAGTGCGCAGTCGCGCCGCGAGAGCCGGGGACTGCATTACACCCTTGATCATCCTGCGAGCGACTCCCGTTGTCTTGACGATACGGTGCTGCGGAGGGTACTCTGATGGTCATGATCACGTGCGGCATAGTGACGGTATCCGACCGGGCGGCGGCGGGGGAATACGAAGACCTTGGCGGTCCGGCCGTGCGGGCGGTGGCCGAGGAACTCGGCTGGCGTGTGGCCGCCGAGGGCGTGGTGCCCGATGAGATTGGCGCGATTCAGCAGGCCGTGCGGTCGTTTGTGGCGCAGGGCTGCGGGCTTGTGATCACGACTGGCGGCACGGGCATCGGGCCGCGGGATGTGACGCCCGAGGCCATCCGTGGGATCATGCGGGTGGAGCTGCCCGGGTTTGGCGAGGCCATGCGCATGGGGTCGTTCGCGTCGCTGCCGAATGCGATTCTGTCGCGGTCTCTTGGGGCCGTGGTGGACGATGCCTTTGTGCTGGCGCTGCCGGGCAAGCCATCCGGGGCGGCGGAATGCCTGCGCATTGTGGCCGCGGCGGTGCCGCACACGGTGAAGGTGGCGCGGCGTCAGCCCGATACCTGCTGAGCTCTGCGGCGGGTGGCTGCGAAGATCAGGAAGGCAGCTCCCACGGCGATCATGAAGAGGGAATAGTACTGACCTTCCGTAAGGCCGTGGATGAAGGCGTCTGGTTCGCGGTAGTTTTCTCCGATGATGCGGAAGACCGCGTAGAGGATGAAGAAGAGGCCTGTGAGCAGTCCGTGCGGGGCCTTCGGCCATTTTTCGCGGATTACGAAGAGGATGAGGAAGAGCGCGAGGCCCTCGAGGGCGGCTTCGTACAGCTGCGAAGGATGGCGCGCCGAGAGGAGCGGGCGGAGGCCTTCCGCGAAGGCATCGTTTTCGCGGGCGAGAGAAAGGATGAGGCTGCGTTCGTCCGTGGCGTCGGGCGGGGCGTGTTTCGTGAGCAGGGCCGAGAGCGCCGCGTACTTCTCCGTCGCTTCCGGGTCCGATGCCCAGCGGGTCGCTTCCTCCGGGAATTTCATGGCCCATGGGACCGTGGTGGGGCGGCCGTAGAGTTCCCCGTTCACGAAATTGGCGAGTCTTCCGAAGAATAGACCGACGGGGGCGGCGGTCACGAGGTTGTCGCCTAGGCCTGTCCATGAGCGCTGGTGGCGGCGGGCCCACCAGAGCGTGAAGAGGAAGAGGCCGGCGATGCCGCCGTGGCTGGCCATGCCACCGCCCGTGACGTGAAAGAAGCTGAGGGGATTGCTGAAGAATTCCGTGCGGTTGTAGAGCAGCATGTAGCCGAGGCGGCCGCCGATGAGGACGCCGAAGAGGGCAGCATAGGTGATGAAGTCGGCCGTTTCCTCCGGTTTGAGTTCCCCGATGCCGCGGCGCGCCCAGCGCTGGAGGAGGAGCCAGCCGCAGTAGAAACCGACCACATAGGCGATGCCGTACCAGCGGAGCTGGATGCTGTCGGTGATGCGGAGCAGGACGGGATCGAGTCGGTGCAGGTACTCTGCGAAAAGCATGCATGGGCGTTGCCATGGTGGGACCCGGAGGGCAACCCGGAATGCAGCGGCGTCATTCCTCCGCGATGCGGAAGAAGCGGCGGAAAGCACCCGGCGGGTCGGCCGCGCTCGTCCATGCCGTGGAGAATCCGGATGATGCGACGCCCGTGGCGGCCGCGGTCCATGTGACGAAATCCGTGCTGGTTTCGATGCGGTAGTGCGATTCCGGCAGGGAGTTCCATGTGACCGTGGTGCGCCGCAGCGTGCGGTCGTGCTGCACTGCCGTGACCGTGAAGGGGGCTGGGCTCAGCCAGAGATTCTGGCTGGTGACCTTGCCGCCCTGCAGTGAGAGAGTGCGCGCGCGGGCCGGGAAGCCCGGGATCTGCACGGTGATGGTCCATGTGCCGGGGGTCAGGCCCGTGGAGCCGAAGAAGCCCGTGGCGTCTGTCTTGAGCGTGATGGCTTGACCCTGTGGACCGCTGAGCGATACCGGTGCGCCGTCGGGCCAAAGGGAGGGATCGGGCAGTCGGACGAAACCCATGAGCTGGGCGCGCGAGGGATCCGACTTCCATGGCATGGCAGGGATGGAAACCGGGGTTGGGTAGAGGGGGGAAGCACTGAAGGCAGCGGCGGCGGCGGGGTCGCTGAGGGCATTGAGGAAATCCTGCCGTGGCAGGTAGTTGCTCGTGTAGGTGGTGTCTGCGTTCTGGCGGCGGCACCATGTGGCGTAGGAATAGAGGACCTGTCCGGCGAGGCTGCGGCCGGTGGTGGCCGATGCGGCGCGGGCGCTGCTGATCTGGCTGAGAGTGCCTTCGACGGCATTGAGGTAGTTGCCGAGTCCGGCGGCGCAGAGGCGGTTGAACTGGTTGTCGCGGGCCCAGCGGGTCCATGCGATCCATTCCGAGGCTCGCGTGGCGTTGGTGTTGTCGCGGTAGACCATGGGGATGGCGAGGTCGAGGATGCCTTCCTCGAGCCATCCACGCCAGTCCTGGAGGACGCGGCCGAAGGCATCGCGCTGCTGCCATGCGCTCAACGAGTTGCTGGAGGGAGCGGATCCGTAGGCAATGGTGGCCGCCGAGAGGCAGAGTGATGGCCGGAGTTGCCATGCGTGCATCTGGAGTTTGCGGACGAGGGCAGTGACCTGATCCCGTCGGAACTGGAGCCATGCGGGGTCGCCTGCGGCCGGGGTATCCGAGCGTCCTGTGAGGCTGCGGAAGCGCTGGAGGGCCAGCGGATGGTATCCCCATGGATTGCTGCCCACGGAAGAACCGGAATCCGTGTAGCGGATGTAATCGAGGTGAAGGCCATCGACTTCGTAGCGCGAAAGGATGTCCATGCAGACGCGGAACGTGTGGTCCTGCACGGAAGGATGGGCTGGGTCGAAGGCATAATTGGCACCGTCCCACTGGACGCCATCATTCCGCTGGGTGAGCCAGTCGCGGTGGAGATTGAACGGATGGGATGGCTGGGAGGGCGAAGTGTTCTGCTGATTCCAGATATTGTAGGTGACGATCCATGCGTGGACTGCGAGTGGTTCTGGTCCGCTGCGGGCCTTGGCGACGAGGTCGGCGAGGGGGTCGAAGCTGGCCGACGTGATGTCCGTGGCCCGGGGTTCGAGGCCATTGCTGAAATAGGCATCGCCCCGTTTGCGGACCTGCACAAAGAGGGCGTTGCAGTTGGCGCGGCGGGCGTCTTCCACGAGGGCAGTGACCTGCGATGACGTTTTGATGCCCTGATTGAAGGCATCGACCCAGAAGCCGCGGAGTTCCTGGGCGTGGCAGGAGGTTGCCGTGGCGAGCGCGGCGGCCATGAGCCGGCAGAGTCGCCATGGGGACAGTCCGCCTGAATTCATGGCCGTGCCGTAGCGTGGCGCCGCACCTCCGGCAAGGGCAGGGAGTTCAGGACTGCCCGGGCCGCCCGATCGTGCGGGCGCGCAGGAGCCGCCAGAATCCGTAGTCCGCATTGTCCGGAAAATCCGCGGCGCGGGCGCGGATGGCGTGCCATGGGGCGAGGCGGGAACCACCGACGAGGCATTCGTTGAGGCTGTCCGGCGTGGTCACCGAGCGGACGGACGGGAAACTCGAGCGGAAGAACGACCGCATGGCTGACTGCGTGCGGCGGTGGCCCTTTCCCGTGACGAGATTCGCAGCGAAGATGCCATCGGGTTTGAGACAGCGGTGGATGGCCGCGGCGATTTCCGGAGTGATGGGACCGGGGCGGGCGACATCGTCCGCGGTTACCCCGTAGACGTCGTCGAAGATGACATCGAACTTCTGGCGGCAGGAAGCGAGCCATTGGTAGGCATCGCCGGTGATGATGCGGGTTCCGATGCGGTCGAGTTCCATGTAGCCGCGGGCGAGACCGATCATGTCCGGATCGATTTCGATGGCGGTGCCGGAGGCATGGGGGAGGAGGTGCTGGAGCGTGCGGAGGCTGGTGCCGCCGCCGAGGCCGAGCATGAGAATGGAAACCGGCTGGCCCGGGTGCGAGAGAATGCCTGCGGCGATGCAGTCCCATGCCAGGCCTGTGAGGAAGCGGTGGCGGTGCCACCATGCATGGACGGCTCCGGTGAC
>Ga0315907_10002974_pt1 | contig 20559 bp, 25 predicted proteins | sample LakEriMetagenome_3_FD_203525 | JGI IMG/M metagenome (GOLD analysis project Ga0315907, IMG submission 203525) | Freshwater fungal communities from buoy surface, Lake Erie, Ohio, United States - Buoy 12 MA123 | ecosystem: Environmental > Aquatic > Freshwater > Lake > Lake biofilm | place: USA...
TTGTCGAACAGCGCGTCGATATCCGCTTGATTTGGCGCCCCGCCGGGCGCTTGCGGGCCATTCAGCAACGCTTCGTCGCCGGTTCGCTTTGGCTTCGACGCGGCCGCCGATACTTGCGACAGGTCCACTTTGGGCAGATTGAGCGTGGCCAACAATTCCGCCACGGTCGTATCGACTTCCTTGAGAACCGAGACGACCTTGGAAATGCGCTGGCCGGTAATGTCCTGGAAATTGCAGGCTTCGTAGATCGCCGTCACGTCCTGCGTGATGGCAGCCGTCGCATCGCCCGGCATGGCGCGCGCCGTCTTCTCGATGCGCTCGACCGCGTCCAGGATGGCGTTGGTCGCAGACTCGGTGGCCCCGGCGATGGCGCTGAGTTCGTCGCCGGCCGTCGGCAAATGCGTGCGCCCGATCTCTTGGGCTTGCAGGGCTGCCAAATCACGTTTGGCGTGCGCGATAATGAGGCCGAGGCGCGCAATGCCGCTATTGACTGCCGAGCCAGCGGCGGCCTTCGGCTTCTTTGCTGCGGGCTTCTTTGCCGCGGACTTCTTCGAGAGCGGCTTTTTGCGGGCAGGCGTTTTGGAAGGTGCCAGCTTGCGCGCCGGTGCTTTTGCAGCCTTTTTTGCGCGCTGCATCTGCCCCGTTTTTTTCGTCACAACGGCCTTTTTGGTCGCTGCGGCTTTCTTCTTTTTATTGGTTTTTGCCACCGCTTCGCCCCTTCCCGCGCTCGGGTCCGTGGTCGATCCGCGCCAGTTGGGCTTAGAAGTCGCCCAACACGGTCGCGATCTTGCCTTTCAGCGTTCCGGCATTGAAGGGCTTGACGATGTAGTTGTTGACGCCCGCCTGCTTGGCCGCGACCACGTTCTCGGTCTTGCTTTCGGCCGTGACCATGATGAACGGGATGTGCTTGAGCTTGGGGTCTGCGCGCACTTCCTGCAGCAGCTGCAGCCCGGTCATCGGCTGCATGTTCCAGTCCGATATGATCAGGCCGTATTCCTTCTGGCGGATCTTCGCGAGCGCAGACGAACCGTCTTCCGCTTCGTCCACGCTCGTGAAACCGATCTGGTTGAGAAGGTTTTTCACGATACGCAGCATCGTCTTGTAATCGTCGACGATGAGAACGTTCATACGAAGATCGACGGCCATCTAGTTTCTCCTACCCCTGACGCGATAGCGGATGCTGCCGAATTCAGCCGGGCCAACCCGACCGGGCAGACCGCCGCAGTGCCCATCCTTAGACGATGAACGTTAAAAGCTTACTAATAGAGCCTTCGGTCGAGGTAAAGCCCCTCTTTGCACGACCGGAATGTTTGCGGCCGTTGCCCTGCCCGGCAAGTTTCACCCCGCCCGTGCGGGGATCTGCGAAGCGGGCTGGTTGCCGGGCTGGCGACGGCGGGCAAGCTCCGCCGTGATCTGCTGGGCCCGGATCGGGTTCATCTGCGCCAGGATCGGGGCCGCACGGCGCTCGTTCATAGCCTCGACCAGTTCGAGCAGGATCGGCAGTTCCATCTGTTCGAAAATGCGCGCCGCTTCCGTCGGCTTCATGTTCTGGAACATGCGCACGAGGCTTTGGCGACGGGCTTGTTCCTGGTCGTCGTATTTGGCGATGGCACTTTGGACGGCCGTTTGCAGGCCTTTGAGTTCGTCGACCTGCTGTTGGATGCGCCGTTCGGCGGCCTGCAGGATCGCTTCGCGCTGCTCAAGCTCGGCCTCGCGACGGTCGATCTCCTCACGGCGCTTGGCGAGATCCTCGAGCGCGTCGAGTTCGCCGGGGCTAAACGTGCGCTCGCCGTCGGGTTGCACGCTGCCTGCGCGCGTACGCGCGGGCGGCTCAGCGGCCGGCGCTCCTTGCGTAGATTGGGCTTGGGCGAACTGCACGGGCGGCATCGTCGCCTGCAGGGCGGCGCGCGGACCCGGTGCGGGTGCGGCGGGGATGGACGCACGCTGCGGGCTCGGCGATTGCTGGGCCACCGCACTGCCGAGATTGCCGAGCCGCAAGCCCAGCATCAGCACGCCGACGAGAATGAGAACCGGCAGCAGCCGGATACGTTCGAAAATCTTCATGCGCCGCGCGCTCCAGCTTGTGCCGCCGGGGTCGCGCCCTTGCGACGGTCGGCAATCGCGCGCAGCAATTCCTGCTCTGCCATCGAGCGCACCGGCGAACGTTCTTGCGCGCGCTCGATCGCCGCAGGCGCAACGGAGGTCGCAGCCGCGCGCAGCGGCACGCGTGCGGCAGCCGCCCCAAGCGACGTCGGTTGGGGCGCCATTTGCGCGCGCGGCTCGGGCATGGCAACCGCGACCGGTGCGGTCGCGGGCCGGGCCTGCAGGCGGTCGAGCAATTCGTCGGCGGCGGGGGCTGCGCGCGCGACGAGCATTTCAAGATCGTCTTTGAGTGCGAGCGCCGTGCGCGTCTGGTCTTCGAGCAGCCGCCCGGAGGCTTCGCTCGCCATTTTGAGTTCGGCCACCGCCGCTTCCGCGCGCTCGGCGGCCTTGGCGAATTGGGTTGCGGCACGATCGAGTTCGGCCTTGCCGTCGCGCCAAGCGCCCAAGCGCTTGTGCAGGCGCATCGCATAGACGATGACGGCGACCAACAAAACCGCCAGGACCAGATTGAGCGCAAGTTCCAAGCTCATCAGCCTTCCTCGTATTTGTTGATTTTTCGCTCGATCATCACGGCGACGTTCTGGCCTCGGCGGCCCATCCGGCCGCGGAACAACCGCTCGGGCCCGCACAGCACCATGATTTCGCTTTCAGGTGTCGCGTTCAGCATGAAGCGCGTACCGACGCGAAAATCGAGCACGTCCTGCAGCGTCATCACCTGCTCGTCCACGACCGCATGGATATCGACGTCGGTCGCCCACAATTCGGTGGCCAAGTGGCCTTCCCAAATCGAGTCGCGGCCGAATTTTTCGCCCATGAACTGCTGCAGCAGCATTTCGCGCACGGGCTCGAGTGTGGCGTAGGGCAGCAGCAACTCGAGGCGCCCGCCGCGGTCTTCCATGTCGATGCGCAGCTTGGCGATGATGGCGGCGTTCGCCGGGCGCGCGATCGTGGCAAATCGCGGGTTGGTTTCAAGACGTTCGAAGCGGAAATTGACCTTGCTGATCGGATCGAAGGAGGCCGAAAGGTCGCCGAGCACGACCGCAACAAGGCGTTCGACGAGGTTTCGCTCGATCGTGGTGTAGGGGCGGCCTTCGATGCGCATTGCGGCCGTACCACGCCGGCCGCCGAGCAGCACGTCGACGATCGAATAGATGAGGGCGGAGTCGACCGTCAGCAGGCCGAAATTGTCCCATTGCTCGGCCTTGAACACGGCCAGCATGGCGGGCAGCGGAATGGAGTTCACATAGTCGCCGAAACGCGTCGAGGTGATCACGTCGAGCGACACTTCGACGTTGTCGGACGTGAAATTGCGCAGGCTCGTGGTCAGCATTCGCACCAGACGGTCGAACACGATTTCGAGCATCGGCAGGCGCTCGTAGGAAACGAGCGCGCTGTTGATGATCGCCTGCATGCCCGAAGTGCCGTCGCCCCCGCCCGAAGCGCCGTCGAACCCGAGCAACGAGTCGATTTCGTCCTGGTTCAGCACGCGCGCCGTTGCGTCGCCCGCACCTGCCCCGCCTGCGTCGCCGCCGGATTCCATGGACGCCCATTCGGCGGCCATTTTCTCTTCGTCGGACATGTTCTTCGGATCGGCCATCGTTCCCTCAAGGGTCTTGCGGATGCGGCGGGCAGGCTACTGGCGGGCGATTACTGGACGAGCATTTCGCGAAACAGCAAGTCGTTGACGCGCGCAGGTGCGGCGGCGAGCTGGACGCGCGTTAGCAGTTCCTCGCGCAGCCGCAGGAAGCCCGACGAGCCGCGCAGATCTTCCGGCCGCAATTCGCGCAGATAGATTTGGAAGTTGTCGACGATGCGCGGCAGGTTGGCTTCGAACACGCCCGCATCGTCGATGCTGCGCAGTTCGACCGCCATCGTAAGTTTCAGGAACGATGTGCGTCGACCGGCGCCTGCATTCAAGTTCACGAGCAGATCGGGCATGTTGTAGTAGACGATTTTCTGCGGGCCGGTGGGTTCGGCCGGGGCCGCATCTGGGCCCGCTTCGGCATGCTGCTCCTCGGGCTTAGGCCCGGAGAACAGGAAGAAGAACGCACCGGCACCGCCGCCCAGCAGCAAAAGGACGGTGGCACCGATAATGATCAGCATCTTGCCGGACAGAAACTTCTTCTTGGGCGCTTCGCCTTCCGGCGCTGCCCCGTCCTCGCCAGCCATCTTTGCGTCGTCGGCCATGGTCCGCCTTTTTCGATCCGGAAAAATCGATCCAGTCGATTCAATCTTACCCGGATTTAGCTAAACTGCCGCACAATATTGCAGCAAGAAGGTTAACAAGTCGTTATCGGCATCGAGAAATCACATTAAGTATAATCTACAGAGTATTGATTACAAAAAACAAATACACGAAAACTTTCTATTGAACCAAGATTTCGCGAAACAGTACATCGTTGACGCGCGCAGGTGCTGCGCTGATTTTGATACGCGCGAGCAGCTCCTCGCGCAAGCGCATTAGGCCCGCCGAGCCGCGCAGATCCTCGGGCCGCAACTCGCGCAGATATGTGATCAGCGTATCGATCACGCGCGGCAAGGCCTCCTCGAAAGGCGTCAGGTCTTCTTCGACGATCTCGACGGTCGAGGTGAGCTTTACGAAGGCGCCGCGCGCCGTGGGTGCGGTATTCAGATTCACCAATATGTCGGGCATCGCATAGATCATGGTCGGCGGCGGTGGCGGCGGCGGCGGTTCACCCGCTTCTTCCGCCACCTCTTCTTTGCCGCCGATAAAGCCCAGGAAATACGCCGCCCCGCCGCCGGCAAACAGCAGCAAAACCGGGATCAGAATAATGATCAGCTTTTTGCCCGAGAGCTTTTTCTTGGGTGCGTCGGCGCCGTCGGCGGCTGGCTCGGTCATTTGGGCGGTCCTGGGCGGGCGTCCGGGGTGGACGAATCGCTGCGGCAATCCCGCAGCGCCGCTACTCTAGCCGCATTGGCCGAATACCGCTATTTGCGGCGGGCGCGCAGCAATTTCTTGAGCGCTTCGAGCTCTTCGATCGTTGCCAGGATGGCCGGGCGATCCGGCATTCGTGCGAACAGCGGCAGATCGTTGATCGGGGCGGCCGCACGGGTCGGCACTGCCGGGGCGGGTGTGGGCGCTGCAACGACGGGGACAGGTGCCGGTGCGGGCGCAAGCGACGCGGCAACGACCGGCACGGCAACGACCGGGGCAGGCGTCGGCACTTCGATCAGGCCATTGTCTTTGAGCAGCCGCTGCACGCCCTTGATCGTGTAGCCGTGCTTGTAGAGCAACTCGCGAATGCGGCGCAGGAGCTCGATGTCTTCGGGGCGGTAGTAGCGTCGTCCCCCCGCCCGCTTCAGCGGCTTGATTTGCGCAAAGCGCGTTTCCCAGAACCGCAGAACATGCTGCGGCACTTCAAGATCGCCCGCTACCTCGCTGATAGTACGGAAAGCATCGGCCGATTTTGCCGACCGCCGCGCGACCATGGAGAGTGTCCCGGCAGAGGGCTCGGCCATCGCCGATTAGCCCTTGGCCAATGGGGCCTTGGGGGGAAGTGTCGGCGCCGCAGATACGGATGCGGCAGCACCAGCCGGAGCGCCGAGGGCCGCTTGCGCCTTGGTCATCGAGCGATTGATGCGGTTTTTCAGCACGTGCGAGGCGCGGAACACGAGCACGCGGCGCGGCAAAATCGGCACTTCTTCGCCAGTCTTGGGATTGCGCCCGACGCGCTGGCCCTTCTGACGCACCGAGAAACTGCCGAAGGACGAGATTTTGACGGTCTGGCCTTGCGTCAACGCATCGACGATCTCGCCGAGCACGGTTTCGACCAAGGTGGCCGAATCGTTTCGCGACAGACCGACCTCCTGGTAAACCGCCTCCGCCAGATCCGCGCGCGTAACCGTGGTTTCCGACATGCCGCTCTCCGGGCCGAGATTGAAAATCGCAAAATCACCAAAATGCTAGCCCAGCGACCTAAAGCGGTCAATTACAAAGGTTTGGCGCCCGGACTTGAATCAAGCCCCGCAGTTTCGCCAATTACCATCTGATGACGCTGGCGCCCCAGGCCAAACCGCCGCCAATCGCCTCGAGCAGCACGATTTGGCCCTGCTTGATGCGCCCGTCGGCAGCCGCTTCGGCAAGCGCCAATGGGATCGAGGCGGCCGACGTATTGGCATGGCGTGCCACTGTCGAGACCACGCGTTCGGGGCCGAGCCCGAGCTTTTTGGCCATGCCGTCAATGATGCGTTGGTTGGCCTGGTGCGGCACAAGCCAGTCGATATCCGCACCTACCAAACCATTGGCCTTTAACGCTTCTTCGACCACATCGGCCAGCTTGACGACGGCATGTTTGAACACTTCCTGGCCGTTCATACGCACAACGCCGGACTCGCGCGTGGCGCTGGGTCCGCCGGTCGTATACAGCGCTTTGTTGAAGCGCCCGTCCGAATGCAGATGGCTCGAAAGAATGCCGCGTGCACCCGGCCCGTCGTCGGCCTGCAAGACCACTGCCCCTGCCCCGTCGCCGAACAGCACGCAGGTCGTGCGGTCCTCCCAGTCGAGAATGCGGGTGAAGGTTTCCGCGCCGATCACGAGTGCGGTTTTGACCTGGCCTGCGCGGATGAAATTGTCGGCGACATTGAGCGCGTAGACAAAACCCGCGCACACCGCCTGCACGTCGAAGGCAAAGCCGCGCCCGTCCATGCCCAGTTTGGCCTGCACGGTCGTGGCCGTGGCCGGGAACGTGGCGTCCGGCGTGGTCGTGGCGACGACGACCATGTCGACCGCATCGACCGCAATGCCGGCATTGGCAAGCGCCTGGCGGGCGGCATGCGTCGCAAGATCGGACGTGAGCTCGCCGTCGGCGGCAATATGGCGCTGCTTGATGCCGGTGCGCGCGACGATCCAGTCGTCGGATGTTTCGACGCGCTTGGCGAGTTCGAGATTGGAGACGGCGTTTGCAGGCAAATAGGCGCCTGTACCGCGCACGACGGAACGAATGGACATAACGACCTACCCGATTGCCGCTTCGGGCGGCGGCGGCGCCAGATGGGCCAGTTCTTTGCGGATTTTGTCGTTGAGCCCGTGCGTGACCATGTCGACCGCGACGCCGATCGCGTTGGCAAAGCCGAGCGCATCGGTACCGCCGTGGCTTTTGACGACGATACCATTGAGCCCCACGAACATGGCTCCGTTGTAGCGGCGCGGATCGGTGCGCAAGCGCACTTTCTTGAGGGCGGACTTCGCGAACAAATAGCCGAGCTTGGCCAAGAACGACGATTGGAAAGCGCCTTTGAGGAAACTCGAATAGAGCTTCGAGGTGCCCTCGGCGATCTTCAAAGCCACATTGCCGGTAAACCCGTCGGTCACGACCACATCGACCGTTCCGCCCGGAACGTCGTCGCCTTCGACGAAACCGTGGAACAGGATCGGCAGGTTGGTGTCGCGCAGCCACGCTGCGGCAAGGCGCAGCTCTTCGTGGCCCTTCATTTCTTCCGAACCGACATTGAGCAGGCCCACGCTGGGCTGCTCGAGTCCCAACACTGCGCGCGCAAAAACCTCGCCCATAATCGCGAACTGCACGAGATTGTCGGCGTTGCACTGCACGTTGGCGCCGAGATCGAGCATGACGCTCTCGCCGCGCATCGTCGGGAAAAGCGACGCGATCGCCGGACGGTCGATGCCGGGCAGCGTTTTCAAAACGAACTTGGCCATCGCCATCAGCGCACCGGTATTGCCGGCCGACACGACGCCCGAACTTGCTCCGTCGCGCACCGCGTCGATGGCCAGGCGCATGCTCGATTTGCGGCCTGAGCGCAAGGCGATCGCAGGCTTGGCATCGCTCGCGACGAACTCGTCGGTATGCACGATTTTGTGGCGCGCGCGATCAAGGCGCGTCGCCGCGACCAGCGGCTCGAGCTTCGCTTCGTCGCCGAACAATAAAAAGTCGACGAACGGAAACCGCTCTTGCGCCAGCTCGCAGCCCTGGATCGCCATATCGGGAGCGTTGTCGCCGCCCATCGCGTCGATGGAAAGCACGAGCCGTTGGCTCAAGATGTCCAGCCCTCCGGTCGGCAGCTTTGCGGAACGCGGCGGCAGATGTCGCCGCCCCGCCGCGATGCCGGTTCGGCGTGCGCGCTCAGGCCTGCGCCGTCTTGGCCACGACTTCGCGGCCGTCGTAATAGCCGCAAGCGCCGCAGATATGGTGCGGACGCTTCAGTTCGCCGCAGTTCGGGCATTCCGAATAGGACGCAGCCGCGATCGCATCGTGCGAACGGCGCATGTTGCGACGCGAAGGGGAAACTTTTTTCTTGGGAACCGCCATAACACAACCTCGTCCGTGAGCCGCCCCATCACAGCAATGCGGGGGCAAACCCGGTCAAACCAAAACGTCGTTCGGAATTCAGGCGCCTAGATAGACAATTCCGCCGTCCGGCTCAAGTCTTCTTTCTGTCACGTTCCGGCTATTTTTCCTTGGCCAGTTTCGCCTTGAGGTCCGCAAAGGGCTTTATCTTGCCTTCGGCGGCATCGACGGGGCCCACCTCGCCCCACTGCGGCTGGAACTCGGCGCCGTCGGCGCGCGGATAGGGATCGATCGTCACTGCAAATTCCTGGGCAACCAGTTCGCCAAGATCGAGCGGGCCGTTGGGCAGCGCTTCTTCGAGCTCGTCTTCGGCCGCGATCGCCGCCACGTCGATCTCGCCGTCGGCATCGACCGGGATCGGTTTCAGATCTTCGGGCGGGACGAACAGCACCGAAAATATCTCGGCGACCTTCTGCGCCACCGGCTGCAGCGACACCACGCAAGCCTGCTGCAACGAAGCCGCAATGCGCCCCTCGACGCGCACCGCGCGTCCAGCGCGCACGCGCTGCAAGGTCAGTTTCGCCTCGAGCCTATCGATGGCGAGCACCTCGAAGCGCTTGGCCAGGGCGGCGCATTCTTCCGCCGTGGCCGTCACCGTGTGGCGCACGGGGCGCTCGCGCAACGCATCGAGCGCAAAGGGGCGCGAAAACTCGCTCACGCGGCAGCACCCGCCGGCGGCGGGAACACGATCTGCCCAAGCACCAGCGCGTCCACCGACTGCCCGGCAAGCGCTCCTGCCACTGCGCGCACATAGTGCGCGACAAGGGCGATTTCGTCGGCCGGCACATTCTCGCGCGTGCCGTATAGATTGCGCGCAAGCGCATTCGGCAGCAGGGCTTTGTCGTCGCTTGCCAGTGCTTGTTCGTAGACTGCAGCGCGGCCATAGAGCGCTTGCGCCATCTGCTTGACGCGGCGCGACACGCCCATGTCGCCCACGCCGAGTTCGCGCACCGAGCGGTCCATGTCGGCCACGAATAGATCGACGAGATTCTGAGCCAAAGCAGCCGCACGCGGATCCGGGTCGCGCTTCAGGCGATTGAGCACGAGAAACGCGTGCAATGCGACCGCATCGAATCGGCCATCGAGCGAATCCGGCACGCCGGCAACCGCGTAGAAATACGGGTCGCGCGCCTGCGTCGCCAGGGCCAGATACAGAAGCTGGGCCCCCGCTTTGGTCGCGTCGCGCTTGAAAATCCTCGCAAAAACCATGCCCGTCTGCATCCTTCCCGGGCGACGCCCGGCCTGTGGCCCAGCCTGTTCTCCAGCCTGTTCCATTGACACCGCGCGCGCGACAGCCCACTTATCGTGGCTATGATGTGGCGCAAACAGACGAGGGAATCAACGGAGATGCTTGGCCTCCCCCGCTCGACCCCCCGGTCGACGATCGCTTGGCTTGCCTTGGCGGCTTCGCTGGGGCTTGGCGGCTGCTCGCTCGGCTTTACCGAAACGCGCGGCTTTGTGCCCAACGACGACGATCTGGCCCGCCTCGAGCCGGGGCGCCAGACCCGCGACGACGTGCAGCAATTGCTCGGCACGCCCGCTTCGCAAGGCGTGTTCGACGCCGACCAGAGCTGGTACTACGTCGTTCGCAAGACCCACAGATTCGCGTTCTTCGAGCCCGAAGTTCTCGAGCAGCGCGTGGTCGTCGTGCAGTTCGACGGGGCCGGGCAATTGGCCGAAGTGCGGCGCTATTCCTACGAGGACGGCATCGTCATCGATCCCGTCACGCGCACCACGCCGTCGCCGGGCAAGGAACTCACCTTCATCGAGCAGCTGATCGGCAGCGTGGGCAAATTCAACAAAGCCGCACCCAGACGCTGAGAACCCGAACAAGCCGAAAAAGAACGGCCCCGGATTTGTCGTCCGGGGCCGTTTTCGTTTCCGCAGCGACGAAGCCAGACGTTAGCTGGCGCCGCCCGCCAGGATCGCCAGCAGCAGGATCGCGACAATGTTGATGATCTTGATCATCGGATTGACCGCAGGCCCCGCCGTGTCCTTGTAGGGGTCGCCGACCGTATCGCCGGTGACGGCCGCCTTGTGGGCTTCCGAACCCTTGCCGCCGTAATGGCCCTCTTCGATGTACTTCTTGGCATTGTCCCATGCGCCGCCGCCCGAGGTCATCGAGATGGCGACGAACAGACCCGTGACGATCGTGCCGAGCAGCATCGCCCCCATGGCGGCAAAGGCTTGCGCCTGGCCCGCCACGAGATTGATCACCACGTAGAGCACGACCGGTGCGAGGACCGGCAGCAGCGAGGGTACGATCATCTCTTTGATCGCCGCCGCCGTCAGCATGTCAACCGCGCGGCCATAGTCGGGCTTTGCAGTCCCTTCCATGATGCCTTTGATCTCGCGGAACTGGCGGCGCACTTCTTCGACGACCGATGCCGCTGCCTTGCCGACCGCCGTCATGCCCATTGCCCCGAACAGGAAGGGCAGCGAGCCGCCGATGAACAGACCCACGACCACATACGGGTTCGTGAGGCTGAAATTCACCGTGTCGGCGATGTCGGGGAAGTAGTGCTTGAGGTCGTAGATGTAGGCCGCAAACAGCACGACTGCCGCAAGGCCGGCCGAACCGATGGCGTAGCCCTTGGTCACGGCCTTCGTCGTGTTGCCGACCGCGTCGAGCGCGTCGGTGAACTTGCGCACTTCCTTGGGCAGACCCGACATTTCGGCAATGCCGCCGGCATTGTCCGTCACGGGGCCGTAGGCATCGAGGGCGACGACGATCCCGGCCAAAGCCAGCATCGTGGTTGCCGCAATGCCGATCCCGTAGAGACCGCCCGTGATGTGCGCGACCAGGATGCCCACGCAGATCACGACGACGGGCAGGAAGGTTGATTCGAGCGACACAGCCAGACCCTGGATCACGTTGGTGCCGTGGCCGGTTTGCGAAGCATGGGCAACCGAGCGCACCGGGCGATATTCAGTACCCGTGTAGTACTCGGTGATCCACACCAGCAGGGCCGTAACGCCCATGCCGACCAGCGCGCACACGAACATGCCGAAGCCGGTGGAGTCGCCGATCTTCGTGTCGAGGCCCACATACTGCTGGGTCACGACGAAGATGAGACCGGTCGAAATCACGCCCGTCACGATCAGCGCCTTGTAGAGCGCCATCATGATGTTGTTGTCAGGCCCGAGCTTGACGAAGTAGGTGCCCACGACCGAGGCCGCGATGCACACGCCCGCGATCAGCAGCGGATACATCATCATGGTCAGCGTCTGCTCGCCCGTGAAGAAGATCGCGGCCAGCAGCATCGTGGCGACGATCGTCACCGCGTAGGTCTCGAACAAGTCGGCCGCCATGCCGGCACAGTCGCCGACATTGTCGCCCACGTTGTCGGCGATCACGGCCGGGTTGCGCGGATCGTCTTCGGGAATGCCCGCCTCGACCTTGCCCACGAGGTCGGCACCCACGTCCGCACCCTTCGTGAAGATGCCGCCGCCCAGGCGCGCGAAGATCGAAATCAGCGAAGCGCCGAACGACAAGGCGACGAGCGCTTCAATGGTGGCGCGCGACGTCGCACCCTTCCAGTTGCTGAGCACGCCGAAATAGCCGGCAACGCCGAGCAGGCCCAAGCCGACGACCAACAAGCCGGTGATCGCACCAGCCTTGAACGCAATGTCGAGAGCCGGCTGCAAGCCGCCGCGCGCGGCTTCCGCCGTACGCACGTTGGCACGCACCGACACGTTCATGCCGACATAACCCGCTGCCCCAGAGAGCACGGCTCCGACAACAAAGCCGAGGGCCACATGGATGCCCAAGGTGAAGACCAAGATCAGCGTAACGACAGCCCCCACGATCGCGATCGTACGGTACTGGCGGTTGAGATAGGCGGCCGCCCCTTCCGCGATCGCCGCTGCAATGTTGCGCATCGTTTCGTTGCCTTGAGGTGCGGCAACGACCTGGCGATACGCGACGATCCCGTAAAGGATCGCCAGGATACCGCAGGCAATAATCAGCCAAAACGCACCGGACATGATGGAAAGCCCCCTATTTCTTATTGTGGTTCAATTGATTGCACGAAGACTCGCGGATACCGCAAAACTTCGGGTTCGCGAACATGCCAGATGGTATGTGCGCACGCAAGAACTTGCGAAATAGCGACGTTTCGCGCCTAATCCCGCTCCCCCAACCCGCAAATGCGAGTATCCGTCGATGTTGTTGCTGATCTTTGGCCTACTGCTGTTCTTGGGAACCCATTTGGTCACGACGCAGCGCGAAGTCCGCGCCAGCTTGCGCGAGCGTTTTGGCGAAAACGGCTACAAGATCGGCTACACGGTGCTGTCGCTCGCGGGGTTTGCGCTGCTCGTCAAAGGTTACGGCGACTATCGCGCTGCCGGCTACGTCGATGTGTGGACGCCGCCGCGCGCACTTGCGCATATGTCGCTGCTGCTGATGCTGCCGGTGTTCGTGCTGCTGGCGGCCGCGTATGCGCCGGGTCTCATCAAACGCGCGGTTCGCCACCCGATGCTGGCAGCCGTCAAATTCTGGGCGCTCGCGCATTTGCTCGCCAATGGCGATTTAGGCTCGATGCTACTGTTTGGCGGCTTTCTTGCGTGGGCCGTGTTTGCGCGGATCTCGCTCAAACGGCGCGAGGCTGTCGAGGGTGCGCCCGATTTTTCGGCGATGAAATTCGGACGCGGCGATCTCGTTGCCATCGTCGGCGGGCTTGCCGCCTACGGGGTCTTTGCCTTCGTCCTCCACCCGCTCCTGATCGGCATTCCCGTCGTCGGCGGTTAAATCGCAGCCGAGCGCCGGTTGCGCAAGGCGAGCCATAGCAACGCCGCCAGCGCCAACCCAATCAGCGGGACCGCCCCGATATTGATGGCGTCCCACCCGACCGTGTTGTGCATCCAGCCCGAAAGGCCGGCGGCCAAGGCGACCGAGCCGAAAACGAGGCTGTCGTTGGCCGCCTGCATTTTGGCTTTCTCGGCCAGCTTGTAGGTTTCGGTCAGCAGCGACGTCGCACCGATATAGAGAAAGTTCCAGCCGAGCCCGAGCAGGATCAGGCCCGCATAGAAATTCCAGAATTCGATGCCAACGAGCACGATCGCGGCCGAGCCGAGCAGCAGCACCGCACCGGCCGCCATCACGCGCACGACGCCGAAGCGCCCGATGATCGAGCCCGTGAAAAACGACGGCACGAACATCGCCAGCACATGCGCCTGGATCGTGCGCGCGGCATCGCCGAAGACCATGCCGCAGGCGATCATCGCCAGCGGTGTCGCGTTCATCACCAACGACATGACCGCATAGCCGACCGCACCCGCAAACACCGCAACGGCGGCTTTGGGCTGGGCCAGCAGTTCGAGCAACGGGCGCGCCGTGCCCGAGCGCTCCTCGCCGGTGGGGACAGGAATGTCGATCAGCTGCACGACCAGCAACGCCACGCACGCCAGCAGCGCAAGGGCCGCAAACGAACCGCCGAACGCGACCGGCTCGAACATGTCGTGTGTGAGGCGCGCGATCTCAGGGCCGATCACGGCTGCAGCCACTCCGCCCGCCAGCACGTAGCTGATCGCTTTGGGCCGCAAGGCAGGCCCGACCCCGTCGGCGGCGGCAAAGCGGTAGAACTGCCCGGCCGAATTGTAGACGCCGTTGATCGCCGATCCGATGCAGAACAACAGGAACGAGCCGCTGAAAATCGCATAAACGCAGAGCGCTTGGCCCGCGATGCCGCAGGCAGCACCCAACGTGAAACCTGCCCGCCTGCCGTAGCGCTTCATCAGAAACGACATCGGAAACGTGGCCAGCATTACGACGAGCTGCATGAGTGCCACGGGCACGGTCGCAAGCGACTTGTTTTCGGCCAGCATGTGGCCGACGAGGGCCGCCTCGGCGATCATCGTCGAGGTGCCGATCATCAGCAGCGCTTGCGAGACGGAAAGGATGAGGGTGCGACGCCGGGACGTGGCGTCGAATTCGATAGCTTGGGTCATTGGCGAGAGGCGTCTTTCAGTTTCCGATCCGCCGTTCGAGCACGCGCTCGAAGACGATCTCTTCGAGGATGTCGTCGCTGCCGAGAATGCGCACGGCCGAAGCCGTCAGACGCCGCTTGGCGCGCTCGCGGTCGAAATTGTCGCCTTGCGCGGCAATGTCGTTGAGGTCGTAGACAAAGGCGTTCTGCAGCCGGTCCATCGAGGCGCGCACCTTGTCAACGTCGGCGCGTTTGAAAAGCCGCAGCTTGATCAGCAGCGCGTAGTGCCTTTTGACCTGGTTGTTCTGGATCGCGGGCACCAGCATGCGCGGCAGAAAAATCTCGGCCCCCGGATCGTCGCCAGCACCGGGTGCTGGTGCTGGAGTCTGGGCAAGCGCCGGCCGCGCCAAAAAAGCTGCAGCGGCTAAAAAAAGGAAGGAGCGTCTTTTTTTCACGATTTTTGGACTATGGCGCAGGACTAGAAATGGGTAAAGCCCGCGCGCGCGAAGCGCTGCCTCCGGGCGGCCGCATCGACAAAGCGAACTTGCAATGCGCCCTTGGCAAAATGGCCGATGCGCGTCGCTGGGGTCTTGGCGGCAATGGCTGCGCGTGCGATCGCCGTACGTGCCGACGGCGGTGCTGCGAACAGCAATTCGTAGTCGTCCCCGCCCGCCACGACCGCCTCGAGCAGGCTTGGATCGGCGGCGAGCGCCTTGGCAGCGCTACGCGACAGCGGCAGCTGCGCAAGCGCCACCGTCGCCCCGAGGCCGGAGCGCGCGCACATATGCCCAAGATCCGCACCAAGCCCGTCCGACACGTCCATCGCGGCATGCGCAAGGCCGACGAGCTTTCGTCCCAGCGCCAGGCGCGGCTGTGGCAATCGATAGCGTGCGAGCAGCGCCTTGCCGGGTGCCAGAGCGCCCTTGGCAACCAGAAGCCCCAATGCGCCGTCGCCAAGCGTGCCCGAAAGCCAAAGATCGTCGCCGGAACGTGCGCCATCGCGGCGCAGCATCCTGCCCTGCCCGATCTCGCCCAAAGCCGTAATCGCAATCGTGAGCGGCCCCGGCGTGGAGGTGGTGTCGCCGCCCAGCAGCGGGATGTCGAAATATTCGCCGTCGCGCGCAAGACCGCTCGCAAAGGCGGCAAGGGCGCGATCGTCCATATCCTTCGGCCGCGCGAGTGCCAAGAAATAGCCGATGGGCTTGGCGCCCTTGGCGGCTAGGTCGGAGAGATTGACGCGCAGCGCCTTGCGCGCGATGTCGACAAGCGGATCGTCCGCAAAAAAATGAACGCCCGCCACGAGCGCATCGGCCGTCACGACCAGATCGTGGCCGGGCCTCGGGCGGATGCAGGCCGCATCGTCGCCGAGCGCAAGGGCGGCTTTGTCGCCGCGTGCCAGCGGCCGGAACAGTTTGGCGATAGTCGCAAACTCGCCGGATTTGGCGGTGCGGCGCGCCATGGTTAGCGGCGCTCCGCCATCTCCGGTGCCCGGCACCCTTTGGCGATGCGGTCGAGCACGCTGTTGATGAAGCCAACTTCCCGCCCAGCGTCGAATTCGAGCGACAGATCGACATAGGCGTCGATCGCGGCACGCGCAGGCACGTCGCCGCGCGCAAGCAGCTCGTAAGTCCCGGCGCGCAGGATCGCGCGCAAGACGGGATCGATGCGCGCGAGCGTCCATCCTTGCGCCAGGGCCGGCGAGATCAGCCCGTCGATCTCGGGCTTGCGCGACCACGTGCCCTCGACGAGATCGACGAAAAATTGCGGCTCGGCATCGGGCCAATCGGGGCCGCCGAAACCGGGCTTCAGGCGATAGCGGCGGAACTGCTCGACCACGCCGTGCGGATCTTCGCCCGCGAATTCGATCTGATAGAGCGCTTGCACGGCCGCCAGACGCGACGTGGTGCGGCCGTTCTTGCTGCGTGCATGCTCGCGACCGGCGGCGCTCATGGCGTCGACGCCAGACGGCGCTTGAAGGCAATCATGGCAAGGGCGGCAACGGCCGCCCCATGGCCCTTGTCGCCTTCGGTGCGTCGTGCGCGTGCCCAGGCTTGTTCCATGTTTTCGACCGTGAGAATGCCGTAGCCGATCGCAAGGCCGCGCCGCACGGCGAGGTCCTGCAGCCCACGCGCACTCTCGCCGCACACATAGTCGTAATGCGTGGTCTCGCCGCGGATCACGGCCCCCAACGCCACATAGCCGTCGTAACCCGCACCGGCCATGTCGGCCATCGCGATCGCTCCCGGCAGTTCGAAAGCGCCGGGTACCGCGACGCGTTCGGCAATGCCGCCCACGGACGCGATCGCGGCTTCGGCTCCCTTGGCAAGCTCGTCGGCCAGATCGGCGTAGAAACGCGCTTCGACGATCAGCACGCGCGGGCGCTGGCCCGCAAAATCGGCCGCCGTCGGCGAGGTGAAATCAGCGGACGCGAACATCGATGCTTTTGTGCCCCACAATGTTGAGACCGTAGCCCTCGAGACCGACCACGGCGCGGCGCGCGTTGGACAGCAGGACCATGTCTTTGACGCCGAGATCGAGCAGGATCTGCGCACCCACGCCGTAGTCGCGCAGCTCAGGCCCGCCTTCCGGCGACTTGGCGTCGCCCGATTTGCTCTCGCTGGCCTTCTCTGCACCAAAGCGCGCGCGCACGCGATCGGAGAGGCTCGTGGCGCGCGGCTCGCGCAGCAGCACAAGCGCACCGCGGCCGGCGGCCGCGATCGTGCGCATCGAGGCCTGCAGCGTGCCCGCACGCTGCAGCGTCTGGTCGCCGAGCACGTCGTCGAGCACGCTCAGCGCATGCATGCGCACAAGGACGGGATCGGACGTCGAAATGTCGCCCTTCACGAGGGCAATGTGTTCGGCATAGGCCGCGCGGTTCACGTAGACGAGCATGCGCCACGTGCCGCCATGCTCGCTTTCGAACGTGCTTTCGTGCACGCGGTCGACGATGCGGTCGTTCTTGCGGCGGAACGCGATGAGGTCGGCGATCGTGGCGACCTTGAGCCCGTGATACTGCGCGAATTTCACGAGATCGGGCAGCCGCGCCATCGTGCCGTCGTCGTTCATGATCTCGCAGATCACGCCCGCCGGGATGAGGCCTGCCATGCGCGCGATGTCGACGGCGGCTTCCGTGTGGCCCGCGCGCACGAGCGTGCCGCCGTCGCGCGCCACGAGCGGAAAGATGTGGCCGGGGCTAACAATGTCGCGCTGGTCCTTGGCGGGGTCGATCGCGACCTGCACCGTGCGTGCGCGATCGTGCGCCGAAATGCCGGTCGAAATGCCATCGCGCGCTTCGATCGAAACGGTGAACGCGGTCTGGTGGCGCGAGGCGTTGTCCGCACTCATGAGCCGCAAGCCCAGCGTTTCGCAGCGCGCGCGCGTCATCGAGAGACAAATGAGGCCGCGCCCGTGCTTGGCCATGAAATTGATGGCCTCAGGCGTGGCGAACTGGGCCGGGATCACGAGATCGCCCTCGTTCTCGCGGTTCTCGTCGTCGACGAGGATGAACATGCGGCCGTTGCGCGCATCCTCGACGATTTCCTCGATCGACGACAGGAACGCGACTTCCGTCTGTCCGGTCGACAGAATCTCGGCTTGGCGCTGGGATGGCTTGAAGGGCACGGGGGCTTGTCCGCTTTCGTTGTCTAAGGCCGCGTCTGGCGCCGGGTCAGGCTTTGGCGAGAATACGCGCAACATAGCGCGCCAGCGCATCGACTTCCATGTTCACCCGCATGCCGGGCTGGAGCGTGCCCAGGGTCGTCGCATGCCAGGTATGCGGGATGATGTTGACGCCGAATTCGGCAGCACCGTCGGCCAAATCGCGCACTTCGTTGACCGTGAGCGAAACGCCGTCGATCGCAACGGAGCCTTTGGGCGCCATATAGCGCGCAAAGGCGGCTGGGACCGCAAAAACCAGCCGCCACGAGCCCTGCTCGGGTGCGACCGAGCGGAGCTCGGCCGTGCAGTCGACATGGCCCGACACGATGTGCCCGCCGAGTTCCTCGCCGACGCGCAAGCTGCCCTCGAGATTGATTTCCGTGCCCACTCGCCAGCCGCCGAGCGTGGTTTTGGACAAGGTCTCGCCTGAGGCTTCGACCGCAAACCAGCCGGGTCCTTTGGCAATTGCGGTGAGGCAGCAGCCCGAACACGCGATCGAGGCCCCGATCGCGAAGCGCTCGGTATCGAGTGCCGTCGTGATTTCAAGCCGCGTGTCGCTGGACGCTTTTGCAGGTTCAAGGGCGCGCACGCGCCCGCGATCGACGATGATGCCGGTAAACATGGCGGGGAACTTAAGGCGCCCGGCCCCAAGTTTCCAGCACATCCTCGTCGCAGGGCTCGAGCGCCGTACGCACGAAACGCGGCGCCTCGCCGAGTTTTTCGAGCCCAAAAGCCGCTACGGCCGCAATTCCGTCGCCGCCGATCACGCTGCCGGCCCCGAACCGCACCACGCGATCGACGAGATTCGCGCGCAAAAACGCAGCCGCAAGCCGCCCGCCCCCCTCGAGCAGCACACGCGTGATGCCGCGGGCGGCCAAACCTTTCAGCACGTCGGCGGGAATCAGATGCCCGTCGGCCGCCGCCGCGAGGCGAAAGACTTCCACGCCGGCGGCATCGAGGGCGGCTGCACGCGCGCGGTCGGCATCGGATCGCGCGAAAATCCAGGTCGGGCGCGCGCGCGCCGTCGCCACCAGCTTCGCCGTCAGCGGCAAGCGCAAATGCCCATCCACGACCGCGCGCACGCGAATGGCGTTTTGCGTGCCCGGCAGGCGCACATCGAGCATCGGATCGTCGGCCGCGACCGTGCCCGAGCCCACCAGGATCACATCGTGCGACAGGCGCAGCGCGTGTGCACGCGCACGTGCGGCCGGCCCCGTAATCCAACGGCTTTCGCCGGTGCGCGTGGCGATACGCCCGTCGAGTGAGGTCGCAAGCTTCAGCGTGACCAACGGCCGGCCCGCCGCGATGCGCAGCAGAAAACCCGCCGCGACCGCCTCGGCCTCGCCACGCCGCACATTTTCGACGACGGCAATGCCGGCTTGGCGCAGACGCTCGAACCCGCGCCCCGATACGCGCGGATCGGGATCGCCCATTGCCGCCACAACGCGCACAATGCCTGCTCCGATCAGCGCATCGGCGCAAGGCGGCGTCTGGCCGTGATGGCTGCACGGCTCGAGCGTTACGTAGGCGGTTGCACCCTCAGCCGCAGTCCCGGCGCGCGCCAACGCTTGCGTTTCGGCATGCGGGCGGCCGCCCGCTTGCGTCCAGCCGCGCCCGACGACATGGCCGCCTTTGACGATTACGCAGCCGACGGCGGGATTGGGCCAAGTCTGCCCCAGGCCGCGGCGCGCCAAAGACAGCGCCGCGTCCATGAAGCCCAAATCGGCTTCACTCGTCGTTGTCGCCGAGCTTGCCGACAAAATCTTCGAAATCCTTCGCTTCGCGGAAGTTTTTGTAGACCGACGCAAAGCGGATATAGGCGACATGGTCGAGCGTGCGCAGTGCGTCCATCACCATCTCGCCGACTACGGTCGACGGAATTTCGCTTTCGCCCAAACTCTCGAGACGGCGCTGGATGCCGGACACGATCCGCTCGACGCGATCGGGCTCGACCGGGCGCTTGCGCACCGCATGCGTCAGCGAGCGCAGGATCTTCTCGCGCTCGAAGGTTTCCTTCGCACCGTTTTTCTTGACGATGGTGAGCTCGCGCAGCTGCACGCGCTCGAACGTGGTGAAACGCGAACCGCAAGACGGGCAGAAGCGCCGCCGCCGGATCGCCGAACCGTCTTCGGTCGGACGCGAATCTTTGACCTGGGTGTCTTCGTGGCCGCAAAACGGACAGCGCATGGGCGGGATTTTCCCTTCTTCTTGTCAGGCCTAGAAGCCGCGATAGATCGGGAAGCGCGCGGTGAGCGCCTTCACCTTGGAATGCACGGCCGCTTCGACGGCCGCATTCTCGCCCGTGTTGGAGTGGGCAAGGCCGTTCAGCGTTTCAGCGATTAGGTCGGCGATCGTGCGGAACTCGGCCGGGCCAAAGCCGCGCGTGGTCCCTGCGGGCGTGCCGAGCCGGATGCCCGACGTGACCATCGGCTTTTGCGGATCGAACGGTATGCCGTTTTTGTTGCAGGTGAGGCCCGCGCGTTCGAGGCTCTTTTCGGCGACAGTGCCGGTCAGGTTCTTGGGCCGCAGATCGACGAGCATCAGAT
>Ga0315907_10002977_pt1 | contig 20551 bp, 20 predicted proteins | sample LakEriMetagenome_3_FD_203525 | JGI IMG/M metagenome (GOLD analysis project Ga0315907, IMG submission 203525) | Freshwater fungal communities from buoy surface, Lake Erie, Ohio, United States - Buoy 12 MA123 | ecosystem: Environmental > Aquatic > Freshwater > Lake > Lake biofilm | place: USA...
CAACTCATCAATTACAGGGCTTTCCCTCCATGGTCTGGACCAGCCGACCCGTTCGCCGCCTCAGCGGAACCATCCGCGCGCCGGGTGACAAATCCTGCAGCCACCGCGCGCTGATCTTCGGGGGCCTTGCCTCCGGCACGAGCCGGTTCAGCGGCCTGCTCGAAGGCGATGACGTTATCCGGACCGGCGCAGCGATGTCGGCGCTGGGGGCAAATGTGACCCGCACGGGACCGGGCGCCTGGGAAGTCCGGGGTGTCGGCAGCAAGGGCCTGAGCTCGCCGGAGGGGGTGCTGGATTTCGGCAATTCGGGCACAGGTTCGCGCCTCATGATGGGGGTGATGGCCGGTTTCGAGCTGACGGCGGCGCTGACGGGCGACGCCTCGCTGTCCTCCCGTCCGATGAACCGGGTGCTGAACCCCTTGCGGGAAATGGGCCTCAAGGACACGGCCGGGCCGGACGGGCGCCTGCCCTTCTCGCTGACAGGTTCGAAGGCGCTGAGCGCGATCCGCTATGCCCCGCCCCAGGCGAGCGCGCAGGTGAAATCCGCGGTGCTGCTCGCCGGGCTGAACGCCGTGGGCACGACCGTGGTGGTCGAGGCCAAGGCGACGCGCGACCATACAGAGCGGATGCTGCAGGGCTTTGGCGCGAAGCTGGGCTTCAAGACCGCGCCGGGCGGCGCGTCCGAGATTTCGATCGAGGGCAAGCAGCCGCTGACGGGTCTCGACGCCGACATTCCAGGCGATCCCTCTTCAGCAGCCTTCCTGATCGCCGCCGGCATGCTGTCGCCGCAGGGCGATGTGATGGTGCAGGGCGTCATGTCGAACCCGACCCGGTCCGGCTTCTATGACGCGGCAAACCTGATGGGTGCGCATCTCGGCGCGGAGGAGCGCGGCGAAGCGGCGGGCGAGCGGCTGATCGACCTGCACGCAGGCTATGCGGACCTGAAGGGCATTGCCGTGCCGGAGCGCCTTGTTGCCTCGATGATCGACGAGTTCCCGATCCTCGCCGTGCTGGCCGCCTTTGCGAGCGGCGAGACGCGGGTGACCGGGGCGGACGAGCTGCGAGTCAAGGAGAGCGACCGGATCAAGGCGATCGTCGCCATGCTGCGCGTCAACGGCGTGGGCGTCGAGGAGACCAAGGACGGCTTCACCGTGCAGGGCTGCGGCGGCCCTGTGCCGGGCGGCGGCCTCGTCGAGACGCGCCACGATCACCGCATCGCGATGAGCGCGCTGATCATGGGCACAGCGGCGCAGAAGCCGGTGAGTGTGGACGACGTGTCGATGATCGACACGAGCTATCCGGAATTCCTTGGGCACATGAAGACGCTGGGGGCGGAGATCAGCGAGGGCTGAGCGCGGCGGCGAGGCCTGTGGAGGCAGCCGAGTCCAGGTATTCCCGCACGTCGGTCACACGGCCATCTTTCACGGCGGCGACAACGCAGACGGCGAGTTCGAGCGCCGTGCCATCCGGCAATGTGCCGCGAACGGCATGTTCTTCGACGAAGCCGGTATCGGTGGCGGAGCGCACGGCATCTTCATACCGGAAATCCTTCACGGCCCGGCCCACGGCGACGTTGAACCGCAAGAGGGTGTCGAGGCTCATCGGCCGGCCATTGTTCTGGCGTACGCGCATATCCGGCGCGCAGAGACGCCGCACGGCGGCCTCATCCTGTCCGGCGAGGGCGGCAAAAAGCTGCTTCGCAATCTCTGCATTGTCCACTGCCGGTTACCCCCTGTTTTTATCGGCGTAACCCTAAAGCCGGGTGGCTTGAAGGCAAGGGACGTCCCTGCCCCCACGGCAGAATTGACGGGGCCGCTTCCGGCGCCTTTGATGGCGCCATGACAGATCTCAATTCCCCCCTCCCCCTCGCGCGCGGCCCGGCCATGAAGAACCGCTTCATGCTGGCGCCCCTCACCAACATGCAGAGCCATGCCGACGGCGTGCTGAGCGATGACGAGTTTCGCTGGCTCGTGAAGCGCGCCGAGGGCGGCTTTGGCGTGACGATGACGTGCGCGGCGCATGTGCAGGCAAAGGGTCAGGGCTTTCCGGGCCAGCTGGGCATATTCGATGACAAGCACCTGCCGGGCCTGACGCGGCTGGCGGCGGCGCTGAACAAGACGGGCACCCATTCGGTGGTGCAGCTGCACCATGCCGGCATGCGCTCACCCGCGGAGTTGATCGGCGAGGCGCCGCATTGCCCGTCGGCGAATGACGAGTTCAGCGCGCGGGCAATGAGCCTCGATGAAGTGAAAGCCTCGCGCGATGCCTTCATCGCCGGAGCGGTGCGCGCGGAGAAGGCGGGCTTCCACGGCGTAGAGCTGCACGGCGCGCATGGGTACCTGATCTGCCAGTTCCTCTCGGCCGAAGTGAACAAGCGCACCGACGAGTACGGCGGCAGTTTCGAGAACCGCGCGCGGTTCCTGTATGAATGTATCGAGGGCGTGCGGGCGCAGTGCGGCAGGGATTTTTCGCTCGGCGTTCGGCTGTCACCGGAACGGTTCGGGATGGACCTTGGCGAAATCCTCGGCCTTGCGGGCGCGCTGCTGAAGGACGAGCGGATCGACTATCTCGACATGTCGCTATGGGATTGTTTCAAGCCGCCGGTGGGCGCGGGCCCGGGCGAGAAGACGCTGGTCGAACTGTTCGGGGCCTTGCCGCGCGGCCGGACGACGCTTGGCGCGGCAGGCAAGATCCTGACGGGCGCTGATTGCCAGCGGGCGATGGACGCAGGTCTCGACTTCGTGGTGATCGGGCGCGGCGCCATCCTGCATCATGACTTTCCGCAGAAGGTGGCGGCAGACCCCGGCTTCGTGCCGATCGCCCTGCCGGTGCCGGAAGACCACCTCAAGGCCGAAGGCCTCGGCCCGGCATTCCTGGGCTATATGAAAACCTGGAAGGGCTTCGTTGCCGAGCCCGCCTGACATCATCCGCTGACTGACAAAAGCACCAAGGGAGACCACCATGCTGATCACCAAAGATACCGCTGCCGTCGTGACGGGCGGCGCCTCAGGCCTCGGCCAGGCCACCGCCCGGGCGCTCGCCAAGGCCGGCGCGAAGGTTGCCATCTTCGACATCAACGAGGAAGCCGGCGAAGCGACCGCCAAGGAAATCGGCGGCATCTTCTGCAACGTCAACATCATGAGCGAAGAGAGCTGCGTTGCCGGCTTCGAGAAGGCGCGCAAGGCGAATGGCCAGGAGCGGATCACCGTCCACTGCGCCATGGCGGCCAAAGGCGGCAAGACGCTGAGCTGGGACAAGGAGAACGCGAAATACAAACGCCTGCCGACCGCGGACTATGCCTTCGGCGCCGAAGGCGTTCTGGTCGCCTCCTACCGTATCGCCTCGCTCTCGGCCGAAGGTATGGCCTACCTGCCGGAACTCGAAGACGGCGAGCGCGGCTCGATCACGCTGACCGCCTCGGTCGCGGCGCAGGACGGGCAGATCGGACAGGTCGTGTACGGATCATGCAAGGCGGGCGTCAACGGCCTCGTTCTGCCGATGGCGCGCGACCTGATGGACCTCGGTATCCGGGTGAACTCGATCATGCCGGGCATCTTTGCCACGCCCTTGATGCTGCGCGCCTCTGACAAGGTGCTGAACAGCCTCGCCGCTTCGGTGCCCTTCCCGAAACGTCTCGGCAAACCGGAGGAGTATGCCTCGCTTGCCCTGCAACTGGCGACGAACTCGTACTTCAACGGGCAGTGCATCCGTCTCGATGGCGGCATCCGGATGGCGCCGCGTTAAAGCGGCGCGCCCTCCGGGCTTGCTGCTCGGCGCTATTCGCGAGCTATGCTCGCGGCACCTGCGCCTGCGCCTTGCTTGTGGGAGCATCAGGCCTTGAGGTTCTGTACGCTCCCCTCTCCTCCTTGGGGGAGAGGGGTTAGCTACTCTTGACTCCAGTACCTGTCTCAATCACTCCCCGGCCTCATGATCATAGCGATTGATGGCACAACGGCGTCCGGCAAGGGCACGATTGCCCGGCGGCTCGCCGGGTATTTCGGGCTGCCTTACATGGATACGGGCCGGCTCTACCGGGCCGTGGGCGTCGCGGCGCTGAAACAGGGCGTGGCGCTGGACGCCGCCGGGCCGCTGTCGGATATCGCGCGGACGCTGGACCTGAACGACTTCATCGAACACGAGTTGCGCTCGGCCGAGGCCGGCAAGGCGGCGAGCGTCGTGGCAGCGATCCCGTCAGTGCGTCAGGCCTTGTTCGAGCTGCAGCGGGCGTTTGCCACGCAGGTCGGCGGGGCGCTACTGGACGGGCGCGATATCGGCACGGTGATTGCCCCGGACGCGGACGTGAAGCTGTGGGTGGACGCGGACGTGACCCAGCGGGGCGTGCGCCGCTGGAAGGAACTGATCGGGCATGGCGAGACGGTCACACTGGAAACGGTGATCGAACAGCTGAAAATCCGTGATGCGCGCGATCAGGGGCGCACGGACGCCCCCGCCGCCATGGCCGCCGATGCCATCTTGATCGATACGACTGATCTCACTATAGACGCGGCTGTGGAAAAGGCGCGGGCTGCCGCAGAGGCCGCCCTCGCCCGTGGAAAGACTGCCTGAGGGCCCAAAAGGCTCAATCCAAACAGGCGGCGCCGCAACTGAAACCAGACCACCCCTAGGGGCCGGATGTCCGCAGGCTGCAATGGTGCACGCCCTGCCATTGAACCATTCATGCCCTTCCCCGGAGACCCAATGAACAAGTCAATGAACCCCACTTCCGCCGACTTCGCCTCGATGTTCGAGACCTCGGCCGCCGCCGGCGCCATGAAGGAAGGCCAGGTTATCCCGGCCACCGTCCTTCGGATCGACAATGATTCGATCGTCGTCGACATCGGCCTGAAGACCGAAGGCCGGATTGATATCAAGGAATTTTCCCTCGAGGACAAACAGCCGGCCCCCGGCGACATCGTCGATGTCTACCTCGACCGGATCGAGAACGCCCTCGGCGAGGCCGTCCTCAGCCGCGAGAAAGCCCGCCGTGAAGAGCGCTGGGTCAAGCTCGAGCGCAGCTTCGCCAAGGGCGAGCCCGTCAAGGGCGCCATCTCCGGCCGCGTCAAGGGCGGCTTCACGGTCGACCTCGGCGGCGTCAACGCCTTCCTTCCCGGTTCGCAAGTTGACATCCGCCCGGTGCGCGATGTCGGCCCGCTGATGGGCGAAGTGCAGCCGTTTGCCGTTCTCAAGCTCGACCGCGTCCGCGGCAACATCGTTGTCTCGCGCCGCGCGATCCTCGAAGAGAGCCGCGCCGAACAGCGCGCCGAAATCGTCTCCGACATGAAGGAAGGCGATGTCCGCAAAGGCGTCGTCAAGAACATCACCGATTACGGTGCGTTCGTTGACCTCGGTGGAATCGACGGCCTGCTGCACGTCACCGACATGTCCTACAAGCGCATCAACCACCCCTCGCAGGTGGTCGAAGTCGGCCAGGAAGTCGAAGTCCAGATCATCAAGATCAACCCCGAGACCCAACGTATCTCGCTCGGCATGAAACAGCTGGGCTCCGATCCGTGGAGCAATATCTCGGCCCGTTACCCATCGGGCGCACGCCTGAAGGGTATCGTCACCAACATCACCGACTACGGCGCGTTCGTGGAACTGGAAGATGGTGTCGAAGGCCTGATCCACGTCTCCGAAATGAGCTGGACCAAGAAGAACGTGCACCCCGGCAAGATCCTCTCGACCTCGCAGGAAGTCGATGTGGAAGTGCTGGACGTGGACAGCGACAAGCGCCGTATCTCGCTCGGCCTCAAGCAGACCATGGACAATCCGTGGAGCGCGTTCCTTTCCGAGAACCCCGTCGGTTCGGAAATCGAAGGCGAAGTGCGCGGCATCACCGAGTTCGGCCTGTTCGTGGGCCTCGGCCCCGACCTGGACGGCATGGTGCACATCAACGACATCTCGTGGGACAAGCCGGGTGATCAGGCGATCGAAGCCTTCACCAAGGGCGACCGCGTCAAGGCGAAAGTCCTGGATGTGGACGTTGACAAGGAGCGCATCTCGCTCGGCATCAAGCAACTATCGGGCGATCCGATCGAAGCGGCCAGCGAGTCGGGCATAAAGCGCGGTTCGACCGTGACCTGTACCGTCGTCGAAGTCTCTTCGGGCGGCCTTGAAGTCGAGTTCGGCACCCCTGCCGTGCGCACCTTCATCCGCCGTGCGGACCTCTCGCGCGACCGGGCTGACCAGCGCCCCGAGCGCTTTGCGGTCGGCGACAAGGTCGACGCCAAGGTTGTGACCGTTGACCGTGCCACGCGCCGCGTCTCGCTCTCGATCAAGGCCCTCGAGATCGCCGAAGAAGCCGAAGCCGTCGCCCAGTATGGCTCGGCCGATGCCGGCGCCTCGCTCGGCGACATCCTCGGCGCGGCACTTGCCTCGTCGGGCACCAAGCCGAAGGGCAAGACGGCGCCTGCGGCCAAGGGCGATGCCAAGTCGCTCGATGACCGTGGCCGTCTGGCCGCGCCGCAAGGCACTGCCGACGATCTGAAGAAGATCAAAGGCGTGGGCCCTGCGTTCGAAAAGAAACTGAACGATGCCGGGATTTTCCACTTCTGGCAGATCGCGTCGCTTTCTGGCGAACAGGTGGCAAGCCTCGAAGAAGAGCTTGCCTTCCAGGGCCGGATGGAGCGCGATGACTGGAAGACGCAGGCCGAAAGCCTGATGTCCGAAGGCTGATACCGGTAGTTCCCGAAAGGGCTGCTATCTAAAATTCAGGCAATGTTTGCGGCGGGGGCCTAGCGCTTCCGCCGCAAATGCGTTTATTATCAACAGGATGCTGAAGTCCCAACTCATCGATAAGCTCGCGGCCGAGTATCCGCACCTGCGTCACGAGGACGTGGAAAAGGTCGTGAACGTGATCCTTGAGGAGATTGGCGGCGCTCTCGCGCGCGGCGACCGCGTGGAGCTTCGCGGCTTCGGCGCATTCTCCGTGCGCAAGCGTGACGCCCGCAAAGGGCGCAACCCCCGCACGGGCGAGCCTGTCAAAGTGCCGGCGAAAGCTGTGCCCTTCTTCAAGGCCGGCAAGGAACTGCGCGCCCGCGTCAATGGCGGCGATGATCCCGAGGCGCGATAGGCGCAAACCTTGCTCGCCTTTCATGCGTCGTCTGCTTGACGCACCAGCCGAACCCCGCAATCTGGACACGGAGCTTTTGGGCGCTGTGTGCATCGACAAGGGGAAAATATGCTGAAGGAATTCAAAGAGTTCGCGATGAAGGGCAACCTCATCGACATGGCCGTGGGCTTTGTCATGGGCGGTGCCTTTGCGACGGTCGTCACGGCCTTCATCCAGGGCGTGTTCCTGCCGGTGCTCGCACCGATCATGGGCGGCATTGACCTCTCCTCGCTGAAGCTGACGATCGTTCCGGCCGTCGTCGATGCTGCCGGCGAAGTCACCAAGCCGGCTGCCATCATGGAGATCGGCCTGTTCATCAGTGCCCTGATCTCATTCCTGATTGTTGCCTTCGTGATGTTCATGCTGATCAAAGGCATGAACAAGCTCAAGAAGGCCGAAGCCGCTGCCCCGCCGCCGGCACCGCCGCGTCAGGAAGTGCTGCTGGAAGAAATTCGCAACCTGCTCGCCAAGCAGAGCTAGGTCTGCGTCACGCCGTTCACGGAGCGTTAGGGAATTCCCTGCAATCTGGCGAACAGTAGAGTACCGTGTAGAGTAGTGAGGGGCGGCCAAAAGGCCGCCCTTCTTTTTTGATCAAGCAGGTTCCGCGCGGCACGCCGCGCATGAACCAGGCTCAGGGCTTTTTTGATCAAGCAGGTTCCGCGTGGCACGCCGCGCATCAACCAGGCTCAGGGCTGTTTAGTTCGCGCTCAATCCCAGCGCCTGCGATAGCGCGGCGTGAGAGCCCTCTACGAAATGGAAGGCCTGCCAGCCGCGTCCGCGCGCGGCGAGGATGTTCTCGTGCATATCATCGACCAGCAGGATATGCGCCGGGTCGACCTGCAGCTCGTCCTCGATATGCGCGAAATAGGCCGCGTCCGGCTTGGCGACCTTCATCCGGCCGGCGGCGAAGATGCGCTCGACATGCGCATGGAAGCCCATCTGGTGCTCGATATAGGCCGTGCGCTGAACCTCGTTGTTGGTCGCCATGACATGCCGCACGCCGCGCGCCCGGAGCGCCCCAAGGATGGCGAGCGTGTCGGCGTCTGGCCGGGCATCGCGGCTGAACCAGTAGTCGAGAATCTCGTGCGTACGGCCGGCGGCGCCGTTGAGCTCGGTCCATTCGGTGACGATCTCGATCAGGCAGGCGTCGCCCTGCATCGCCTGCTGGAACCGCCCGCCGAAGAGGTACTGGTTGAAGGAACGCAGCGAGAGACCGAGGTCCGCCTCGAACTGGCGCGACCAGGCGAAAACGCCGTTCTCGATATTGCGGTTGAGGACGCCGTCGAAATCCCAGGCAACGACCCGGAGGGCGCCGGGATCGACGTGCATCAGTATTCGTACTCCTCGATCGCCGTCAGCTTGATCGTATAGGCCGCGTCGGCGAGTTCGCTTTCCTGCGTCTGGGTATGGATCGTGCCTTCAATCCAGACGGCCTGGGCGAGGTCCTGCATCTTGATCGGCTTTTCCGACATCACGAAGATCGTCTGGTTCGGCGGCGGGGGCGGCGCGTGCAGGCAGGCGCCGAAATATGGCACGAGCAGGAATTCCTTGATCTGCGCGTCAGCGCCATATTCGAACGGCACGGTATAGCCCGGGATCTTGATCTTCTTGCCGTTGAGTTCCTTGACCGTGTTGAACGTGCCGATCTGCACGGCCGTGTCGCCGGCCGAGCCTTCGGTGATTCCGCCGGAGTACATCATGGCCATCTGGGCCTGGAACATCTCGGCGAGGCGCTCTTCCTCCCCCTCCGGCATCAAGTCTTCCCAGCCGATCCGCTTGATGCCGCGCGCTGCGAGGGCTTCGTCGCGCCTCTTGGCTTCGGCGGCGCGCTCGGCGGCCTTTTTCTCGCGGGCGGCGGCGCGGTCAGCGGCGGTCTCGCCGATCTTGTCGCCGACCTTCGGACCCGAAGTCGTCTGACCGGTGGTCTTCGGCGGGGTCGTCTTTTCGGCGGGCTTTGCCGGGGCGGCCTCGGCCGTGTCGCTGCTGGTGGCTGCGCCGCAGGCCGCAAGGGCGAGGGCAAAAAGGGCGGAGACAAAACGGGTGCTCATCAGTTTCATACCGTCCTAAATACGCGGCGAGACGCGCTCGCGCCAGTCCGCAATACCGTTACCTAGAGGCGTACGCTGAGGCCATCGGCCAGCGAGCGGCGCATCGCCGCAAGCGCAGGCACCGCGCCGATCAGCAGCGAGGCCGCCGTCACGGCGCCGAGGACGGACAGGTCGACCAGGCCCGGCAAACCCATCGAGAACGCCACGCCATACTGCGCCTGCAGCAGCGGGGCGACGAGCGCGATCAGCCCGTGCACCAGCGCGATGCCGAGCACGGCGCCGAGGAAACCGACGAGGCCCGCTTCCAGCACCAGGAGGAAGAAGATGTGATGCGGCCGCGCGCCAGTCGCCCGGAGGATCGACATCTCGCGCCGGCGTTCGTTCAGGCTGGTGAGGATCGAGGTGAGGATCGAGACGAGGCCAACAGCGATCACGAAGGCCGAAACGGCGAGCAAGGCCCGCTCGGCGACCGAGGTGACGTTCCAGAGTTCGGCCAGCGCCTCGCCCGGAATGATCGCCATCAGGGGCTCACCGCGATTGGTATTGATGGCGCGGCGCGTCGTGAGGATGGTGCCCTTGCGCTCGAGGCCCGCAAAGATCGCGGTGACGGTTTTCGGCGTCAGGTCGAAAGAGCGGATCATCTCCTCCGGGATCGTATCGGCGAGCGGGTTCTTGGCGCCGCTTTCCCAGCCGACATGGATGGCGGTAATGGCTTCGAGCGAGACATGCACGGTGCGGTCCACCGGCGTGCCGGTGGGTTTCAGGACCCCCGAAACACGAAACGGCCGGTTCTCGTGACCGCCGCCAAGTTCTGCCGAGCCGAGGCCATGCGAGAGAATGACTTCGGTGCCGAGTTCGTAGCCGAGCTCGCGGGCGACTTCGGACCCGATGACGGTATCGAACAGGTCGTCGAACGGCTTGCCGGCGGCGAAGGCGAGCTGTTGGCCGCCGCCATACTTGTAATGGTCGAAATAGCCGAGCGTTGTGCCCATGACGCGGTAGCCGCGATGGCTGTCACCGAGCGCGACCGGAACGGTCCAGGCGATATCCTCGCGGGCGGCGATCTTTTCATAGGTTGGCCAGGAGACTTCGGCCGTGGCACTGCCCATCCGGAAGACGGAATAGAGCAGCAGGTTCACCGAACCGGTCGGCGCACCGATGATCAGATCGGTGCCGGAGATCGTATTGCCGAACCCTTCGCGCGCGCCGCTGCGCGCTTTCTCGACACCGAGGAACAGGGCCACCGAGAGCGCGACCGCGAGGATGGTGAGGATCACCGACCCCTTGCGATTGAGAAGGCTCGACCAGGCGAGAGACAGAAGCGCGCTCATGCGGAAACCCCTGCCCGGTTGATGGCGGCGAGATCGACCGCGCGGGTGAACAGCGGCGCGAGGCTCGCATCATGGCTGACAAAGAGGAGGCTCGCGCCGGAGCGGGTGACTTCCTCGGAGAGCAGCCCGATGAACCGGTCGCGCGCATCGGCATCGAGAGCGGATGTCGGCTCGTCGGCGATGATCAGGTCCGGCGCCCCGATCAGGGCGCGGGCGGCGGCGACGCGCTGTTGCTGGCCGACGGAAAGATCCGACACGCGGCGCGCGAGCAGGCGTTCGTCATCGAGGCCGAGACGCGTGAGCAGACGGCGGGCCTCGCCTTCCGCGTCGCTGCCAGCCGCCTTGCGGCGGGCGGGCGAGAAGCGCAGCGGCAGCAGGACGTTGCCGGTGACCGAGAGGTAAGGCACGAGATTGAACATCTGGAAGATGACGCCGACATGATCTGCCCGCAGACGATCCCGGCGCGAAGCTGAGAGAGCCGTCATGTCTTCGCCGAGCACGCGCACGCTGCCTTGCTGCGGCGCGAGCACGCCGGCGATCAGGCCCAGCAACGTCGACTTGCCCGAGCCGGACGGCCCGCGCAGGAAGACGCGCTCGCCGGCCTCCAGCCGGAAGGACGGCACGCTGAGGACCTGCGGCCCGCCTTTCCAGGCGAAGGCGAGATTTTCGATATCGATTACGGGCTGGCTCATGCGGGCCTTATTTCAGGGAAAGCTCCGAAGCGGAAGGCGTCAGTTCGCCCGCCTTCTGCGCCGTGTCTGTCAGGAAGACCGCGTTTACGCGCTCGAAACCGGAGAACGCTGCAAAGCCCGGGAAGCGGAGGGCCGACACGGCGTCCGGATTGGTGCAGGTCCAGGTGATGTGAACGTGGCCATCGGTGTGGCCGCTGGAGGTGTCGACTTCCGCCTTGGGCGCATTCGCTGTGCAATCACCGCCGGTGAGTTCGATCAGGCCCGGAAGTTCCGAGAGCACCGTATCCGTGAAAACGCCGTCAGCTTCCGAGAGGCCGAAATTCGCAAGCGGGGAGACGAGTTCGGCCTCATACGTGGCGCCGGTGCGGGTCAGCGCGAGATCGGCGACGCCGTGCACATGGGGCGTGCCGCCGGCCTCTTCGCCTTCGTGATCATGGTCATGATCCATATCGCCAGCGTCATGCCCGGCATGTTCATCCACCGGCGCGGGCGTCTCAGCGACTTCCGGCTCCGCGGCAACGGGCGCCGGAGATGTGGATTCCGACGCGCCGCACGCCGCGAGGGCGCCGGCCATCAGGAGGAGGGCTGCCAGACGGAAAGGCGTGAAGGACATGGGCATCTCCCGAAATGGTTTGCTTGGTTTCGAGCCTGAAAGAATGCGCTCGCCAAGCCAGTATTGAAACACTATAACACTTTTCGCAAGCACCCTCCCCCAAGCCGGATTGACCAGAGCATGCCCCTTTCCCTGCAGGCCTCCGTATCCTTTGGCCTGATCGCAGCCCTGGTCACCTCGTTGGGGTTGCTGGCGGTTGCATTCCGGAGCGATTGGTCTGCGCGCCAGTCCGGCCTGTTTGCATTGTCGGCCGGCGGCATGCTGATCACGATGAGCCTGTTGCACATCGTGCCCGAAGTGATGGCGGCGGGTCATGGCGCGGCGAAGTTCGTGCTCGGCGGTTTCTTCGCAGGGCTGCTGATGAGCTTTGCCATGCGCACCTTCTTTCCCGAGGGCCACAGCCAGGCGCGCGCCGAAGCCTTCACGCCGCTGCTGGCCGTCGGCATCCACTCCTTCTTCGACGGGGTGATCTACTCGGTCTCGTTCGCGGCGAGTTTCCAGTCCGGCGTCTATGCCTCGCTCGGCCTCATCCTGCATGAGTTCGCGGAGGGCATCATTGCCTTTGCCATTCTCTCCCGGCACGGCTTCAAGGTGCGCGAGGCGCTGGCCTGGGCGTTCATTGCGGCGGCTGCCACGACGCCGCTCGGCGCGCTGGTCTCCGGCCTGTTCGTGTCGGGACTGGGAACCGGAACGCTTATCGCGCTGTACGCAATCTCGGCTGGCTTGCTGATCTACGTGGCTACGGGACCCATGATGAAGCCGCTGGAAGAGACATCCCCTTTGCGCGCGCTTGGCGCGCTCGGTGCGGGAACGGCGTTTGCCCTCGTGGTGCTGGCCTTGCCGATCCATGAGCACGGTGTGCTGGGTAACCATGATCATGACCATGGCGCCTTGGATTTCCGCGATCAGCAGAGGGCGGGCGAACACCTGCACTGAGGCCGGCGCGCTGCGGCGGCACATGCCTTGCACCGCTGCGCTCAGGACACGGAGGGAGCAGATCATGCCGCTTTCAAAAAACCTGAGACAAGCCATCGGCGCCCTGGTCGGCGCACTGATCGCCTATGTGACGTGGATGGCCTTCGCCTGATCTGCCAGGTCTTCAGAGCGGCAATTCGGTGGTGTTCTTGATGCACTCCATCGCGAAGGTCGCGCTGACATCGGCAAGGTCGATGCGGCTGATCAGCGATCGGTAGACCCGGTCATAATCCTTGACGCTGGCGACCTGCACCTTGAGCAGGTAATCGACATCGCCCGCCATTCGGTAGAATTCCACCACCTCCGGGATGGCCCGGACGGCGCCCGCGAAGCGCTCAAGCCAGCCGGCCGAATGGTCCCGCGTACGGATGGCCACGAAGACAGTCTGGCCGAGGCCGGCCTTCTCGGGATCCACCAGCGCGACGCGCCGCATCAGGACGCCGGTTTCTTCCAGCCGCTTTACCCGCCGCCAGCAGGTGTTCACCGAAATCGAGGCGGCCGCTGCGAGTGATTCGAGCGACGTGCTCGCATCGACCTGCAAGGCGCGCAGCAGAAATCGATCCGTATAATCAATATTTTCCATTATTTGGCTTTTTATCCGAAAATTCTTATCGTCGCAAAGCCAAAACGGGAAAATTTCGTAATGAATTTTGCAGCGCGACCGGAGAGACTTTGGCTCTGATCCGTAGGTCTCGATGCCCGCTCTAAATCCGCGCCCCCTTCCCGCTTCCCCTGCCGTGATCCTGGCCGCGCCGGAGCCGTGCCGGCTTAACAGTCTCGCTTCCCTGATCGGGCGCACGCCGCTGCTGTCAATACGGCTGCGTTTCCGGGGGCGCGAACTGGTGGTGCATGCCAAGGCCGAGCACTACAATCTGACCGGGTCGATCAAGGACCGGATGGCGCTGTCGATCCTCAGGTGCGCTTACGGGGCCGGAACGCTGCGCCCTGGCGACACGATTGCCGAGGCCACGAGCGGAAATGCCGGCATCGCGCTAGCCGCGCTCGGACGCGCGCTGGGCCATCCGGTCGAGATTTTCATGCCGGACTGGATGAGCGATGAGCGCAAATCCCTGCTCCGCAGCCTCGGCGCCAACCTGAATCTTGTCAGCCGGGCCGAGAACGGGTTCCTGGGGGCCATCGCGGCAACCGAACGGCTTGCTGCCGGGCGCGGCGACGTATTCCTGCCCTGCCAGTTTTCGAACCGCGACAATGCACGCGCGCATACCGATACGACGGGTCCGGAGCTTCTGCGCCAGCTCGCGGCGATGGGCTTATCGCCGGATGCCTTTGTGGCCGGGGTTGGCACGGGCGGCACGGTGATGGGCGTTGGCCGAACATTGCGGGCAGCGTGCCCGGGCGTGCGCATTCATCCGCTGGAGCCCGCCGAATCACCAACGCTGTCCACCGGCCACAAGATCGGACATCACCGCATCCAGGGTATCTCGGATGATTTCATCCCGGCGCTGGTGAACCTGCGTGAACTGAATGACGTGATCGCGGTGTCGGATGGCGATGCAATCCTTATGGCGCAACGCCTGGCGAGGGAGCTCGGCCTCGGCGTGGGCATCTCCTCCGGCGCCAATCTGATCGGCGCCGTGATCGCGGCGGAACGGCTCGGAGCCGGCGCTGTGGTGGCGACGGTGTTCTGCGATGACAACAAGAAGTACCTGTCAACGGCGCTCAGCAGCGAAGAGCCGTCTGCAGATCGCCATCTCGGCCCGGAGATCGAGCTCGTCGGATTCGAGGCGATGGCCTGCCCGCGTTAACGCTTGGTGCTGGCGGCGGCCTCTTCCGCGGCCTTGCGGGTAAAGCGGCGGGTGAACTGCGTGACGCGCGGCGCAATCTCGGTTTCGAAGCGCGAGCCGTTGAACACGCCATAATGGCCGACACCCGGCTGGATATAGTCCGTACGCATATTATCCGGAATGCTCGTACAGATATCGTGCGCGGCCTGCGTCTGGCCGATGCCGGAGATATCGTCCTTCTCGCCTTCGACCGTCATCAACGCCACATTGCGGATGGCGGACGGCTTCACGAGACGGGTGCCGCGATAGTGATAGATGCCGCGCGGCAAGTGGTGTTCCTGGAACACGCGCTGGATGGTCTGCAGGTAAAATTCTTCCGTCAGGTCGAGCACCGACAGATACTCGTCATAGAACTCTCGGTGCTTGGTGGCGTTGTCGCCGTCACCGCCGACAAGGTGGTTGAAGAACTTCCACTGCGCATCGACATGCCGGTTCCAGTTCATGTTCATGAAGGAAGCGAGCTGCACGAAGCCTGGATAGACGCGCCGCAGCACGCCCGGATAGGGCGCCGGCACGGTGTGGATCATGTTCTCCTCGAACCAGCTGAAGGGGCGCTCTTCGGCAAGCTTGTTCGGCACGGTCGGCGAGAGGCGCGCATCGATCGGCGAGCCCATGAAAGTCATCGTTGCGGGAAGCGCCGGATCTTCCTCCTCGGCCATCATCGAGATGGCTGCGAGCACCGGCGGGCCCGGTTGGCAGACAGCGAGAACGTGCGCGCCGCCGCCAAGCTGCGTCAGCATCTTGCGAACATGGTCGATGTAATCGTCGAGATCAAAGCGGCCGAGCCAGACCGGCGCCATGCGCGCGTCGATCCAGTCGGTGATGTAGACGTCATGCGTTTCGAGGAAACCTTCGACAGTGCCGCGCAACAGCGTCGCATAATGGCCCGACAGCGGTGCCACGATCAGCATGCGGGGCTGCGGCGGCGCGCCCTTGCGCTGGGTGGTGGCGTAGGTGTCGGCGTCCTTGCGGAAATGCACCATGCTGCACCAGGGCGAGCGCCAGGCGACCTCCTGCGTCACCGGAACCGGCACGCTGTTGATGCGCACAGAGTCGATGCGCCATTCGGGCTTGCCGTAATACCGGGTGGCGCTTTCGAACACGTCCGCCATGGCGGAGAGGGAGCGCCCGTAACTCGTCTGGCCTAGCGGGTTGAGCGGCGAGGCGAGCGCGGCGCGCCCGGCCCGGGCGGCGAGGCGCATGGGCGCCATGACGACCCGGTTCATCTCGACAAGGGAGTAGAGCATCGCCTTGAAAACCCTTCATGTTGCAGTGCAACGTAAGCCGGCGGGTGCGATCCGGCAATGGCACTCGCCAACCGGGCGCATTTTTTGAGGGTTAACCCAAGGTATTGAAGAACCTCTAATTTTCCCGCCTCAGGGGAAGAATGCGAACACGGCCAACTGTTAAAACTTGCGGCGAATGGGGCAAAACAGAAGGAGACGGCCATGTTCCTCGCCTGCCAACCGAACCCACATGATGGCGGCCGGATGACCCGCGTTCTCGTCTTCGAAAAGACGCCAGGCACCCATTTCGCGATTGATGCCGAGGCGCTGCACCGGCAGCCGGAACTGCTGAAGCCCTTCGGCCGGGGCCTCGACCTTCGCCTTCGGGTGCTCGATGGCCTCGCCTACCTGCTCTGCCTATTGGGGGTGCTGGCAGCGTTGCAGGTCGGCTGGTGGATGGCGGGCGCCGGCGTCCTGGCCTGCGTGCTGATGCTGGCGGCGAACCGGAAAACGGCCGGCAGGCTGGCCCGCGCGGCGACGGATCGTTCGACGGAAAACTTCCTGCAGCTCCACCAGATGGGCTGCCTTTGGCTGGTAAAGGCCTAGAGGCCGAACAGGCCGAGGATCGCGGCAATGAGCGCCGTTGCAGTGAACGTCAGCGAGAAGGCGACCGAAAAGCCGCGCTGTTCCTTGCGTTTCGTGCGCACGCCGGGGGCGTTCTTGCCTTCTTTGGGGGCCAGCAACATGCGCGTGGCGTAGAAGCCGAAGCCCGCCACAAGCGCCACGATGCCGGCAATCAGGCTGCCGCCGGCAATGAACAATCCGCCGGCGACCAGCATGAGGAAGCCCATCTGCGGGCTCGTCCGGTGGATCAGTTCGCGCACATGACCATCCGCCCGGGCGCCGGTCAGCTTGTCGAAGCTGCAATTGGGCGAGACGACCGAGGCCACCCAGGAAGCGCCAATGGTGAGCGCCGAGGTCATCAGGCCGAGATTGTTGAACAGCGTCTGCAGGTTTTCGAACATGGGACGAGCTTATCCCCGGATTCGCGCCCGCACGTGAAGGGCATATTGCAAGCGCCGGAGCGGGCCAGGCCACAGGCCGGGGCCCGGCACCTCCATGTTCCTGTAGTCGCGGGGCAAGCGAGAGGATTGGCGGTCTGATTTTCCCTGTGCAATCTGTCCTTCAGGAGACGCGGGCACCGGCGATGGCATACAGGTTTTCGGCGAAAGACCCCACCGTTACAGACGGCGTGCGCCGGATTGCGGCCGAGGAATTCGCCGCTATCGAGGCGGCGCTGTCCGACCCGGCGATGCCCGCTGCGCGAAAAGTGCACGAGAGCCGCAAGGCCACGAAGCGCCTGCGGGCCCTGCTCCGGCTGACGGCTGCCGCCTTTCCCGGGGCGCCCGCCGAGATCGCCGCGCTGCGCGACGCGGCCGCCTCGCTCTCGGCCTTGCGGGACAAGGGCGCCTTGAGCGAAACCCTAGCCCGGCTCGAAATGCCCGCCGACATCGAAACACGCATCGGCAAGGCGATATCCCGGCGGCGCGCCGTGAGCGCCGCTGAAAGCCGGCGCCTGCTCGCAGCTTTCGCCGATGACGCTGCCTCTGCGGCGGGGCGTGCGTCAGAGTGGTCGTTCGACCGCGACGGATGGAAGGCCATCGGCCCGGGCCTCGCAAAGGGCTACCGGCGGTTTGCCGACGCGTTGACCGAAGCCAGAGACGCACGCGACGAGGAACCTGTTCACGACCTGCGCAAGCGGGCCAAGGATCACTGGTATCAGACGCTGCTTCTGCGCGGCGTGTTTCCGGATGTCATGGACGGCTATGCAGCGGCCGGAGAAAGACTGTGCGACGATCTCGGCGACTGGCGTGACCTTGGCCTTCTGGAAGCAGAAGTCAGCCAGCTGACGGCCCGGCAACTGGGCGCCGCCCATGCCGAGGAAGCACTCGGTCGCATCTCAAAGGCCCGCCGCCGCGCCTTGCGGCGCGCCTTCCGCACAGCCCGCCGCCTCGCCAGCGAATCGCCGGACGCCTATGCCGCGCGCATCAGGGCCTGGTGGCAGCTGTCACACTAAAAAAATCGGGCCGCAGCGCGAAGCTGCGGCCCGACAGGATCCGTCACTGGACAGATGATCAGAAAGCGTAGCGCGCCATCACCTGGAAGACCGGGCCGGCTTCTTCGCTCTCGAGTTCGTATTCGTCGAATGAGCGATCGATCTGATCCTGGATGGTCGCGAACTTGTTGAACACTTCGTCTTTCGAACCGTTCAGCAGGTTGGAGCCGACGGCGCGGATGGTGAAGCTGTCACCAAGGCGTTTTTCGATGAAGACTTCGAGGTCAGCGCCATAGGACGTGGTGATCTCTTCGCCAATCACGCGCCCGTAGGCGTCGCCCTGCTCGCGATAGGTGGCGCCAAATGCGGCGTCCAGTTCGACGAGGTCATGGATGAAGCCGAAGTTGTAGACATACTCGGACTGATCGTTGAAGCGGCGCGAGCCGAATTCATCGTCGATGTCGCTGTCCAACACAGAGAAGTTCGCGAATGCGCCCGTGTTCGGCAGGCCAACGAAGGTCAACGGTGTCGAAAGGTCAAATTCGATCCCATAAACCTTGCCGTCGCCGGTGTTGCGCGGCTGGAGCACGAACGTGCCCGGACCTTCAGAACCTTCGGCGCCGGTGCTGGCCACTTCGACGAGATCGGAGACGTCGCGGTAGAAGACGTTGACACCGAACACGCCCTGTTTGCCGAGACGGCGCTCATATCCGACGTCCAGACCCCAAGCGGTTTCCGGCTCGAGTTCTGGATTGCCCAACAGATCGTTGTCGCCGAGTTCGGCTTCGAGCAGGGCAGGCGAAATGAAGTTGAAGTTCGGGCGGCGCATGGTCCGCGCAACCGAGGCAGAAAGGCGATCAACCGACGTCATGTCGAACTTGACGTGGGCCGAAGGCAGGAAGAACGCGAAGTCGTTGCTCTGGACCTGATCTGCTGGTGCAACGGTCAGGTCGGTGATCGTCACATCGGTCGTCTCGTAGCGAATGCCGGCTTCCCAGGCGAGGCGGCCTGCTTCACCCTCAAGAACGGCAAAAGCGTCGAGGCGCTCTTCTTCGATCTGGCTCAAACCGCCCACGACGGGAAGAAGGTTGGTCCACGGAATACGGGCCTCTTCAGGATTATTGACGAACTGGTCCCAACCGTCGCGAACCGAAACAGCCACGTTGAACCGGTTGCGTTGTTCCCGGATGTCGGTGTCGCGCTGCTTGTTCTGATAGAACACGCCGACTTCGAACTCGGTATCGTTGCCAAACTCGAACTCATGCGACAGCTCGGCGAAGGTCTCTTCGTCGACGAGGTCGGTCGTTGTCAGGTCGCCGGTATAACGCGGCGCAGCGCGGTCAAAGTCGATCTCGTCTTCGGTCTCGTAAACGAGCTCTTCGAAGTTTGCGAGGCCGATCTTGAATTGGGTCTCACCCGCTGACCATTCCTGCTCAAGAACAGCGCGCAGCGAGTAATTCTCCTGATCGATCGATGCGACGTTGGCATTGTCCGTAAGCAGGTTACCCGCAACTGTGCGGCGAACCGGACCCGTGATGGCGGTCGGATCGTCATACTCGAACGAACGCTCATCTTCGGTGCGATCCGTCTTAACGTAGAAGCCGGAGAAGCTCATCGACAGGCCTTCATCCGCTTCGATGCTGTAGTCGGCATTGAACGAGTAGTCGGTGCCGTCACGCGTGTCGGTCTGGTCTTCACGGTTGTCGAAGTCGTCGATCCGGAAGTTCGGGTTGTTTTCGGGGCTGTCGCCGTAACGCAGCGATTTCTTGAGCTTCGGATTGTAGCGGCCCTGAAGGTTGGCACCCAGCAGTATCCGGCCCGGGCCAAGCTGGCCGCCATACACGCCGCCAAGGCTTTCCTTGACTTCGCCATCGTCGAACCGGAGGGCTCCGACGCGGATGTAGCCGCCATCGAGCTCATAACCGTCGCGCAGGACGATGTTCAGCGTGCCGGCGAGCGCGTCGCCCGAGCGGCGCGCCGAGGAGGAGCGCACAATCTCGACACGGTCGATCAGCTCCGCCGGAATGCGGTCCATGAAGAAAGAGCGGTCGGCGTTCGAGCCCGGAACCTTTTCGCCGTTGATCAGGATCTGGGTGTAGCCCGGGTCGAGGCCGCGCAGACGGGCGCCGTCGCTTTCGATCACGTCCGAGAGGAAGGTGACCGAAGGCACGCGCTTCAGGGCGTCACCGGCCGTCAGCGGTTCGAAGCGCTGGAAATAGTCCTGGCCGTATTCCAGCGTCTGGACCGTTTCTTCCGAGCGGTTACGATAGGTGATCTCCCCTTGGACAACGACCGTTTCGGCCCGAAGGATCGGATCCTCTTCGGCCTCTTCTGTGGCCGGTGCCGGCGTGGTTTGGGCAGCGGCAGAGAAGGCCGCGCTCAGGCAAAGCGACAGGAAGCTTGCGCCAGCAAGGAGGGAAAGTTTGGTTTTCATGGATCACCCCAGTTGTGAATGAGGGGCGGCTACCACTCGTTCTTCGCAAACAGGTGACGAATTGATACAAGTTTTGTGACAGTCGCTTTTCTGTAACACCGGCGCGATATGGCCGTGCCAGACAAGTTTCGACCTGAAGGAGCCCCGGCCATGCTGCGGACCATGTTTTCGGCGCTGGAAGACGAACCCTGCCTTCCGGCAACAGGAACCACCCTGCACACCCGGCGCCAATCGGCTGGCTGACAGCTTGCTGACTGATG
>Ga0315907_10002978_pt1 | contig 20550 bp, 20 predicted proteins | sample LakEriMetagenome_3_FD_203525 | JGI IMG/M metagenome (GOLD analysis project Ga0315907, IMG submission 203525) | Freshwater fungal communities from buoy surface, Lake Erie, Ohio, United States - Buoy 12 MA123 | ecosystem: Environmental > Aquatic > Freshwater > Lake > Lake biofilm | place: USA...
CTCGTGGAATAGGGAACAACAAGGACGCATCGTATTGATCGACATAGGCGCTGTTTTTACCCAGCTGCGATTGTTCAGGCTGATTCATACGGCATCCTTTTCACGTCGTCTGAAAACCAAGCGATTGTCATCAGACTCAGCTGCCGCGTAGGCATAACCCTCGACCTTGAAGTCTTTTAACTTTTCAGGATTTTGAATTTTTTTCTCAATGGCGTAGCGTGCCAGCAAACCGCGCGCGCGCTTGGCAAAGAAACTGATCACTTTGTATTTGCCGCCTTTGTAGTCTTCAAACACGCACTCTATGACTCGTGCGTTCAAAACTTTTCGATCCACCGCTTTGAAATACTCTTGCGAAGCCAAATTGATGACCACCGGTGTTTTGTGGGTTGCCAGCTGCTTGTTGAGATGCTGGGCAATGCCATCGCCCCAAAAATGGTACAAATTTTGCCCGCGCGAATTGGCCAGTGCTGTGCCCATTTCCAAACGGTAGGGTTGCATCCAATCCAAGGGGCGCAATACGCCATACAAACCACTCAAAATACACACGTGATCTTGTGCCCACTCCAGGTCCTTGAGTTTCAAGGATTTTGCATCCAAGCCTTCGTAGACGTCACCATTGAATGCCAATACAGCCTGTTTTGAATTTTTCTGGCTGAACTTGGGGCGCCAGGCTTCATATCTGGCGACATTCAGGGCAGCCAAGTTGTCGCTCAAATCCATCAATTGGGATATTTGAGCAGGGGTTTTGTGCTTCAATACCTCGATCAATTCTGCGGATTGCGAGACAAATTGGGGCAAAGTATGGGGCACCCCTTCGGCCGGAGTGTCGTAATCCAACGATTTAGCAGGAGACAATAGAAACAACATGCGCAAAATCCTTTAAGGTCTCAATTATCTTGCATCAGCGAAACCTCACTCAACATCTACGATCATGAGTCTTCTTTTTTCAGAGTATCAGCTTCCCTCTCCCAGTGGCCCCCTCACTTTGGCCAATCGCATCGTGGTTGCACCGATGTGCCAATATTCAGCCGATCAAGGCAAGGCCACCGATTGGCACTTGGCGCACTGGGCATCCCTACTCAACAGCGGCGCGGGACTGGTCATTCTCGAAGCCACCGCCGTGACCGAAGAAGGTCGCATCAGCCCTGGCTGCTTGGGTCTGTGGAATGATGCCACAGCCGAAGCTTTACAAGACAAATTGAGCCGCGCCAGAAAATTGGCACCGCACGTGCCAGTCGCCATCCAAATTAGCCATGCAGGGCGCAAAGCCTCTAGTGCGGCACCTTGGCATGGTGGTCAACTGCTAGATTCGGCACACGGTGGTTGGCAAGCACTCGCGCCAAGCGCTTTGCCACATCTGGCCTCAGAAAAACCTCCCACCGAGATGGATGCTGCAGGACTTGAGCGGATCAAAAATGCCTTTGTCAAAACAGCTGAGCGTGCTCAAGAAATGGGCATTGAAATGGTTGAACTCCATGCAGCTCATGGCTATTTGCTGCATCAATTTTTATCGCCAGTTTCAAACAAGAGAGCCGATGCATATGGTGGCAATTTTGAAAACCGAACGCGTTTTGTGCGTGAGGTTTTCGACGCAGTGCGGGCCAAGTTCAATGGCGTTTTAGGCATTCGCATTTCTGCCACCGATTGGGTTGAAGATGGCTGGAACCCTGAAGAAACAGCCGATTTGTCGGTCCGCCTCAAAACCGCTGGCGCAAATTTTGTCCATATTTCGTCTGGTGGGGTTGCGGCGCAACAAAAGATTGCCATTGGCCCAGAATACCAAGTGCCCTTTGCCAAGTCAGTCAAGGACAAATCAGGTCTGCCGACCATTGCCGTTGGCTTGATCACCCAAGCCCAACAAGCTGAAGCTATATTGCAACGGGGTGACGCCAACCTGGTGGCCATTGCCAGAGCTTTTCTATACAACCCCAGGTGGGCATGGCAAGCGGCGGCCGAATTGGGCGGTGTGGTGCAAGCCAGCGAACAATACTGGCGCTGCCTACCCCGTGAAGCGCAATCGGTGTTTGGCAATGTGAAAATTGGGATGCGATAAAGCCATGAAAACCTCCGCCTTTCAAGACGTTCAGTTCACCAACGGCTATGAGTTCACGCAGGGCACGGGCTATACCTTGCCCGAATACCCTTTTGTCACACCACCTGAGTTGACTCAAAACAAAACCTTGCGACATGCAGTGGTCATTGTGGGAGGCGGCATCACAGGCCTCACTTTGGCTTGCGCCTTGGCCAATTTGGGTATCAAAGCAGTCCTTCTCGATGAAGACAACACCGTGGGTGTCAAAGGCGCATCTTCGCGCGGCATTTGCTATACCCAAAAATCTTTGGAAATTTTTCACAAGCTGGGCATTTTTAATCGGATAGCCAAAAAAGGCATCCAATGGAGCGTGGGCCGCACCTTCGCTGGTAGCGACGAGGTCTACAACTTTGACCTCAAGCAGCAAAGCAACTTCAGCCTTTCAGAACAACCGGCCTTTATCAATATTCAACAGTTTTACATCGAAGGCTTTTTGGTTGAACAAATACAGAAACTGGGTCATGTCGATTTGCGTTGGCAGTCGCGCGTCAAGGCGTTCAAACAGAACACAAATTTCGCTACCCTCACTGTCGAAACACCAGAGGGCACTTATGACATTCAAGCCGATCATGTGATCGATGCATCGGGTTCGCACACTCCTTTTCATGCTTGGACTGGCGTCACCATGGAAAGCAAAAAAGGTGATGACCGTTGGTGCATTGCCGACGTGAAATTTAATACTCGTCCCCCGACAGAACGTCACACCTGGATTGAAGCGCCCTTCAACGAAAACCGCGCTGTTTGGCAACACTTGATGGCTGACGATGTGTGGCGCATTGACTACCAAATGGAACCCAATGCAGATGCCGCCTACATCAGCCGCGAAGACGTGGTGCGCGAGCGCCTAGAGCGACAGTTTGGCAAAGATGTCAAGGTTGACATCGTTTGGGTAGGCCCCTATGCCTACAAAAGCCAGTGCCTCAACACATTGCGCATGGGCCGTGTGTTTTTCATTGGCGACACCGCAAAAATTGTGAACCCCTTCGGTGCACGAGGTGGCAACACGGGCGTAGCCGATGCAGATAATTTGGCTTGGAAATTGGCAGCAGTGTTGCGCGGACATGCCGACGAAGCTCTGCTTGAAAGTTACAACGACGAGCGTCACGAGGCCGCAAAAGAGAACGTCAAAGTGACGCGGCGCACAGCCAGATTTTTGCGACCTGCGGATGGCATTGAGCGTGCATTCAGAAAAGCCACCATCAGCTTGGCCAAGCAGTATCCCTTTGCGCGTTCACTGGTGAACACCGGTCGCATGGCGGTTGCCAACACCTACAGGGGTTCACGCATCTGCGGCGACAACGGCGGAACCTCGGTTCAAAACGTGCGCTTCCAATGGCGAAAAGGCAAGCCTGGTTGCTTGAATGACCTGATCCAATGGGCTGATGGTCGCCTTCTGATTTTGGTGTTTGGACCTCAACCCAAAGCGGCTTTGAAGCGCCTACAGGAACTCAGCGTTTCTGGCTTGCCCGTGCGCTGCGTTCAAGTGCTTGCCAAAGGCCAAGTGGCACAAGCTCGCGAGCACCTGTTAGACACACAGCATCATCTGCAAAACGCCTGTGGCACAGTTCCGGCCGGTGGCTGGGCATTGATCCGCCCAGATGGCTATTTGGCCGATACGGGCAAGGGCGTGAACGGCGAGTTGATTGGCGCTGTGGCCACTTCATTGGGCCTTTGATCACATTCGGAAATCATGATGAAAACAGAACTGAACCTTCAAGACGCCGACACTTTTTACGATCAATTGCTCAATGCCCACGAAGGCTTGAATGCTGAACAATCAGAGCACCTGAACTTGCGCCTGATTTTGCTGTTGGCCAACCAGGTGGGGGACGCCACCGTCCTGAGGGATTGCATCGAATCGGCCAAAAACCAAACCTGATTAGAGGCTGAACAGCCTCTGTCGGTTGATGGATATGGGCAGATCGCCCGGAATCAGGGCGCTTGACCAGTAAAATCATGCCTTTAGTCCATCCATGACATTGCCCCTGGGCAATTTCAAACTATTGAGCCCATGAGCAACGAGTCCACCCCCGCCCTTCAGCAACCCGGCCTTGAGAGCCTGTCCAAGTCTTTTGAGCCCGCAGCTTTAGAGGCCCACTGGGGCCCCGAATGGGAAAAACGCGGTTATGGCATTGCCGGCCATCGCGGCAGCCAAGCGCCCAAGGCTGACGCCTCCAACTTCGCCATCCAATTGCCACCCCCCAATGTGACGGGCACCCTGCACATGGGCCATGCCTTCAACCAAACCATCATGGACAGCCTGACGCGCTACCACCGCATGATGGGCTTCAACACCGCTTGGATTCCCGGCACCGACCATGCCGGCATTGCCACGCAAATTGTGGTGGAGCGCCAGCTTCAAGGCCAAGGCATTAGCCGCCACGACATGGGCCCGACTCCTGCCGAAGCGCGCAAAAACTTTGTGTCTAAAGTGTGGGAATGGAAAGAGCAATCGGGCAACACCATCACGCAGCAAATGCGCCGCATGGGCGACAGCGTAGACTGGACGCGCGAGTACTTCACCATGGACGACAAGCTGTCCAAAGTGGTGTCCGAAACCTTTGTGAAGCTGTACGAGCAAGGCCTGATTTACCGTGGCAAACGCTTGGTCAGTTGGGACCCTGTGTTGCAAAGCGCGGTGTCCGACCTGGAAGTGGAAAACACCGAAGCCGACGGCAAGATGCATTACATCTTGTACCCGTTTGCAGACGGCCCTCAACTGATTGACGGCGTGATGCAAAAAGGCATGACCATTGCCACCACCCGTCCTGAAACCATGATGGCCGACGGCGCGTTGGCCGTTCACCCTGAAGACGAGCGTTACAAACATTTGGTCGGCAAAAAAGTGGATCTGCCTCTGTGCGATCGCCAGATCCCCATCATTGCCGACGACTTTGTCGATCGCGAATTTGGCTCTGGTTGCGTGAAGATCACGGGCGCTCATGACGCTAACGACTACGCATGCTCCATGCGTCACAACTTGCCGCTGATCACCATCTTCACATTGACGGCCACTGTGAACGAAAACGGCCCCAAAGCCTACCAAGGCATGGACCGCTTTGTGGCGCGCAAGGCTGTGATCAAAGATTTGGAAGCACAAGGACTGCTGATTGAAATCAAACCCCACAAACTGATGTTGCCCATTTGCGCGCGCACCGGCCAAGTGGTAGAGCCCATGCTCACAGACCAATGGTTTGTGGCGGTGAACAAAGTCAGCCCCCAAGACCCCACAGGCAAGAGCATTGCGCAAAAAGCCATTGATGCGGTGCACTCTGGCCAGGTGAGTTTTGTTCCGGAAAACTGGGTCAACACCTACGACCAGTGGATGAACAACATCCAAGACTGGTGCATCTCGCGTCAACTGTGGTGGGGCCATCAAATTCCCGCTTGGTACGACGAAAAAGGCAATGTGTACGTGGCCAAGTCGGAAGCCGAAGCCCAAGCGCAAGCGGGTGCAGGTAAGAAGCTCAAGCGCGATGAAGACGTGCTCGACACGTGGTATTCCTCAGCCTTGGTGCCCTTCTCCACCATGGGTTGGCCAGAAGCGGTAGCCACATCAGGCACAAACAAGACACAAGACTACGACTTGTATCTGCCCTCCTCCGTGTTGGTCACTGGCTATGACATCATCTTCTTCTGGGTGGCCAGAATGATCATGATGACCACGCACTTCACGGGTCGCGTGCCTTTCAAACACGTCTACATCCACGGCTTGGTGCGCGATGCACAAGGCAAAAAGATGAGCAAGTCTGAAGGCAACGTGCTCGACCCCGTCGATTTGATCGACGGCATTTCTTTAGAGCCTTTGCTCGAGAAGCGATCACAAGGTTTGCGCAAGCCCGAGACCGCACCGCAAGTGCGCAAGAACACGCAAAAAGAATTCCCCGAAGGCATTCCTGCCTACGGTGCAGATGCACTGCGCTTTACGTTTGCCGCATTGGCCTCGTTGGGCCGCAGCATCAACTTTGACAGCAAGCGCTGCGAAGGCTATCGCAACTTCTGCAACAAACTGTGGAACGCCACACGCTTTGTGCTGATGAACTGCGAAGGTCAGGACCGCGGTTTGAAAGAACACACCAAAGCAGAATGCGCTGTGGGCGGACCTGCACATGGTTATTTGACTTTCAGCCAAGCCGACCGTTGGATCTCCTCCAAAATTCAGCGGGTGGAAGCCGATGTGGCCAAAGGCTTTGCCGAGTACCGCTTGGACAACGTGGCCAACGCCATTTACGACTTTGTGTGGAATGAGTTCTGCGATTGGTATTTGGAAATTGCCAAGGTGCAAATTAACACGGGCGATGCCTCACAGCAGCGCGCCACACGTCGCACGCTCATTCGCACTTTGGAAACCATTCTGCGTTTGGTGCACCCCATCACGCCTTTCATCTCTGAAGAGCTGTGGCAAAAGGTGGCACCGGTGGCGGGCCGTGCAGGTCCTTCGGTCAGCATTGCAGCCTACCCTGTGCCGCAACCCGAGCGCATTGACGAACAAGCGGAAGCGCATGTGGCCAAGCTCAAAACGCTGGTCGATGCTTGCCGCAATTTGCGCGGCGAGATGAGTGTCTCGCCTGCCACCAAGTTGCCTTTGTTTGTTTTGGGCGATGCGGCGTTCATGAAGGCTGCAGGACCTGTGTTGCAAGCTCTGGCCAAGTTGAACGAAGTGAAAGTATTCGACAACGAAGCCGAGTGGACGAAGGCTGCTGCCGCGGCCCCTGTGGCCGTGGTGGGTGAAGCGCGCCTGTGCTTGTTCATGGAAGTGGACGTGGCCGCAGAAAAGATTCGCCTTAGCAAAGAAGTAGCCCGCTTAGAAGGCGAGATTGGAAAAGCCAATGGCAAGCTCAGCAATGAAGCCTTTGTGGCCAAAGCACCACCCGCCGTCATTGAGCAAGAGCGCAAGCGTGTGGCCGACTTCGAAGCCACTCTCAGCAAAATGAAGGCTCAATTGGCTCAACTAGAAGCAAGTCCACAAAAATCCTGACACACAAGAGCCCCGCAATTGTGTTATTTAATAGAATGAATTGAACTCAGCGAGAAATCTTCCATGAGCGCCCAACCCAGCATCAGAAAAGCCGTTTTCCCCGTCGCAGGACTTGGCACACGGTTTTTACCCGCCACCAAAGCAGCACCCAAAGAAATGCTGCCTGTGGTGGACAAACCGCTCATTCAATATGCCGTAGAAGAAGCCTACTCTGCGGGTGTGCGGCATATGATTTTTGTCACAGGCCGCAGCAAGCGGGCCATTGAAGATCACTTTGACACAGCGTACGAGTTAGAAACCGAACTTGAAAGTGCCCACAAAGAAGAACTGTTGAAATTGGTCCGATCGGTTCAGCCAGACGACATGGTTTGCGCTTACGTCAGACAACCCCGCTCATTGGGTTTGGGGCACGCCGTCTTGTGTGCAGAAGCCATGGTGGGGCAAGAGCCCTTTGCCGTCTTGCTGGCAGACGACCTGATGGTCGGCCTCAAAGGCGGCCCTTCCGTACTGGCGCAAATGGTCAAAGCCTACGAACAACAAGGCCGCTCTATTTTGGCCGTTCAGGAAGTGCCTTTAGAGCACGTCAAGCGCTATGGCATTGTGGCAGGCGAATCAGCCGGCAAGCAACTCATTCGGGTAGAGCAAATTGTTGAAAAACCCAGCCCCGACAAAGCGCCCTCTCGCATGGGCGTTGCGGGCCGCTACATTCTCACACCGGGAATTTTCAACGAAATTAAAAATCAACCGACTGGCGTAGGCGGCGAAATTCAACTCACCGATGCCATTGCAAGATTGAAGTCACGCGAGGCTGTGTACGCGTTTCAATACGAAGGCAAACGCTACGACTGCGGCAGCAAAGAAGGTTTCTTAGAAGCCACTGTAGAGCTCGCCCTAGAGCATCCTCAAGTGGGCGAGTCGTTCAGACAGTACTTGAAGTCGCTCAGCCTTTAAGCTGATCAACGTCTTTTAAGCCAAAATGAAAACTTGTCGCCCTCTGTTTCTTGAAGCATCAAATCGTTGCCGGTTTGTTTGGCAAAGGCTTCAAAGTCTCTGAGCGCGCCTGGGTCGGTCGACATGATTTTAAGAACCTGTCCTGGCTGCATGGTCATGAGAGATTTTTTGGCCTTCAAAATAGGCAAAGGGCAATTGAGACCGCAGGTGTCCAATTCAATGTCAAAACTCAAACTCATTTCATCTCCAAATTGATTCTGATGGGCTATTAGGTGGCGCGGCCCTGCGCCTCACGTTCTTCCCAAGTCATGAACTTGGGCTCAATGCCTTCAGTGCGCAGCCAATCGCCCAGTGCATAGCCCGTACCGGCAGGCCAACAAACCAATTCATCAAAATTGAACATTTTGTACTCTGCCAATTCAGGGGAAAGCTTGACCGTGCCAGAGGCATGGGCATGGTATGCAATGATCACTTGGTTCATGCGCTGAAAGTCGTAGACACCTATCAATTGAAGTGCACTGACTTGCAAATTGGTTTCTTCGGCAATTTCACGGGAAATGCCTTCTTCGGGCGTTTCACCGGCCTCCATGAAACCCGTGATGAGTGCAAACTTTCTGCCAGTCCATGCCGCATTTCGGGCCAACAAAATTTGATTACCCACCTGCACAATGCCTGCCAAAACAGGTGTGGGATTGTTCCAATGCGTGAAGTCACACTCGGTACAACGCAAGCGAAGTTTTTCTCCACCATCCTCCATTTGCGGCAACCAAGACAGGGCAGCACCGCAACAAGGGCAAAAGCGATATTCAATCATGCTGGAAACACTCCGGTCGAAAGATAACGATCGCCGCGATCGCACACAATGAAAACGATGGTGGCGTTCTTCTCTCGGGCTGCAATTTGTTGGGCGACCCAACAAGCGCCCGCCGCTGATATGCCAGCAAACAAGCCCTCTTCGCGCGCCATTTGACGGCAGGTGTCTTCTGCATCATCTTGGCTGACATAAATCAACTCGTCCACGTTGGCAGGGTTGTAGATCTTGGGCAAGTATTCTTGGGGCCACTTTCGAATGCCAGGAATGCGCGACCCTTCACTGGGTTGAGCGCCCACAATTTGTATCTTGGGATTTTTTTCTTTGAGAAATTGCGAAACACCGGTGATGGTGCCAGTGGTGCCCATGGCACTCACAAAATGTGTGACCCGACCTTCGGTTTGCGCCCAAATTTCGGGGCCAGTGGTCTCGTAATGAACGCGTGGATTGTCTGGATTGGAAAATTGATCCAAGATGCGACCCTTGCCTTGAGCCGCCATGTTGTCGGCCAGGTCTCTGGCATATTCCATGCCCCCGCTTTTCGGCGTCAAGATAAGTTCAGCGCCAAAGGCCTTCATGGTTTGTGCGCGCTCAATGGACAAGTCTTCAGGCATGATCAAAATCATTCGATAGCCCTTGATGGCGGCGCCCATGGCCAGTGCAATACCCGTGTTGCCCGATGTGGCTTCAATCAGGGTGTCGCCAGGCTTAATTTCACCGCGCTCTTCGGCCCGTTGAATCATGGAAAGAGCAGGCCTGTCTTTGACTGATCCAGCCGGATTGTTGCCTTCGAGTTTGCCCAAAAGCACATTGCCTTTGGGACCGGTCATTTCAGCCGCCATTCTTTGCAACCGGATCAAGGGTGTGTTGCCAATGGCATCTTCAAGCGTTAAATAATTCATTTTTTCTATTTACCAAGACTCGTCTTTGCGGGAGACTGAAAAGCACACATGCATGTGCTCTAAAGGATTATGCTTCGAACATGCTGACCTTGTCATGAGAACAGCCATAAATCAATTTTAGGAGAAGTCAATGATGCTAGGTGCTTGGTGGATTTGGGTTGTAGCCTTAGGCCTCTACATTGTTTTTCGCCTCTGGTACGACAACTGGCAAGGCCCGTTGAGCCCTCAAGAGGTGAGCGATTTGATGGATCGGGTCAGCGATCTCAAAATGAGCGAATACAGCGATCCCCAAGATTTAAGAGCTTTCCTTGACGCTGACGATGGCAAGGAGTTTGTGATGGTCAATTTGGTTCGCGTTCACACTGGAGAGGTGGCGCACCCACACACCGGCAAACCCACCAAAGGCATCGACCTGCTTAGAGAATACGGCAACAGTTTCGTCAAAGTTTTGTTCAAGCATGGGGGGCATCCTGTTTTGGCAATGCGCAAGGTGGGTGGCTATATCGACTCATGGAACACCCCGCCAGATCCTGGCTGGCACATCGCTGGCAGCATGCGCTACAGAAGCCGCCGAGACATGATGCGGCTGGCCCTGGATCCTTCGGTGAGGGATGTGCACATTTTGAAAACTGCAGCCACTGCCACCACATTCTCATTTCCATCCCAAGTGGTCTTAGGCCTTGCCATCAGGCCCCGGGTCTGGGTGGCTTTGGTATTGAGCTTGCTTGCAGCCCTGGTGCATTTGGCCAGTGTGATTGCTTTGATGCCACACTAAGACAGACCATACCGCGCACGACACTTCGGGGGTATTGGGACAAAGCTCAAATGGCTTTGCCCAAGTTCAAAATAGCATCTGCAATTTTTCCGGTGTCTCGCTCCAAGGCCAAGATATCTCCACCTAATCTGACGAAGGTATAGCCCGCGTCAAAATTCAGTTTCTCAAGGAGCTTGGGCTCCACAGGATAAGTCTTGGCGCCTTGTGGTACTTTTTCGCCAAATCGCCAAGCCACTTTGATGTTGACTTCACACTGATCAGAGCGCCAAGCCATGCCCTCTGGGCATTTGCCAGGCGTTAAAGTTTCCATGAAAAATGACCGCGCAAACTGACGCCGAATTTTGCCAAAGTAATTCAGCAAAGGCGTGCCGAGATCAGGCGGGAAAGCAAACAATGGCTCAGTGGGCAGCGGCATTTTCCGCGACATGTCTTCTTCAGGCGGCTTTGCGCCCCCCATGTTGATGTTGATATTTTGATTGCTTGGCGCAGCTGCCCCTGCAGCACCAGGCATTGAAGCCGGGGTCGGGGCAAGCACAGCACCCACGGCTGCCACGGCAGCAGGCGGTGCACCCGCAGCAGGCTTGGCTGTATCGGCGCCAGCTGTTGTTGATTCAGTTTTGGGTCGGCCTGGCCCTTGAACATCTGGTCGGTAATACCTGTTCAAAGCCTCTGGATTATTGGCCATCCGTTTTTCCATGATGGTGTCAAAGACAGCAGAGAGTGCCATGCTGTCTGCCGTGCCCATGAGGGAAGCCTTGCTTGAGTGAAGGATCGCCAATTGCATCGGTGAGCAATTGACATGATTTTTTTGAAGCCACTCAATGGACTTGTTTTGGCGCTCTTGGGGGTCGTGGGTGGTGAGCGCCATCAGCCGAAATTCTGCAATCAGACAGGGCCCACTGACCACCTCGGGCCCAAGGGCTTGGCCTGCCCTTTTGGGTTTGGGCGCGGTTGGGGTTTGAGCTTGAGCCGAGCCAAAGGAGCACAAACAGCTCAAGCAGACCGTCAACCAACAAAGAAACTGAGAAAAAGGAAGCGGCACAGTATGTTCTTTCGATGCGCAATCAATTGCCAACCTACTTTAATCGACATCAGTCGTCATTACTTGAACGACGAGCGACACTCAGGGAAATCAAAAAGAAGCATCAACAATCTTGTTTTTACGAAATTAAGTTCAATTTAATTCAGATAAAAACTGATTATTTAAAACTAAACTTGCCTTCACTGATTAGGCCCTTGGGCCTTCACTTTTCATTTAAAAGGTCTCTATGCAAACAATTGCTCCTTTATGGCTTTGGGCCACATTTGCCGTGATCGTCCTCGCTTCTCTCTTCATTGACTTCGTGGTACTTCGAAAACAAGGCTCACAAGACATTGGCGTGAAGGAAGCCTTGAACTGGTCATTGGTCTGGATCGCGCTGAGCTTTTTGTTCAATGGTCTGTTCTGGTGGGCGATCAAGGATACGACGGGATCAACCGAATTGGCCAACACCAAGTCGCTTGAATTTTTAACGGGCTATTTGATCGAAAAGTCTTTGGCCGTTGACAATATTTTTGTCTTCTTGTTGATCTTTACTTACTTTGCGGTGCCCTCACATTTTCAAAAGAGGGTTCTCATGATTGGCATCATTGGCGCCATTGTCTTGCGCACCGTCATGATTTTGGTGGGTGGATGGTTACTGGCCGAATTCCATTGGATTTTGTATTTGTTCGGCGCCTTTTTGGTTCTGACAGGTCTGAAGATGTGGTGGGCTGCGGGCAAAGAACCCAACCTGGATGACAACCCAGCACTCAAACTTCTGCGCAAATTGATTCCTGTCAGCAAAGATTACGATGGTGAAAATTTTTGGACTTTGGAAAATGGCAAAAAAGTCGCCACGCCTTTGTTCATGGTGATTTGCTTGATTGCCCTGACCGATGTCATTTTTGCGGTTGACTCCATCCCGGCCATTTTTGCAATCACCAACGATCCGTTCATTGTGCTCACCAGCAATGTCTTTGCCATCTTGGGTTTGCGCGCCATGTACTTCTTGCTGGCGTCTGTTGCGAGCAAGTTTCACCTTTTGAACTATGGACTTGCAGTGATCTTGATCTTCATTGGCACCAAGATGTGTTTGATTGATATTTACAAAATACCGGTGCACGTCTCCTTGGGCGTGGTGGTTGCCATCCTCGCCATCACCATGCTGTTGAGCGTGCGAACTGCCAAACCTGAAATTCGCTGAATTTCACTGAATCTCAAGCGCCTAGCTTCACCGCCCTCGAGTTCACAACTTCTGCAAAAGGAGTTGTTGAACCAAGGGGTGATGAACTTTTCTTTCTGTGCCAATGGCGAAAAAGTGTTCGCGTACACCTTCGCAAGCACCCAAGCGTTGCACGGCGTAATGCGCAGTCAGGTCCTCATGCACCCATTCTGCTGCTGGGAAAATGCCCATGCCATTGGCACCAAAGGTTTTTAAAAGTGCGCTGTCCTCAAACTCGCCAACAATATGGGGCGTGATACCGCGTTGCTCAAACCACTGGTCTAAACGATCGCGAACGGCTGTGTGCGCGGTTGGCAATAGCATCGGAACCAACCCCAGGCTTTGCGGAAAATTCTTCTGCGTTGACTTCACCATTTGGGCATTGCCATACCAAGCTATGTCGGTGGCACCTAAGCCATGGCTATAAAGCTTGATGTTGGGGTTGACTGGCGCAGGCCGATCCGACAAAACAACATCGAGCCGATGCAATGCCAAATCCCCCAACAAATCGTCCAACTGTCCTTCATAGCAGGTGAGTTTTAAATTTTTGATTTTGATGATGGGCAGTAAAAGCCGATGGGCCACCATCTTAGGAAGGCTGTCGCAAATACCAACCGTCAAACGCACCATGGGTGCACTCACAGCGTCTCTCACACGACCGGGCAGGGCCTCTCCCAATTGAAAAATTTGATCGGCCTGTTTCATGGCCACGATGCCCGCTTCGGTCAACACCAAGCCGCGACCTGCAGGCTTGAGCAGGGAGCAGCCCAAAGATTTTTCCAGCTCCCTGACTTGGGCGCTCACGGTTTGCACCGCCATGTCCAATTTCTCTGCCGCCCTGGAGATGCCGCCTTCCTTGGCCACCACCCAAAAGTAATACAGATGTTTGTAATTAAAATGAATGCTCATATTCAGTTTTATTAAGAATTTATATAAGAAATTATCTGCTTTTTCGGAATCATTTTATGCCATAAGATTCCGCGGTTTGAATTTAAAAAAGTTAGGATGCTGTGCTAAATAATTTCTTCGATCCAGCCATCCTCTTCTTCCTTTTTGGTATCGGCGCTGGTCTTCTCAGATCGAACTTAGAAATCCCGCCTCCCATTTCAAAGTTCCTCTCCCTTTACTTGCTCATGGCCCTGGGCTTGAAGGGTGGTTTTGCACTTTCGCAATCGGGTTTGAACATCGATGTGGCCAAGGGTCTGGGCGCTGCCGTCTTCTTAGCCATTTTCATTCCGACCATCGGCTATCAATTCCTCAAAAGGATCACCGGCCCTTTTGATGCAGCCGCCATTGCAGCCACTTACGGCTCGGTCAGTGCTGTGACTTTTATGACGGCAGTTCAATTTCTCGACGGCAACAAGATTGCCTACTCAGGACACATGTCTGCAGCCATGGCAATGATGGAGTCTCCGGCCATTTTGTTGGCCGTGTTTTGGGTCAATGGCATCCGGAAAAAAATAAGTGGTACCACACACAGGCATACGTTGAAGCAAACATTGCATGAGTCCCTCACAGACGGAGCGCAATTGCTCTTATTGGGGGCCATGTTGGTGGGCATTTTGTCGGGTGAACAAGGCAAGACCATGATGGCGCCCTTTTCGGTCGACTTGTTCAAGGGCATGCTGGCCTTTTTCCTGTTGGACATGGGCCTCACGGCCTCCAGAAACTTTCACTATCTCAAAGGCAAGTCCTTGCTTCTCATTGCCTATGCCATTGTGGGGCCTATCTTGCACAGTCTGCTTGCATTGGGATTGGCATACTCTCTGGGCATGTCTTTGGGTGACAGCGTCTTGCTCATGGTTTTGGCTTCAAGTGCTTCCTACATTGCGGTGCCCGCCGCATTGAAGTTGGCCATCCCAGAAGCGTCTCCTTCTTTGTACTTGGGACTTTCGCTTGGCCTGACATTCCCTTTGAATATTATTTTGGGAATTCCCTTCTACAGCTATTTAGCCAACTGGGCCATCTAAAATCCCGTTTCATGACCCATGAAATTGCTTTTTTAACTTGCCATCAAAAAGAAACAGTCGTCGCACCCATCTTGGAAAAACAAGGGTTTGCGATTCGAGTGGAAAATGGTTTTGACACCGACGCCTTAGGCACATTCACGGGCGAAACTCCTAGAACTCTGACCCAAGTTCAGGCCGCATTGAAAAAGGCCCAATTGGCCACTGAGCTCACATCGTGCAGATTTGGGCTTGGCAGTGAAGGCTCATTTGGTCCACACCCCCAGGTTTATTTATTGCCTTGGAACTTAGAAGTCTTGGCATTGTGGGATCGGCTTGAAGAACATGCTGTTTATGCCATTTTGGGAACTTCAGATACCAACTTCGCATCCGAGAAGGTCAGTTCTTTGGACAGCGCATTGGCCTTTGCTGAGAAGTCTGGTTTTCCAAGTCATGCGCTCATACTTGGAACACCTACAGACAGTTTTTTTGCCAAGGGTATTGGCAGCAGTGCTGAATTTCAAGAACGCGTTCAAGCGGCGCTCAAGGTGTCCCCATCTGTGTGGCTTGAGACTGACATGAGGGCGCACATGAACCCCAGCAGAATGCGGTCTATCCAACACACCACTGAAAAGCTTTCAGCTTTGCTTCATTCCTATTGCCCGCAATGTCATTTGCCTGGCTATGGACTCACAGAAATGATCAAGGGTGCTCCCTGCGAAATTTGTGACACACCCACTCGAATACCTCGGGCAGAAAAATGGAATTGTTTGAAATGCGATTTCACAGAGTTGCACCCACTGAATGAGCTTGCGCCAGCCAAAAATTGCGATAAATGCAATCCCTGACGACCTCAATGCCGCTGCTCGGGTAACTTTTCTTCAAGCTCATCGCCAGCATCAAAATCGCGCATCAACTCGTAGCGCTGATTTCGCTGCACTTGAACCATGCGAATGACGCGTTTCATGGGTACGCCCACCAAAGCCAAAGCATGTGTGGCCAGCATCAAAGAGCCCTCAATGGCTTCGGGCACCACCTCTGATGCACCTGCGGACTGAAACTTGGCCAAGTCTTGGTCATCTTTGGTTCTGACCACCACAGGCACATGGGGCGCATGCTCTTGGGTCAAGGCCAGGACTCTGAAGGCAGAGGCGCTGTCCAAATAAGTCACCACCACGGCGCTGGCTCGCTCCAAACCCACGGACATGAGCGATGGCAATCTGGCTGCATCGCCATAAGCCACTTGATCGCCTTGGGCCAAGGCTCGATTGACACGGTCTGGATCTAAATCCAAGGCAATGTAGGGCACATTCTGAGTTTTCAAAAGTTTCGCTAAGTTTTGGCCACACCGCCCATAGCCACAAATGATGATGTGCTTTTCAGTGTTGATACTTTTCTGGGCCAACTGCGTCATTTCCAGCGACTGCTGCAACCAATCGGTAGCTGACCATTTCATCACCCACTGATTGGCGCGCATGATGATGAATGGGGTGGCCATCATGGACAACACCATGCTGGCCAAAACGGGGTTGAGCCAGTCTGCAGGAATCAATTGGTGTTGATTTCCCAGCGTTAACAAAACAAATCCAAATTCACCCGCCTGTGCCAAATAAAGACCCGTGCGAAGAGAGAGGCCCTCGCCGGCTCCGCCCATTCTGGTAAGCGCAGCTATCAAGACGAACTTCAAAATAACGGGCACCGTGACCAAGAACAACACAAACGCCCAACGATCCCAAACGATTCGCCAATCTAGCAACATGCCAATGGTGATGAAGAAGAGTCCGAGCAAGACATCGTGAAAAGGCTTGATGTCCAATTCAACGCGGTGTTTGAACTCAGTTTCTGAAATCAACATACCTGCAATGAAAGCCCCCAAGGCCAAGCTCAGTCCAGCCAGCTCGGTCAACCATGCCAGACCCAAGGTGACCAACAACACATTGAGCACAAACAACTCTTCGGTTTGTCGGCGAGCTACCAACAGCAACCACCAACGCATCAATCGCTGTCCGCCCGTCAGCAGCAATGTGATGAGCACCGTGGCTTTGACCACCGCCAGGCCCAAGGCTGAGATCAATTGTTCTGGGGGCGCATCGAGTGCTGGAATCAGCACCAAGAAAGGAACCACCGCCAAATCTTGGAACAGCAACACGCCCAACACGCGTTTGCCATGCTCGGAGTCAAGCTCCAAGCGATCGGACATGAGCTTGATCACAATGGCCGAGCTGCTCATGGACAAAGCGCCCGCCAGAGTCAAAGCGGTTTGCCAACTCATGCCCCAAAGCGTGGGTGCCATGGTGTTTAAAAACACTGAAAAACCTGTGACAAACACAACCGTCAAGGCCACTTGCCAAAATCCCAACCCAAACACAAAGCGCTGCATGGACTTCAACTTGGGTAAATTGAATTCAAGGCCAATGACAAACATCAAAAAGACAACGCCGAACTCCGCCAAGTGACGGATGCCTTCAGAGTTTTGGGCGAATGCCAAAGCGTTGGGTCCAATCACCACGCCCACCACCAAGTAGCCCAGCATGGGCGGCAACTTAAGGAATCGGCAGCCCACAACCCCCAGCACAGCGGCCAGCAGGTAAAGCAGGGTTAATTCCAAGGAACTCATGCGGTGATCGTAGCCAAATCCATAAAACTTAGGGGAATATGGAGTATGGTGTCGTTATCCCTCAAACAATTCAAAAAAAAAGGAGTTGCCATGTTTCAAGTTGTGATTCAGTCAGCACTTCGGCAAATGAAGTCCAGATTGCGACTCCCCGCACCACCCCAAGCGGGTGAAGGCGCGCCTGATTCATCCAAACCCAAGGACAAATCAAGTCTGATATTGATTTTGTTTTTGATGGGGACAATTTTGCTTTTGGCGGTGTTCAGCAACTTGGCTTAAGCTGAGTTTGATTTTAAAAAGCCAAAAAAAATATGTCATAATCGCGTTCTTCGCAATCCGCCCGGGTGGTGAAATTGGTAGACGCAGGGGACTCAAAATCCCCCGCCGCAAGGCGTGCCGGTTCGATTCCGGCCTCGGGCACCATCGATTTGCAACAGATCGAATAAATTCTCTTGCGAAATGCACATTGTTTTGATTTTGGCATTAGCTGTGTTGTACCCTGCAACACACATCCTGAATGGTTGGCTGTTTGACTTTGCCACCATCAGCGACAACGTCTCGTTGATTTATCTGCCGGCCTTCCTGCGCCTTTTTCATTTGTTGGTTTTGGGCCCTACATTCGGAACCATCGCCACCCTTTTGGGTGGTTTGTTGTTGATGTCTCAATTCAATGACCCCTTGAGCGTGGCTTTGCTCAACATTGCCTGCTCTAGCGCGGGCCCCTTGATTGCATTGCTTTGCTTCAGGGTTTATATGAAACGTCAACCCGAGATCACATCGCTGCGTGACTTAGGTGGCCTAACCCTTTTGTATTGCGTTTCCAATTCTGTAATCCACCACGTGACTTGGGTTCTGATTGAAAAATCGGAGGCCTTCGAGTTGACGGAAGCTTTTTGGATGTTTTTAGGCGATTTGAATGGTGCTTTGCTTGGCGCTTATTTGATGAAAGCCATTCTTGATTATCTTGAGAAAAAAGGCGTTAACTTTTCAGGCCCTTCTCTGCCCAAGCGCTAAGACCTTCAGGGGCGCTTCAATTCAACGCTCACCGTTGGGCTCAGTTCATGCAAACCTTGAGAGATGGTGGGGAACTGCAATTTCACTCTCAGCTCTTTTTTAAGTCGCAAGTTGCTTAAGCGTCTAGATTCACTCATGAAGCTCAGCAACATCAGTGGCAGTGATTCTTGGGCCTGGCTTCGGGGTACTCGCGGTGGACGCTTCAAACCCATGATGTCTGCAGCCAAATCAAAATAGTCTCCCATTTTCATTTGACTGTCGTCACTCACATGAAAAACTCGCTGCGCCTTGCCACGCCAAAGCGCTGCCACACAAGCTCTGCCGAGGTCATCTGAATGAATGTGGTTGGTATACACATCGTCCTCACTCAAAAGCACAGGGGTACCCTTGATCAGTCGTTCACGGGGAGTGCCGTTAGGGCGGTTGGGTGCATAGATTCCCGGAATTCGCAAAATACTGCTGCGAACGCCAGTTCGACCCAAAAAACGAATGGTGTTTTCGGCATCAACCCGGCGCACAGCTCTCGGGGTGTGCGGATGCACCGGCCTAGATTCTGAAACCCACTCGCCTTGGCAATCGCCATAGACTCCGCTGGTCGAACCGTAAACCAGGGCTTGAGGCAATGTTCTCTTCTTGAGTGCCCGCACCAAATTCAAGGTGCGTGAATCTGTCGACCACTCCCCCACGCGGTCTGAGGGAGGAGGCGCCAAATGAAGCACCCGCGTCGCCCAGCCCGACAAGCGCTGCAAAGAGCTTGCATCGTCCAAATTTCCCTGAACAGGGGTGATGCCTTGAGCCCTTAAGCCGGCGGCTTTTTCGGGACTGGAAGTTAAGGCCACCACCCTGGTTCGCCCCACCAACTGTTTGGCCGCACGCTGACCCACATCACCACAACCGATGATCAAGACGCGCTCTTTTCGAAAGCGGGAAGGCAAAGCGCCTAAAGGGGTTTGGTTTGAAGGCAAAATCGGGGTATTGCGAAATTTAGACCCCCCTAGGATACCGAAAACATGAGCTTCCAAATTACCGTCGAGCCCAGTGGCCGCACATTTCATGCAGACAGCAGCGAAACTTTGTTGGCCGCAGGCATTCGCCAGGGCATAGGACTGCCCTATGGCTGCAAAGATGGCGCCTGTGGTTCTTGCAAATGCAAAAAGATTTCTGGCACGGTGGTTCATGGCAACCATCAAACCAAGGCCTTGAGTGCTGAGGAAGAGGCACAAGGCTTGATTTTGACCTGCTGCTCTACGGCACAAAGCGACTTGGTGCTGGAATCACGTCAAGTCACTCAGGCCGGTAGCTTCCCCATTAAAAAAATGCCTGTTCGCGTTGTGAGTTTGGAAAAGAAATCGCACGATGTGATGTCGGTCATCATGCAACTCCCAGCAACCGATGTCATGCAGTTTCATGCGGGGCAATATGTCGAGTTTTTGCTCCGCGATGGTGCCCGCCGCAGCTACAGCATGGCCAACGCGCCACACACTCTCGACGCCGCTGCGCCCAAGGTGGAGTTGCATATTCGACATATGCCAGGCGGCAAGTTCACCGATGTGGTGTTCAGCACCCTCAAAGAAAAAGACATCTTGCGCATTGAAGGCCCCTACGGCAGTTTCTATTTGCGCGAAGACTCCCAAGCACCCATCATTTTGTTGGCATCCGGCACGGGTTTTGCGCCTATCAAAGCCATCATTGAGCACATGCAACACAAAGGCATTACCCGGCCCGCCACCTTGTACTGGGGCGGTCGCCGCCCTGCAGATTTGTACATGAGCGAATGGGTGGAAGCACAGGTTAAGGCCATGCCTCATCTCAGCTATGTGCCCGTCGTGTCCGACGCATTGCCAGAGGACGCCTGGACTGGCAGAACGGGTTTTGTCCATCAGGCCGTCTTGCAAGATCACACCCAACTCAACAACTTTCAGGTGTATGCATGCGGCGCACCCATTGTGGTCGACTCTGCACGTGCAGACTATGTGGGCAAAGCTGGCTTGCCTGAGGAGGCTTTCTTTGCCGACTCTTTCACCACAGAAGCCGACAAGGCTAAGGAGTCCAACTGATGCGCACTACCGCCCTTTTCACCCGCCGCGCATGGCTCCATGCAGCCGTCGCCCTGTGGGCCTTTTTGAGCGCACACACCCTCCATGCTCAAGCCTTGGACAAGCCCATTCGCTTGGTGGTGCCCTATGCACCTGGTGGCCCCATCGATGTCACGGCCCGCGCCTTG
>Ga0315907_10002980_pt1 | contig 20537 bp, 23 predicted proteins | sample LakEriMetagenome_3_FD_203525 | JGI IMG/M metagenome (GOLD analysis project Ga0315907, IMG submission 203525) | Freshwater fungal communities from buoy surface, Lake Erie, Ohio, United States - Buoy 12 MA123 | ecosystem: Environmental > Aquatic > Freshwater > Lake > Lake biofilm | place: USA...
AGCAATCGGTGGACAGAGCATTCTGAATTATCTGAATGTTTCTGTGCCGGCCATGGAAGGGGCTGGCGGTTTGCTCCTCCTCCTTGTCGCTCTTCAATTGCTCTACGGCAAAGGCCAGGAAGATGCTTTCGAAGTTGCAACGCCAGAGCAACGGACATCTATCGCGATGGTTCCATTGGGAACGCCGCTTTTAGCTGGCCCAGGGGCAATTGTTGCAACCATTGTGTTTTTCAAGCGAACAGACAATGCCGCCGAGTGGTTCAGCGTTCTTGGCGGCATGGGAGTCGCTCTGTCCATCTCGCTATTCGCTCTGCGGTTTAGCGGGTTGGTTGTGAAGATTGTGCGTCCCGCAGGAGTTGTTTTGCTGGCTCGCGTTGCTGGCATGTTACTTGCTGCGATCGCTGTGCAGATGATTGCTAATTCCGTTACCGCATTCGTGCAGGCAGGTTAATGATGTCTGATCCATTTGAGTTTGAAGAACTCTTCCAAGCAGGTTGTGATGTATGCGGACAAAGATTTTGTCTACATAATGAAATACAGAAGGGAAGAAAACGATCCTATGGCCGTGGAGTATTGATAACTGCGGTCTTGGTGTCTTTCTTGGTTGGTGTATTTACTGGTTTAATGTCGATGAGGCCCGTCGACGACATCCGAATAGTGCCTCGGTTGGGAAGCTCAAGTACGGTTCCTATTGGCGAAACGACTGGAACGGTGTCTCTCACTCCAGAGGAGCAAGAGATGTTGGACTTAGTCAATGAGGAACGTATGCGGGAATCATTGGCACCTGTGACGTGGTGTCCTGCGTTGGCGCGCTCGGCCACTGCTCACTCGCAAGATATGGCAGCAGAGAACTACTTCGAGCACGAGAGTCTTGATGGGCGCGAGGTTGCGGATCGTGCAAAATCTCAGGGGTATGACTTCCAGACGGTTGGTGAGAACATCGCTGTTGGCCAACGAGATGTTGCTGAAGTGATGCAAGGGTGGATGGATTCCCCTGGGCATCGAGAAAACATCATGAAGCCTGATTACACACACCTCGGATCAGGTGTCGCGACAGGAGACTTTAAGGGTCAGCAGTCCATCTACTGGACGCAGAACTTTGGTGCAGGCGGCAACTGCCAGTAGTGGCTAGCTGCCCCAGCGGCCCTGGCCGAAGCGATAACCCATCGAACGCACTGTCTTTACGAGTTTCATCTTGAGACCTGTTTGGTCTGATGCTCCCGAACTTATTGTTTGGAAAGAGAAATTCAGATTGAGGTAGTCCCTGATGAAGGTTAGAAAAAAAGCTAATCAATTGGTTGCAGCACTCGCAGTGGCAACGCTTCTGATGCCTGCAACTTTGACTAGAGCCACTGTGATGCCCGCAAAGGCTTATGGAACATGTGTCGAACTTCGATCCAAGTTCGTGAATGGAATAGCTAAGACATCCGCTTTGGCCAAGAAAAATAAAGCACGATTTAGTCTTTCGTTGTACAAAGCCAATATCGCACTGGATACAAATAAGAATGGCATTGCTTGCGACAAGAAAGATGTTGATAACCCTCTGGGGGGTAATGCCCAAGAAGATTTCAAAATGCCCAACGTCTTGTGCATGACTCTTCAAGAAGCACAAGATGAAATCCAAGACCACGGGGTGTTCTACTCTCGCTCTCAAGATGCTTCCGGAAGAGGTCGAGGACAGTGGAATGACAGCAATTGGATTGTGATTAAGCAAAGTCCAGCACCGGGAAGGACAATCTCCGAAGGGTCTCCGATGTTGAGCGCAGTCAAAATTGGGGAATCGACGCGTGGAGTTTGCAAGTAGCGCATCTTGCAATCAGTAACAATGAGAACATCAAACCAAAAAAAGATTGTTGCTCTTGGTTTAGCGCTCTTTGCCTTGATGGGCCTTTATGTTGTCAGTTCACAATCTGGTGAAGATGAATCGAATAAGGCAACGTGGAGTCTTGTGAAGGTAGTTGATGGAGACACCATCGATGTCAAAGACAGCACCGAAGTTGTGCAGCGTGTGCGCCTCGTTGGCCTGGATACTGCGGAGCCTGGTGAATGTGGTTTTCGTGAAGCGAGTGAAGCTTTGGCTCAGTTGATTGGCACGAACAAAATCAACCTCTCACTTGCAGGTACAGAAGACAAAGATCGTTACGGGCGACTTCTTAGGTACGTAGATGTTGAAGGTCGGGACCTTGGTTTGGAATTGATAAAAGATGGCTATGGAATTGCTGCCTATGACAGTCGAACTAAGTATCCGAAGCACTCCAGAGAAGATTCGTACATCTCTGCAGATGAATCATCATCGAACTTTTGCTGAGAGGTGAGACTTAGCTGCCCCAGCGGCCTTGGCCGAAGCGATAACCCACCGAGCGCACAGTCTGAATCAGGTTGGCGTGTTCTTCGCCCAACTTGGCGCGCAAACGACGCACGTGAACGTCCACTGTTCGTGCACCGCCATAGTACTCATAGCCCCACACACGTGACAACAGCATCTCTCGCGTAAACACCTTGCCGGGGTTCTGCGCAAGGAACTTCAACAACTCATATTCCATGAACGTGAGATCAAGCGATGCTCCATTGAAACTTGCCTGATATGTCTCGAGGTTGAGAACAAGGCCTGAGTTCTCAACAAGTTCTGGTCGCGCTGCAGCACCTTCACTATTGCCTGAGAACAAATGACGCAAGCGAGCTTCTAATTCGCGCGGATGAAATGGTGTCAGACAGAAGTCGTCGAACAGGTCATCGCGTAATTCAAGATCAGACAACTGCGCACCTGATATCAACAGCAACACTGAGTTGACGGGGTTATCGCGCTTGCGCAGTGCACGAGCAAATGCCCACGCGGCTTCCGATTCTTCGTCACACGTAATGATGGCGCCCATCCAGCCGTTCTTTGGCTCTGTTTTGATCGCTTCATCTGCGCCAGACACGGCCTTCCATCGGTACCCACCCATGTCAAGGGTGCGCGCCAAATCAGGTGAAGGTGTGCCTGGGAAGACAACGATCATGTCGGATGAAGCCATGGTGTGATTACAACGACTTTAAGTAGCGGTTGAGTTCGAACGGAGTGACTTGGGTTTTGTATTCCATCCACTCACGACGCTTGTTGCGCAGGAACCAATCAAACATGTGCTCACCAAGTGTTTCGCGCACAAGCTCTGATTGTTCCATGACCTTCAACGCATCATTGAGTGACTGTGGAAGTTGATGAATACCCAACTTTGCGAGGTCCGCATCGTCCATCTGGAAGAGATTCGCATCGGCTTCTGCTGGCAGTTCGTAGCCTTCGCGGATGCCCTTCATGCCTGCAGCGAGGATGACGGAAAACGCAAGATATGGGTTACATGCAGGGTCTGGCGAACGGTATTCAAGGCGCGTGGCACTGGGGTTTCCGCGCTTCGGAATAGGAACTCGAATGAGTCCACTGCGGTTGTTGCGTGCCCAGCTGATGTGCACTGGTGCTTCGAAACCAGGCACCAAACGCTTGTAGCTGTTCACTGTTTGGTTCGTAATCGCTGTGATTTCAGCAGCATGTCGCAACAAGCCGGCCATGAAAGCTTTTGCATCGGCAGACAAATTGTTCTGATCATCAGCGGAGTAGAACGCGTTCTCATCACCCTTGAAGAGTGAGACGTGAAGGTGCATGCCCGAACCCTGCACACCTTCAAGCGGCTTTGGCATAAACGTTGCATGCACATTGTGCATCGCCGCAATCTCTTTCACGATCATGCGGAATGTCATGACAGAGTCAGCCATCGACAATGCGTCGGTATGACGCAAGTCGATCTCTTGCTGGCTTGGTGCATCTTCGTGGAATGAATACTCCACAGGAATGCCCATTACTTCAAGAGTGCGAATTGTTTCTTTACGAAGTGACGATGCAACGTCGGTCGTTGTGAGATCAAAGAAACCACCTTCATCAAGTGGAACAGGCAACTCCCCACGTTTTGGAGTCTCAAAATAGAAGTACTCCATGTCGGGAGCAATGAGGAATTCATAACCCTGTGCGCGAGCAGCATCGAGTGTGCGACGCAGAATCTGACGAGGGTCGCCACCAAAAATGGAACCGTCGAGATTGTGAATGTCGCAAAAGACTCGAGCCTCTGCCGACTTCGGATCCACCCACGGCAATACTTCAAAAGTGTTTGGATCGGGGATCGCCAGCACGTCCGATTCTTCTGTGCGTGAATAGCCGTCGATAGAAGAGCCATCGAATGTCATGCCGTCATTGAGAGCGTTCTCTAACTCCGCTGGGCTGATGGCGAAGCTCTTGAGTGTGCCGAGCACATCGGTGAACCAGAGGCGTACTAAACGCACTCCTCGTTCTTCTACGGTGCGCAATACATAGTCGCGGTGTTGATCAAGCATGTCGCTCATTCCTTCAGTCTGCCCCGAGAGAGGGGCAAAGGGCTACTGAGAAAGCAAAACGGGGGACCTTTCGGCCCCCCGTCTCACAAAGTGTGTGTTTTCTGGGCTTAGCCGCAGACAGTCTCAAGAATGAGACGGGTGACTGTGTAGGGGTCAACGTTTGCGTTTGGACGACGGTCCTCTGCATACCCCTTCTGGTCACGCTCAACCTGCCATGGGATACGCACTGATGCGCCGCGGTTCGACACGCCGTATGAGTACTTGTTCCATGGTGCTGTTTCGTGCTTACCGGTGAGACGGCTCTGAATGTCATCGCCGTAGTTCTCAACGTGCTCAAGAACGCGAGTACCAAGCTTTTCGCAGGCTGCGATGATTGCTGGGTAGCTCTCGCGCATTGCCTTTGTTGAGAAGTTGGTGTGTGCGCCTGCGCCGTTCCAGTCGCCCTTCATTGGCTTTGCATCGAAGGAGATGACTACGTCGTAGTCCTCAGAGATGCGGTGGAGCAACCAGCGTGCAACATGCATGTGGTCAGACACGGTGAGTGCATCGCCAGGTCCGATTTGGAATTCCCACTGGCCAGGCATCACTTCAGCGTTGGTGCCAGAGATGAGGAGACCTGCATCGATGCATGCCTGTGTGTGCTCTTCGATGATGTCACGACCAACAACGCGGCCTGTGCCGACGCCGCAGTAGTACGGACCCTGTGGCTTTGGGTAACCGCCAACGGGGAAACCGTATGGTGAACCGTCTGTGCGAAGCATGGTGTATTCCTGCTCAATGCCGTACCACATCTCTTCTGATGCGTACTTTGCTGCAGCAGCTGCACATGCAGCGCGAGTGTTGGTTGGGTGTGGTTCACCGGTCTTTGCGATGTACACATCGCACAACACGAGAACGTTCTTGCCACCACGGATCGGGTCTGGGCATTGGAAGACTGGCTTCAACACGCAGTCAGATGCGTCGCCGCTTGCCTGCTCGGTGGAGGAACCGTCAAAGCCCCACTCATCCATTGGCATGTCAACGATTGCACCAGCGAAGTCAGGAATGACCTTGGTCTTTGAACGGAGCAATGGTGTCGGCGATGTTCCGTCGATCCAGATGTATTCGGCCTGAATTGGCATTGAGGATTCCTTTGCCTCTGGGGGATAATTCCCGATTTCTGAGTGCCTTAATGATGGCACCTAGGGATTTCTTTCCCTTTTCCCAATTGTGAACGCTGTGTAAAGAGGTGCCGGCCCAGGGCCCTCCGGGGCGGGAATCCTTATAGGGACAGGGTTCTAGGGGTCGGGTGGTTAGCCTCAAGGCGTGAGCAAAATGACCGCGCCAGCCCCAGAAATGGGCCTTCGGGTGGCTTTGTCGCAGCTGAACCCGGTTGTGGGGGACTTGCGGGGCAACATCGGACTCATGACAGCCGATTACGAGCGCGCTGTTCAGGCCGGTGCTCAAGTGGTGGTGTTCCCCGAGTTGAGTGTCACGGGATACCCGCCCGAGGACTTGTTGTTGAAGGGTTCGTTCATCGCAGACAATCGCCGAGCGCTTGAAGATTTTGCGGCAACAACGGGTGAGTGTGCTGCAGTCGTTGGTTTTGTTCTCCAAGAAAATGCACAACTGTTCAACGCCGCTGCTGTGTGTATCAATGGCGCGGTGCGCGATGTGTATCGCAAGCAGTTGTTGCCGAACTATTCAGTCTTTGATGAAGAGCGTTACTTCGAACCTGGTGCTGCGACGAACTCTGACGGCACTGTTGCGGGCGTAACAACATTGAACGGTGTCACGGTGGGCGTTTCAATTTGCGAAGACATTTGGTTTGCGGATGGACCAGTCAAAGATCAAGCTGCAGCCGGTGCTCGAGTTTTGTTGAACCTCAATGGTTCACCGTTTCACCAGGGCAAGCACACAGAGCGCGAAGAAATGTTGGCGCAACGTGCACGGGAGACAGGTTCTGCAATTGTCTATGTCAACCAAGTGGGTGGACAAGACGAATTGGTCTTTGAAGGCTCGAGCGTGGTCGTGACACCGAATGGTTCTGTCGCAAGTCGCTTGAAGTCCTTTGACAGTGACTTCTCAGTGATTGATATTGCTGCTAATGGAACTGTCGCAGACGGCGGAATCGTTCCATTTGAATCAGATCTTGATCGTGTGTACGCAGCACTTGTTGTGGGCACTCGTGATTACGTTCGTAAGAATGGTTTCTCAAATGTTGTCATTGGTTTGTCGGGCGGCATCGACTCTTCCATCGTTGCTGCAGTCGCAGTTGATGCATTGGGTGCAGACAACGTGCATGGCATTGCGATGCCGTCGCGTTACTCCAGCCAGGGTTCTCTCGATGATGCGGATCGTTTAGCGAAGGCGTTAGGAATTGACCACCGAGTGATCTCCATTGAGCCAGCGTTTACTGCTTATTTGGAGATGTTGTCACCGTCATTCGAAGGTCGTGACCCTGATCTCACCGAAGAAAACTTGCAGAGCCGTTGTCGTGGGATGACTCTGATGGCAATGAGCAACAAGTTTGGTTGGATGGTTCTCACCAATGGCAACAAGAGCGAGATGGCTGTCGGATACTTCACGATTTATGGCGACTCTGCTGGTGGCTACGCAGTGATCAAAGATGTCTTCAAAACGCAGGTGTTTGATCTGTGTCGTCGTATCAACGAGCGTGCTGGCCGTGAAATCATTCCGGAGACAGTGATTAGCAAGCCACCATCAGCCGAACTTCGTCCTGATCAACGCGATGATCAAAGCCTTCCGCCATACGAAGAACTCGACCCGATTCTTCGCCACTACGTTGACAACGATCTGTCAGTCAGCGAAATCGTGAAGTTGGGATTCAATGAGGCAGTGGTCGCTCGCATTGCCCGACTTGTTGATGTAAACGAATACAAGCGTCGTCAGTGTGCGCCAGGAGTTCGTGTATCAACAAAAGCATTCGGCAAAGATCGCCGCGTGCCAATTACAAACGGTTATCGCGCGGATCGCGCGTAAGCAGTAATCGCAAGCACTGTAAGTGCTGCAAGAACGGTGCCCGCAATTGTTGGACCGACAGGGCCAACAGAGTCATACAGCGATGTTGCCACTGTGCTGAAGACAGCGCGACCACATGTGCCTGCACCAACCGTGAGACCTAAACCAATGCCGCCGGCAGTGGGCACGAGGTTCGCCGCGAGTGGCAACATGCTGACAAGTGCAAACTCAAACCCTGCAATGAACAACACCAGCATGGGAATTGCAATCAGACTGATGTGACTGCCTGCACTCATAGCGACACCAGCAATCACCATCATGATGACACCACGTCGCACGCTGATCTCTTTGCCCCATCCATCAGTCACTCGACTGCTTCCGATACTCGATGCAAGTTCGAAGACGCCGAGCACAATCACGATTGCAATCAAGCCACCGCTTGTGAAGTTGAATTCGTCCTCAAACCACGGGCCAAAAGTGATACTGACGCATTGACTGGCTCCCATAAGCATGAAGGAACATGCGAAGACAAACCATGCGTTTGCAGGGACTTTCCCTCGCGCATGTTCAGTTACAGGCGCATGCGCGTCGTGGCGGGGCAGGCCAGCAGCCAACAAGGCACCTGTCAACATCATTGCAATAGCGCCCACGATGAATCCGGCGCGCCACGAGATGAGTGCTGTTGCGAGGCCCATGATCGCGACGCCAATGAAAAGCGATAATGCCCATGACGTTTCAATCACTCCAACAATGCGGCCACGCCTGTCGTAGGGCACATGATCATTCACCCAGACAATGAGTGCGGTATCAAAGAGAACTTTTGCAGCACTGAGTAAAAACATCGCGGCTGCAAAGACAACAAGATTCTGAGCGGTTGCGGCTACAACAATCGAAATCGTGATGAGTGCAATACCCATCATCATGGAGATCAGTCGATTGCCCTTGTCAATGAATCGGCCGATGATGGGCGAGAGAAGTCCGGCGAATTCGCCGACCATGAACGCAACACCCATCTGACCAACAGAAACGTCAAGCCCACGAGCGATGACTGCGATGAACGGCGGTGCGAATCGATAGCACGAGTTTGAAACCAAACGTGCCCACACGAGTCGATCAATGTTTGAGCGAACAACCGGTGCGTACGAGGTGTCGACGAAGCGAGAAAACATTTACAGCTCTTCGCCAAGTTCACCATGCTCGAACAGGTCAACAACGTCGCCTACTTCAATAGGTGAAGGATGACCAGGACGCACGATGAAATGGCAACCACCGAGATTTGCAATGCGCGGGTCGGATACTCCGTGGGCGCGACGCATCACGCGAATGATGCCAGCGTGTGCAATGCACAACACCTCTGATGCGGGAAACTCTGTGGCGAGATCAACAAGTGCATTGGTCACGCGTTCAACAATGGACTCATCGGTTTCAAAATCTGGCGGTCGCTTGTGTTCTTTGAGATACCCAGGCCAATCACGCTCAATCTGATCATGTGTGAGGCCTTGCCATTCACCCACATGTGTTTCGCGCAGGCGTACATCGGGTGGCATCAGACCAATTCCCAAGCCGTTCGAAATGATGGTGGCTGTCATATATGCGCGACGAAGGTCGCTAGAGATGACAGCATCGAACATGCCCAGTTTCTCGGTGGCTCGACGTGCTTGCTCGTATCCAAGGTCGGTGAGCTCGATGTCGGCTTGACCTTGCCAGCGCCCCATTGCGTTCCATTCGCTCTGGCCGTGCCGGAGCATGAGGATGCGGGTGGGGGAATTCACTGCGACAGTGTAGGAGGAGCTTCCCCTATTGACCTGAGGTAATGCCTGCGAGGATTTCGGGAAAAAACTGATCTGCCAGGTCACGCATCTCTTGATCGGTGCGATCTTGGATGGGGTGCGACGTGAAGACGCGCTTCATGTCCGGAAAGCCAAGTGCCTCTGATTGTGCCGTAGCAGCGGTCACGAATTCCGCTGATGCCACAAAGATGCCGGGGAGGCCGCGAAGTTCTAAGTCTGCGATGTCATGCACACTGCACGACGTACAACTGCCTCAATCAGCAAGAGCTTCGATGACAAGAGTGCATTGAGTAGCAATCTCGTGTCGAAGATCAACAGGTGCAGGCTTGGTAAAAGTTGGCTTCGCGAAGCGCTTGACCTTTGCGCCGCGCTCGGTCAGTAATTCTTCAAGACGGTCGAGGAAAACATTGCCGCGTGGCTTCGAAATGTCAAGCAGTGCGATGGTGTGGCCCTTGATGTCGTCAGGGCGCGCAAGCAATTGTCGCGTGGACGGATTCGACTCACTGGTCGGATCAAGAATGGTGAGTCCAGTTGCCATGTCTTCAGTATGTCACGAGCCAACGATGCGAGTGACGGGGTCACTGCCGATTGCCCCATTTGCCCAGCCGGCAACGATGGAGGAGAACAAGCCCGCGCCGCCGCCGGCATATGTCAGTAACAGTCCTCCGGCGCGGAATTTGGGCAGTGTGCTGTCACGGAGATGTGGTGGAACCCCTTCGGCCATGCCTTGTGCTCCGCGGACCAAGTCTGCGCCTGGTCGCAGTGTGCGCTCAGTGATTTCTGCAAGCAACTTTTCTCGAGACCATCCGGCTTCGGCATACACGCGACCATGGTCGGGGCTCAGCGTGAGAATCGCATCGAAACCAATGACCAACTTGGGGTGATGAACGGTGAGAAGACATGCCGCAAGAGACTCCGTGAGTTCTTCAGGAGTGCGCGCCAGTTGATCAACAACACATCGTGGTCCTTCGCCAGCAAAAACTGTGACGGCATTTTGTCCGGGTGGCACACCACGTTCTGTTGCAAGTGATGTGAATGGTGAGTTCTCTTCGTCTTCAGCAAAACAAAATGAAATCTTGCCTGGGTTGCCATGGGTTGCGCGATCAACTTCACCAGGACGTCCGCCACCAACGTTGCGAATAGTGAGTTGTACTGCGCGTCCGATGGTGTTGTTCGCGCGATTGCCTTGTCCAAAGGCGTTAATACCTGAGTTCATACCAATGGCGCGTGTGCCAGGGCCGTTACAAATGATGACGGGGCCCACGGGCATTGTTGTTGCAAGAACACCATGCATATTGAATTGGTCGTTGCACACAGCTTCAAGTGCGGCAATAACCCACGGCATGTATTCGGGCAAGCAACCAGCCATCACTGCATTGATGGCAATTTTCTCAACAGTGAGTTCCACTAAGTCCGGTGGAGCAATGGCGACGATGTCTTGTGGATGACGTGTGGTGCCAGTGAGCATGCGCAAGACGCGTTCACGTGTCGGTGGTATGACAGGAAGTCCATCGGTCCATCCACGTGCGTACATCGCTTCAAATTCATCTTCAGCTGACGAGAATTCGATGTGGCGAGAAATGACAGGCGAGTCTGTGAATGCGGCGCGCAATGCGTCAACGCGGTCAGGGTCAACACTCATTGATCCGCAACCGGGACGAGTCACTGGAAGGTCTGCTCCCAATGAGTCAATACCTGTGATGCGTTGCCATTCCGCTTGTGACCATCCGAATGTTCTGCCGACCTCGACGCCGTTTTCAATGACGAGAAGAGTGGGCACCGTTTCGATGTCGTAATGCCATGACACGGCCAACGTGCTGTCAAGGGTGTGCGGCACAGACTCTGGGAAATCTGGGTTGTCCTGGGTGTACACGGTGAGCGGTGCGCCTGAGGCGGCAATGGCTGCGAGGACAGGTTCAACCATTTGGCAGGTCGCGCATTCGTGCTTCACGATGACGACGAAACCATTGGGCAAGAGTGGAGCGGTGGTGCTCATGACCGAACGCTATACCCTCGGTGACGGAGGCGTATAAGTACCTGGTGGGCTTCGCTGTCTTCAACACAGACGAGACGGGCGATCCCCGTCTGGCGGGTTCGATTCCCGTCCGCCTCCGCCATCACCAGGAAGATCCGGGCAGTCGGGAATCGCCGACTCGCTTTGTGAGTGCAACTTTGTCGAGACACGTTGCCAGCGGCACTGCATGTTTGCGGGTGATGCCCAGTTCTTCGCGTAAGTGACCGACAGAGAAGCCATTGGGGTGTTGATGCCACAGATTCTGCAATGTGGGTCGGAGACTCTGTAGCGCATCGGCATGAAACGCGATGTTGTCATGTTCAAAGAGAACACCGGCATGAATGAGACGGCGAATCACATCTCGGTCGAGTGATTTGGTGTCGGGTGTTGTGACGCCAGACGAAAGAAACAACTCAACGTACGGGTGCGAGAGCAATGGATTGCTGACTCCGACGGTTGCTATGCCTTGTGTGATGGTCACGTTGGGAAGAGTGGCGATGAGTGCGCGTTCCCATGGTTGCAACTGTGTGGTGTCAACCTCACCAGTATGTGCGAGGAGATCAACCAGTGCATCGGTTGTGACGCGAACAGTGCCTGGAGTCGCTACCCAAACATCAACAACCGGAGCAACAGGTTCTCCGACGAGTTGTGTTGCTTCTGCAACAGTTACCCATCCATGATGTTTAAGGATGGAAGACATCGTGCCTGTTGGTGTTGCCCGTGAAGTGCGTGCAATTGGTTTGACATCAAGAATTGATCCGCCCGCAACGGTGATGTCATCGCCAGTGCGGCGCAATAGAAATCTGTCGCCGGGGATGAGAGGCAAAGCACCGGCGAATCGAATGCGAACGTTGCTGTGATCTGTGCCAAGAAATCGAAGCGATGCTGCCCGGCGTGCAGTTCCAATATGCAAGGTGTAGCCACCACCATTACGAACTGGCGAGATCGCAGTTCCTAGTGCGCGGGTGCCGAAGGCCAATTCAACCGACCCATCAAAAACTTCAGTGGAGTAGCAGGAGTCATTGAAGAGAAGAACATCACCACGATGAATGTCATCAGTACTGAGATTGGTCAGATTAAGTGCACAGCGATTGCGTGGAAGTGCACTGTTGCTGACGGCACCGTGTTGTTGGATGCTGCGAATTCTGGTGGCTTGCTGTGTGCGCGCAACGATGAGTTCATCACCTTCATGAAGTGCAGCACCACTGAGTGTTCCAGTGACAACTGTTCCTGAACCAGCGATGGTGAAGACACGATCAACAAACAATCGTGCAGGTGATGTCGTGGATGCAGCTGAGACAACCTGGGTGAGCGAAGTGAGTGCATCACGAAGTTCTTCAATTCCTAAGCCAGTGTGTGCAGAAGTACTGATGATGTTGCTGGGCGCCAGCCCACGGGATGCAAATTCTGATTCAGTGCGAGCAACCAGTGCAGTCGTTTCATCATGTGTGCTTGCATCCGCTTTCGTGAGAGCCACCACAATGTGTCGCACCTGCATCAACATGAGAATGTCGAGGTGTTCCACTGTCTGTGGTTTCCAGCCCTCACCTATGTCGATAACAAGAAGTGCAATGTCAACGCCGTGTACGCCAGCCACCATGGTGTTGAGAAAGTCAATGTGGCCCGGTACGTCAACGAAACTAAGAGAATCGGTGTGAGCAAAGCCGAGGTCAATCGTCATTCCGCGACGTTTCTCTTCTGCCAAACGGTCTGGGTCAGTGCCCGTGAGAGCCAGAACTAAAGAAGACTTACCGTGATCAACATGGCCAGCAGTGGCAATGACAGTCATGGTTAATGCAGACGAGACATCGCCTCAACCACGACATGGTCGTCGGCGGGGGCAATGCTGCGCATGTCGAGATACGTGGTGTTGCCGACTGTGCGTGCAATCACGGGTGTGGTGTGGGCTCGTAATGCGACACGTTGATCACCATTCAGAGCGACACCGATTGATGCAATCGTGCTGCCAGGTGCTGAGCCAGCACCGACCAAAGAATCAACGTCAACAACGGAACCCATGCCTGCAGTAGCCACGATGCTTTCGGCACGTGCGCGCAATTCAGGCTCCGGTGTTGCAACCATTCGCCAGAAAGGAACATCAGTGCACACAGTGCGTGAGGCGTAGGACAGCAGCACCTGTTGCAGCAAGATCATTGTGTGGCTGCCGGGGCGAAGTGCACGCATGAGAGGGTGTGCTGCACATTGAGCAACGAGATCTGCGCGCCCTGCGATGATGCCGCACTGTGGTCCACCCAAAAGTTTGTCGCCGCTAAACGTGACAAGTGATGCGCCATCTGCAAGAGCTTGTTTTGCTGCTGGTTCATTCACTAACCACGATGGGACTGTTGGAGTGTGTCCTTGCAGCCATGGTGCGGTGTTATCAAGAAGTCCTGACCCGATATCTGCAACGACCGGAACAGACAGTGTCGCAAGTTCCTGCACCGCAGTGTCTTCGGTAAAGCCTTCGATGGAAAAGTTCGATGGGTGAATCTTCATGACAAGTGCAATGTCATTGCGCTTGTTGTCAATCGCTTTTGCGTAGTCACGCAGGCGTGTTCGATTCGTGGTGCCCACATCAACTAGTCGTGCGCCTGATTGCTCCATCACGTCGGGGATGCGGAACCCGCCGCCGATCTCAACACTTTCGCCTCGTGATACCGCAACGTCTCGGCCCTGTGCGAGAGATGCAAGAACCAACATGACGGCTGCAGCATTGTTATTCACCACGATGGCTGCCTCTGCGCCAATCAGAGATGACACGAGGGCTGAAACGGCAGTTTGTCGAGAGCCACGTTCGCCCGTGGCGAGATTGAATTCAATGTTGCTTGGGCGAGCAGTAGTGGTGTGGGCGAGCGGAGCACGGCCAAGGTTGGTGTGCAACAACACGCCTGTTGCATTGACAACATCCGTCAAAAGAGCAGTAGAGAGTTCGTGTGCGAATTGTTCTGCAGTCGTCGTGGCCTGTGCAGGTGACTGTGCAACTGCGCGACGTGCACAGTCCACCAAAAGAGAGTGCGGAAGAGAACTCGTGTGCGACAGGTGACGAGCCAGTGAGTCAACGGAAGGTGGATGTGTCGCGGGAGTCGTCACGAGGTCAACCTAGTAGTTTGCGAACCATGCCTAACAACGCATCCATCAAACTGACCGAGTGGACATCGTGCGGTGGTTGCGCCGCAAAGTGGGGAGCCTCTTTGTTGGCGGGCATGGTCAAAGACATGCCAATGGGTTTTGACACCTCTTTATTGGTCGGACTTGCCCCATTCGATGATGCTGCGGTGTATCAACTAACCCCAGATCTTGCGTTGGTGAGCACCACAGACTTCTTTCCACCTTTGGTTGATGATCCTTCGGACTTTGGTGCCATTGCTGCTGCCAATGCATGCAGTGATGTGTTTGCAATGGGTGGGCGAGTGGTGTTGGCCGTCAACATCGCAGCATTCCCAGAAGAACTTCCACCAGAAGTGATTGCGGCCATATTTGCTGCTGCATCAGAAACAGTTGCAGCTGCAGGTGGAACCATCGCGGGTGGTCACACCATCCGTAATCCGGAACCAATTTTTGGTTTAGCGGTGCAAGGAGTTGTCGACCCAGCTCGCATTTTCCGTAAGGGTGGCGCACAACCTGGCGATGTTGCTGTGTTGTCAAAGCCATTGGGTACTGGTCTGGTGACTGCTGCGGGTACAGATGCTGACAAGAAGGCTGCGATTGCTGGAATGCGCACACTGAATAGAGCGGCAGCCGAGTCCCTGCAGGCGCATCATCAATTCGTGCATGCCGTCACTGATGTCACGGGGTACGGACTTGCAGGTCACGGCTGGGAAATTGCTGAACGTTCAGGGGTGACTTTGCGCATCGCAACTGAATCGTTGCCGTTGTATCCAGGTGCACTCGATGTCGCACTCTCGGGGCATCGCACCGGTGGCGATCCACGTAATCGGGCATATGTGGGTGAACACCTCACAAGTTCGGCATCAGAAGCACATGTGGCTTTATGTATGGACCCTCAGACATCTGGTGGCTTACTTGCTGCGGTGAGCGAGACGATTGCGACTGAATTGGTCGATTCTGGTCTCTGGACGGACATTGGACTTGTTGAATCAGGCGGGCCCGGGATCACTTTGCAGTGATGCGCACCGTGTTGACATGGCTGCTGATGCCCCACAGGCACGCGCCGATACCATCACCGCGTGGCCATTCTTCGTCTCTTCGCTCAAGCTCGTGAGGCAGCAGGCACGGGATCTGCATCTTTTGATGGTTCGACCGTTGACGAAGTGATTCACGCTGCAATTGCCGAGTATGGCGACACCTTCGCCGCAGTCGTCAAGATGAGCAAAGTATGGGTCAATGGTGAAGAGGTACCACTCTCCCATGCGATCAGCGATAAAGATGAAGTAGCGGTACTTCCGCCGGTCTCAGGAGGCATGTGATGGCAGACGAACAACTCACTCTTGCTGATATTCGTGCGCAGCGAAATGCTCTGCAAGGAGAAGAAGACGCAATCTCGTTCGTCCGTCGTCTTGCTCAGGGTCGCCTTGATCTGGTGCAAGACGAACAGCGTCGTCGCGCCAGTGGTGCGCAACAACCAGTGGGTTCATTAACTGATCGTCTTGCAGATGTCTTTGGTCAACAGCATGGTGGCGGCAGCGCACGTCCACCGCGTGAAACGAATGTGCCGGCGGATCATCCGTTAGTTCTTGAGCTTGATCAGTTGTGTGAGCACTATCAGTTCGAGTCAATGGAAAATATTGACGACAAATCTCTTGATGAACTTGCGGGTGCATTGGGCATGTTTGAAAAGTCCTGCTCTGGTCAGCGACACGATTTGTTCGAAAAGATTGATGCGCTAACGGCTGAACTTGTTCGTCGTGTGCGCGAGGGTGGAGCAGGCTCCATCGTGAAAGAAAACTGACCGATGGCGATCAAGCCGAGTGATGCTCTGCACGATGTTGGCGAGTTCATCAGACTGCAGCGAGAGAGTGCACAAAAAAGCATTCGAGATCTTGCACGTTCAGCCGGTGTATCGAATCCGTACTTGTCACAAATTGAACGCGGTATCCGTCGACCATCGGCAGAGATACTGCAGCAGATCGCGCGGGCTCTGGAGATCTCTTCGGAGACTTTGTATGTCCGTGCAGGCATTCTCGACGGCACCGTGCCTGAGATCAGTTCTGTTGCCGAAGCGATTAGCGCCGATGGCAAATTAACGCCAGAACAAAAACTCAGTTTGTTGTCGGTGTATCGGTCGTTTGTCGGTAGCCAGGACTCTCAGCCCACCTCCCAAAGCGATACCTCCAACGAGGGGAATCCAGACGCCTCTAGATAGGTTGCATTGAGCATGCTCCGTGTTGCCATTCTCTCGCTTCACACCTCGCCACTGGCTCAGCCAGGTGTCGGCGACGGTGGCGGAATGAATGTGTATGTGCGTGAACTTGTTTCCGCTTTGGCGCATGCTGGCATTGATTGCACCACGTACACGCGGGCTCAAAGCGCTGATGCCCCTCGCGAGATTGTTGTTGAACCAAATCACAAGGTTGTGCACATCACTGCCGGTGCACTTGACATGCCAAAAGACAACATGTTCGACATTGTTCCTGAGTTCACCGCTGGTGTTCTGCAACACATCAAAGAAAACGGCGGCACTGATGTCATTCATGCGAACTACTGGCTGAGCGGACTCAGTGGCCATGTTCTGAAACATGAGTTGAACGTGCCGCTCGTGAGTACCTTTCACACGTTTGCACGCGTGAAGGCATTGGGCGGAGACCCTGAATCTGAATTGCGTGAGAGATCAGAAGCAGAAGTCATTGGTTGCTCTGATGCAATCTGTGTGAGTTGCACAGAAGAGGAACGTCAGTTCATTGACTTGTATGGCAATCCACCAGGAACAATCGAGATTGTTGCACCAGGTGTTGAACATGCATTCTTTGCGCCGGGTGATCAACGGGGCGCACGAAAAGCATTAGAGCTTGGCGATGGGCCAGTGTTGTTGTTCGTTGGACGCATTCAGCCATTGAAGGGTGCTGATGTTGCAGTGAAGTCTCTTGCAGCGCTGAACCGACCAGATGCGAAGTTGCTCATCGTCGGTGGCGCAAGCGGTGCAGAAGGCGATGCTGAATTGGCCAATGTTCATTCCGTTATTCAGCAACATGGGTTACAGAATCAGGTGCGATTTGTTGAACCACAGCAACACCACATTCTCTCCACGTACTACCGCGCCGCTGATGTGGTGTTAGTCCCTAGCCGCAGCGAAAGCTTTGGTCTTGTTGCATTAGAAGCTGCTGCATGTGGAACACCGGTGGTTGCGAATGCAGTGGGTGGACTTCTCACGATTGTGGAACATGGCCGTACGGGTTTCTTGGTTGCAGATCGCCAGCCAGATGTTTTTGCACGGCATATCGCACAAATTCTTGATGACCCTGCATTAGCTGCGCGTATGTCGAGTGCTGCTGCAGAACGTGCGCGTGGGTACACGTGGAGCTTTGCTGCAGCACGGTTGCGTCGCGCCTATGCAGATCTCACATCTCGTGATCGCGTGGAGTGTCAGTAACCATGAGTGAACTTTTCGGCATTCACGACCTCGATGCGCTTGAGGGTCAGATCACGGGCTGGTTGCTTGACATGAAAACTCGCAACGAAACCATTGCAGCAGTTGATCGTGGTGAAATTGGTGAACGCCGTTGGTATGTCCGCATGCGTGGCGAGGAAAAAGAGTTCACAACTGTGTGGATTACTTTGGGCCAACGAACGCTGAAGTACGAGACGTATGTGATGCCTGCTCCGGAAGAAAATGCCGAGCAGTTGTATGAACACCTCCTGCGTCGAAACGAATCACTGGTCGGAGCACATTTCTCTATCGGTATCGAAGATGCAATGTTCTTGCGCGGTGAAATGCCTTTGCGCATGGTGGACGAAGAAGAGCTTGACCGAGTCATTGGCACTTTGTACGCCACAGTCGAGCGAGTCTTCCCCGTGATTATTCGCATCGGTTTCGCTTCCCGCTTCGCCGAATAACTCTGCCGAATCTCATCTTCTGGCGTGCACATGCATGCGCCGGGGTTGAGATGGTCGGGGAAGCCACCTCCGCCCCGGCAACCCACAGCTTTTGGGTCTCTTTGTCAAAACACACTCTTGTGCGGTGGTGGCACACCATTAGTCTCAAGACATGTCTTCAACAACAGCGCAGCTCGTCATCATTGGCGGCGGAAACATGGGATCCGCCCTGGTGGGCGGCCTTGTTGCGAGTGGTTGGGATGCGACATCCATCGTTGTCGTTGAACTTGATGCAGATAAGCGCGCTGCGTTGGAGTCACAGTTCGGTGTGCGAACAAGCGATGTGATCGTGTCCGCAGCTGGAGCCCTCATTGCTGTGAAGCCGGGAGACGTTGCCAGCGTGTGCAGCGAGGTTTCTTCTTTGGGCATCTCTCGTGTGTTGTCGATTGCTGCGGGTGTTTCTCTAGCCACATTGGAATCTGCAGCAGGGTCGTCTGTGGCTGTTGTGCGAGCAATGCCCAACACCCCAGCCTTAGTGCGTGAAGGCGTCACCGCCATTTGCGGAAGCAGCAACTGTTCGGAAGACGACTATGTGTGGGCTGAGAATGTGCTGTCCGCTGTCGGTGTTGTTGTGCGAGTTCCTGAGTCTCAGATGGATGCCGTTACTGCAGTTGCTGGTTCGGGTCCGGGCTACATCTTCCTCATGGCCGAGGCATTGTTGGATGCGGCACGAGCTGAAGGATTACCTGATGATGTTGCAAATGTCCTTGTGCGGCAACTGTTTCGTGGGGCAGGAGTCCTCCTTGCTGAGTCTGATGAAAGCCCCGCAACCCTGCGTGAACGCGTGACGTCTCCGAATGGAACAACAGCTGCTGGCCTTGCCCAATTTGAGGCAGCGGGACTTCGTGAAACCGTGAACAAAGTGGTGCGTGCGGCCGCAACTCGCAGTGCCGAAATGGGCGCCGCCAACAAATAAAAAAATCTTGTGAGGGAATTCCATTTCTCTAATTCGAAGGTGTAGCGTCTGTGACACAGGTCACCAGTCTTGGGAAACCAACACTGGGAGTCGCGCCCCACAAGGGCAGCGCCGAAAGGGCTGGTGCCGTCGGGGGGTTGGCACCAGCCCTTTTCGTTTACTCTGACTCCAATGCACAACCACGTGTCGCTCCTCACTGATTACGGACTGAATGATGAGTTCGTCGGCGTCATGAAAAGTGTTCTCATCGACATGGCACCTCATGTGCGCATCACAGATCTCACTCATGGAGTTCCCGCATTCGATGTGCGTGCAGGTTCGTTAGCTCTCGCGCGTGCAGTGCAATACGTTCCGCCCGGCATTGTGATTGCTGTTGTCGATCCAGGTGTTGGGTCATCACGTCGTGCAATTGCCGTTGAAGTTGCTGGTGGCCGTGGAATCTTCCTTGGGCCCGACAATGGGTTGTTGGGTTCGGGTGTTGCGATGGCGGGTGGTGCAGATCGTGCATTCGAGTTGTCGAATACAGATCTTCATCTAGAAGCACCAGGAACAACGTTTGCGGGGAGAGACATCTTTGCTCCTGTCGCAGCGTTCCTCGCTAACGGTGGCGCACTCGAGGAAGTAGGCCGAGAGATTGATACAGCGAGCGTGATGCCAGGACTTGTTCCGGTGCCAAGTGATGAGACTCACCCGGCACACGGAAGCGGCATGCGCTGTGAAGTCACGTGGGTTGATGCATTCGGGAATTGTCAGTTAAACGTTGGGCCCGATGATGTTGCTCCGTATGGGCCAGTTCTGAAGTTAGTCATTGGCGAGGATGTCCGTAGTGCGCGCGTGGTGACGCACTATGCCGACATTGATGGAGGCGCAATCGGCGCCGTTATTGACTCGTACGGCATGGTGGCATTGAGTGTGGATCGTGGTTCTGCCGCCGAAACCCTGCGGATTGAAGCTGGGGACGCGGTCCTTGTGTTTGCAGGCGATGGGGGAACAACGACCTCTGCCGTGACCCTTCGTTTAGGGAAGTAAGGTTCGTCTCGTGCGCCCCGCTACCACCCTCACTATTGCGTTACTGATCGCCACCATCTTTGCCGCAGGCATTGTCAACCTCTTGATGCTGAAGTAACCATCGCCATGCTCATGAACCTTTCGCACATCATCGAGGGTCATGCTGACGACTCCATTGCACTCATCAGTCGCGGTCGCGAAACCACCTACGCAACACTGCGTGCGCAAGTCGCATCGATGCGTGGTGAACTCACTCGATTAGGAGTCACGAAAGGTGACGTTGTTGCTCTCTTATGCGGCAACAGTCGCTACTTCATTGTGTCGTACTTGGCTGCAGTCGGAATCGGCGCAATTGTTTCACCCTTGAACCCGACAAGCCCAGCACCTGAAATTGAAAATGAACTGATTGCAGTGAAGCCAACTGCTGTTGTCATTGAAC
>Ga0315907_10002981_pt1 | contig 20528 bp, 14 predicted proteins | sample LakEriMetagenome_3_FD_203525 | JGI IMG/M metagenome (GOLD analysis project Ga0315907, IMG submission 203525) | Freshwater fungal communities from buoy surface, Lake Erie, Ohio, United States - Buoy 12 MA123 | ecosystem: Environmental > Aquatic > Freshwater > Lake > Lake biofilm | place: USA...
CTTGGTAGCACGCTTCAAAGATTGCTTCGTTAAAGCGCGGATCGCACGCGTTCACCACAACATCGGCTTTTGTTTTTTCAATGAGAGCAACAAGTTGCTTTACATTGCCAGCATCTACAACTTCTGCGGAGAACTTTCCGGGGTCGTCTAACTCGGCGATGGCTTGTTCAGCACGCTCCCGAGAAATGTCGGCCAACACAAAGGAGTCGAAAAAACTCCTCGTTTCGGCAATAGAGGCCATTGAGGCCCCAACTCCACCAGCTCCTACGACGAGGATTTTCATTGTTCTCACGGCTCCGGACACGCGTACGTGTCAATTTGGTTACTTATTGTCAGGTTATCTCAGTCGAGGTACGAGTTGCGTTCACGCAAATACTCATCGAGTTGTGTGATGAATTCTGTTTGGGACCCTGTTTCTGGTCCCGCCATGGGGCGATGATTTCTCACGTGGCTAAGGGCCTCGGCCATTTCCATACCCAGCAACATCAGCACCGCTGTTGCGGTGGTGCCCGCACGCCCAATTCCCGCGGCGCAATGCACCAATACATTGTGACGATTACAGACTTTGTCGGCCACCAATTCCACGAATTCCAACGCACCATCGAGTGAGGGGTAGGTGAGGTCGGGAATGGGGAACCAGAGGCCCGCAGTACCCACATTCGTTTTGTGCCACGCAATGTAGGTGTCGTATCGGCCCTTTAGTTCGTGCTCTTCTACAAGACACACCACGGTTCCAATGTTGTGACGCTCGCGAACATCGTCGGCACTGGGTGCTACGTAATGCTTCCCGCAGAGCCACAAAGACCCCACTGCACTTGGAACGGGAATCTCGTGAATTCCACCATCGGTATTGAACGGAGTAGCCACCAGGAGAACCGTAGTTCGGCATCTGCGTGGAAAGATGTAGCCATGGCGTTGCCCGTTGTAGGACATATTCAGCCCTGGGCTGACCCACAGGTGGTCAGCATGAATCGGTTGCCGATGCGAACGCCGATAGTGCCATACACAGATGCTGTATCTGCTCGTACAGGTGTGCGACAGAACAGTCCGTGGTTCAAAAGTCTCGATGGTGTGTGGAAGATCAAGCGTTTCGAAGATGTCTCGCACGTCACTGCATCGTCACTCACTAGTGACACCACCAAATGGTCAAAGATTTCTGTGCCCGGCAACTGGACTCTTGCTGGGTTAGGAGATGTTCCTCACTACACCAATGTGCAAATGCCATGGCAGGGCAGGCCACCGTCACTGCCACCAACAGTAGCTACTGCGGTACACCGCACCACATTCACCGTGCCGCAATCGTGGAAACAGCGCCGCACCATTCTTCACATTGGTGGTGCCGAAAGCGTTCATATGGTGTATCTAAACGGTGAATTCATTGGGTATGGAACAGATAGTCGATTGCCCAGTGAGTACGACATTTCTGAACACTTGTCCGCTGGGAAAAACACGCTTGCAGTGGTTGTGTGTCGTTTTTCAGCTCAAAGCCATTTAGAAGACCAAGACCAATGGTGGATGGCGGGGCTTCATCGTGAAGTGTTTTTGCGATCGCAAGCGCACGTTGCAATAGACGACGTACACGTCAACGCAGGCGTCACGCCGCGTGGTGTTGGAACTTTAGACATAGATGTAAAGGTGTCTGTTCCTGCGGGAACACAGCTTGAACGTGGCTGGATGGTGCGTGCACGTTTGGAAACCATGTCGGGGAAAAAGGTGGGCGAGCCACGGTCCAGCGAAGTTGCATGGTTCGACCTTCCGTACGTGTTTGATGGCCATGTCGCACGGTTTCGAAACTGGAACGTAGACGATGTTGACCTGTGGAGCGCCGAGAATCCAAACAGGTATCGCGTGGTCTGCGAACTAGTGAGCCCATTTGACGAAGTGGGCGAAGTTGTGGCTGTAACGACGGGCTTTCGTTCGGTGCGCATAGATGGCAACTCTCTGTTGGTGAACGGGAAGCGCGTGATGATTCGCGGAGTCAATCGCCATGACCATCATCCCGATAAAGGAAAGGCCGTCAGCGTGGAAGACATGCGCGCAGATCTTGTGTTGATGAAGCAGCACAATGTGAATGCAGTGCGTTGTTCTCATTATCCGAACGATTCGCGTTTTCTCGATTTGTGTGACGAGTTGGGTCTGTACGTGGTGGACGAAGCCAATGCAGAAAGTCATGCATGGAACACCAGCTTGTGTCACGACTCTCACTATCGCGAAACATGGCTGTCTCGTATTTCACGCATGGTGGAACGCGACAGGAATCATCCCAGCATCATTATGTGGTCGCTAGGGAACGAAGCTGGATACGGGGCAGTTCACGATGCGGCAGCAGCATGGATTCGCTCGGTTGATTCATCGCGTCCGCTTCATTACGAAGGCGCGGTGTTTCATGCAGGTTGGGACACTGGCGGTATTGCAGCAAGCGACGTGGTGTGCCCTATGTATGCGCCTATTGATGCCATTGTTGAATACGGCAAGAACAGTGCTGGCAAGCGTCCACTGATTATGTGCGAATACAGCCATGCCATGGGCAACTCAAATGGGTCTCTGTCCGATTATTGGCATGCCTTCGAAAACACTCCTGGTGTGCAGGGCGGTTTTGTGTGGGAGTGGAAAGACCACGGCCTCACACAGCGCCTGAAAGGTGGCGGCACTCGGTTTGCTTTCGGTGGACAGTTCGGTGACACACCAAACGATGGCAATTTTGTGGCCGATGGTTTAGTACATGCAGACCTGACACCGCACCCTGCAATGCGCGAACTTGCGTGGGTGCATCGCCCGGTGTGGGTCACGTTGGGTGGCAGTAAGGCGTCTCCACATCTAGTGGTGCGCAACAGACAATGGTTTAGCGACCTCTCGCATCTTGCCGCTTCGTGGGAACTTGTTGTGGACGGGGAAGTGCGTCGAACGGGAGTGTTGAAAGTTCCGCACACTGCCGCAGATTCGCAAGCGAAAATTGCTCTCCCTGTCACAGTTCCTGCGTCGGCGGGCGAAGCGTTTCTGTCTGTGCGATGGACATTGACACAACGCACCGCGTGGGCACCCAAAGGCCATCTTGCTGCGTGGGATCAAGTGACACTGAAGTCTCAGAAGCCTGTGCGTGTCACAGTTGGTAAAGGAAACGGTGATGCCCCGCGCATTTCTCCACGAGTGACGTTATGGCGTGCAGCAGTGGACAACGACGGCTTCAAGATGATGCCGCAATTGTGGAACGGATTCGGTCGTTCACTAGAGCGTTGGTTGGGGCAGGGAATTCCCACCGACGACGCCGATGTGCTGACAAGCAATACCCAAGTAGAGGAACGCACCGATGGTTCTGTTCGTTATGAACACACCGTTGTTGTTCCGCCAGAACTTGCAGACCTTCCACGTATTGGTGCCACGTTCGATGTCCCGGCTCGATTTACTCGTGTGCGCTATTACGGGCGTGGTCCACACGAGAACTACACCGATCGAAATGCGTCGGCGATGGTGGGCATATGGGAGAGCGAGCCAGACGAACTGCCGTATTTGGTTCCACAAGAGTTTGGTTTGCGCACAGAATGTCGCTGGATGGAACTTGTTGATCCGAAGACTGGTGATGTGCTGCGCATTCAAGCCGATGGATGTCTGCTGCACATGAGCGCTGTGCACTACACCGCATCTGATCTACATGCCGCAAACGACAGAACTGAACTCACTCGACGTCGCGCGCTGACAGTTCACGTAGACATTGCGCACAGAGGGCTGGGAACCGCAAGTTGTGGCCCCGACACTCTGGAGAAATACCGCATTGCGCCTGGCACGTACACCTTTGCGTACGTGGTGTCACAGCGCTAGTCAATTCGTTCGGCGGCACCCACGGGCAACATGCGCCACCCGTCTATGGGTGTTCCGGGAACGCACAGTGAAACAACACAACCACCAAAGCCACCGCCCGTCATGCGCGCGCCGTACACACCTGGTGTTGCACACAAATCGCGCACAACTGCATCCATCTGCGGTGTTGACACGGCAAAGTCAGCAGACAAACTCTCGTGACTATCTCGCATGAGTTGGCCTGCACTGGAGTAATCGCCTGCCGATAACGCACTAGCGAATTCGGAGACCCGTTGATTTTCGGTAATTACGTGACGTGCGCGTTGTGCAACAACTGTGTTCTCAATTCGTGAGATATCAGATAGAGATGCTGAGCGCAATGGACCAATTGCATCTTCGGCATCTGCACATTCACGCACTCGGTCGGTGTATTCAGAACCTTCTAATGTGCGATGCGCAATGTACTGCACCACAATTTCGACATCTGTGGGAATGGGAATGTGGGTCACACTTAGAGCAGCACAATCAATGAGTGTTCCTGTGCCCTCGCGAGCAGTGGCGATGCACAGCTGATCCATAATTCCTGTGGGAACGCCGGTTGCAATACGTTCTGCTTGTTGCATCAACAAAGCCAGGCTGGTGGCAGACAGTGAGTCATTCAGTGCGTACGCCACAGCAAGTTCGAGAGCCGCGCTAGACGACAACCCTGCGCCAACGGGAAGTGTGGTGCGTACGTCTCCGGTAACTCCGTGTTGTGGATTCACTACAGAAGCAACCGCGGACACATATCGACCCCACGATGGTTGCATGTGCGGGTCAAACGGTGCTCCTAAAGAAAAGTGAATGGTTCCCTCCTCATCATGCGAGTGAAGTGTGACTGTGTCTGCCGCGATGTCGCCTTCCACGGTGGTCCACCTGTTGATGGCCATGGGAAACACAAGGCCGCCTGTGTAATCGGTGTGATCACCAATGAGGTTCACGCGACCAGGTGCACGAGTTCTCACAGTTCAAGTGCCTCACGAAGTGTGGCGGCAATGTCGGACGGATTCACCGGGTTGAAGTATTCGCCGGTTGCAACTTCTACACCCGCTATGTAACGCGGCAAGTTCGTTGCGCGCCACGGGGACACAATTTCCATATTCAGCCATGCATCGGGCCAATCGCTTGCCGCTCGTGGGGCCTGATTCCACCACATCATGTACGGCGGTGGTGCGTCGAACGCGTGGCGAAGTGCAGAGAATGTGTGGCGAAGTACGACACCTAATGACGCACATTGATCATCGGTTAACGATGGCAAGTCAGCGATGCGTTGTTCGGGAGCAACTCGAAGCGAAACCGGGTACACAGAGGCGTATTCGGTCCACACTCGCCATCCGTCCATCTCTAACACGAGACGATCGCCGGGGTTGTCATCTGGTTGCCACTGCGCACGCAACTGTTGTGCTGGGCGTTCAGGAACGTTCGGAAACGCGTAGATCTGTCCGTGTGGATGGGGAATGGTTGCACCAATTTCTGCTCCACAATTTTCAAAGATGACAACGTGCTCGCCGTGTGGCAATTTACGAAGTTCCACAGTTCTTTCTGCCCACAGATGAACAAGTTCATGCATATTGCGCAAACTTAAAGTGGCAAGAGATTCGTTGTGCTCTGGTGAATACAGCACTACTTCGCAATAGCCCTCGTCTAACGACGGCCACCTATTGGGAAAACTACGAACTGTGTAGGGCTCGGGTGCTTCTAGTCCACCAACACAGAATGGGCAATCAGACGATGGCAAGTTTGGTCTGTTTTGTCGTTGCGTCACAATGTGCACCACCGTTCCGGTGTGCGGATCTATGCGTACTTCGTGTGTCATGGGTGCACCACGCGTTCAAGTCGAATAAGGAATGACGACTCTGGCAACAGCGACGGCATGGGTAATCCGACATGACCCAACACGCGCGCATCAAGCGTGGTGCTGTCGTTGTGAACCCACTGTGGAAGCTGGCGGTGTAATGCCCAGCGCGGAGTACCCAGATGAACGACAGAGACGCGGTAGTGAACCGCACCATCAACGGGAAGCCGAAGCGGTGCTGAATGATTACTAGGTCCACTGCGCAGTCTGCTGACACAGAACAGTCCTTCGTTTCCGTCATCGGAGAGAACACCACGAATATCGATGGTGTCGTCGGGGTGGTTAACTCGTATGAAGTGACCCGAATGAAGGAAATTTCTGTGTTCTTTATAGAACTGAATTGCGTCGCGAAGACCGTCACGTTCTTTGTCGGTCAAGGTGAGCAGGTTCCATTCCACTCCCAGCCATCCGAAAAGTGCGGTTGTTGCACGAAATGACAGTGCATGCTTGCGTCCCGTGGTGTGGCACGTAGGCGAACCGATGTGGCTTCCCAGCATTTCGGGCGGGATGAATGTGGTGAGCCCCTTTTGAATTTCCAATCGATCGAGTGCATCAATGGAGTCACTGGCCCAGAAACGCTTCACGTACTTGGCAACGCCCATGTCGATACGGCCGCCGCCAGACGCACACGATTCAAACTGAACCTTGGGGTGGGCCGCTGTGAGTCGTTCAAGTAGTTCATAGAAACCTGCTGTCTGTGCGTGCGAGGCACCGCCTATGAGGGGTCTGTTGTGGTCCCACTTCACATAGGCAATGTTGTTTTGGCTGAGCAGGGTGTTGATTTTGTCGAACAGATACTCGCGAACATCGGCGCGCGAAAGATTGAGAACTAACTGATTGCGGCCCAACAATGGGTTCACAAGGGTTCCATCAAGTGCCCATTCAGGGTGCGCGCGATACAGATCGCTATTGGGGTTCACCATCTCTGGTTCAAACCACAGTCCGAAGTCCATTCCTAACGACGTGACATGAGAGATGAGTGGTGACAAACCGTCTGGCCACACCGTTGCATCGACCCACCAATCGCCTAAGCCGGCAGTGTCATCGCGTCGACCGTGAAACCAGCCGTCGTCCAACACAAATCGCTCCACACCAACATCGGCCGCAGCAGTGGCGAGATCTTTCAATGTGTCGAGATTGTGCTTGAAGTACACGGCCTCCCATGTGTTGAGAACAACGGGTCGCTTGTTTGTGTGCGCAAGTGATCGAACATGACGGTGGAAGTTCTGTGAAGCGCCAGATAGACCAGCGGTAGAGAACGACGCAACCACATCGGGCACGGAGTATGACTCTGCGGGTTCTAGAACTAGTTCGTTTGGTTGAAGCAGTTCCCCAACGTGGATGGTCTTCAGTGTTTCCGTGATGCCGTCACACTGAATACGGAAGTTGCCACTCCATGCAAGGTGAACTCCCCATACATCACCACGCTGTTCTGTGAAACCAGGAGTACCTGCAAATACCACTCCAAGTTGCTCGTGCGATGTGCGCCCCGTGCGATTTTCAATACTGACCTTTGATCGCTCCCACGGCGTGCGTTGTTGTACTGCTTCCATTGCGTGACGACCACCAAGAGTGAGTACTACGCCTGCATGGGAACCAACAGGAATACACAGTGACGCCGCATTGATGGTGAGTGGCGTATCGCCAGTATTGGTAATTCGCGCTGATGCAACGAGCGCATTTGACGAGTCGAGTTTGACGATGAGATCAATGGAAACTCCATGCTGCTCGTCATGCAGTGCAAAAGAAGATGCGTTATTGACCATCGCTGGAGCGCTTGACGCTTTCAGTGTGTGGTGCGCGAACGAAAAGGAACAGGTCAGATTCAGTGGAAGGTTCTTTCCATGACGACTGGCCTCTAGACCTGGCAGACCTGTCCAGCCCTGTGACGGTAGGGGGAACACACCGGGCACAACTTCGGTGTCGAGCCCGCCCCCCATGACGCCCCGCGAGAGAACTGATGCGTCGATGTGTACGTCGCCAAGTGAGACGCCGAAGTACGCGATGTAGAGAACACCATCACGGGTTGCAAACACCACACTGGTGTCGTTATTGAAGAGGTGGTCAACCACCTGAATGTCCCCGCTCATGCGGTTTCATTCTGCCAGCCGTGGCTTAGACGGCACACTCCGAGTCGCCAACTTCGCCAGTGAATGGTCCTGTTTCGCCGTAATCCACGAAGAAATCGGGAGCTGCGTCTGGCTCGGGGATGTTGTCCAAGTCGCGAAGCCCTTCAGCAACTGCAACGGCACCACCAGAGCGGGCCAGCCATCCCTGGAAGGTTTCCCCAGCGGAACGCTCTTCTGCGAAACGACGAATAACGCGTGCTGCGCCTTCGGGCGCGTTCTTTGCGGGAAGACGAAGTGCCTTTTCACCAAAGTGAATTTGCTCTTCACCCACATAGCCACCCAACAACATTTGGTAGCCGGGCAGTGACTTACCGTGTGCACGACGCTCGGCTCCGAAGAACCCAATATCGCTGGCGTGGTGCTGACCGCAACTGTTGGTGCAACCAGAGATATTGATGCGTACTCCGCCCACTTCAGCCAAGCCTTCTTCTTCAAGCTTTTCGCCGATTGCGTTTGCGAGTCCACGAGATTGCGTCACAGCAATGTTGCAAGTGTCGGCACCGGGGCAGGCAACAACGTCACGTGCAAGTTCTGCACCAGGTTGTGCCATACCAATCTCGCTCAACATGTCGTACAGCTCTCGCATTTGCTCTGGCTGCAAGCCGCGGAACACAACGTTCTGGCGGTTGCTTAAGCGAACATCGCTTTGGAAGTGACGTTGAATGCGCGCAAGTCCACGGAATTGATCTGCAGTGATGTCACCCAGGGCCGCATATGCAACGGCTGACACTGTTCCGTTTGCGACACCGCGAATGACGCTTGCGTTTTCCCAACGGCGGAACGGATCGCTAGACGACAATTCAACGCGTACGCCTTGGCCAACTTGTGTGACTTCGCCAGAGGTGGCTTTGCCGGCTGCCGCGTCTCCCGCTGCAATCACTTCAGGTGGAATGCCACCGGGCCAAGTGCTGGAGGCGGGGAGTGTGTGGCGAATCTTGATAACGCGACGACGCACTTCGTCGATTCCCAACTGATCAACAACCCACTTCAAACGTGCACGCAACTTGTTGTCGCGGTTTCCTGTTTGGTCAAACACACGAAGCACCGCTTCGATGGTGGGCAACAAGTCTTCGCGAGAGGTGAACTCTTCAAGGGCGAGAGCGGGGTGTGGTGTTGCACCCAATCCGCCCGCGATATACACGCGGAAACCGGGCTCGATAGAACCGTCTTCGTGTTCGCGCACGGTGGCAACAACGCCAACGTCGTTGAACATTGCTTGACCACAGTCTGTGGAGCAACCAGAGAAGTTCACTTTGAACTTTCGTGGCAAACGTTGACCCAATGGGTTACGAACGAAATGACGGAACACTGCGTCGGCCCACGGAGTGACGTCGATTTTTTCGTATGGGCAGGCACCTGCAAGGTGGCATGCCATGACGTTGCGCACGGTGTCACCACATGCTTCACGCGAGGTGAGACCAACATCGGCGAGTCGACGCAATAAATCGGGGATGCGCTGCAACTGCACAAAGTGGAACTGAATGTTCTGACGTGTGGTGATGTGACCCCATCCGCGAGAGAACTCCACCGCGAGGTCAGCCATAACGTCGAATTGCTCTGGAGTGATGGAGCCGGCCGGCAACTTAATGCGCACCATTTGGTTTGTTCCACCTTGGCGCTGACCGTAGATGCCGTTGTTCAATCGCATGACGCGGAAAACATCTTCGGAGATCTCGCCATTCAGGTATTGCTTGATGGCAACGTCAAAGCGTTGAATATCGCGCATCTGCTCTTCATAAAGATCGCGCGGGAATGGTGCAGGTGCAATGGATGGATTCGTTCGCACAGTAGGTGTGGTGCTCATGATTGTCCTTCTTCTATAGGTTCGCCCACCTCACGGAGGGCATCTGCGAGTGCGCGACGAAGCCGTCGGGCATTTGTGGGAGAGAGATGTGCAACAAGGCCTTCGCCTGCTTCACCAAGACGCTCAACAGTGAGTTGCACGCGTGGTTCTGCATCGTCGTAGTCGTCGCTGACGGCAATTGTCCACGAGACGGGCGTTGGGTCGTCAAGACCTTCGGGCATGTCGCCAAGGTCAATCTGAACAACATCGATAGAACGGCGCATTAGAGACCTGCCACTGACGTTGGTTGGTGTGCACCGCTGATGAACTCATACGCAGCAACTTCGCCCACCACGATGGTGCTGGGAGCACGTAGTTGTGCAGCATGAAGCTCGCCGAGGGTGGTGCGCGTGGTGTGTTGTTCTGCGCGAGTGCCCCAACGAATGGCTGCAACAGGCGTGGTGGCCGAAAGCCCACCATTCATTAAGCGTTGTGCAATTACTGCACGCTCGGAAACACCCATGAGAATCACAATGGTTCCGCCTACTTTGGCGAGCGCTTCCCATTCAATATTGGACGACGCGCCAGATTCACGGTGGCCTGTTACAACGGTGAATGCTGGAGAAACATTGCGATGAGTGACGGGAATTCCGGCTGCTGCTGGAACACCGACAGCACTAGTAATTCCAGGAACAACGGTGAAGTGAATACCTGCATCCATGAGCGCTTGGGCCTCTTCGCCACCACGGCCAAACACAAACGGATCTCCGCCCTTCAAACGAACAACGTTGAGGTTTTGTGATCCCAAATGAACGAGAAGAGCGTTGATGAGTTCTTGTGGGGTGGGGTTTCCGGGCTTCTTGCCAACATCAATGAATTCCGCACCAGGTTTTGCTGCATCAAGAATGGATTCGTTCGACAGATAGTCGTGAACAATGACGTCTGCTTCGGCAATAAGGCGTGCGGCCTTCACCGTGAGAAGTTCGGGGTCGCCCGGCCCTGCGCCAACAAGATGAACTGTCATTGCAGAACTTCCTGTTCGCGAACTACGGGGCATGCCATTCCTGCATCTGCCATGGCTTTAGCAATGATGGGTTGCCAATCGATGTCTTCTGTTGACAGTCCCTCGCCATGAATGCGTGCTCGCTCGATGGCGAGTCGCGATACAACATCGGCGAATTCAGGAACGATGGCGAGTTCAAGATGCGAACGTAACCATGATGCAAGTGCGGGGCTTGCGCCACCTGTAGACACGGTGACCATTAATGAACCGCGTCGCAATGTTGCGGGAAGAGTGAATGCGCATCGGTCGGGATCATCTGCCGAATTCACCCACACTCCCGCTTCTTCGCACTCGTCATAGATGAATTGATCCACCTCTGTGTTGCCGGTGGCGGTGATGACAAGACGGAACTTGGCGGCGTCACCGGATGCGTATTCGCGCTGCACACAGGTGACAGGAAGGGAAGCAAAGTCGTCGACAATGTGTGGCGCGATGACCGTGACATCGCCACCAGCTGCAAGCAATTGTTGAACCTTGCGTAAGGCAATGCGTCCGCCGCCCACCACCAGAACGGGGCGACCAACAAGGTTCAGATTGACGGGGAATTGCATAGTGACGAGCAGGATATCTAAATCCCGACAAATACAGTCAGATTTATAATGAATGAACCTCGACCCAGGCATGTGCTAACAACTTGGAAAACGCCCCCTATATAAGAGGTAACTAGTGAGAAAGTCCCACCTATCCGTTTCCACCGCGCTCTGCGTGGGTTTTGCGCTTCTCGCCGCGGCCTGTGGGGGCAACGGAGTCGACAACGTCGACAGCTTCGAAAAGACATTGTCGTGGGGTGACTGCAAGGGCGATGACGCCCCGAAAGACCCATTTCAATGCGCCACGCTCACCGTGCCCGCCGACTATCGCAATGCCAGTGGCGACACTTTGAAGATTGCTCTCGTGCGGTTGCCGGCAAGTGAAGGCAAAGCCAAGGGCGTCATCCTCACCAACCCCGGCGGCCCAGGCCAGTCCGGTTTCGAATTCGTTCGCAACGCCGGTCGAAGTTTGGTGGGCTCTCTCGGCATCGAAGGATTTGATCTTGTTGGTTTCGACCCCCGCGGCGTCGATAAGTCTGGTGGCGTGCGGTGCATGACCGACAAAGAACTCGACACGTTCCTCTACGTAGACAACACGCCCGATACTCCTGACGAAAAGAAGATCGATAAAGAATCCGACAAGTTTGATAACGCGTGTACAGAAAAGTACGGCGACGCGTTAAAGAACTACTCCACGGAATATGCCGCGCGCGACATGGATCTCATTCGCGCCAGCATGGGTTTTGAAAAATTGCATTACCTCGGTATTTCGTACGGAACGTATCTCGGTGGTGTGTACGCAACATTGTTCCCCGACCGTGTTGCTGGCATGGTGCTCGATGGTGCAATCGACCCACAAGGCGATAGTCCCGAGCAACAACGCACCACACAAGCCGAAGGTTTCGAGAAAGCATTCAACAACTGGGTGAAGTGGTGTGAGAAGTCACCTGAGCAATGTCCGTTCTCGTCCAGTGATGTGAAGAAAGACTGGCTCACGCTGTACAGCGCGTTGGACAAAGAGTCACTTGTTAGTAACAAGCGCGACGTCAATCACGAAGTGATGGATACGGCAACAAAAGCTGCGCTGTATGCGGAATCTATGTGGGCTGAACTTGGCCGTGCGCTTGCTGCTGCAAAAGATGGTGATGGCTCTGCATTATTGAAATTGGCAGATCGTTACAACGGTCGAGACGATGATGGTTCGTACTCATCCCAGAATAATTCGTTCTATGTCATTCAATGCGCCAGCGGAATGGAAGGCGAAGATCCGAAGGATCCGAAAGCGCTTCTGAAGAAATTGAAAACAGTTGCACCGTGGTACGCCCGTGAGTACGAAGAAGACGACCTCACCGGTTCGTGGTGTGAAGATGGCTTTGGTTCGCCGTCGCTAGCGCAAGTGAAGTACTCCGGCACAGCACCCATTGTTGTTGTAGGCGGCAAGAACGACCCCGCAACTCCATTCCGTTGGTCCGAAGAGATGACGCAAAACATGGGAGAAAATGCTCGCCTTGTCACATTTACTGGTGAAGGCCATAGTCAAATTCTTGTTGCACGGTGTGTCGACAAAATTGCAGGGGCTTTGTTTACGAAGAACGTCCTTCCGAAGAAGGGCACGCAGTGTGCACCAGATGTTCCTATGGCAAAGCCAGATTGGTGGGACAACACGGTGTCAGTTTCTGGAGTTCCACTCGATTCTGAAGTCATGAACTACTACTACGGGCTCAAACCCATTGACTCCTACGCAGAGCACTACGCGGTTCCAGCCAGCGTGAACACTGCGTTTCGCACAATCTCTGCCGGCCTTCGTTCGAAAGGGTTGCAGTATTCAGAAGGCGAAGAGGCCGATCCAACAAAGGCAGGGCAGTGGTTCCTCGACGGGGCTGACTCCAAGCGGTTCGTTGGTGTCTTTATGTCATCTGTAGATGAACTTGAAAAGAATCAAATGGTGAAACCAAACGGAATTGTTCCTGCTGGCCACATTGTGGTCACCGTGTACTACTACCCGTAGTTAGCCAGCAGTCGCCAAGGTTGAAGCGTCGGCCCAGAACGAGTGGGTACCGCTGCAAATACGTTCGGGTAACTGAATAGTTGCAATTGGCCCATCACTGACATTCAGAGCATCGAACACCATGCAATGGCTCATGTCGTTGACAACGTCCATAGTGAACGTCACCAAGTAGCCATCGTCTTCGCTGCGTTGAACAGGCTTTGGTGCAAAAACGGTTTCACTTGCATACACACCAGGTGGTAACTGATAACGCTCTTCGCTTCCAGAGTGAACGTTGTGCTTAATGATGCCTTCAAAGCCAAACCAGCCCTCTGCGGGAATTGTGCTGTACACCCATTGGTATTTCTGGCCACCAAAGCGACCATTAATCATTCCGAATTCAGTCACAGTGTCGGTAAGTGGCCCTTCGTTCACCTGACCTGTACGCATGTTCAAACGCCAACGGTATGGCTTTGTTTGCAGTGCATAAAGATCGAGGAATCGGAAGAGGCGTTGTTCCATGGATGCATCGGGTGGAAGTGATGGCGACGGATCAAACTGGAAGTACCCGTCGATGACAATTTCGTCGCCTTCTTCGTATGCGTTAATCCAGTGCAAGACATATGTTGCGTCGCATTCAAACCACTTGATGTCTTTCTCGGTGCCGTAGCGCGGAATAACACCAAGACGTGTGGGCATGTCGCGATGGAATTTCGTTGCGTACACACCTTTGGGAATTAACTCTTCATTCCAGAACAACGGACAGTCGTTCAGAATTGAGTAGTTCTTTGTGAACGTCATATCGTGCGGCAAGCGTGGTCCGGGCAATGGCACAGGTGTGTAGTGCGCAAGATCTCCCGTTGCCGACAACACGCCATAGTGCATGTACGGATATTCGGTTTGATAGTTGAAGAACAGCAATTCGCCAGTGCTTTCGTCCACCTTGGTATGTGCGGACACTCCACACTCGGGGAACGCACCATTCCACGATGCGCGACCTTGGTCTTCCAATGTGACGGGATTGAGTTGGTACAAGTCGCCACACTGATAAAAGCTGGTGAGAGCAACTCCGTTGTGAACCACAACGTCTGTACTGCTGGCATCTTTCATGCGCGTGCGTGCACCCCATCCGTCTTGGCGTGGAGATTTCAACGGAGATTCTGCAAGCCCCGCCCACTGTGGTGCACCCGCTTCAATTTCTACTGCAAGACCTTCGGTGCGCACAAAACGATTTCGGTATTCAACATGGCCTTCGCGAAATGAAATGGCGTGAATCATTCCGTCACCATCAAAGGGGTGGTAGCGCTCTAGTGATGGCAGAAGTGGGTTTTCTGTGTTGCGTAGATACACACCGTTCAAGTCAGTGGGAATCTCTCCAACAACTGTCATGTCAGTTGCGGTCCACTCGCGCGTTTGTGGGCGCCACGCACCTGTTCGGTAGGGGTGCTGGTCGTCGCTTGGCAAAAACGATGGCCACTCGCGGTTCATCTCGATGGTCATACCTGGCTCCCTCGGTGTTGTAGCCGAAACTCTATGCGTTCTCGTATGAGATGTAAAAGGTGGGGTACTGTCTTTCCCCATGTCGGAACGCCTACCAGTTACGGATCTTCCTGAATCTGTGGCGTGGGTGTTGACAGAGTTGAATTTGGTGGCAGCAGATGGAACCGTTGACCGCCACCATGTACAGGTGTTGGGCGAGTGGACTGTGCGTTTCGGTGCGCCAAGTAAGCCTGTTGTTCGTACTCGTGCAAAGCGTGGTCCAACAAAAGCTCAGAAGCGCAGTGAGTTAACGAATGCAATCGGCGAGTACCTCATGGCCCGTCCGGGTTCAACCCTTCAAGAAGTTGCCACCGCACTGAATGTGTCGCTTGTTGAGGCAACCACTGCCTCGCATCCGGTGGATTGGCTCATTTTGGAAGAGAGCGAACTGGTGGAACCTGCTGAACGAATGGAGTCGGAAACTACTGCGGCAACACGAGATCGTGCGCGGGCTGCGTTACAGGCGGCGAGTTTGTTGGTGTCTCCATTGAGTCACCAGAACTACACGGGACTTCTGCGTGAGGGACGTGTGAAGGGGCCAAGTGTTGCGCGCATTGTGCAGTTGTTCGGTTCGTGGACTGCAGCGTGCACCAGCGTGGGCGTTGCAAGTGGTGAAGCATTGCGCCGAAATTATGAACGCACATGGACCGCCGATGACTTATTGGCATTTGTCGAGCGGTATTTGCGAGATCCCGTGTATCGCGGTGCAAGCCACCAGTTCGATGTGTGGCGTGCCACAGTGAATGGTGCAGAGAAAGTTCCATCGTTGGGAACTGTGCGAAACATTGTCGGTGGTACGTGGAACGACATTCGAACCACTACGTTGCGCAAGATGCGCGGCACCTGGCAGTAACTATTTCCGTACGACGCGCAATTCCATCCACCTGGTGAACGTGTTGCCTGCAGAAAGAAGTAATGGCGCATCGTTAATTCCGTTCGGTGGCCCCGATTGCGGTTCAATGCACACATCTCCAGAAGGTGCGTCGTAGTGAATCCAAAACGGACAGTCGCTTGCAATCTCTAACGTCACGTTGTCGACAACAACGCGTGGCCACGCGTTTGGTTCCAGGAAACAGTCATCAATGTTGTGTGTCACAGGCTCAACACGCTCCGATGTTGCAATGCCATCTGCATCTCGCTTCAACATGGCATTAAAACGTGTGTGCGCAATTCCTTGGCGAAACCACGGATGCCACCCCAGTTGTACGGGCATGTCGTCGTGGGCAGTGACAGATAATTCGCAACGTAAACGGTCGGGGAGAAGTGTGATGCGATGTGTACAGGTTCCGCGGAATGGCCAACTTTTCCCTAGAGATGTGCTGAAGACTGCGGAAGTGTTAGTTATTTCATCGCGTGTCCACTGTTCATGCAGCACAGTTCCGTGCAATGCGTGACCATTGGTCACTGCGGGTAATTCATACGAGATGTCATTGAATGTGAAGACGGCATTTCGTACTCGACCGGCATAGGGAACCATGCAGTACAAGCCCCAGTCGTAAGTACTGTCGCTTGCTGTCACCAACATTTCGCGTCCATCAACGGTGAATGATGCAATACGCCCACCATCTTCACCATCTATGACAACACCGAGAGTGTTGGTCGCGAGAGACGTTGATTGCACCGTATGGACGATAGCCAAGGAGCGTGGAGTCGCTAGCGTGGACCTTGTGCGCGGTTTGGGAACTCTCATCAACACCGGAACTGTTCTGGCAGGCGGAAGTGTTGGCTATTTCATCGGACACCGCATTCCCGAGAGCATCCGCACCATCGTCGTGCAAGTCATTGGAATCGCAACATTGTTCATGGGCATTGAGAACATGTTGGGCACACACAACTTGGTGTTCCCACTGGTGGGTATGACACTTGGTGCCATTGTTGGTGAGCTACTGAAAGTGGAAGATCGACTTGAGAGTCTTGGTGCGTGGCTAAAACGCAAGTTCACCAAAGAAGGCGACGAGGGAACCTTTGTTCAAGGATTCGTCACTGCAACTTTGCTGTTTTGCATTGGACCAATGACAATTCTTGGAGCCATTGAGGATGCAAGCGGAAAGACTCCGCAGTTGTACATCATTAAGGGAACCCTTGATGGATTTATGAGCATCATCTTTGTGGCGACATACGGCATCGGTGCAGCGTTCAGCGCGGTGAGTGTTTTTGTGGTGCAAGGGCTTCTCACGTTGGGCGGGACAGGCATTGATTCTTTGCTGGACGACCGCATGCGAACTGAACTCTTTGCTGCCGGCGGATTCTGTGTTTTGGCCATTGGCCTCAATTTGTTGGAAATAAAGCGAATAAAGCTGGGTTCGTTGCTTCCTGGACTTGTCCTCACCCCCGTTTTGGTGGCTCTCTTCGCCGTATGACCTTTTGGGCTTCGGTAGGATTGTCCCGTGAGAAAAACCCACACCTCCCGACTGTTTTCCGCGCTTGCCGCTGTTGTTTCTGTAGCAGTCATTGCGCCCGCTACGGCAAGTGCGTCGAACAGCATCGACTATGTGGTGGTGGAACGAGACGGCAGCGTCGATGTTCGCTCTCTCACACCTGCACAAGCAGCCACATTGGCTGCTAACACCGATATCCGCGCCGTCACTCCCGAGCGCACAATCTCGGTCAGCGAGTCGCCCACCGAAATAGTGACCGGATTAACCGTCGAGGACGAATCGTTGCAAGACGGCGATGTCATTCCTGGCCGATACATCGTTCAGTTCACGTCATCGGTGGCAACAAACGTTGCGGCCAACAACGTGTCAACGGGTATTCGCGCAATGTTCTCGCATTCCATCAACGGATTTGTTGCAGACTTGTCGCCTGACGAACTAGAAGAAATCTCGAACAACCCGAACGTTGTATCTGTTGAGCCCGATCGCATTGTTGAAGTGGCCGATACGCAAACAAATCCAACGTGGGGTCTTGACCGTATAGATCAGCGCACACTGCCATTTAATTCGTCGTACACCTACAACACAGATGGCACTGGCGTCAGTGCGTACATCATTGATACTGGCGTCTACAGCGCGCACTCAGAGTTCACTGGTCGCGTCGTAAACGGGTTTACTGCCATTAACGATGGCAAGGGAAGCGACGACTGCCACGGCCATGGCACTCATGTGGCCGGAACCGTCGCTGGCACCGTGTACGGAGTTGCAAAGAAAGCAACAATCATTCCTGTTCGCGTCTTGAGTTGTTCGGGAAGTGGTTCTTACTCTGGTGTTATTGCTGGCATCGATTGGACCGTCGGCCATCACCAAGCAGGTGTTCCCGCAGTTGCCAACATGAGCCTTGGTGGCGGCGCAAGTGCCACTGTGAATGCGGCAGTTGCACGCGCCGTAGCCGATGGCATCACTTACGTTGTTGCAGCCGGAAACGAAAACACCAGTGCGTGTTTGCGTTCACCAGCGAGTGCTCCCGACGCGATCACCGTGGCAGCATCAACATCGTCCGATGCCCGCGCGTCGTTCTCTAACTGGGGACCGTGCGTCGATGTGTTCGCGCCTGGTCAAAGCATTACATCGGCATACATCGGAAGTACTACACGTACTGCATCAATGTCGGGTACATCTATGGCGTCGCCACACGTTGCTGGAGTTGCAGCTCTGTATTTGGCTTCCAACCCGTCAGCTACGCCAGCAACCGTAACGAGCACCTTGTTAAACGCTGCAACACGCGGAATTGTGACCAACCCTGGCACGGGCACACAGAACCTTCTTATTTACTCAGCGTCGTTCGAACCTGCACCACCTGGACTTCCCGCAGCAGCAACTGGCCTTCAAGGAACACCAGGCAATTCAACGGTTGCGTTGACGTGGACTGCGCCCACCTACAACGGTGGAGCTGCAATTACCGACTATGTCATCGAGTACTCAATGAATAACTCATCATCGTGGACATCGTTTAATGATGGAGTATCTGCAACTCCTTCGGCAACCGTTTCTGGTCTCACCAACGGAACGATGTACGCATTTCGGGTATCGGCAGTGAACTCGGTGGGTCGTGGCCCGTCTTCGTCCACTATTGCCGTTACACCGAATATTCCAGGTCTTCCAGGGGCGCCGCGCTATTTGTCTTCTGTTGTTGGTCGTGAGCGAGTGTCGTTGAACTGGTTCACACCTGCAACCATCGGTGGTGGAGCAATTACTGACTATGTCGTTGAATACTCCACCGACTCTGGTGCAACGTGGACAACATTTGTTGACGGCGTCAGCACATCTCGATCTGCAGTTGTGTCGCCACTTACTGCAGGAACCACGTATACCTTCCGCGTCTCCGCCGTAAACATTGCGGGCACGGGTTCTGCAAGTAACACCGTTATTGCAATCCCGCTGTCGTTCAACCCACCATCCGCAGTGCGCAATATCACTGCGTCGTCACGTTTGTTGGGCGCCTACGTGTATTGGTCATCTCCGTTAGACAACGGTGGTAGCCCCATTACCTCGTATACGGTCGACTGGTCCACCGACGGCGGATCAACATGGGTAGGCAGTGTTCGTGTGAACGCGCCGCTCAGCTACGTAAGCCTGACGGGATTAACAGGAGACGTACTACACACCATTCGCGTTCGTGCAATGAATGCATACGGCACCAGCCAAGACGCAAGCACAACTGTCACTCCGCAGGGTCTTCGTGTGCCATCTGAGCCACGTAATCCATTCGTAAATGTTGGCTACAACTCGGCCAGCATTTATTGGTCAACACCTGTCAACAATGGTGGTGCAACTATTACTGGCTACCACGTGGAACATTCAGTAGATGCAGGTGCCACGTGGACACGCAGTGCCTTGTTGCCGTCGTATCAGCGGTACCTATCGCTCACGGGTCTTGCTGGGGGAGTCGCTCACAAGTTCCGAGTCCTTGCAGTGAACAGTGTTGGTAACAGTGCTCCATCAGTTGTTGTCGACAAGACTCCACTTGCACCAAGTGCACCAACTGCACCGCGCAACCTGTACGGGTTCCTCTCTAGCAACATTGCATACCTGTCATGGAGTACGCCGGTGGCTAATGGCGGCTCCGTCATCACTGGGTATGTCGTTCAAATGTCCACCGACAATGGCGCAACGTGGTCTACTGCCACCACAACAACGGCTGCACTTCGTTCTGCTCGAGTCTCTGGTCTTGTCGGCGGAACCGCATATGCCTTCCGTGTGTTGGCAGTAAACGCCGTAGGAACAAGCACTGCGTCGAACACCGTTACCTTGACGCCCACAATTGTTGGATTGCCTCGACCACCTGCATCAATTTCTGCTGTTGTAAACACCACATCGGTCACTGTGTCGTGGTCGGCAGTTACATCGACAGTCGCACCAATTACCGATTACGTGGTTGAGTACAGCGTGAACAACTCTGGTGTGTGGTCGGTGTGGAACGACGGAGTGTCTACGAACACCTCTGCGACTCTCACTGGCATGACACCAGATGTTCCCGTCAGTCTTCGTGTGAAAGCTGTGAACTCAGTAGGAACAAGCCCAGCGTCAGTCACGGTTACCGTTACGCCGCGAGCTGCTGCAACTGCTCCGTCTGCACCACAGAATGTTCAGGCAACTGCTGGCGACACTCGCGCAACAGTTCGCTGGAGTGCACCGTCTAACAATGGCGGTGCAGTTGTTTCTCTGTACACAGTGACCGCAACTCCTGGTGGCGCTACATGTACTGCATCAAGCGTGTTGGCATGTGTGGTGAATGGTCTCACGAATGGTGTGGCCTACACATTCACCGTGACAGCAACGAACTCTGTTGGAACCAGCCCATCGTCTGATCCAAGTAACGAAATCACTCCCGTTGCATTGGGAATCCCGTCGGTGACAGCGCTGTCGTGGG
>Ga0315907_10002983_pt1 | contig 20524 bp, 20 predicted proteins | sample LakEriMetagenome_3_FD_203525 | JGI IMG/M metagenome (GOLD analysis project Ga0315907, IMG submission 203525) | Freshwater fungal communities from buoy surface, Lake Erie, Ohio, United States - Buoy 12 MA123 | ecosystem: Environmental > Aquatic > Freshwater > Lake > Lake biofilm | place: USA...
CCGGCGAAATGGATGGCTCTCGGCTTCGATCTGGCAATGGGCCGGGCCGGCGACAAACCGCTCAACCGCTGGCAGGACGCGTTCATTCCGATGCGCCTGCAGCAGAGTCTGCGCGAAGCCAAGGGGGAAAATGGTGAACCGCTGGTTCTAGCCGAGCAGCCCATCCTGCGCGACACCCTGGCGCCACCGCCGGCCGAACTGCCGCCATGGACTTTGTCGGCCACAACCATCGGATTGGCCTTGGCAACGGCATTCTTTCTCCTATCACGGCGCGCGCCGCGATGCGCCACGGTGCTGCAACTGGGATTCTGGATGAGTTGCGGTCTAATCGGCACGACACTGCTGCTGATCTGGGCATTGACCGAGCACCGCTTTATCTACAACAACGAAAACCTGCTGCTGTTCAGCCCGCTGGCCTGGCTTGTCCTGATTTTGTATTTCGGTCGCAAGCGCTGGGAATGGTGCCGCAAGGTCTATCTGCTTGCGGTCAAAGCGGTGGCTTTGTCGGCGGTACTCGCCGTAGTGCTGAAGTTCGGATCCACCGGCGGACAAAGCAACATGGTTTGGATTTTGATGGCCCTGCCCCTGCATTGGTTGGTGGCCAAAACGGCATTGCATGCCGAAGTACGGAAATAACTTGCAGTCCTGAACAGGCTGTTTATCATGGTGCCATGGATGCACCCAGCCTACTCGAAAGCCGCAGCGAGCAGATTCGCTTCATCGCCCGCTACGATCGCGACGGGAATGCCCACGAATTGAGCCTCGACCGCATCTCTGACGCGCTCGGCGATGAGGGCGGTCTGATCTGGGTCGGCCTGTTCGAACCGGATGAAACCCTGCTGTTCAAGATGCAGGTGGAATTCGACCTGCATCCGTTGGCCGTCGAAGACGCCCACAAAGCCCACCAGCGCTCGAAAATCGAGCGTTTCGGCAATAGCCTGTTCATCGTCGTCAATACCGCGCAGATGCTGGACGGCGGTATCGTCTACGGTGAATCCCACTTGTTCCTCGGCACTGATTTCATTCTGACCGTGCGCCATGGCGGGACGCTCTCGTTCAGCGCCGCCCGCGAGCGCTGCGCCAAAAACCCGGATTATCTGGGCAATGGCACCGGCATGGCCCTGTATACCGTGCTCGACCAGATTGTTGACAATTTCTTCCCGATCATCGCCGACCACGAACAGGCGCTGGACGAACTGGAAGAAGCCATTCTGTCCTCCAGTTTCCAGAAAGACACCATCATCCGCTTGTACCGGCTCCGCAACGACCTGACCAAGCTGCGGCTAGCGGTCTCGCCATTGCAGGACATCATGACTACGCTGTTGGAGTTCCACGGCGATCTGGTGCGTGAAGAAGTCCGGGTCTATCTGCGTGATGTCCATGACCACGTCATACGCCTGAACGAATCCATCGATACCATGCGGGACACCCTGTCCTCGGCCATGGCGACCAACCTGTCGCTGGTCACGGTCAGCCAAGGTGACACCATGAAGCGCCTGGCCGGCTGGGCCGCGCTATTGGCAGCACCGACCCTGATCACCAGCTGGTACGGCATGAACTTTGCCGATATGCCTGAGCTGGAATGGCAATTGGGCTATCCGCTGGTCGGGCTCACCATTTTCATCATCTGTTTCATGCTGTATCGGGGGCTGAAGAAGGCCGGCTGGCTGTAAGTTCCGGCGCTTTTTGATTCAGGTCAAATAAAAGAAGCCGTGGTCAGGCACTATGGTCGGAATTCCACTCTAGAGGCGTTATGCCACAATCGTTCCGGTTGCCTTTCAGGCCCTTGAACGCATCTGCAGCTGCAGTCATTGCGGCTGTTCTCCTGATGTCCAGCGCTTCAGCCAATAATTGACGGTATCGTGCCATTGAATGCTGTTCTGCGGTTTGAGCACCCAGTGGTTTTCATCCGGAAACAGCAGCAGCTGGCTTTCGATGCCCTTGCGCTGCAGCGCGGTGAAGGTGGCGATGCCCTGCTCCGGCGGAATCCGGTAATCCAGTTCACCCTGCACCACCAGCATCGGAACGCGCCACTTGGCGACATGGTTGACCGGATTGAATTTTTCGTAGTTCTGCGGCACATCGAACGGCGTACCGCCGTTTTCCCACTCGGTGAACCACAGCTCTTCGGTGGCATAGCCCATCATGCGGGTGTCGAACACGCCATCGTGGTTGACCAGGCACTTCCAGGGCTCGGGCCAGTTGCCGGCGATCCAGTTGACCATGTAACCGCCGTAGCTGGCGCCGAGCGCGCAGGCGCGACTGCTATCGAGGAAGCGGTATTTCTTGAGGGCATACGCATAGCCTTTCTGCAGATCTTCCAGAGGACGGTCACCCCAGTGTCCGGAAATGGAATCGGTGAAGGCCTGGCCATAGCCGGTGGATCCGTGGAAGTCGATCATGATCACGGCGAAGCCCTGGCCGGCGTAGGTCTGCGGATTCCAGCGGTAACTCCAGCCATTGCCGAAGCTGCCCTGCGGACCGCCGTGGATCAGGAAAGCGATGGGGTACTTCCGGCCTTCGACGTAATTGGCCGGTTTGACCACATAGCCGTGCACCGTTTCGTTGTTCCAGCCGATGAATTGGAATTGCTCGAACGCACCCCAGGCGGTCTTGGCGATGGCATCGCGGTTATTGACACTGACCTGACGTTCGCTGCGTGCGCCGGCATCGGTCAGGAACAGCTGCGCCGGCGAATCGAGGCGGTCTCGGGTGAACAGCACCTGGTTGCCGGACACGGCGAATTCGCGCACGCTGCCGTCGCGCGCGACCAATGCAGCTTCGCCATTGGCGATGTCGATAGCAAACAGCGGCATTTCGCCGGTGTCCTGGGTGGTGGTGAACAGGGTCTTGCCGTCAGCGCTGATGGCCAGCGACTCGGCCGAGTTGTCCAGTCGCGGGGCGACTTCACGGGTTTTTCCGCTGGCCAAGTCCATGGCCATGATGGCGAAACGGTCGGCCTCGAAGCCCGGACGCTTCATGGCGCGGTAGTACAGGGTTTTGCCATCGGGGCTGAACACCGGCGAGGTGTCCCAGGCTTTGTTGGCGGCGGTCAGATTATCGACCAGATGCATGTTGTGGTCGCCGATGATGACGCGGTACAGATCGAAGTTGGTCGACCATGCTTCGGTTTTGCCGGCGATGCGTACCGAAAATACCAGCGACTTGCCATCCGGGGCCCAGGCATATTCACCGGCGTCACCGAAGGGTTTGGAGGGAATATCACCATTGACATTGGCTAGACGCACGGCGGCGCCGAGCTTGCCATTCTGCAACGGGGCGAGGAACAATTGATTGCGGCGGCCATCGGCGTAGGTATCCCAGTGCCGGATGAACAGTTTGTCGAACAGCATGCCGCTGGCGTTATTGGCCGCTTTGGCATCCAGTCGCTGTTTGTTACAGGCGATATCCGCACAATCGGTAAACACTTCCAGACTGAACGCAACGTGCTTGCCATCCGGGGACAGTTTGTAGGAGCCGATGTCGAGCGGCAGATCCGAAATCTGCACAGCCGTTTGGCTGCCCACGGCCTGCGACCACAATTGCATGCTGCCGGATTTGGCGCTCAGGAAATACACGTTCTGACCGTCGGGTGAAAAACTTGGCGAATTGACGTTCAGGCCTTCGGTGGTGAAACGCACTGGCGGGGCGGCATCCCGGGCGAACAGATCTTCGATCCACAGTCCGGTTTTGCCGCGATTGGCGGCCAGATCGGTCTGCCGCACGGCGAACAGCGCCACACGGCCATTCGGCGACAAAGTCGGTGAAGAAACTCGCTCGTAAGCGACCAGATCACGGATGGTCAGCGGGGCCTTGACGGCATCCGCGCCAACGGCGGCAAAGGGGGCCAAAAGGGCCAGAAGGAGCAGTCGCGCTTTCATCAATAAACCTCGCAGGAACACCCGGTTATGGTACTCCATCCGGCGCTATACTGGCGACTGACCACTGTCAGGATCCGCCCCATGACCGACACCGCCCTCGCCCAGCAATCCCAGATTTTCGGCCATCCCAAAGGTCTTTTCGTCTGTTTCATGACGGAAATGTGGGAGCGTTTTTCTTTCTACGGCATGAAGGCCCTGTTGTTCCTGTATCTGACCAAGTACCACCTGTTTACCGATGACAACGGCTATCTGCTATTGGGTACCTACGCCGGCCTGGCCTATGCTCTGCCGCTGCTCGGCGGCGCCTTGGCCGACCGCTGGCTCGGTATGCGCAAAGCGGTGGTTTTCGGCGGAATGCTGCTCGTGCTCGGACAGTTGGGCATGGCCTATACCGGCACGCCGGCGCAGGGCATTGCCGGTCAAGCCAACCAGGACGCCTTTGCCATTCAGATCATGTACGCCTCGCTGGCGCTGATCGCGGTTGGCGTGGGCTTTCTCAAACCGAATATTTCCACCATCGTCGGCCGGCTTTATGCTGACAATGATCCGCGCCGCGACTCGGGCTTCACCATTTTTTACATGGGCATCAACATCGGTGCCGCGCTGTCCTCGCTGATCGTGGCCTATATCGGCGAAAAAATCGGCTGGGGTTACGGCTTCGGTCTGGCCGGCGTGATGATGGCGCTGGGACTGGTGCAGTTCGTGCTCGGCCAGAAACATCTGGCCGGACAAGCCGAGCCGCCGAATCCGGCCGCCTTGTCGGCTCCCTGGTTTGCCGGCATCAGCCGCGAATGGTGGATCTATCTGGCTGGCAGCTTCTCGGTGCTGGTGGTCTGGCAGGTCCTGCAGATGAAGGTCGACTTCAGCTTCCTCGGCCCCATCGCCGGCGGCCATGAAGTGACCATGACCGAAGTGGTCGCCGTGGTCATGGGCCTGGGTCTGTTCGTCTGGTTCTTCAAGTTCCTGTTCTCCGGCATCACTGCCGCCGAACGAGGCCGCATGATCGTGTTGATGACCTTGATCGTCATCAGCGCCCTGTTCTGGGGTCTGTATGAACAGAGCTACGGCAGCTGGGTCGCCTTCGCCGAGCGGGTCATGGACCGCCGCACCTTCGGTGTGGAGTGGACAGCCGGACAGACCACCTCCATCGGCGCCATTTTCGTCATCGCCTTCAGCCCACTATTTGCCTGGCTTTGGCCGAAACTCGACCGCTATGGCCTGAATCCGAGTCTGCCGGCCAAATTCGGCTGGGCACTGGTGTTTCTGGGCTTGGCCTTCGGCGTGCTGATGATGGCCAGCCGCGCTCCCGGCGCGGAGGGTTTGGTCAGTCTGTGGTGGCTGGTGCTGGCCTACGCGCTGATGGTCATCGGCGAGATGATGCTGTCACCGATCGGCCTGTCGGCAGTCACCACCCTGTCCGTGCCACGCGTGGTCGGACTGATGATGGGCGCCTGGTTCCTTTTTTCCGCCTTCGGCGAAATGATCGCCGGCCGCCTCGGCACCTGGGCATCGATCGATCCCAACCCGGACGGCAGCTTCGACAAAGTCAAGGCGCTCGGCGTTTACGGCGATGTGTTCGGCGACATGATGTGGATCGGCGTCATTGCCGGCGCAGCACTGCTGGTGCTGTCACCCCTGTTGACGCGCTTGACCCGCGAGAAAGCGTGAGAAATTGCATGCCAAAAAAAACCGCCTGATGGGCGGTTTTTTGGTGCTATTCGCGCGAATCAGAACGGCACATCATCACCGAATGGATCATTGTCGGTCGGCGCGGCAACCGCTGCCGATGCCGAACGCGCCGCAGCTTTCGGGGTGCTGAATTTATCTCCGCCGCTGGACCAGCCGCTGTCTTCCCGGCTGCCGCCGCGATCGCCGCCTTCTTTCTTGCCGCCGAGCATCTGCATCTCGTTGGCCACGACATCGGTGCTGTAACGTTCGATACCCTGCTTGTCGGTGTACTTCTGCGTTTCCAGCTTGCCTTCGACATAGATCATCTGGCCCTTGCGCACGTATTCACCGACGATTTCAGCCAGCTTGCGGGTGAACTTGACCCGGTGCCATTCGGTCTTTTCCTGCTTCTCGCCGGCTTTGTCCTTCCATTGTTCGGTCGTCGCCACCGACAGCGTGCAATAGGCATCGCCGGACTGGAAATAACGGACTTCCGGGTCTTTGCCAACGGTGCCGACGAGGATGACTTTGTTGATGCCACGAGCCATGGCGGGTTCCTTTCAAAAGTGGGTGTAGAGACAGATTAAGTATAGCTTTCAACCGGCAATATCCCAAAGCATTTCTGCCGGTGTCCGAATTTCCCCCTTAGACGGGTCGGAAGTCCTATAATCGGACGGGACTCCTGAAACTTAAGTAGTTGATTTATGAGCATTGAATCCATCCAGACTCTGGCCCAGGACGAAATGGACGCGGTTGACGTCCTGATTCGGGCCGAACTGCGTTCGGACGTTCTGCTGATCAACCAGATTTCCGAACACATCATCGCCGCCGGCGGCAAGCGTCTGCGTCCGATGCTGACCGTAGTGGCCGCGCGCGCTGCCGGTTACACCGGGCAGGACCACACCGCTTTGGCCGCCATCATTGAATTCATCCATACCGCCACCTTGCTGCATGACGATGTCGTCGATGAATCCGACCTGCGGCGCGGGCGCAAGACCGCCAACGCTCTCTGGGGCAATGCCCCGAGCGTTTTGGTCGGCGATTTCCTGTATTCGCGCGCCTTCCAATTGATGGTCGGTCTGGATTCGATGGCCATCCAGAAGCGCCTAGCCAACACCACCAACCGCATCGCCGAGGGCGAAGTCCTGCAGTTGCTGCATGTGCACAATCCGGACACCGATGAAGCGGCTTACCTGGACGTCATCGAGCGCAAGACCGCTGAGCTGTTCAGTGCCGCTACCGGGCTGGCCGTGCATTTAGCCGGCGCCGACGCTTCGACCTGTGCCGCCATGGATGCTTACGGCCTGCATCTGGGCATGGCCTTCCAGATTGCCGATGATGTGCTGGATTACATCGGTGATGCGGAAACCTTGGGCAAGAATCTCGGCGATGATCTGGCCGAGGGCAAAGCCACCCTGCCGCTCATCCATGCCCTGGGATTGGCCAAAGACGATGTGCGCGCACGCCTGCGTCTGATCATCGCCAGCGGCGACGCGACGGCCATGCCGGAAGTCCTTTCGGCCATCACCCGCAGTGAAAGCCTGCGCTATTGCACGGACAAGGCCTGCTTCCATGCCGAATCGGCAAAGATGGCTTTGCAGGTGCTGCCGGCCAGCCCCTGGAAACAGGCGATGGCGGATCTGGCCGACTATTCGGTTGCGCGGAACCATTAAGGCAGTGCCAGATCAATCCGATAAAAACTAAAATACCAGCCGGAACCGGAATTGGAATCGGTGCAGCACTAAGTGTGGCGTTCGGTGCGCTGTAGTGTCAGATCGCACTCGGGCTCGCATTGGGCGTGGCGTTCGGAGTAGCCTTCGATGTCGTGTCGCATGTGCGACACAAGAAGAAGGATTAACCCAAACCCAATCCGGGAATTTTGCTGATGGCATTCGGGTCAAACCCGGCCAGCTCGGCGAAGTGACGGCCACGCGCCACATAATCGGCATAGACGCCGAAACTCGGTGCGCCGGGCGATAACAACACCACTCCGCCTTCCGGTAAAGCCTGTTGCGCCTGCTGCACGGCATCGGACAGATCCGCGGCTTCTGACAGATGGAACCCGGGTGTATTGATACCGCGCAGGCACTCGGCGATGCGGGCGCCGTTCTGACCCATGGCGATGATGGCTTTCGGCGGATGTACGGCCACATACTCGGCGAACGCGTCCCAGTCCAGACCGCGGTCGTAACCACCGACCAGAATCGCCACCGGCTGCGCCGTGAAGCATCCCAGCGCCGCGATGCTGGCGAACGGCGTGGTGCTGATGGAATCGTTGACATAGCGGATGCCGTTTTTCTCACCCAGGCTCTGCAGCCGGTGCGGCAAGGGCCGGAAGTGTTTTGCCGCCGGCGCAAGTGCCACCGCATCCAAACCAAGGGCATCGATGGCGGTCAAGGCCGCGCAGACATTGCCGGCGTTGTGCTGGCCCGGCATCGGCAACTCGCGCAGATCCAGAACTGCAGTATCGCCACGGCACAGCGTGTGGCCCTTGGCGTGCCAGCCGTCATTGGTGTTGAACCAGTGCACCTCGGCTTCCAAACCGTCCGCCAGCGCCGCAACCCGAGGCGCTTCATCGTTGAGCACCACATGGCGGGCCTGCGATTTTGTAATCAGCGCCGATTTATCCTCGAAATAGGCCTGAAGACTGCCATGCCAGTCGAGATGTTCCGGGTAGAAATTCAACATCATCGCCACTTCCGGCCGAACCGCTTCGAAAGTCTGGTAGCTCGACATCTCGATGACCCAGAATTCCGGCTGCTCGGTCCAGTCCATGGTTTCCAGCAAAGGCGTGCCGATGTTGCCGACCAGGGCCGTGCGTTTGCCGGCGCTGCGCAGCAGATGCGCGATCAGCGCGCTGACCGTGCTCTTGCCTTTGGTGGCGGTCACGCACACGGTGCGCGCATCGGGATGGGCGGCGAACCAGAGGGCGGTACCGCCGATGAAGCGCGTTCCTTTGGCCTGCGCCGTCAGGGCTTCCGGCCGGTATTTGCTGATGCCCGGTGATTTCACCACCACATCGAAGGCGGCCAGATCATCGCCGCCGGGCTCGCTACGGCAGACGATGCCGGCATCGCCGAGCGCGGCGATTTCATCGGCTTCGCTCGCGTTGCAGAAAACGGTGAGCGGCTGTCCGGGCAGACGCGTGCGCAGATACTGCAAAGCGGCGCGGCCTTCGCGGCCGTAGCCCCAGATGGCGATGGACTGGCCCTTAAGCGCCGAAGGATTCACGCAATGCGGTCCACAGGGCTTTGGGAATGGCATGTTCTTCGACCGGCACCAGCAAGGGAGCAATCGGCAATTCGGAAGCGTCCAGTTGCGGCAGGATTTCGTCGGCGAAACGCCGGACGATGGCATCCTCGCGCCAGCTCGGCGACTGCGCCAACGCCGCCATGGCGGCACGGGATTCGCGGCCCTCGCCTACACACTCGAAGGGCTTGTGGTCCTGATATTCCAGCAGGGCATCGAAGCCGGGAATCTGCGCCGGTTCATCCAGCAGATTGCGGCCGAAGATGGTCATCAGTCGCGGCTTGGACATGAACGGCGCCAGTGCCAGGAACACGAAATGGCATTTCGGACAGACCCCGCACCAACGCTGGGCCGGACGCTCGCCGAGGATGTGGAAATTGCGGTTGCAGCTGGAGAAATGTGCGTCGTAGAAATCGGTTTTGGCAAATTGGCGTGCCACCGCCAGCTCCGAGAACGGGCGCAGCAGCGAGTAGTAGTTCAGATCGGCGGCGATATGGCTGCGCACCTGCGCGGCGAACGCGCGCTCGAAATCCCAGCCTTTCGACCATTGGTGATTGACCTCGCCGGTGCCTTCGATCAGGCTGCCGTAACTGGCCGAACGTTCATTCGAGAACACCACCTGGTCGGCGCCGTGCAGCAGTGCGGCCAGAGCCAGGATGGCGGAATTGACTGCCGTGACCGGGATGTGGCCATTGAGTGCGCCCTGCTTGTTCATGGCGAACAGCTCCGGCGGTAACTGCCGGCTGATATTCAGCAGCGGCAATCCAGTACGTTCGGCGCAGGAGCGGATCAACGGCGCCGAGCCGATCCAGGTCACCGTCTGTGCGATACCGGCGCGGCGCAGGGCTTCGATTGACACCAGGGAATCCTTGCCGCCACCGATGGCAACCAGCGCCTGCGTGGGAAGCCCAGCCGCCGGCGCTTTTGCCGGCGTCGGGGCGTCGGCAGGAAAGACGATTTTGCCGCGCAGATTCAGTCCGTTGCGATAGGCGAATTCACCCAGACCGTTTTCATAGACCTCGGTCAGGAAAGCGGCGGTGCCGGCATCGATGGCGTAGGCATCGAGCACGATGGTTTTCGGCACAGCGGCTTTGTAATAGCTGACGCCGGCGATCAGATGCAGGGCGCGCAGCGCCGACTGCACGGCCGCGGTACGCGCGGCATCCAGTGTGAACGGCGCGCCGGGGAAGGTAATGGTTTCGGAGAACATACCGCCGGTATCGAAGGCGTAGTCCAGGCGTGCGATGCCGGTGGCGGCATCGAAGGCGCAATCGGTGAAATGGAAGCGGCGCACCGCGTCGCGGTTGAACACATACTCAGACATCGAGAATCACCTCACGCGGCAGGGCGCGCTGATTGTATTGGTTGGCCATCACATAGCCGTAAGCGCCGGCGGTGTCGATCAGCAGCACATCGCCTTCGGCGGTGGCCTTCGGCAGTGTGATGGCGTGTGCCAGCACATCGGTCGACTCGCAGATCGGACCGACCACATCCACGCGCTGGGTGGGCGCATCGGGTGCCTGACTGAGATTGGCCATGCGGTGTTTGGATTGATAAAGCGCCGGACGCATCAGCGCGTTCATGCCGGCATCCAGGCCGACGCGACGCACGCCGAGTTTATCGACCACCTGGCTGACGGTGGCCAGCAACACGCCGGCCTGCGCCACCAGATAGCGGCCGGGTTCCAGCCAGATGGCGTACTGCGGCCATTGCGCGGCATGCTCGGCAAGGGTCGCCGACAGGGCTTCCAGATCGAACTCGGCCTCGCTGTCGGAATACGGCACGGCCAATCCGCCGCCGACATTGATGGCCTTGACCGAACCGATGTCCTCGGACAATTGCGCCAGTTGCGCAAACAGCTGCGCCCAATGACGGCAGTCACTCACCCCGCTGCCGACATGCGCATGCAGCACGGCGATCTCGGCCTTGATCTTTGCGGCAGCGGCACGGAAGGCCGGCAGATCGGCCAGGGCCAAACCGAACTTGGCGTCTTCGCCGCCGGTACGGACATGGGCATGATGGCCCAGGCCGTAACCCGGATCGATGCGTAGCACCAGCTTGCGGCCGGAAAACAATTCCGGCCAATGCTGCAGCGGATAGAGGCTGTCGACGGTGATCCATTCGGCCAATTCACGGGCCTCGGCATACTCGGCGCGGGCGGCGAAACTGGGCGTGAACAGCAGGCGCTCGGGCGGCAGCTCGGGAAACACCGCTTTGACATGGCGCAGCTCGGCCGCCGAGACGCACTCGAATCCGAAACCGCGCATTTCCAGTTCGCGCAGAATCGCCGGATGGGCATTGGCCTTGATGGCGAAGAAACGGCGTTCGAGCGAAGTGATACCGCACAGCGCATTGGCCTGTTTGCGGACACTCGGCAGATGATAAACATAGGCTGGAGAGCCTGCGGCGGCGATGTCACACAGCGCCTCGCGTCGCGACTGCCACCAGTGCGCGGGCGGCGCAGCCCGGCCATGCGCGATGTCGCGCCAGCTCGGTCCGAAAATGTCGGACTCGGCGATCGGCATGGCGCCGGAATCGATCAGCAGCGCATGCAGGGTCGGCAACAGATCCTGTGCGATGTCTTCATCGACCACGAAGGTCAGGTTCAGATCGTTGGAGCTCTGCGAAATCAAATGCACGCGCTCGCGGCCGAACTCGGCCCAGATGTCGGTGAGCTGGTCGAGCATCGAACGCATGCCGCGGCCGACCAGGGTGACCGCGCTGCAGGGCGTGATGACCTTGACCCGGCAGACCTTGGCCAGATCGGTACAGAGCGCATCGAGCACATTGGAGTTGACCAGATTGTCGGAAGGATCCAGCGATACGGTGACGTTGGTTTCCGAGGTCGAAATCATGTCGACCGACAGGCCGTGCGTTTTGAAGCAGGCGAACAGATCGGCCAGGAAGCCGACCTGCTGCCACATGCCGATGGATTCCATCGACACCAGCACGATGCCGCTGCGGGTGCTGATGGCCTTGACGCCCGGATGCGGCTCGGCACTGCGGCTGATGCAGGTCCCGGCCATCTGCGGACGTTCGGTATCGCGGATCCACAGCGGTACGCCCAGATCGCGGCAGGGATGGATGCAGCGCGGATGCAGAACCTTGGCGCCGGTGGTGGCGATTTCCTGCGCCTCCTGGTACTCGAGGCGGCTGAGCAGCCGGGCCTCGGGCACCGCGCGGGGGTTGGCGCTGAACATGCCGGGCACATCGGTCCAGATTTCGACCCGGCGCGCACGCAACAGCGCCCCGAAGTACGCGGCCGACGTATCCGAGCCGCCACGGCCGAGAATCGCGGTACCGCCATCGTTGGCGCGGGCGATAAAGCCTTGGGTAATCAATAACGGAGCGTTGCCGGAAAAACGCGAGCGCCAGTCGGCATCGCCCTGATAATCGCAGGACACCGACAGACGCGCGGCCCAGGCGCTTTGGTTCGGCAGGCTGACCGCGTGCAGCCAGTCGCGCGCATCCAGCCAGGCGACTGGCAGGGTTTGCGTCTGCAGATAGGCGACACCCAGCGTGGAAGACAGCAACTCGCCCTGCGCCAGCACGTCCGCCTGCCAGTCGAAGGCGCGGGCCAGGCGACGCGGATCGGCAAATAAGGCATGTAGGGAATTCAGGCGTTCGGCCAATACCGCCTCGGCATTCAGGCCCAATTCGCGCGCGAAACCCAGATGGCGTTCGCGCAGCTGGTGTTCGAGATCGGCCAGAAAGGCGTCATTGTCGGCACGGTCGATGGCACTTTGCAGTTGGTTGGTGACGCCGGACAGAGCGGATACCACCACCAGCACTTTGGCGTTTTCGCCGTCGGCGCGTTCGCGCATCAGGTGCCCGATGGTGTCCCAGCGATGGCGCTGCGACACCGAGGTCCCGCCGAATTTCAGCACGATCCAATCGGAAGCAGGGGCGGATTCGGGCATGGCGGCAGGCAATCGGCATCGAAAGACGGGTTTGTATATGATAAGGCATGACCCATGGCTTGGGTGCCGGAATCTGTGCAAACAGGGCGCCGTTGGCTTGAACGGGGCCGCAACCCGGTCATCGCCATGACCAACCTGATTGCCGATGACAACGCTAATGACGGCAGTGACCGCATTAGCCGATCTAGCGCTTACCCGCGCTTCGGCTGCAGCATGGTTCCGGTGCATTTCGGGCTGCCGCACAGGCAGGCCCAGAGCTTCTTAAGCTTCGGCGTGTGACGCTCGCCCAAACGAATGCCGTAGTTATAGGACAACTCTTCACCGGCCTTGATGTCGCGGAGGGCCTTGATTTCAATCCGGTCTTTGGATTTGTCGCCGTCTACGGCATCGACATGTTCGGAATCACAGTTCGGATCGCAGCTGTGGTTGATCCAGCGGGCCTCATTGCCCTTGATATTGGCATCGACCACGAAGTCTTCATTCAGGGTGAACAGGAAGGTGTGGCCGGTTTCATTTTCGCCGTCATAGGCGGCATCGACTTCCTGGTGGCTACGCAGCAGACCTTTATATTCGATGATGAACTCGCCTTTTTTGATGTTTTTCGCGGCAAATACGCCGCTGCCATGGATTTTGGAACGACGGACTTCGAATTTGCTGGACATAGAATTTCCCGAGTGAGCCGCTATTGTGGCGAAGATTGCCGGCCTTGCCAAGCGCGGATTGCCTCTCGGCGCCGAATACAGTACAATTTTGGTACACTTTGGAGAACGCCATGCGCCTAACATCCGATGCCTTTTTCGACGGCCAGCCGATTCCCGGTGAATCCGCATTCGCGGTGATGGCCGGACACGTGCTGGCCAGCGCCAGTCTGACCGTGCGCTACACGCTGAATCCGGCCGTGGCGTACTGACATGCTGCGGGTCACCAAACTCACCGACTACGCGACCGTGCTGCTGGCCTGTCTGGCCAAAGCGCCGCAGCGCGTGCTTAGCGCCAGCGAACTGGCGGAAATGGCCAAGCTGGAGTTGCCGACGGTGAGTAAAGTACTCAAGCCGCTGTCACGCGCCGGGTTGGTGGAAGCCTTCCGCGGCAGCCAGGGCGGTTACCGTCTGGCGCAACCGGCGGCGCAGATCTCGCTGTTCGCGGTGGTGGAAGCGATGGAAGGCCGGCTCGGCATGACCGAATGCAGCGGCGAACACAGCCAGTGCGAACACGAACCGCACTGCGGCATCCAGGGCCAATGGCAGAAAGTGAACGATGTCATCGCCGATGCCCTGCGCAGCGTCAGCATTGCCGAACTCGGCCGTGATAGCCGCAAATCGATTCCCCTGAAACTGGCGAAGGCATGAGCATGGCCGCCGAACGCACTGAAATCGAACGCCAGCTCGAACGTCGCTACGAGGCCGGTTTCGTCACCGACATCGAATCCGACACCCTGCCGCCGGGTCTGGATGAAGACGTGGTGCGCTTTATTTCGAAAAAGAAAGAAGAGCCCGAATGGCTGACCGAATGGCGCCTGAAGGCCTACCGGCATTGGCTGACCATGACCCCGCCGCAATGGGCCCAGCTCGACATCGCGCCGATCGATTTCCAGGCGGTGAGTTATTTCGCGGCGCCGAAAAAGAAATACGCCTCGCTCGATGAGGTTCCGCAGGAACTGCTCGACACCTACGAAAAACTCGGCGTGCCCCTGCACGAGCGTGCCCGTCTGGCCGGTGTGGCGGTCGATGCCGTGTTCGACTCGGTTTCGGTCGGCACCACCTACCAGAAAGAGCTGGCGGAAAAAGGCATCATCTTCTGTTCGTTCTCGGAAGCGGTCAAGGAACATCCCGAGCTAATCAAGAAATACCTGGGCTCGGTGGTGCCGCCGGGCGACAACTACTTCGCCGCGCTGAATTCGGCGGTGTTCTCCGACGGTAGTTTCGTGTTCATTCCCAAAGGCGTGCGCAGTCCGATGGAACTGTCGACCTATTTCCGCATCAACGCCCGTGACACCGGGCAGTTCGAGCGCACCCTGATCGTGTGCGAGGACGATGCCTACGTGTCCTATCTGGAAGGCTGCACCGCGCCGATGCGCGACGAGAACCAGCTGCATGCGGCGGTGGTCGAGCTGGTCTGTCTGGAACGCGCCGAAATAAAATACTCCACGGTGCAGAACTGGTACCCGGGCGATGAGAACGGCGTCGGCGGCATCTACAACTTCGTCACCAAACGCGGCGAATGCCGCGGTGCCAGCAGCAAGATCAGCTGGACCCAGGTCGAAACCGGTTCGGCCATCACCTGGAAATACCCGAGCTGCGTGCTGCTGGGCGAGAACTCGGTCGGCGAATTCTATTCGGTCGCACTGACCCACCACCGCCAACAGGCCGATACCGGTACCAAGATGATCCACGTCGGGCGCGGCAGCAAATCCAAGATCATCAGCAAGGGTATCAGCGCCGGGCGCGGGCAGAACACCTACCGCGGCCTGGTCAAGGTCGAGGCCTCGGCCGAAGGTGCCCGCAATTACACCCAATGCGATTCGCTGCTGATCGGCAAACGCTGCGGCGCGCATACCTTCCCTTACATCGACGTCAAGAACCCGAGCGCCGTGCTCGAGCACGAAGCCACCACCTCGAAGATTTCCGACGACCAGCTGTTCTACTGCCGGGCGCGCGGCATCGGCGCCGAAGACGCGGTGTCGATGATCGTGGATGGCTTCTGTAAGCAGGTGTTCAAGGAACTGCCGATGGAATTCGCGGTGGAAGCCAAAAAACTGCTGGAAGTGAGCCTGGAAGGCTCGGTCGGTTAACCCTTTTTCTGGAACGAGAACCCCATGTTAGAAATCATCGATCTGCACGCCACCGTCGGCGGCAAGGAAATCCTGAAAGGCTTCACGCTCACCCTCGTCCCGGGCCAAGTGCACGCCATCATGGGCCCGAACGGCGCCGGCAAGTCCACGCTCGGCTACGTGCTGTCCGGCCGGGAAGGCTATGACATCACTTCCGGCACGGTGCGCTTCAACGGCACCGATCTTGGCGAACTGACTCCGGAACAGCGCGCCGCGCTCGGCATCTTCCTGGCCTTCCAGTACCCGGTGGAAATCCCCGGCGTGAACAACACCTACTTCCTGCGCACCGCGCTCAATGCCCAGCGCAAGGCCCGCGGCGAAGCCGAACTGGATTCCATGGCGTTTCTGAAACTGGTGCGGCAGAAACTGTCGGTGCTGCATCTGAAAGACGAACTGCTGCACCGTGCGGTCAACACCGGCTTTTCCGGCGGCGAAAAGAAACGCAATGAAATTTTCCAGCTGGCGCTGCTGGAACCCAAACTGGCGATTCTGGACGAGACCGATTCGGGTCTGGACATCGACGCCCTGAAAGCGGTGGCCGATGGCGTCAACCACATGCGCAGCCCGGAACGGGCGTTCCTGATCATCACCCACTACCAACGCCTGCTCGATTACATCACACCCGACGTGGTGCATGTGATGAGCGAAGGCCGCATCGTGGCCAGCGGCGGCCCGGAACTGGCCCTGCAGCTCGAACGCGACGGCTATGCCAGCGTGCAGGCGGGCGCGGCCTGATGTCGGCTTTCCTCGACAGCCAGAGCGCGCTGTTCGCCACGCGGGCACCGGCACGCCAGCGGCAGGTCCAGGCCTGGCGGGAAGACGCATTGGCGCAGGCGCTGCGCGTGGGTTTTCCGCACAACAAACTCGAGCGCTGGAAATACGCGCCCCTGCGCGCCTTGGCCGGCAAAGCCTTTGCAGGCAGTCTGCCAGCCAGCGGCATGGACACCGCCCTGCCACCGGCCCCGCGCCTGGTATTCGTGGACGGCCGCCATGATGCCGCCTTGAGCAATACGCGTGGCGCCGAAATCTTGTCCATCGGCACCCTGGCCGAGGCGCTGCGTGGCGATGACGAACGCGCCGTAGCCGTGCTCGGCCGCAGCTTCGCCGAAGCCGAAGCCCCGTTCGCGCCGCTCAATACCGCGCTGGCCGAAGACGGTCTACTGATCGAAGCGCCGGAAGGCGCGGTGCTGGATGCGCCGCTGCATCTGGTGTTCGTGCATAGCGCGGGCAACACCGGCAGCAGCTACCTGCGCCACAAAATCGAATGCCGCGAAAATAGCCGGCTGACCGTCATCGAACACCATCGTGGCGGCGGCAACGGCCTGAGCAATGATCTATGGCATGTGCACGTGAAACCGAATGCGCAGCTGCGTCACCTGCGGGTGCAGAATGCCGGCAGTGCGCATACCGCATTCAGCCGTTGCGATGCGGTGATTGCCGGCGACGCCCTCTACACCCGGCTGGATATCGACACCGGCGGCCACTACCAGCGCTTGGAACTCAATCTGGCCCTGCAGGGCCGCAACGCCCTGGCCCGCTCCGGCGGCGTGCTGTGGGCCGAAGGCAGCGGCACGCTGGATGCCCGGCTGAGCGCCCGCCATCAGGCCCCGGACACCGCCTGCGAACTGCTCTGGCGCGGCCTGGCCGAAGACAAAGGCAAGGTGCATTTCTACGGCGGCATCACCATCGATGCCGGCGCTGACGGCAGCAATGCCGCGCTGTCGAATAAAAACCTGCTGCTCGGCACCAAGGCCCATATCACCACCCAGCCGGCGCTGGAAATCCACGCCGATGAAGTCAAAGCCGCGCACGGCGCCACCGTCGGCCAGCTCGACGCCACCGCGCTGTTCTATCTGCGCACCCGTGGCGTGCCGGAAGCCGAAGCGCTCGCGCTGCTGACCCGCGCCTTTTACGCCGAAGCACTGGCAATCATCGACGATGAAACACTGCGCGAAACCCTGAAAGCCTTCCTGCCGGCGCGGCTGGTGCAGGACGGTGTGGCATGAGCACCATCGACTGGCAGTCAGTGCGCCATGATTTTCCGATCCTGCGCCGCGAAGTGCATGGCAAGCCGCTGGTGTATCTGGACTCGGCCAATACCGCGCAGAAACCCGAGGCAGTGATCCAGGCTGTTGATGATTTCTACCGCAGGCACAATGCCAACGTGTCGCGCGCCGTGCACCAGCTCGGCAACGAGGCCACCGAAGCCTATGAAGGTGCACGCAAGGCCATCGCAGCCTTCGTCAAGGTGCAGCCCAATGATCTGGTGCTGACTTCGGGCACCACCCAGGCCCTGAATCTGGTGGCGTATTCCTTCGCGCTGCCGCGCCTGCAGCCCGGCGATGTGATTCTGGTCACGCGCATGGAGCACCATGCCAATTTCGTGCCCTGGCAGCTGATCGCCGAACGCTGCGGTGCCCGCATCGCGCCGGTGGAAATCACCGCAGCCGGCGAGATCGATCTGCCGGCGCTGAAAGCCCAGCTGAAAGCGCCGGTGAAAATCCTGGCGCTGACCCATGTGTCCAATGTGCTCGGCACGGTCAACCCGGTCGCCGAGATCTGTGCGTGGGCGCGCAAGGCCGGAATCACTACCGTCATCGATGGTTCGCAGGCGGTGCCGCATATGCCGGTCGATATTCCGGCGCTGGGCTGCGACTTCTACGCCTTCACCGGCCACAAGCTGTGCGGGCCGACCGGCACCGGCGCGCTGTGGGCCAAGCGTGAGCACTGGCAAAGCATGCCGCCGTTTTTCGGCGGCGGTGAAATGATCCGGGAAGTGCGTTTTGAAAAAACCACCTTCAACGATCCGCCGCACAAATTCGAAGCCGGCACGCCCAATATCGCCGGCTTTATCGGACTGGGCGCGGCCGTCAGCTATCTGGATGGCATCGGCATGACGGCTATTGCCGAACGCGAACAGCAGCTCTTGGCCTACGCCACCGAGCGCCTGCAACGCGTTCCGGGCTTGCGCCTGATCGGCACCGCCGCGCACAAGGCCGCCGTGCTGTCGTTTCTGATCGAGAACGCGCACTCGCATGACCTGGCTACCCTGCTCGATCTGCAGGGCATCGCGGTGCGCTCCGGACACCATTGCGCGCATCCGCTGATGGCGTTTTACGGCGTACCGGCCACCTGCCGCGCCTCGCTGGCGTTTTACAGCATGGAAGCGGAGGTCGACGCCCTGATCGACGGCATCGCTTTCGTGCGCCGCATGCTGGGCTGAGCATGGAGCTGCAGTTCCGTAACGCCGTCGCCGCCGATATTCCCGCCATCGTGACCTTGGTGGAATCGGCCTACCGCGGCGAGGTCAGCCGCGCCGGCTGGACCACCGAGGCCGATTTTCTGGACGGACAACGCATCGATACCGCGGGTGTGGCGGCCGACATCGGCAAGACCGGCAGTGTGATTGTGCTGGCCGAACAGGATGGCCAGCTGCTGGCCTGTTGCCATCTGGAAAAGAATGGCGAGGCCTGTTATTTCGGCATGTTCTCGGTCGCGCCGCACTTGCAGGGCGGCGGCATCGGCAAGCAATTGATGCAGGAGGCCGAACGTGTAGCACTGGTCTGGCAATGCGCGGCCATGGAAATGACGGTGATCGACATCCGCGAGGAACTGATCGCGTTTTACCAGCGCCGCGGCTATGCGCGTACCGGCATCAAAAAACCCTTTCCCTACGGCGATGCCCGATTCGGCCTGCCGCTGCGCGATGATCTGCGTTTTGAAGTCCTGCGCAAAGCCCTGCCCGGAGAAAACCCATGAGTGCCGATTTAAACGGCTGGCAGGCCGTGTGCCCGCTGGGCGAACTGCTACCGGGCGAACACACCGTGTGCTTCGACGGCGACACCGCGATTCTGGTCTGCAACATCGACGGCGAGATCTATGCGCTGGAAGACAAATGCACGCATCAGGATTTCGAACTCAGTCCGGGTAAGTTGGATGGCGCCGAAATCGAGTGCGTGCTACACGGTGCCAAGTTCGATGTACGCACCGGCGAGGCCCTGTGCGCCCCGGCGTATGTCGGCGTACCAAAATTTCCGGTACGTATCGAAAACGGCGTGATCTATACCCGCGACGACCGCTAAGCCGGTTGAATTTTCAGCCACAGCGCTTCGCCGTAAGCCTCCAGCATCAGCCGCGGCGCGCAGGCTTCGGGCTGCAGCCAGAGTCCGTCACCGGGCGCGCACTGCGGTCCGTGCGAATCATCCTTGAGGCCCAAGCTGCCCGAAAGCAGCAACACGAACCAGCTCACGCCCGGCTCGGGCACGCACCACAGGCTGCCGTGCATGGCGCGGCGTTCAACCGTGATGCTGATTGCATCGCGGCGCCAGATGGCGTTGAAATCCACGGTCGGGCCATCAAACAGAACACATTCCGGGGTTTGCTCACCGGCAAAGCGGCAGGTGGCATACGGCGGGCGCAGATCGCAGTGGCGGTCGGCGAACTGCAGGGCCATGCCGGCGCCTTGCAGCAGGGTCAGCGAACGCTCGCAACCGGGGAAGGCCGAGAACGGTCCGTCGGCGGCGATGTCGGCGATGGACAGACGCCATTGCCAATCGTCGCTGCTTTCGGGAACGCGGAGGATTTCGCGGGTGCTGCCGCCGCCATTCTTCCAGGGCATGGACACGAATGCGGATTGCGGAAAATAGCGATAAGACATGCCGCTAGTGTCGCACACGGCCTGCGGCCGAGCCACCGCCCGCAGTGCGGGCGGCGGCAGGGGCCTGGGCCTTAGCGTGTCGCGGGTTTCTTGGCCGGAACTGCCGGTTTGGCCTTGACCGCGCCGACACTGATGCGGGCGGCATTGCGCTTGACCGTGGCCGGGCCGATGCCCTTGACCTTGGCCAGATCAGCCGGGCTGCGGAAGGCGCCGTTGCTTTTGCGGTAATCGACGATGGCCTGGGCCTTGGTCGGGCCGACGCCATCGAGCAGGCGGTCGAGGGTGGCGGCATCGGCGGTGTTGATGTTGACCTGCTGGG
>Ga0315907_10002984_pt1 | contig 20515 bp, 14 predicted proteins | sample LakEriMetagenome_3_FD_203525 | JGI IMG/M metagenome (GOLD analysis project Ga0315907, IMG submission 203525) | Freshwater fungal communities from buoy surface, Lake Erie, Ohio, United States - Buoy 12 MA123 | ecosystem: Environmental > Aquatic > Freshwater > Lake > Lake biofilm | place: USA...
TGGAATCCCGCCATCTGACACCCCGGCTTTTCGCATTTCAACAGCTGAATCATGATACATTCTTGACTCGCAGCATTCTTCCCGAGCGTTCCCAATAAGGCCTCCTCGAAATTTTTTGGAATTCGAAATTTCTATGTTGCATGCAGTCATCATGGCAGGTGGATCCGGCACACGTTTCTGGCCTGCAAGCCGCGCGGCCAAGCCGAAACAGCTTTTGACGATGGGGCAGCCCAAATCGATGCTTCAGGAAACCGCCGAACGACTCGTCGGCTTGGTCACTCCGGAGCACCTCTTGGTGTTGACCAATGAGCAATTGAAGGAGTCGGTGGTCGGGCAGCTGCCCATGGTGCCAGCCGAACACATCATTGGAGAGCCTTTTAAAAGAGACACAGCACCTTGCATCGGACTGGCTGCATTCCTCATCGCTGCAGCAGATCCAGAGGGCACCATGCTGGTGATGCCCTCCGATCACGTCATCGCTCCCAAAGAGGAATTCCACAGAGCAATCCTGGCAGGGGTTGCGATGCTGGAATCGGATCCCGAGCAATTTGTTACTTTTGGTATTCGCCCTACCTACCCTGCGGAATCGTTCGGGTACATCCAGCGCGGTAATGCCGTCGCTGCAAGTGATGGTATCGCGGCATTCCAAGTCGATCGTTTCCGCGAGAAGCCCAATCGGGAAACCGCCGAACAGTTTCTCGCCGAAGGTGGCTTTTACTGGAACTCCGGGATTTTCCTGTGGAAAGCCAGGACGATCCTCCGCGCTCTTCAGGACTTTCAGCCTGAGATGTACCGTTTGCTGGAGCAGATTGCTGAAGGTATCGGGAGCTCGGGGTTCCAGCAAGGATTCCGGAACTACTACGAAAAGGTCACGGGAATCTCGATCGATTTTGCAGTCCTTGAAAAGTATCCCAAGATCAACGTCATCGAAGCCCCATTTCAATGGGATGATGTCGGCAGTTGGCAAGCCCTTGCACGCTTGCTGAGCGTCGACAGCCATGGCAATGCGGTGCAGGGGCCGTACCTGCCGATCGATTCCAAGAATATGATCGTGCGCACGGAACCCGATCACCTGGTGGTGACCATCGGCATGGATTCCTGCATTGTCGTCCATACTCAGGATGCCACGCTGGTGGCTCCCAAGTCGGAGGAAGAGCGTGTGAGGGAAGTCGTCCAGCAGCTCAAGGAACTCGGCCACCACCAGTACCTGTAAGGCGTCCTCGATGGATGAAGCAGTTTCGTCAAAAGACCCAGTCCTGAAGATTCCAACGGCTGGGCGGCTGGTTGGAATCGATTTCGGATCGGTTCGTATCGGTCTGGCGATCTGCGATCCAGGGCAGCAGTGGGTTGGCCCTCTGCCCATCCTCCATCGACGGAATGATGCTTGGGATCTCGACCAACTGCGGAAGCTCGCTAAGGAAGAGCGCTTAGTGGGGTGGGTCCTCGGAATGCCGCTTCACCTCGACGGAAACGAAAGTTCCAAAATGCGAGAGTGCAAGCTGTGGTCCAAGCGACTTCAGGAAAGCACCGGCGTACCGGTCGCTTGGGTCGATGAACGGTTTACCACCGTTCGCGCCGAAGAAATGCTTCGGGAGGGTAATCTCAAGGCCAGCCAACGATCCAAATGGCTCGACAGTGTTGCCGCCATGGTGATCTTGGAAACCTATCTGCAATCAGATCGGTCGGGAGATATCCAGCATCGGTCGATCGACTGAAACATCGACTGGCGTGTTGCACACAGACGCGATGCCTTCCGAGCGACAAAGAACGGTCCAAGGCTGCCGACGAGCCCGACGGTACCGTGCCGCATTCCTTCCAGCATCGGTCAGCCAGCGACAACCGGCAGCGATTTAACCTGATCTCGCTTTTGATTGGCTTCGACTGCGAATCGCTCTAACGACTCCGGTACCAATCGATACCATACGTCGCGTTGCCTTGCGGTGTAACCTAATTCCTCAATCGCACGGCGGATCTGATCGAGCGTCAGGAAGTGCACGGTTCCTGCTTCTGCAACGACATTCTCTTCAATCATCAGTGATCCCATGTCGTTGGCGCCAAAAAGCAATGCCAACTGCCCAATCTTCAAACCCTGCGTCACCCAACTGCTCTGGATGTTGGGGACATTATCGAGATAGAGCCTCGCCACCGCCTGGGTCTTCAGATACTCGAACGCCTGGGCCGGGGGAATATCAGCCAGTTCGGTGTGGTCGGGCTGAAAGGACCAGCAGATGAATGCAGTAAAACCACCAGTTTCATCCTGCAATCGCCGGATGCGTTCTAGATGCTCGACGCGTTCCTGCAGCGTTTCGACATGCCCGAACATCATGGTAGCTGAGCTATTTCCGCCCAAACTGTGCCAGACCTTCATCACCTCCAGCCAATCGTCCGTCAGAACCTTTCCACGCGTGATCGCCTGCCGCACGCGGTCGACCAGAATCTCCGCACCGCCTCCTGGAAGGCTGCCTAGTCCTGCATCCTTCAGACGGCCAAGCACTTCGCGCAAAGGCATTTTGTTGACCTTCGTGAAATGATGGATTTCGGGCGGACTGAAGCCATGGATGTTGATCGATGGAAAGTGCCGCCTCAGATCGGAAAGCATTTCCTCATACCACTCCAGTTTGAAGTGAGGATGCAGCCCCCCCTGCAAGAGAATCTGATTGCCGCCCAGTTCCACGGTTTCCTGGACCTTCTGGTGGAGTTCCTCCCGAGTGAGAACATAGCCTTCCTGGCTTTTGGGAGTCCGATAAAAAGCGCAGAAGTCACAGACCGCTGTGCAGATATTGGTGTAGTTGATGTTCCGGTCGACGTTGTAGGTGCGATAAGACTCCGGATGCAGTCTTTCGGTTACTGCATTGGCGCCTCGACCAAGCACTCCCAACTGATTGCTCTCCAGGAGTCTGAGGGCATCCTCACTGGAAAGTCGATCTCCTTCTATCACGCGGTCGACGATCGATTCGATTTCGGAACTCATGAAGGTGAACTCTCCATTCCTGCCAGCGACTCTGCCGGAATCAACTCGGGACACCAGCGGCGGACCATTTGTTCATAGCATCGAAGCCCCTCAAGCATTGGGTCATCGAGACGAAAGTAGAGATTCTTCTCAAAATAAGCTCGGCACTGCTGCGCCGTCAGCCCGTACTGCATGCAATGACGATCGGCCAGTTCGGCCAGCATCCCACATCCACGGTCCCTCGCCTCTTCCAACACTCCCTCCAACCACTTCCATGTCGCATCATCGCTACCTACTCTTGCCGACGGGTTGGCGACCCACATCGCAAAAACGAAGGGTAGCCCCGTTCTGCGTACCCACTGCTCACCCAAATCCCAGTGCTCCACGACGCCATCCCAATGTTGCCGCATCGCGCGGTCACCGATCACAAGAACGCAGTCGGCCGAAGTCGACTCGATCGGAGTGTCGATAGGGAAAGGTTCCAGCTCAGGTTGGATTCCATAGCTCTCCGCCAGCAGCACCCTCAACATCGCTGCGCTGGTTCGCGACCCAGCATCGAGCGCCAGAGATCGAACTTTTTGTGGCGGCGTGCGGAACAGGGCCCGGACGCTCCAAACAGGACCACGACACCCGATGCAGGCATCCGACAAAATGAACCAGTCTGGCTTGCCAAAGAATTCGACTGAGGGGATGAGAGCTACATCCAGTTCAGCTAGCTTCAAGCGGTCCGCCAGGCGGCTGGGAAGATTCAGTTCTAGGCCCCCTCGCTCTCCCAATGACTCGGCCAACCCTTCGATTAAAGGTTTGGTATTCAGATAAGAAACCGCTCCAACCCGCCAGGGATGCTCAGCCATCGCTATCGCCCCCTTTTTTCCTTCGAATTCATGACGTCAATCCACCATCGCCACTTGTAACCATGACTCTCTATCGTAGCAAACCGACAATGATTGGAACGGATTCACTGGATCGGGAGGGAGACTGGCGATCCAGATAAGCCTCTGCTGGAGCGTCTGAGTAGCGTGGTGGCGATTCCAGCAGTTGGGAGGTGGTGTCCTTCGATCGATAGGCCATTCGATTGGAGCTGTGAAGAGGATGAACTAAGATGGTGCGTTTGATCGCCCGCATGGAGTTTGTGGGCTCATTCCAGCGGCTCGGAAATAGACCATGACCGATCGGCTACGTCAAAAAATCACCAGCAATCAGGAGCCGATTGCGGCTCGGGCTTTACCAGGGCAGTGGAACCGCGTGCTATGGCTGCAACTGGTGCTTCTTTCGGCCAGCTGGTGGCTATGTGTTCTATTCCATTGGGGTAATGACGGGACCTGGTTCCAGGGCGACTCGCCAAGGCATGTTTTGACCGGACTGTTCTGGCTTGACCTTGTTCAGGAGGGCTGGAATCGGCCCTACGAGTTCGCCATGCAGTACTACAAAACCTACCCTGCCATCGTGCCATCCAGCTACCCGCCGCTGTACCACTTGCTGGAGGCGATCGGCTTCGGCCTTTTCGGGGAATCGATGGCTGTACCCAAGTCGATCACCTTGGGAGCCTCCTGGTTTCTCGGCTTCTTCCTTTGGCGATGGTTAGTCCGATGGCAGGGACCATCGGCAGGTTGGGCGGCACCCTTGGTCTATGCGATTCCCAATGTAGCTTACGAATCTGGGGCTGCCATGCTGGACATGACGGCAGCCGCCTTCGCATTTGCCGGACTGTACTACTGGAGAAGCTACCTCGAATCGGATTCGAAGAATCGTATCCATCAGGCTCTTGCGTTGGCCCTTCTCTTTGCGGGTCCGTTGACTCACCCCATCCTGATCGTCGCCCTGATCGCAGCGGCACTCTACATGCTTCCCGGGGGACGCTACCGCTTGCTAAAAGATCGCCGATTCCTTTTACCCATCGGTCTAGGACTAGTCGTCTGCTTGACCGTTCTAGGCTTTGCAAGCTTCTACGGCTCCCGGAGAATCGAACAAATCTTTCTCCGCTCAGGCGGACTTCGCCTCTACTCCGGCATGGCTTTTTATCTCAAACAGGCTGTTCTCTGGGCGGGGATGCCCAATTGGAGTTTTTTGGCGGCGGCAACAGCGTTTCTAGGATGTCGCCCGTGGCGCCACTCTGAAGGACTGCACCTGCTCCTGCTTTCGATCGCAATTTGTGCACCATTGGGTGCGATCTACGCCATCGACAGGAGATACCTGCTACTTCTGGCACCTTGCCTGATCGCAACTGCTTCCTGGACCGTCGGGACTCTTTTCCGGATGTATGGCGATCGGCTGAAGCCATCGCGGCAAATCCTGCTGGCGTTTCTCGTGGCGGTTGCTTTCGCAGGAATGAACATCGCCACGATTCGAGCCAAGAAGTTCGAGAACATGCGGAACTTCGTCAACATGGTCGAACAAGTGAACCAGATTGCCGGAAACGACCCCGTATTTTACCTGGGGACATACGATGGGGTCTTCACGTTGCATCGACGCCTGGGTGCTTCGAATAAACGTCCTACCGTTTTGATTCAGCACCTCTTCCCCAACCGAAAGGTCCCCCTAATGGGGGTTTTAGCAACCACCCTGCAGGAGGCCGATTGCCAGTGGTTGATGATTGAAGAGCCCGCGGGTGTACCGAAGAATCGCAACAACGGGCTATATCGAGGAAGAAGTCGGCTCATGCCTGGTTTCGAGGTCGTTGCGACTTGGAAGCCTCTATTTCGGGATGTGGAGTTCGTTTTTCTTCGACGCACCCCATCACAAACGTAACTACCCTATTACAATGAGGAATCGTGGTTATCGGATTTTTTGCCAAAATCGTCTGGGTCATTCTTAGAGCGAATCTCCCCCATCTATGCTCTCCCCCAAATCACCTCCCCCGCTGGCGGTAATCATCCCCGCCTTCAATGCCAGCAAAACGATTTGTTTTTGCCTGCAAAGTGTACTTCGGTCGGGTGTCACCAAGGACAATATCGTGGTGGTGGATGATGGCAGCACCGATTCGACATTCGCCTTGGCAAGCGAATTTGGGGTGAGGGTGGTGCAGCAGGCTCGATGCGGACCGGCTTCGGCTCGCAACTTGGGAGCCGGGCTAGTCGACGCCGAAATCCTCTTTTTCCTCGATGCCGACTGCACTTTGGCGGTTGACGCTCTGGATCGGGTTGGACAGTTTTTCCTGGAAAACCCAAAGATCGATGCGCTGATCGGGTCGTACGATGATCTGCCAGCCGAATCAAACATTTTATCCCAGTACAAGAACTTGATGCATCATCGCGTGCACCAGGAATCGCCGGGAAACACCGAGACTTTCTGGAGTGCGTGCGGCGCGATTCGGAGAGACGCTTTTCACGCCATCGGTGGTTTTGAGGAGAGGTTTGCACGTGCCAGTGTGGAGGACATCCACCTGGGATACCGGCTTCGTGACGCTGGATTCATCACGGTCCTGGACCCCAGAATTCAAGTACGGCACTGGAAAAGATGGTCGGCCCTCAATCTGCTCGAAACCGATTTTTTTCATCGGGCGATCCCATGGAGCCTGATGATCTTGTCTGGTGGCGGTTTCCAGGAAACCTTGAACATCAGCAGCAAGCAGCGAAGCAAAGTGATGCTGAGTCTGCTGGTGGTGCTCTTTGCTGTGGCGACCTGGTTTTATCGACCCGCGTTCTTCGGGGTGATCTCGTCGCTCATCGGACTGCTGCTCCTTGACTGGGATCAGTTAAAGTGGCTGAAAAGAAAGCGTGGACTAAGGTTTACGGCATGCGTCCTCCCCTGGCATTGGCTTAGCCATCTCTATTCCGGCATCGGCTTCACCGTGGCGATGATCATCCATCGCCTTGGCAAAACCCCGCCTCATTTGAACCTGTCCCTATCTCGCCTGAACGGGTTGGTGCCAATCACCAGCGGCGTCGTGCCGGAAGAGCCACAGGAAAGTGCGCCGTATGGAGTTTGATGTGGTTGTGGTTGGCGCTGGCCCTGCCGGTCTGACTGCCGCCTACAAACTAGCTCAGCATGGGAAATCCGTACTCGTCCTGGAACAGGATGACCGGTACGTAGGCGGTATTTCAAAAACGGTGCAGCACCGTGGATTCCGATTCGATATCGGAGGCCATCGCTTCTTCTCCAAAGCGAAGGAGATTGAAGATCTCTGGCAAGAGGTTCTTGGAGACGATTTGATCGACGTGCCGCGTTGCTCCAGAATCTACTACAACCGCCGATTTTTCGCTTACCCTCTGAAGCCCTGGGATGCGCTCACCAAAATGGGCATCGTGGAAACCACGCGATGCGTCCTTTCCTATGGCAAAGCAAAAATGTTTCCGGTCCCCCATCCGGACAACTTTGAAGACTGGGTTTCAAATCAATTTGGACGCCGCCTGTTCGAGATCTTCTTCAAGACCTATACCGAAAAAGTATGGGGTATGAAATGCAGGGAGATCTCTGCAGACTGGGCCGCGCATCGCATCAAGGGACTCTCCCTTGGCGAGGCGATACGAAATGCTCTTCCTTTTCGGTCGCGTCCCCGCAGCGGCAAGCAGGTGATCAAAACCTTGATCGATACCTTCCGCTACCCTCGGCTTGGTCCTGGGATGATGTGGGAGCGGATGGCCGAGCGGGTGGTGAGCCTGGGTGGCACCATCCGCATGGGGGCGAAGTCAGGATCGCTCCGCCGAGATGATCAACCGTTTCCCTGGCAGATCGATGTTGTTGAAGTTACGGGGAAACGATACAGCGTTCGCTGCCGTCACATCATCTCCTCGATGCCAATTCGGACCCTAGTGTCGTCTCTGGATCCAGCCGTTCCCCAGGAAGTGAAAATCGCTGCGCAGTCGCTAAAGTACCGTGACTTCTTGACGGTGGCGCTGATGCTTCACAAGCCAGCAATCGATTTCCAGGACAACTGGATCTACATCCACGACTCCTCCGTCAAGGTGGGAAGAATCCAAAACTACCGGAACTGGTCGCCTGAGATGGTGCCGGATCCCAATCAAGCGTGCTATGGACTGGAATACTTCTGCTTTGAAGGCGATGGCCTTTGGGAAGCCTCGGACCAGGAACTGATCGAACTGGCCAAGGGCGAACTGATCGCGCTGAAACTGGCGAAATCGGAGGACATCATCGACGGCTGCGTGGTGCGTCAACCCAAAGCCTATCCCGTCTACGATGCTCATTATGCTACCCACGTTGCGACGATCCGAAACTACCTGAGCAGCGCAACCCCAGGACTCCATCTGGTCGGGCGCAACGGCATGCACAAATACAACAACCAGGATCACTCGATGAAGACGGCCATGATCGTCGCTGACAACATCCTGTCCGGCCGTCAGATGCTCGACCCATGGAAGGTCAATCAGGATGCGGAGTACCACGAAGAGGAAACTGTACAGAAGCCCTCTGGCCGACTGGTACCTCGCAGCCGAAATCGCTGATCGAATTCTCGATCCCTAAAAACTCCGGATGATCGCTGTCCTTCGCACGGCGATGCGTCGCATGTCGTTGCTCTCTTCCGCAGGGATGATCTCACAGAGCCACCAAGGCACGGCAAAGAAAAGGAAAGTCGTCGAGAACGCTGCATTGTGACCTACTTGGTCCCGAGTCACGGACCTATCGCTCCCGAACTGCCGTGGAGGATGTTCGGTGGAATTTGCCCATCCGACTAGCAAAGCAACCATCCCTCGGCAGGATATAAGTCAATGGTCTTTCTCTGTGGCTGAGTGCCTATGTGGCTCAGTGAGATGATCCAGGGTCTCTGTGAGATCCGGGAAAAAAGCAAACAAGTGGTCCCGCCCTAGCCGCAGACCGCACGATTTTGAAAAACAAAATTATTTGCGGCATCCCGTTGAACTGAATCGTTCGTAAGAAATTCTATGAGTGTTTTTGACCTGATCCGAATCCTTCATGCGATGCATTTCATCCTTGGAATCCCAATTGCTGGCCTATACCTACGATTCTTGATCTTCAATCCTATTCTCACAGTTGCCACCCACCCCGAATTATCGTGGTCGGATGCAATTCGATCCGTTTTGTTTGGCGGATTCATTTTGCTCTGGTACTTCGTCTGGTATGGTTCCATCGTCTTCGCCCTCTTTCGCAGATTTCCGATCTTTTCGATACGGCTTTTCTCGCTCCTACTGTTGATCGTTTACGCCGGATGGATCGTGTTTCTATCCGTGCAGTCCGATAATCCATGGGATCGTGCGATGGAGAATCCACTGTATCCACTCGCACTGGTGGTGATGCTGCTGCTGGGCTTGACCGGCGTTACTGTCTTGCCTCAGCTGAAGACTACATCGGATGCAGAAGAAGAAGCGTTACTCGAAAGCGAGGATCGGAAAATCGATGAGCAGCACCCATGGCAAAAGTCTGAATGACGGCATGAACTCACAGAGATGCCATGACGAACCAGGCGATGGCTCCACGTTGCAAATCGGGCGATTGATGATTGATCTTTGTTGATTGCGATCAGGTGATCGGTAGCGTTTGGCCGACCTGCTCCGGTGTGCGAATACAGCAGCCAGCCATTGGATGACTCTCTGGGACGAGGCGGTCGTCCAAGAAAATCGAACGCCTCACGCCCAGTGGCTGCAAACATCAGCATCTACGAGAAACGCAATCATTAGGATTCGAGATTGCTCTCACCACCCGACCTGGAAACTAACGTGCCAGCTGCTGCATCACCGACTCCATCCCCCGGTCCATTTCTTCCCAGGCCCGCGGATCGACCCAGTACCACGTATCGTCAAATCGGTCCTCCACTGCCTCCCGGGTGGGCACATAGCCCGTCCAGCAATCGGCATAGCCCAGCACCAGTGGCCAACGGTCCGTGGCATGCAGAGCTACTTCCTTCGCTAATCTCTGCTGGATGTTCAACTGGTAGCCGACGAAGGCTTCACCCGGAAAGAAAAAGATCTGAGCGGCTCCTAGATCGACGCAGGGAAGAGTCGTCTGGGGCTGCTTTTCTAGACGATCTAACGATGCTAACGACATCGCTGCATAGATCCGCTTCTCCGTGGGCAAAGAAGCGTCGTGCAAGCTCGCTGTCAGCGTATCGCGGGCCAGCGACGGTTTGGGATTCCAACGAATCTCCAGCGGCTCCCAAATGCCTCGTACAGATTCCAGTTTCACCGTCCGTGTCGACTCCGTGCTAGCCACCATCGCTCGATACATCCGGTCGGCCAGCGCGATACGATCCTCCGCAGTTCCTGAGTTGAACTTTCCTGCAGTGACATCGCCACTGCATCCCGATCCATACATTTGGTGGATCGATGGGTCCTCGCGCCGCAGCCGTTCTCTCGCCAATCCCACAAAATCACTCGTCACCTCGCCCCGCCCGTAATAGCTCATTGGATGAGTCGCATAAACATGCCACTGCGCCAGGCACTTGGAACCATTCCAGAAGGAGAGAGTACGCAGCCAGGGATCGATCAACCCCTCGTCGGCGTCGCGAAATCGGGGCTCCCTACCACTGGAACTGCCTCGACTGAAATCGACCGTTCCATCCGGGGAGACATGGCGCCGATTCGACGCCACCCTCTCCACCTTCGCCTGCCCCACTCCAATGTCGGTGCAGGGCAATGCCGACTCCATCGCCAGCTTCGCCGCTGCCGTCGCTCGCCCCAGCACCTCGTCATGGAACACCGGATCGAAGAGCTCTTTTGAAAGTCCAACCTGATCGAGTAACCTCTGGGCTCCGTGATCGATGACAGGAGCATCATGCTGGTGGAGGCAATTCAACCAGACTTGTTCCGGAACCGTCCCCACCGCCTCCGCGATCTTCTCTTGCCACAATCGATACGACTCATTCCTCACCTCACACCAATCGATCGCCATCAGCACCCAGGGCTTATCGGAGCCTAACAGCACCAGTCCATGCAAGAGCAGGGGATCAGCGACAGAAGTTGACTTTTGAGGCAGCAAGCCCATGCAGCGATGCCCAAGAGGGATCGTGACGTCGACCGAAAAAACGCCCAAGCGAAAAGGAGTCAACCTTCGGACTTTCACCTGCCGAAACTCTACGGGGTCCTGGTGGCCGCAGAACCCCAGATACCCATCGCGTCGATCTTTCCCGGGGTGCGGCGTCCCATCCTTGAAATCGGTGATTCGGGAGAGGTCGGCCTCAGCGATGACGGTCCCGTTAAGCGACACTTGAATCCATGATCCAACAACCGTCACCCTCTGGTGGTTCCATTGCCCCACAGGTAGCAGATATCCTCTCTTGGGTGCCACCATGCCATAGATGGCACCATGGTACTGACGGGGATCAAGCGACGCGTACTGGGGTGCGTCGTCATCCAAGATCTGGATTTCGCACATCGCATCGACCGACGCCCTGCCCGTCCCCGGGTACCGAATCGCCAGCCCGTTGTTCCCACCCGGGGGCAATCGGAATTCGAGGTCGACCTCGAAATGATCGTACGATTCCTTGGTAAACAGGACGCCATCGGCACCAGGCAGGGAACGAAGAATCCCGTCACGGCATTCCCACTGGCCGACAGCGCCCTGCCAATCTGCCATCGATGGATCGATCGAAAGGACCTTCCAGTCCTCGGCTGGGCCACCTGCAACCAGCAACACTGCCGACCAGAACCAGAAGAACAACCCGACGGTCGCCTGGCGCCACCGCCGGGACTTTCCGAACTGCCCTAGCGTACGGCACATTCCTTCCGCACGCTCCATCGATTCGACCTGCATGGCAGTTTCCCCTTGTGTTCCCTCGTCTGGCGTCACCACCGCTATTGTGCGTGATGCTGCCAGTGGAAACAACCAAGGGATTGACGCATCTTCGCCCCCGTCGCAGCGGGGGCCACTGACGGGCCCCTAGGATCTCAGGAATTGCGAGCGTCTTCGCGGCGATCAGCAGCAGTCGGTTGCACCCTGAAAGCGCTCCTGTAACGAACAGACGCGAAGCGATTCATGACGCAACGCTTCCATGGCATCCACCACTGCAAATCCTCCATCGATCGTGGTGATGCAGGGAACACCGTGCTGCACTGCTGCCGCGCGGATCTTCCCTTCGTCCGTCCTGGCACCTTTTCCGCTGGGGGTGTTGATCACGAGGCTGACATCGTCATTCTTCATGTAGTCGATCAAGTTCGGATTGCCTTCAGCCAGTTTTCGCACGCGCTGAACGGGGATCCCAATCTGTTCGATCGCCAGTGCAGTCCCATTGGTGGCAAGCAATTGGAACCCCATCTCGTGGAGCTGCTTGGCCAATTTGGCCGCAGCCAAGCGATGTCGCTGCGCGACGCTCAGGAAGATATTCCCCTTCTTTGGCAGGACGACTCCGGCGGCCAGTTGGCTTTTGGCGAATGCAATCGGCAACCGCTCGCTGATCCCCATCACTTCGCCAGTGCTCCGCATTTCGGGCCCCAGCACGATATCGACCCCGGCAAACTTTCGAAAAGGAAAAACCGCTTCTTTGACCGATACATGCCTTGGGACCGGCTCCCGATCGACTCCCAACTCCCGAAGAGTTCGTCCAGCCATCACCTTGGCTGCCAGGGCTGCCACCGGCACGCCCGTCGCCTTCGCAACAAAGGGAACCGTTCGACTGGCTCGAGGATTCACCTCCAGCACGTAGAGCCGTTCCCCTTCATCTCTGTGGGTGATCGCGAACTGAACGTTCATCAGCCCTACCACCTGCAGTCGGCGGGCCATAGCAATCGTCGCGGAACGAATGGCATCCACCATCGCTGGCTTGAGCGCAAAAGGCGGGATCACGCACGCAGAATCGCCAGAATGGACCCCCGCCTCTTCGATGTGCTCCATGATTCCCATGACCACTACATCGGTCCCGTCGGCAATGGCATCCACATCCACTTCGGTAGCATCTTCCAGGAAGCTATCGATCAGGACAGGCTGCCCCTGAGATACCAAGAATGCCTCGGCCACGAATCGCTCAAACTGCTGCTGGTCGTAGCAGATCTCCATGGCTCGACCTCCCAGCACGAAACTGGGACGCACCAGACAGGGGAAACCGATTCTTTGCGACTCCGCCCTGGCCTGCTCCATCGTACGGGCGATTCCATTGAGCGGCTGATTGAGCTGTAGTTCGCGTAGAATCAACTGGAACTTTTCGCGATCTTCGGCCCCTTCGATCGTATCGACACTGGTACCGATGATGGGAACTCCCGCTGAATGGAGAGCCCTAGCGAGATTCAGCGGCGTCTGGCCTCCGAATTGAACGATCACTCCATCGGGCTGCACGCGATCGCAGATGTTCAGCACATCTTCGGTGGTCAGCGGTTCAAAAAAGAGCATATCGCTGGTGTCGTAATCGGTGCTGACCGTCTCCGGGTTGCTGTTGACCATGATCGACTGGATCCCCAGTTCCCGCAGCGCGAAACTGGCATGACAGCAACAATAGTCGAACTCAATTCCCTGTCCGATTCGGTTTGGGCCCCCACCCAGAATGATGATCCGCTGTGTCTGCCCCTTTGCCGGCACCTCGTCCTCGTCCTCGTAGGTGCTGTAATAGTACGGCGTCACCGCCTCGAACTCGGCCGCGCACGTATCGACCGACTTGAAGGTCGCCACCACGCCAAGTCGTTTTCGGTACGCCCGTACCTCCAATTCGTCGCTATTGAGCAGATGAGCGATCTGGCGATCGGAGAAACCATATTGCTTGGTCATCCGCATGACCGCTGCATCAACCTTTTTCAATTCACCGAGATTCGCAAGGCGATCCTCCCACTCCACCAATTCCAAAAGATGGTCGAGGAACCAAGGATCGATGCCTGTTAGCTGGTGGATTTCCTCCAGAGACATTCCCGACTTCATCGCATACCGAAGATAGAACACCCGCTCCGCATTGGGCCGCATCAGCTTCACGCGAATCGCATCGTCGTCGGGTTGTCTATCAGTGCCCCAAAGATCTTTCCCATCCGAACCGAAACCAAAAGCCCCTACCTCCAAGCCCCTGAGTGCTTTTTGGAACGACTCCTTGAACGTTCTGCCGATAGCCATCGTCTCCCCGACGCTTTTCATCTGTGTCGTCAGCGTCGGATCGGCCTCCGGAAACTTCTCGAATGCAAAGCGAGGGATCTTCGTGACCACATAATCAATCGTCGGTTCGAAACACGCCTGCGTCTTTCGCGTGATGTCATTGGGGAGTTCCCACAGCCGATACCCGACCGCCAATTTGGCAGCGATCTTCGCGATGGGGAAACCAGTCGCCTTGCTGGCCAGAGCGCTCGACCTGCTCACCCGAGGATTCATCTCGATAACGATCATTCGACCGGTCTTCGGATGGATGGCGAATTGGATATTCGATCCACCTGTTTCGACGCCGATCTCTCGGATGACCGCAAGTGAAGCATCGCGCATCCGCTGGTATTCTTTGTCGGTCAAGGTCTGCGCGGGAGCCACCGTGATCGAATCGCCGGTGTGAACCCCCATGGGATCGAAGTTTTCGATCGAGCAGATGATGACGACGTTGTCGTCTTTGTCGCGCATCACCTCCATCTCGTACTCTTTCCACCCGATGATCGATTCCTCGAGCAGCACCTCATGAATCGGTGACTGGGCGAGGCCATTGAGAATCAGCGCGTCGAATTCGTCCCGGTTGTAGGCAATCGCCGACCCGGACCCTCCCAAGGTGAAACTGGGGCGGACTACACAGGGCAGGCCGACATCTGCCAGCACCCGTCGGGCTTCCTCCAGCGAATGAATCACCTCGCCGCGGCATACTTCCAGCCCAATTTTTTCCATCGCTTGCTTGAAAAGCTCGCGATCCTCCGCCTTCTCAATCACATCCGGCCTAGCGCCGATCATCTCGACGCCATACTTTTCCAATACACCATGGCGATGCAGGTCCATCGCAAGATTCAAGCCAGTTTGACCACCCAGAGTCGGCAAAATGGCGTCGGGACGCTCCTTGGCAATCACCATTTCGACCACTTCCCAGGTCAGTGGTTCGATGTAGGTACGATCGGCGGTCCCCGGATCGGTCATGATCGTCGCCGGGTTGCTGTTGACCAGCACGATCTCGTACCCCTCCTCTCTCAGCGCCTTACAGGCCTGAGTTCCCGAATAGTCAAACTCACACGCCTGACCGATCACAATCGGTCCGGATCCGATGAGCAGAATCTTCCGCAGGTCGGTTCGGCGCGGCACTTCAATCCCCCGTTCGCAGGCTGTTAGAATCCGGTTTGGGCAAATTCCCACCAGCTTAACATATCCCCCGGAATCCTCGCCAGGGGCCCCAACACCCGGTTCCCTTTTTGCAAAGGCTATTCCGATGCATCCTCGGCAACGGAATCGGATCACACGTCGCCGGATGATCCGAAGTACCGTGATCACCGCGGGACTTTCCTTCCCATGGCCGCCGATCGGCACCGCTAAACTGTTCGGTATGAATCCCCGCAACAACAGCCATCTTGATGACACCTTGCGGGAAATCTGCTCCCAGCGGGAATTGCCTGGCGCAATCGCTGGTTGGTTTACGATTCGTCCCGATGGCTCTTCCGATCAAAAGCTCTTCCATGCCGGTGCCCGCAAAATGGGTGAGCCGACCGAACTGACAAGCGACGATCTTTGTCACTTAGGCTCTTGCACCAAAGCGATGACCGCGACGTTGCTGGCGATCTTTGTCGATCGCGCGCTATGCTCCTGGGACTCCACCCTTGCGTCGCTGGTTCCCGATGAACCCTGGCTGCAAAACTCCCCCTGGGGCTCGGTCACCATCGACGAACTGATCAGCCATCGCGCCGGACTGCCGGCTAACACCGCTTGGTGGCTCTACCAGAAACTGCCTCCTCCAACTCGCTTGCCCGATTCGCTCATTGGCAGCGATCGCAGTGACCAGCTAATCCTGGTCCGGAGAAGGGCGATCCTTCAGTCGCTGGAATCGACACCAAGACCGACCTCTCCTGAATTCGTCTATTCCAATCTCGGCTACTGCATCGCTGGTCACGCCCTGGAGACGTTGACCGGCAAGTCGTGGGAGCGATTGATGCAGGACGAAATCTTCCAGCCGCTCGGGATGAAATCCGCAGGATTCGGTCCCCCAAGCCTGGCCGACCCTAACTCGCCCTGGGGGCATCATCGCCCCTCGGACGATCCTACGTTGCCTTGGGCCGCCAGTGAAACCGACAACGCTGCGGTGCTTGGCCCCGCAGGTACCGTGCACGCCTCCTGTGCGGATTGGATCCGCTTCCTGCAACTCCATCTCCGCTCCGCGATGAAAGCGCAGGCGCCCGAAGGGCACCCCGAGCGACGTTTGGGACTGAAGGAGGAAAGCCTACAACATCTCCATAGCGATTTGTCAAAGAACGATTATGGCGGTGGCTGGGGACTGGGTGGACGGACCTGGGCAAACGGCCAGATCCTCACTCACACAGGTTCCAATACCACCTGGACTGCGATGGTTTTCCTCGCGCCGCAAATCCGACAGGGGATTCTGGCGGTCACTAACGCAGCTTCTCCCAAGGCCGCCGATGGATGCGATCAGATTCTTCAGTGGATCCTCCGCAACCACATGGAATCCCGCCCCTGAACTCCTCTTCCTTCCTTCAGTGGCACCCAACTTCCTGCCCACAACAACCCAAAGGATCACCACGCACGATGAATCGCTCCAAGCACCATTTGCTCGATTCACTTCTCGCCACCCTGAACCGATTGCTCGCCTGCCTCCTGTTTTGCACGACGACAGGCCACCTTGCTGCTCAGTCGTTGCTGGAAAGACCTGCACTGCCATCTCGAATTGTCGTCCTGACCTTCGACGATTCCGTGCGCAGCCATTTCGATGTGGTGCGGCCACTACTGCTGAAATACAACTTTCGCGCGACGTTCTTCATCACCGAAGGTTTCGACTTCAAGTCGAACAAAGACGACTACATGACATGGGAGCAAATTGCCCAACTGCATCGCGATGGTTTTGAAATCGGAAATCATACGCGTGACCATCTGGCGATCGGCGATGAACAGGTCGACCAACTGGACGAACAACTCCAAGCGATCCACGATCAGTGCCTCACCCACGGTATTCCAGCCCCCGTCTCCTTTGCATGGCCCGGCAATCGATTTTCCGTGCAGGCATTGGAAACGCTCAAACGCCATGGAATCCGATGGGCGCGACGCGGCGGGGGGCCGGAACATCCCTACGATCGCGGAGAAGGTGTCGCTTACGAACCCTACACCGATCACCCTCTGCTGATCCCGTCCGCTGGGGACAGTCGCCCCGACTGGCAATGGGAAGACTTTGCCAAAGCGATGGCGCTGGGAGGAAAAAACAACATCGTCGTCCTACAGTTTCATGGAGTTCCCGACAAAGCACACCCCTGGGTGAATACCCCCACCGATCGCTTCGAACAGTACCTCCACTGGCTGGCCCAGGAGCAATATCAGGTCATCGCCCTGCGGGATCTGGATCAATACGTCGATGCGGCGATCGCGCCGACCGATGCCGCAGGGGTGATCGAATTGCGGAAGAAGCGATTGGCGGCAGGCCTGCCCCTGAACGCTGCACGCCCACTTCCCTCAGGGCCAGAGCGATCCAGCTGGCTTGAAAATATGGCTCGACTTCATCGCTTCAACATCTCGGAAATCAGCGCCGCCACCGGCATGTCCGATACCGATGTTGCTAGGTCGCTTCAAGAACTCCAACTGGAAGCACGTCACTCCGATGACAGCCGCAAGGAGACACCGATAGAGCCTTCGCTCCCGCAAAAGGACAAAACGATTCGCATCGCCCCTTACCCTGGCGGCCGCCATCCAAGAATCGGCTTTCGCGATGGTGCCCTTTGGCCTCAACGAGAGACGAAGATGAGCCTTTTTGCGCCTTGGCAAGAGGGCGGGTACGTCGTTGCTGACTTCCCCGAAGCGATCTGGTGGAATACGGAGTCTGGACGAGAGCTGCTATATCTTGCCCACTCGCACGTCCCTACGATCTGGGACCAGAAACAAGTAGCCCTCGATCCCACAGAATGGGAATCGACGCCGCAAGGCTGGAAGTCCACTCGCACGCTACCCAATGGCGTCACCTTCGAAACCACAGCCGCTCCCCACGGCTCGGCCGTCTCCTTCTCGATGACCCTCCGCAACGGGACCAACAAACCTTTACAGGGGGTGATGGTGCAGCAGTGCCTGATGCTGGGCGCCGCCAATGGATTTTCCGATCAATCCAACTCAAGGCATCGAACGATCGGACCATTCAGCCTGGCCAGCGACCCATCCGAAACCCGCTGGATCATCACCGCTTGGCAGAACTGCCAGCGGGCCTGGACCAATCCACCCTGTCCATGCCTCCATTCCGACCCCCAGTTCCCCGACTGCCCACCAGGTCAGTCTCAAAGCCTCACCGGTTGGGTCTGGTTCTACGAGGGGAAAGATATCGAAAAGGAACTCGATCGACTGAAAACACTTCTCGACTAACACGCCCCCAATGGTTCGCGATCCCATCCATAACGAGGCCTGCGCTTTTTCGATCGTCTCTCAGTCTGGATCTTCCTTTCTGCTAAAGCGCGGGCCGCAAGGATTTCTAACTTATGAGTCAGGGTATTTCGAAAGCCAAACCCCATCCCGATTCGGTGAATCGCAAGTTAGAATTGCGGAAAGACAGGAAGTTGCGGCTTCGCGAACCCCGTGAGGTCGTTCGCAAGTCCCGTATCCCAACCTCGCGGCATTCGGCAACTCTTCGCCACTACCCATCCATCTCCCCATGAGTCCAACCCCCATCGCATTGACCGACGAGCTGCAGCGGTTTCGGAAGAAGCTGCTAGACCTCAGCCTCCGCAACCCGCTGCTCAGCTATCGATTCAGTCAACGACGAACCATCCCGCTCCCTGCGATCGATGTCGATGCGATCTATCAGGCGTTGGTCGAAGACGAGAAGCCCCTTCCGCTGATTCCGGTGCCCGATCCAGAGCCCTTGGAGCTGGAGGATTCGACGTCAAAGGGATCGCTCACAACTCCCGCACCTGCCACCACTGGAAATCGTCTACGTCGCTCGACTACCGAACCATCCGAGAAACCTTCATCCTCGTCCAGTCATCCCCCTGATCCCGTAACGTCGGCCATCTCTTCCTCCTCCTCTGCGGAGGATCTTTCACCATCGTCCCTCTCCCCAGATTCGCCTTCCCCAGAGACGCCGCTGGAATGCGTCGCACCAATCGAGTTCCTGCAGACAGAGATTTTCGAATCGAAGCTGGAACCGATATGCCGCAACATCCTGTCGGTGGCGCGCACTGCCATCGAAGAGACAGGGATCAATTATCTCCACCTGGCGATCGGATTTCTGAGATGGAGCGAATCGTCAGCAACCACCGGGGAACTGAAGCGAGCCCCCTTGATCCTGGTCCCTGTTGCTTTGCACAGGACGCTGCGACCATTGGGCGGTGCCGAGTTCCACCTGGCATGGAATGAAGACGACGTAGTCGACAATGCCTGCCTGCGAAAGAAGCTGGAGACCGATTTTGCCATCGAACTTCCACCGATTGAAGAGGATGAATGCCCCAGCGCGTATTGCAAGCGAGTCGAAGTGGCAATCACCAGCCAATCCAAACAATGGCGAGTCGAACTCCAGTGCGCGGTCGGTTTTTTTTCATTCCACAAACTAGCGATGTACTCCGACTTGGATCCAAGCAACTGGGATGCATCGCAGGCTACGGCCGTCGAGTCGCTGGCTGAGCGACTTTTCTGTGGAAGCGAGGAGGCAGTAGGAACCAATCTCTATGCCGGCGATTACGATGTCGATCGTCATGAGTTGGCCAAAACGATCGAACTGCCGCTGGACGCCGACAGCTCCCAGCACTCGGCGATCACCGACATCGCCGCCGGACGTAATCTGGTGATTGAAGGGCCACCTGGAACCGGCAAGTCGCAAACAATCGCTAACGCCATCGCTCATGCCGTCGAACAAGGCAAGACGGTCCTCTTCGTCGCTGAAAAGCTGGCGGCTTTGGAAGTGGTCCACAAACGCTTGGCTCACGCAGGCCTGGGAAACTACTGCCTCGAACTGCATGGCCATTCCCTGGCCCCAAGACAGATCTTCGATTCGCTCGCCCAGCGCCTGACGATCCAGACTCCAGAAATCCCGCAAGGCCTTGTCGATCCACGCCAGTGGGAGAGCTGCAAGGAGAAGTTGGAATCCTACCGGGAGGCATCCTCCAGACCAACCGGTCCCTACAACGAACCACTGCACCAACTCCTTTGGCGCATCGTCCAGTTGCGACAGCAAGGTGCCCCCGTCATCCGCGATCTCACCACCAACCCCCAAGTCGACCGCACTGCCTTTGAAGAGGCGATTCAGGCACTAGAAGCCTTCGCTCTCGCCTCCAGCCGCTACGACCAGCCACAGAAAAGTGCTTGGTGGGGCTTCCGCCCCGAGGATCTCTCTCCAAGCGCTTCAGAGCAACTGCCAGACAGATTGGAGACGCTGCGATCGGACGCCAATTCTCTAGATCAACTGCATCAGTCGCTCCTGTCGCTCTTTGGAAACAATCCCAAGGCAATGCAGGAGTTCCTCACGAAAGCCGATGCAGCCCAGCTGAAGCAACTCTCCGATCAGGCTCCAACAAAGCTTCCAGTGCCTTGGTCGACATTCGCCGATTCGGCAGTCACCACCGAACTAGAAGAAGCTTCGCAGCAGCATCT
>Ga0315907_10002987_pt1 | contig 20497 bp, 22 predicted proteins | sample LakEriMetagenome_3_FD_203525 | JGI IMG/M metagenome (GOLD analysis project Ga0315907, IMG submission 203525) | Freshwater fungal communities from buoy surface, Lake Erie, Ohio, United States - Buoy 12 MA123 | ecosystem: Environmental > Aquatic > Freshwater > Lake > Lake biofilm | place: USA...
TGAAGACCGTCATAATAGCCATTTGGAGCTTCAAGGCTATGTAGCGTGGAAGACTTTAACGGTAGCCATGGGGCAATTTCGCTTATCTCTTTTTCCCACTCTGTAGCTTTTTCTTCCTCTTTCATAAGGCTTTCTTTTTAATAAATTCGTTTAATTTGCCTAATGCATGATGAAAGGATGCTTTTAATGATCCTTCCGTAACTTTCAAAATACCCGCCATTTCAGCATAGGTCATTTTTTCAAAATATCTCAATTTGAATACTAATTTTTGGCGATTGGGTAGTAATTCAATACCTTCGTTTAGCAATATCCATATTTTTTCTTCCTCAAATGACTGTATATCAAATGAATAAGATTCACTGGCGTGTCTAATGGCTGATTCATGTATTCGTTTTTGAATTTTTTGTTGTTCTAAAAAACGAAAGGTTTCATTTAGGGCAATCTTATAAATCCAGGTATATAAACTACTTTTATTTTCAAAAGTATGGATGTATTTATAGACTTTTAAAAAGGTATTTTGTAAAATATCATCCGTATCTTCATGTGTACCAACCATCCTTCTTATGAGGGCATACAGGCGTTCCTGATATATTTTTAAAATCATTTTGAATGCCCATTCTTTTTCCTTTGGGTTCTTAGCCATTTTGCAAAGTTGCTCATCGGAGTAGTTTATGGTCATTATTAAATCATTTACTACTTTTGATAGCTTTGAATGGGAAAGGTTTAATCTAAAATATAGTTATTTGTAATGAATTTATAAATTTATTTATTTCGTGCCTAAAAATATGGTTATGGATCTTAAATGGTTGGATCATTTAGAATTATTGGATTATAATTTACCTAATGATTTTATAGCCTTACATCCTGTTTCACCTCGTGATCATTCCCGATTATTGTACTATAATAATGGGGATATGTCTGATTTTCAGTTTACCCATTTGCCTGACGTAATTCCTGCAAATGCAGTGCTTGTCTTTAATGAAACGAAAGTTATTCATGCCAGACTATTTTTTTTAACGCCCATGGGTGCGAAAATAGAAATATTCTGTTTAGATCCTTTTTTACCTGCCCTTCATTTTGATAATTTAAATGCTAAAAATGAGGTGGTGTGGAAATGTTTAATTGGCAATAATAAACGCTGGAAGGAAAATCCAATGTCCATCGAAATGGCTATAAATGATTCTCCGGTAACGTTGTTTGCAGAAAAATTGGAACAGGTTGATGATTCTTTTCTCGTTCGTTTCTCCTGGAAGAGTGAGTCCGATATGGTTTTTGGCGATATATTAGATGCCATAGGGCAAATTCCTATTCCACCCTATTTGAATAGAGAGGTCGAGTTTGACGATGAAACGGATTATCAGACCATTTATGCAAAGGCAGAAGGTTCCGTGGCAGCGCCAACGGCTGGTTTACACTTTACAGAAGATATACTTAAAGGGCTCCTGGAAAAAGGGGTAACTTTTGTGTTTCTTACCCTCCACGTTGGTGCTGGTACATTTAAACCGATCAAAGTTGAGCATATTTCGGAGCACGTCATGCATAAAGAACAGATTCGGGTTTCACGAAAAAGTCTTGAAACATTAGCTTCAGCCAGCCTTAATCAACAACCTATCATCGCCGTAGGTACTACTAGTTTGAGAAGCCTCGAAAGCATTTATTGGTATGGTAACAATCTAACTGAAAAATCAGATGCCTTTCTTTCGGTTTCGCAGTGGGAGCCTTACCTCAGTCAAAAAAGTTTGTCACTTCAAGATGCTCTTCTGCAAATAATTCACCTTATGGAACAATATAACCTGAGTTGGCTAGAGGGGGAAACTAAACTGATGATAGTACCCGGCTATCATTTTAAAGTTATTTCTGGCATTATTACAAATTTTCACCAGCCGAAAAGTACCCTGTTGTTCCTCATCGCAGCTTGGGTAGGAGAGGACTGGAAAAAAATTTATAAGTACGCTTTGGAAAATAAATTTCGGTTCTTGAGCTTTGGAGATAGTAGCCTTTTGTTAAAAAACAAATAGGAAGACGGTCTAAAAAGGTGCCCCGTCCATAATCGAACTTATTGGTAAGCGGCAAATTCCATTTCTAAACGGGCTGGAATTTCTCTTGGTGTTATGTCTTGTAAATAAAACCATACCTCCAGTTTGAACGAATTTTTTACAAGATGTTTTCTTGCGTTGATTAGCGTTGGAAATAAATCAATCTCTAATGCTGGTCTTCTTAAGGCTAGTTCGTTTTGATAAAAAACTTCTTCCGCAGATTGGCAGGTAAGCGATTTATCCTGACATATTCTAATAGACAATTCTCTTAACCAGTAAAAGGAGATGCTTTCGTCCAAAGTAAACAGACGCGCTGAAACAGGTTCTATTCTTGTTATTAATGCGGTATCAAGCCCTGCGGGTAAAAAGTTTTTTATGTTTGATGGAACCAGATCCAATGAATACACCCTAGGTAAAATACCACTTAAACCAGAGGGGATATTTAGCCGAATATTAGGGTAGTACATGAAAAAGGAAACCAAACGTCGGTCACTTCGACAGGAAAAAACGGTTAGTAAGCAAAAAAATAATACAAAAATCCGCACTATACTTTGTTTTATTTGAAATGAACGCAATAATAATTGAAAAATTATGATTTTGAATGTGGACTGATTTTTAATTTTAGCTATATTAGGGAATAATATTTTTATAATGGGTGAGAAAAAATTTAAAAAAGCAAAAGGTGAATTAGGTAAGCAACAATTTGTTTCCAATCTTTTGCAGGATATGCAAGCGCTGGAATACATGTTGCACAATCAGTTTTTTGAAACCGGTATTACCAGAATTGGGGCGGAACAAGAAATGTGTATCATACAAAAAAAATCGTTCAAAGCTGCTCCTATTGCGTTGGAAATCATGGATTTGCTGCAAGATAAACCTTGGTTAGATACGGAATTGGCAAAATTTAATCTGGAGATAAATCTGGATCCTCGCGTTTTCACAGGCTCTGCACTTAAAGATATGGAGGCAGAAACAAATGAAAAATTACAGATTATTAAAACGGAATTAGCTCATTTTAATTCAGATATATTACTTACTGGTATTTTGCCAACACTACATAAAAATGATCTGGAATCTCATAATTTGACGCCCCGGGAAAGGTATAAATTATTGGTGGAATCACTGAGTGCCCAGTTATTGGGGCAAGCATTTGAGCTAAGAATTCAAGGCATTGATGAATTATTACTGAGAAGCCATACCCCTCTTTTGGAAGCGGCAAATACAAGTTTTCAAGTTCACTTACAAGTTGATCCGGAAAATTTTGTTCCTTATTATAACATAGCTCAAGCATTAACTGCTCCCGTTTTGGGAATCTCAGCCAATTCCCCCATTGTTTTTGGCCGACGATTATGGCATGAGTCTAGAATTGCCCTCTTTCAACAGGCATTGGACGTAAGAACTACCAATGAGCACATGCGGGAACGGAGTCCAAGAGTTAATTTTGGTTCCGATTGGGTTCATAACTCCATTCTGGATATTTATCGGGAAGACATTGCTCGCTTCAGATCATTGATTTATCCGGAAACAAATGAAAATTCTATCGAAACCGTTCTCGCAGGAAATATTCCCCGTTTAAGTGCCTTGCAAGTGCATAATTCAACCGTATATCGATGGAATAGACCCTGTTATGGTATTAGTGATACAGGAAAACCTCATTTGCGTATCGAAAACCGGGTTCTTCCTGCTGGTCCAACCGTAGTGGACGAAATAGCTAACGCCGCTCTTTGGTTAGGGGCCGTCGTAGGTTGCGCTAAAGAATGGGGGGACATTAGAAAAAAGATGAGCTGGGAAGATGTAAGAGATAATTTTGAGAAAGCAGCGCGCTTTGGGATGGATTCGAAATTTACCTGGTTTAAAGATAAAAAAATTACGGTAACCGATCTGGTTCAACATGAACTCATTCCTCTCGCCAAAGAAGGTCTTGCTTCGCAAGGTATTGATTCGGGAGATATTGATTTTTATATGGATATCATTTCTCAACGAGCAAAATTAAATTTGAATGGTGCAAGATGGCAGCTTCGCGCTTTTACCAAGCTGAAAAAAGAAACAAGTATGGACGAGGCAGTTACTGTAATGACTAGCGCCATTTATGAAAATCAGAATTTGGGTAAACCTGTCCATACCTGGGAATTACCGGAATTGAAAGATTTGCTGGATTATAGACCGGGGAATTTGAGGGTCGAGGAATTTATGCAAACAGATCTTTTTACTGTCTCGAAAGATGACCTCATTGAGTTGGTAGCAAAATTAATGGATTGGAGAAAGATCAGGTATATGCCAGTGGAAGATCAAAAGGGTAATATTTGTGGATTAATAACTTCCAGATTGCTCCTTAGGTTTTATAGCCAAAAAGGTATTTCTATAAAAGAGGGAAACAAACAGCAAACGGTTGAAGATATCATGATTAGTTCCCCGATCGTTATTGAGCCTGGAAAATCAATCATAGAAGCACTTCATATCATGCGCGAAAAGAAAATTGGCTGCCTTCCAGTGGTTACTGATGGAGAATTAATAGGCATCATAACGGAAATGGATTTTCTTCGTATTTCCGCCAGGCTCATTGAACGCTTAGAGCCTTAAACTTAATCCCTTAAAATCAATTTAAATCACCTAAAATTTTGTTCAAATGAATATATGGCCCGAAGTTTTTTAATTCTCTGAGGTCATTCATATAAAAAGGTTACGATGTAAAAAAAAATGCAACTATAATAGGTTGATTAAGTATTCGGATAATAGGGTATTAAGGTTTAAACTTTATGTCAATCTATAGGCGGAGATTACGTTGTATCACCTCATCTAAATCTTTCCTAAATGTATTTGAAATTGGAATTTCTCTATCTCTGATAAATAGGACATTCCCTTCTATCTTTATAATATGTGAAATATTAATAATAAATGATTTATGCACTCTTAAAAATTGTCTGGGAGGTAATTTCTCCAGTAAATCCGTTAATTTATCTAAAACCATAAGAGGCTTATCGTTCTGGGTATGGACTTTAATGTAATTGCCACTTCCTTCAATGAAAAGTATATCAACTAAATAATACTTAAAGATTTTTTTGTTTGCCTTAAAGAAAATAAAAGTGGGTTGTATAGTAAGCTTTTCTTCAGCTTTGCCATTATTAAAATCTATATTTTGGGGTAGCAGGATTTTATTTACTGTTTTCAAAAAACGTTCAAAAGCAATGGGTTTGAGAAGGTAATCAATAACGCCATATTCATAACTTTCAACAGCAAATTCTGAAAAGGCCGTTGTTAAAATTACTTTAGGCTGATTTTGTATGGTTTTAAGCATTTCTATCCCGGAAAGTGAAGGCATTTTAATGTCCAGAAATAAGATGTCAACTTTTTCCTGATGCAAAATATTCATTGCTTCAAAAGCATTACTGCATTTTGCTATTAAATGAAGTGCTTCAATTTGATTGATATATTTTTCCAATATTTGTTGAGCAACTGGCTCGTCATCCACTATTAAACATTGATATTTCATAATTCCACGTATAGAATAGCTTTAAAATTAGTTTCTGTTTTATTTATTTCTAATTGATGTTTTTGAGGGTAGATTAGTTGCAATCTTTTTCGAAGATTAATTAAGCCTGTTCCACTGTTGGTTTGTTTATCTGTTTTTCTTCCAATTGAATTTTCAACCTCAAAAAATACTTCATTTCCTTGTATGGATAAAAAAAAGTGTGCGTAATTATCCAGTGAAATATTCTGCAATCCGTGCTTGAAAGTATTTTCCACCATTGGAATGAATAACAATGGGGCGATTAAAATATCTTTATCTATTCCAGAAAATTCAAATTTAATTTCAACATTATTTGTTAGCCGAATTTTTTCTATAGTCAAATAATCTTCAATAAATTTGATCTCATCTTGCAGGTTTACTTTTGTTTCTTTACTGCTTTTTAGTATATAACGCATTAAATCAGAAAGCCTTAGCGTAATTTCTGAAGCTTTTGTGTTTTGATTTTGTATGATTAACCCATATAAGTTATTCAGTGTATTAAATAAAAAATGAGGGTTCACCTGGGACTTTAATAAAGAAAGCTCCGTTTTGAGTTGTTCGTTTTCAGCTAATATTAACAACGCTTGTTTACGTTTATATTCTCTAAAAAATTTAAAAGAACTTGTGATGACAATAAAGAAAAATAGATTTATACCATGTTGAAAAAAAGTTGTTGCAAAAGTAGAATGTCCTGTGTTAAAAATTGATCTTAGCGAAAAAGCACCTAAGCCAATAAGAAGAATTAGAAATAATGAATAAATCAAATATCTTTTCCTGAAAAAATAATTTGGAAAAAGTAGATAAAGATTTACATAAACAATTATGGCAGAAATTCCAAGAACGGTAAGCCATTTTAGGTACTCAAGTGCATTCGCTCCCTGGTTCTGCTGATAAAAAAGAAAAGTAAAGAATCCCCAAAATGCAAGGTGATATATTACTCTTATCCTCATTCTTTTTTGCTTAAAAACCTATAAACCAATCCAATTAGCAGTAATAAAGCAGCAATGTGTAAGCTAAATTCAGTCCAATTAATTGACCAGCTAAATTCTTCTTTACTTACATCAGATAAATCCAAAAACACAAGGGCCAATAATAAATTATTGGCATTATGTGCGCCCGATACAAATTCTATTCTTTTTTGCAGAATTACAATTATGGTAAACGCAATCCCAAATAGCCAGGAAGAAAGAAAACTTCCTATGCCATAGCCCAAGTGTAAAATAGCAAAAATTAACGCATTTAAAAGTATGAGAATTAAAATATTCCTGATACACAGGTGAAGACCTTGTAAAAAATATCCACGAATGACAATTTCCTCAAAAATGGACTGAATACCTATGGAAATAAAGCCAATTAAAAATAGAAATGAAAATTCTGCGAGGTTGAAATTTTGGATGAAGGCTTTAAAAGTTCCAAAATCTGTAATTAAATTTCCAATAAATAGTAGGGATGCCCACGAAATGAATCCTAAAAAGTAGTATTTGAATCTGAATTTACGATCCTCGCTAATAAAAGACATCATTGGTCTATGATGGAATTTTCTTGCGGCAACCAGAAATGCGAAAAGAGCCATACCGAAAACCAATAAAACAAGACTGTAAGTGCCCAAATCTTTACCAAAATCATTATCAGGAAATAATTTTTTTATGGTTGGCAGTAATTTACGGATCAATAAATTAGTTAGGACGATGGTAAATACAGTGATCAAAATAGTCAATATATAACGCCACCATTCATTCTTCCCTAAACTGGCGGAATGAATAAAATTATTTTCCATTGCTTTCGGATGTAGTTGATGAAACATTATTTTTCTTTTCTGTCCATTGGATAGCTCCCCAAAGAATACTTTTTTGCTCATATTTTGTGCTATTAGAGGGCGACTCTGATAATGAATTTGAAACCTTAGGTTTTTCAAATTCAAATACTGCCGATTTGTCTTTTGGGTAATTTTTGGACGTTAAAAGCCCCCATGCAAATGAGTAATAAAATTTGCTTTTTGTTGAGGAATATTTTTCTGTACTCTGCGCATTAGCGGCAAGGCTAGTCGTTAAGAATGCAATAAATAAAATTACTTTTCTCATGTTGTAAAAGTTAAAATATGATTGAACACTGCAAACTTCTACAAGAAATAATAGTAGTAATAATTATATTGATGAACTCCGTTGAAAATCGTGTGAAATGATATATACCTAATCTGAAATGATTTTTCAGATATAATTTTATAAGCAACTGGATATTAAATCGAAAAATGAAACAATGAATAGTTGTTAAAATGTAGAAAATGTCCATCTGAAATAGTCAAAAGATGCAGTAATTCTAACTCGCTGATAGACAAAGAAAAATCCATCCGCTAGCTGAGGGATGGATTGCCTGGGGTAGCTCCATTTACAAACGAAAGATGAGACCACAATACGATGATAGAGCATGTAATTATTAGAAAAATCAAGGGGATATACTTCTTAAAATCAAATTTTGAAGTTTTAATCCAATATCTTGATCGAATTAAAAAAATTGTTTTTTAATTCTAATGAAGCACTATCAGCTCTCTTGTAGTGCACGATATTAATACTATGAACACCTTCTATGAAGAAATAAGAGTTTATCTCTCTGTTCATACCATTAATCACTGCACTAAATGCAAGGCTTAAAACTTCTTTACTGCCAATCTTTTTGATTTCTCTTGCTAAAACCTTCGTTTCAGAGCCATACGGTGCAATAAGAGAAAGTTCCATCTGTTCCCAGAAACCAGGATTTAACTGTTGTGACTTAATCTGTTTTGTAGTATGTCCAATGTCCAATAAGTTCTGAACGACAACATTAAAATTAGCAGTTCCATCGGCTAATTTTACCACATAAAGCGTACTTCCAATCTGTATATTTTGAACATCGGGTTTTCCAGGGAAGCTGATGGAAACTTTTTCGGTTACCTGTACTTTTGTTTCCTGTGACATACCAGTCATTGGAAACAAAATGAATAAAAAGTAAATGATAAATAACTTTCGCATAAATTAATTTAATAATATATTGTTAAATTAAGATTGGTTTTCATATTTATTGATTTTTCAAGATGGCTACTTACCATTCCAGGCATCCATTATACCCGATTTAATATCAGCATAACTTGTGAATAGATAAACTACTAAAAAAATAATGAAAATTGTTTTAGAGTGGTTAATTACTAAGGCTTTTAAGTCATTTAGAAATTGATTCATATCTGTAATTTTAAGGGTTAAATTAAATTCATAGGGTTTGGTATTGGATGGTTTAATATATTCAGACAAGTCGGTTTTCAATACCTCTCCAATAACTTTTAATGAATAAAGACTTGGCTTTACCTCCTTATTCTCAATTCTTTGAATCGTTCTAAGGGTTAAACCTGTTTGTTCTGAAAGTTCTTTTTGAGAGATATTCAAACTTGTTCTAATCTCTTTTAGTCTTGCTCCAAATTCCATATTGCAAATATGACATGAGTAAATGGATAAATTATGGACAAATAGGCGTCATTTGGACGACATGAAGCTTTGTCCAAAGCAATATTACATATAGATTGTGAAAAAAAAAGTTAAAAAAGGGAGTTTATTTGAGATTTAAAAGATGTATCTGTAATTTTCATAAAGAAAGCAAAATGCCTCGTGCTGGCGTTTCAATTCCATACGAATCAACAGCCCAATTGGCCTGCAGAAGTATTCCTGAGTAAACAGGAATGAACACAAGAATATTAAGTATTATCGATATTTTAGGGAATAACATTGTATTCATTTTTAATGAGTTGAAGTTAGAAATAAAGTTTAAAATGCTTAATATTTACTTTCCTTAGAAAAAAAGCTGTAAACATAAGGCAATGGTTTATTTTGTAACTATCAGGAATTTAAAGGATTAAACTTTTTCCAGGTTTACCATTAAAACTTCAAAGTCCTTGGCGATATGCTATTTATTATCATTCTACCTCTTCACAAATCCTTTTTTTTGAAGGTAAATGATACATTCGTTGGTATAATGTGATACTACCGTGAAGACCAAAATTAATAAAACAGTAGTGGCAAATGAGCTACTATTAATGCCAAAAAAGGCAATGCTCCAAATAATAATTATCCATTGAACAAAGTAAATATTTGTCACGCCTTTGCTCCATTTAAATAGTAATTTAAAAAGTCTATTCTCAGGTAAATTGTCTAAAATTAATGTATTGAGATATAGCCAAAATAGTACAAACCCACACATAAATAACATACCACCTTGACGGCTATGATAATAGTCATTGAAATGATATGCAAAATTTTGATAAGAAATGGCCACGCTAAGTAATATAACTAATATTCCGGCAATACCAAAGTGTTTAAATATTCTATTGGAATCATTTGAATTTTTTACCGTTTCTCCAAGAAACATCCCTAATAGAGGAAATGTGAGCCAGGGGAAAACAGGAAATGCGATTTTATTTGCAATAAAGCTACATTCTATTGGCTGGTCCCCCCAAATCAGTTCTAATAACTGGTCTATTATTGGTAGGTCTAACTTTATTCCCCAGAGAAATGGTGAAATCATACTCATTACAAATGCTGACAATAATACAAGGTATTTATTGATGTTAAGCGCTTGAATGATTGCCATTATCATTAGGGCAATTCCAGCAAATTGTAAAATATCTACTATGGTTAAAATGGTGTACGCATTCAGTGGCTCTATCTGGAATGTTTTTGCAATATCCATATTAAAATAAGTAGAAAGGGTAAATGGAATGACCCCCCCTTATGATATTTAAAATATATCCGGTTAAAAATATTTTAAACCCACGTAATAGTTTAGGTTTTAATTCTGATTTTCTTGAGTAGATAAATGAAAATCCCATCAAAGTCATAAATACAGGAGCAGCTGGTGGCCCTCCCAGGAATTCTATGATTTGTCCAAATATAGAATTTTTTACTTCCGGGTTTGCAAAAACTTCAAGCGTATGTAACGCGATCATAAAAAATACGGCCATGCCTCTGGCCAGGTCAATAGATAGAAGTCGGTTGGTTTGCGTGGTTACATTCATCTTTGGTATCATTTTTTAGACTGCAAAAATGGGATGCTGAAAAATGATTTCATTTGATATATGTCACAAAATCATTTTGCTCGCAATCGACTCAATGTTTCTCTGGTAATGCCAAGAAAGGAAGCGATATATGTTAATGGTATTCGTTGGAAAAGTTGCGGTTCTTTGTCTAATAGAATGAGATATTTATCAATTGAATGCATCATTTGAGAAAAGTAAATCTTTTTCTCCAAAAATAGGGCGTACTCTTCAATAACGGCATTGATAAAATTGGAAATTTGAATATTTAAAAACATTAAAGGTTTTAACTTTTTTAAATTGATTGAAATAAGGGTACTATTTTCAACCAGCTCAATGGTTTCTTTCGAAGGCTTGTCATTAAAATTTTGCAAAGACCCAACCATATCATTTTCTAAAGCAAACCAGGTATTCACTTCAATACCATCCTTCAGAAAATAACTTCTCACTGCCCCTTTTATAACAAAATAAGCAAAATCGTGCCGTTGGTTTTCTTTAATAAGTACATGCTTTTTATTCAAATGTAAGATTGACAAATGATTGCAAATTTCTGCTTTCGTATGGTCGGTTAGTTGTTGACTACCGGAATAATGATCTATAAACCTTTGGTACAAAATGTCCATTGTTGACTGAATTAAATGCATCAAAGATATATAAGTACATCTTTTTTGAAAGATACCATTTTGAAAAAAAAGATGCATATCCCCTAACCGACTGATAGACAAAGAAACTGCTATCATTTTTAATACCTTGCCCAGTGTGGCTCCCCAAGCTGGTCTATTCTCGAGCCAATTCTGCGATGAATTGAAGGTTTATACAATACTTTACAAAAGTGTATGGTTTAGCGTGGATTAAAAGAAAATTATAAAAATAGAGGTAAAAAACCTAAATCGGTCTCATAGTTATTAAATATCAATAATAGATATGCTGCACCAGCCGTACATTCCGAATATTTGCCTACCAATGTCCAGTTTTCCTTTTGCCGTCCTTTTTTATAAATAAAACCATCCATATACTTCCCGATACAAACCCGCCTGTTTCTAAATGGGTGATTTTTGTAAATAAAATTATCTTTGTATATTCCAACCACTTTCCATCTGTTTTTACCAGGTAGCTTTTCATAGATTAGGCTATCTGCAAACTTTCCCACAATTTCAGATTTTTTCTTTCTGACGATTAAAATAACATTGCTGTCGCATTTTCCAATATGTTCCAGTTTGTCATTTCTCCTATGATATTCATAAATATCGGACTGTGCCTTAACTGAATTGAAAAATATAATATGAAAGAATATTAGAAAATAGAGTGGATATCTCATAAAAAAGTAATTATTTGTCATTCAGCCCAATACCAAATCCAAACATTGCTGCGACCAGAGCCAGGTGAATAATCAAAACTGCCTTTTGCCAGGTTGGTCTGTCATTCCACTTTTGTTCCGTGTCAAAAGGGTCAAAAGCCAAGCCAATCCCAAGGGAGGAAGCTGCTTGAATGTAATCTTTAGAAAATAATGCTTGAAACAGTCCTAAGAGTAAAAATCCAAGGTAAAGGAATTTGTTAAATGGTGTTTTCATTGAGTTGTCGTTTAATTTATTTCAAAATTAAATCATAGCCATTACTCAAAATTGTACTTTTAAGACACTACTTAATTTCCCATATAATCTTATCGCCATCCACTTTACTCGCAGACTTAAAAAAGTCTTTAGGATTATGATTTGTAATTTTTCTAAACTCCTTGATTAAATAAGACTGGTCGTAATAACCTTCTTCGTAAGTAATTTCGGTTAAATTCTTCCATTGGGAACTATTCAATTTGTTAGTTAATGAGCTTCTAAATCTGAAAATTCTCCGATATTCCACTGGACTACAACCAATATGTTTCTGAAAATGCCTTTGAAATGTTTTAAGATTAAGTCCTACCTTATTTGCAATAGTTGATATTGGGAATTGCTCATTACTATTTTCTAATAATATCAACGAATTTTCAATACTGGATAATTCTTGATTATTAACAAATTGAGAAAGCAAAAATGATTCTATTTTACTAATATCATCATTACTTGAAAATAAACTTTCTCCAAATTGACTCCAGACATTATTCGTTAATTCTTGAGAAAATCCAGGCGCTAAGGAAAGATAATTGTCCTTGAAAAATCGATTCAATCCTAATGGTTTGAATACCATAGATATTTCTCTTAATTGTCCTTTATATTCCACCAATAAGGGCGTCGTGTACTTCCCAAGAATTTCAATATGTACTCCCACATTGGTATTTTCTGAAATTTGAAGATTCCAATTTTGTCTATGAACCGATGCTCCCTTGAAAAATGAAAGCCCTGTGTTAAAATGAGGGAATGCTACATAACTGAAGACGGAATTGAACTTGCCTTCGTAAATATAGAAGCATTCGATATACTTTTTCAACATTGGAGAAGTTGGGGCAATGGTCTTTATCACAAAAAAGAGATATTTGTTCTAAAGATAATTAAAGAAAATACAAAAAGTTGCAACTATAATGCGATGATTGAGCATGTGACAAACAGGAAAATGTAGGGTTGAATTATCCCAATTTTTTTAAAATCGTCAATCCCTCTTCCCAATTAGTATGGCCAGAAGATGCATTTATGTGCCCAGCATCACCCATGTTTATAAATTCACTTCCCCAGTTTTCTGCAAAAAACTTTGCTCTCTCTAAAGAAACCCAAATGTCATTTGAACTGGCTACAACAATAGAGTTGAAATTTAATCTATCAAGTGGAATGGGTGAAAATCCTTTTATTGGGAAAGTGTAATTTGTTGCTTCCAGGTCACTCGGAGCTACAAGCATTGCCCCTTTAATATTTCTTTTATACTTGGCTGCCCAATGCGCTATGGTTGAACATCCTAAACTATGTCCAATTAAAACGACAGATGATAATTCAAATGATGTTGCCATAGCATCCATATTTTTAATCCAGTCCTCACAATTGGGTGTATCCCAATCGGCCTGTTCAATTCTGAAGAAATTGGGAGCGGAGTTTTGGAAATAGGTTTGCCAATGTTCTGGACCTGAATTTCCCAAACCAGGAACAATTAAATAATTTGTCATACTTAAAAGGGTGAATTGATTTTTTAGAAATCCAACAATAATACCAAATATATAAAGTTACAGCTTTTTAAAAAATATATGTCTCCAAAAACAAAAAGATGCTACTATCAGGAAATTGAAGGCTTGAACTTAGTGTCAATTTGCGGGAAGTATGATTGACAAATTAGTTACCAAAATCAAGTTTCTTCTCTGCCACAATCTGCCATCGTTTCTGTCTGTGTTTATAAAATTTCTTGGCGAAGGAAGTAATAAATCCAGTCAGTATCCCCCCGTAAATCGTAATTGAGTCTTCATAATAGATTTTGCCATTGCTCAAGTCTCTCATTGTTATAGTGTGATTCCAAACTTTCGCTCCACTATCCCATTCTTTAGTAGAGAGAGCAAAATTATTATCATCAATTTTTTCTATAAAAAGGTAGTGTATCCCTCCAAATGGAATTAATCCGAATACACGAGTTTTAATCCCTTAAGTTTTACCAACTTCCCATTGTTTAGGGAGTGGACTACCTACAGATTTGAATTTCATCATTCCCTTTGCCACAAACTTCAATAAGGATGGGGATTTTACATTGTTCCAAGCAGTATCAATCCTCATAGGAATCACAGAATGGACGGTTAGTTTTTTTGCCTTAACCTCAATGCCATTATAATTAATGATGACAGGTTCAACATTAGCAACCGGATTTAATTTTTGAGCATTCACATTCATTCCCATTCCTAAAATTCCTAAAAAAACAACAAGATTTTTCATAAATCAACTTCAAGTTATAAGAAAGTGACATTTTTCCTGAAAACGACTGAAGTGTTACACTATCAAAGGATAACCCTTTTTCTTTTCGCTCCCCTCACAGACGAAAGATGCAGCTATAATGCGATGATTGAGTATGTAACTATCAGGAAAATAAAAGGTTAAACTTTGTGTCAAAGTACAAAACTCCAAGTATGATTGTTACTCTCCTTAAGCAATATCCCTATTAACAATTTGATGTTTATTTGTTCAAATTTTAACGTCTAATAGCATAAATTAATTCGTCTAAATACTCATTGTGCTTAATTATCACTTTTTCAAAACGACCTTCTAAAATAAAGCCATTTTTTTCTAAAACTTTTTGAGAGGCTAAATTTGTTCCGAATGTTCTTGCAAACACACGATTAATGTCATAGGTATTAAATGCAAAGTCAACAACCTGTTTTACTGCATTACTAATCACACCTTTACCCCAAAAAGGTTCCGCTAACCAATAACCCAATTCAGCATTTTTTCTTTGAATACCGTCTTGTGGATGTATACCAATACTGCCAACTGCTTGTCCGTCTATTTCAATGGCAAAAAGTTGGTCCAGGTTATCTTTTATTGAAAATTCAAGAAAAGCTCTCCCGTCACTTTCAGAATATGGAAATGGAAATTTGTCTGTCATATTCTTTGCAACATTCCAATTGTTGGCATACTTGACCATATTTTCTAAATCCCCATAATTCCAAGGTCTAAGTTTGAATTCAATTTTCATAAACTATCTTCTCTTTTAATATCAATGTGTTAAAAACAAAACAATTTTACAACTAAATTATGAAAAAATAAGTTGAAATAAGGCGGTTACTTGAAAAACTCAAAAGATGCAACTAGCCTAACTCTTTGATGGACAAAGAAAAAGCCATCATTGCTGATGGCTTGTCCAGTTTGGCTCCCCCTTTCGGGCTTGAATATTATATCTATGCTTCAAATTTATAGAGCAATTCAAAATATTCTTCTAACATTCTTTTTACAGCAAAGGGTTCTTTGGTTTGTAAGATGCTTTCACGCATCATGTCCATCCATGCTGACTTATTTTCATAGTAGGTTGGAATAACTTCTTCCAACAATACTTTGTACAGTGCTTTCAAATCGTGCGCGTCCTGAATCTCCTCTTCTTCATGTTCAAAACCGTCACCAAACTGCCATCCAGTTACACCATGTACACAAGCTTCCGGCCACCATCCGTCTAAAATACTTAGATTTAATACACCATTCATCGCTGCTTTCATTCCAGATGTTCCACTCGCTTCTAAAGGTCTTCTTGGGTTGTTTAACCAGATATCTGAACCACGGGTAAGCATTCTACCTATTGACATGTCATAATTTTCAAGAAAAACCACTGCTTTTGGATATTTCCTGGACATGGCCACTAAATTCTTAACGATTAACTTGCCGACATCATCTAGTGGATGAGCTTTACCCGAGAATACTATCTGAAATTTTTTCTCAAGTAACAAAGGTTCTATGATAGTTAAATCTGAAAATATAAAATCAGACCTTTTATAAGGTGCGGCACGACGGGAAAAACCAATAATTAATTTTTCCTCATCGAGACGAACGCCATTTTTTGCTTCAATAAAATCAATAAGCGCCCTTTTATTTTGTAGGTGAGGTTCCCAAAGATCAGAACCATCTTCTGCGGCACGAATCATCGCATTGTCAACCCAGGTAGGTAGATGAATGGCATTGGTGATAGCCAGAATGTCTGCTCTTTTATCAACTTCAGCCCACATTTTGTTAGATGTTTCGCCATGTAATTGCGCTACACCGTTGGCTATTTTTGAAAGTCTGAGCGCACCGATGGTCATGTTAAACGGATCGCCGCCACCTAAAAAGGTTAATTGAGCTCTTGTTAAGTTAAGATTAGCCCCCATGTAGATGATTTTATCGATTGGGTGCGATTCATTGCCTTGAACTATGGGAGTGTGTGTGGTAAAAACAACTTCCTTTTTAACCACCTCAACGGCTTTTTCAAAAGTAAGTCCTTCATCTTCCATTTTTTCTCTTAACAGTTCAAAACCTGCAAATAAAGCATGACCCTCGTTAAAATGATAAATATCAATAGGTAAGCCTAATGCTCTAATAGCTTTAATACCCCCTATGCCAAGGACAATTTCTTGGGCTATTCTCTCTTCTCCAAACCAGCCATAAAGCTGACCTGTAATCCATGAGTCATGATTATCAGGGATATCCGTATCTAATAAATATAAATCAGCATTTCCAAACTGGGTTAACTTCCATACTTTACAGTTAACCTTAACCTTTCGAATATCTACTGTAACGGTAATGCCGGTATCTTCCAGAAAGTCATATTTGTAATTATGATAACTATCATAAGCATTTCCTGAGGCATCAATTTTTTGTTCAGTATAACCTTGTTTCCAACGAATACCAATACCAATAATGGGATATTGGTGATCGTGAGCACCTTTTAAATAATCACCAGCCAAAATTCCCAAGCCTCCAGCGTAAGCTTTAAAACGTTGGTCTATACCATATTCCATGCAGAAATAGGCTACATTTGGATTTTTTTCAGAAGACATACTATTTTTTTGATATATTCTTTAATACAAAGGCGAAGATAGAAATTCTTACTTAATATTCCGTTTTCCAGGTGCCAACATTCATTCTAATTCCTGTTTTCCAATAAGCATCTTTAGGTAATTGGTTTGATCTTTGTTTTTCAATTCTCGAAAAATAGCCGAAATCCCAAAATATCTGATGCCCTAAAGCAATGCGAAGATCTAAAGCGATGATATTAATGTCGGTATTCAAGCCCTGACCGATGAAATTATTAAACTCCTGCGGTCTTTTATTACCATCGGCCATTGGATTTCCCCCATAATTCTGGTTTTGTTCATCCAGGCCTTTATTGATACGAAAATATTTAGCGTCCAGGTGAATTCTTTTGTGCGGTTGATATTGCATTCTGAAAAGAGACTCCTTGAAATTTGCACCTAATGGATGCGCCAACATTTGTGCATGGTGAGTATAAGAAATGTCGTCGGCTCTATATTGTGCATAAGTATAAGGTCTGACTACGTTATATTCATATTGGAAATCAAGTTGCTTAATGCCAAGGAAATCTATGTATTTCAAACCACCCTGAAGTCCCCATTTATTTCCCCACCAGCCTCTTCTCTCTACAAAAACCTCGCCAAATCTAAATTCATCAAAAATAAATTGTCCATATAGTTGTACAGATTTGAACAAATTCCATCGGAAATCGCCGCCTATGAGAATATTATCAGGACTTCCAAGTGAGCCTTCGGTTACCCGAAATAAGGCAAAAGGATTAAGATAAGTGAGCTCAAATCCATTGGCGCGAGAAAAAATAATACTTTCAAACAGTCCGGCTTCCAAGCCTGGCAGAAGCTCAATACTTATGTGATGAGAAGCGAAATATTTCCTGGGAACGAGTCTGTCACGGGTAAGATTGGAGGAGGAAGCGGATAACTGGCTATAAATATTTTGAAAATGTATTTTCCAAACTTGCCAGTTTAACTTCAGATATGGATAATAAGTAGCTATATCAGAGAGTAAAATGGAACGATATCCATTTCCAATTTTATGGTTGCCAAAGCCCATTTCTACGTTTAAAAATTTACTTATGTTGGCACCCCAGATACCCTTCCCATTTAGAAAATCATACCTATAAGGAAACCCAATGATTTCAGGGTAAGCTTCCGTTTTAACCCAGTGAGCACCTGGAATAGTCTCGTATTGGCCATATAAACGGTCTATGAAAGATGGGAATAATGCCTGCGTTTCCAACAAGGTGAATGCAATATAAAACCGATCAAGGTTGGCTCGAAAATCAACGCCTCTTTGATTAAAGAAATACGATTTTTCTCCCATCGGCCCGGCTTGTAAATAAAGAATGGGATTTAATCTAATGGATAAATCCGGGGTATTCACCTCAAAAGCATGATATTTTCTGGGGTAGAACCAGGAAAAAATGCCTTTACCTGGGCTGGTGTAGGTGGAGTCTGCCCAATCATTATTATCATTTTTCAACCAGGCTATATTAGCTCTATCTACTTTGGTCAAATCAGATAGGGAATCTAATTGTTTAGTGAAATCCCAAATAGCTTTTCGCTGATAATTTTTTAAAGCGGTATGGGATGACAGTCTAATACCCGATTTAATTTGAAGTCTTTCAATCCACTCAATGCCAGGATTATCTAAGGGAACAGGCAATCCTTGGGTGAAAAGGGGAAGCACATATAATGTCAAACCTAGTAGTAAAGAAATTCTTAGACAATCTTTGAAGTAGCATCTTAGCATAAATGAATTTTAATGCAATATCAAAGGATATTATTAAAAATTCAAATTTACATTTATTTTAAATAAAATGTTTTAAATATTTTGATAATTAAAACAAATTGTATATATTTGTTTAAAATTAAATGAAATGGCAAAAGAATTTAACTTATATAAGAGCCGAAAAGGTTCTTATGCTGTAACAGCTTCAGAATTACATGATCTGTTGGATTTTAATCCTGGCATGTTCACAATTCACATAAAACGATGGTTAAAAGATAGTTACATATTTGATAATGACATTAGAAGGCCTATTGTTTTAAAAGATTTTAGCGTTAGGCTGCGTTCGGAACAGAAAGGTGTTACAGATTATTTTCTTTCCTTGCCTTTAGCCAAGCAGATAGTTTTGCATTCAGGCGCAAAAAATAAGATGGAAATAGCCAGAAAAATAATGAAATATGAATCTGAAGCGGTTTTTTTAGAGGAAAAAGAGGTATTAAATATATTGCGATTAGTCCGCATTATGTCCAGAACGTCTTATCAGGAATTGGCAGAAAAAATGCATTTTGCTTATTTCGAAAGACAAAATAATACTATGGAGTGGGAAGATTATAGAACGGATATGATAAATAATCATGTTTCTTTAGCGCATAAATTATCTGTGCAGTGGAATAAAAAAACAGCGGAAAGTGTAAGAAAAAAGTGTTTAAGCCAGCAGCCTAATGAGTTAATTCGTATTGCCGTGATGGACTTTTTAATGTCCAAAGGTAAATCGGTCCTCTATGCCTCAAAAATGGCTGGTTTAGCAAAGGACTTTGCCGATGAATGGGAAATTTCTATCTATGAAGATAATGTTTCAGCGCATTTGTTTGCTCCCACCTTAGATACTGAAAAAATGAACGCCTTACTATTTGCAACCTCTGCATAATAATTGATTTTGGCCACCGGTTTTCGATTTATTTTTGTATTTTTCCGATAAATAAAAAATTATGTTGAAAAATAAATGCTTTCTACTAATACCTGTTTTGGTAATGGTTCAAATAGGCTTATTCGGTCAGGACGGAATGATGCAAAAGCCAGGCTCAATCGACGTAGGTGCCAAACCTTCATCCAAGGCAGTCGTTCTTTTTGACGGGACAAGGCAAACGCTTGATGAAAAATGGACTTATTGGCAAGGGCCAAGATTAGCCGCCACGCTTCCTATAAAATGGTTTCTGGTCGATGATCCACAGGGGTCTGGTAAAGTTTTAAATACCAATGACCCTACCGCCGCAGGTGGAAAATACGGAACTGCAGATATAGTTACCAAGGAGGCTTATCGTGATTTTAGATTACATATTGAATTTCTAATTGTTCGTCCAGGCGGGAATAGTGGCGTTTATCTTCAAAATAGATATGAAATCCAAGTGCTGGACGGAGATTCCACAAAACATGGCATGGCTGCTATTATAAATGAATCTGATTCGCCATACAAAGAATATAGGGGTATTGGGAAATGGAACGCTTATGATATAAATTTTAGAGCTGCCAGATTTAAAAATGGTGTTCTAACAGAAAAAGCTTTGGTGACTGTCTATTTTAATGGTAAGAAGGTGCATGTCAACTGGCCTATTCAACAAGTATGGGGTGGTCCTAATTCTGGTATCGATGGTGGAAATAATATGGGGAAGGGAATTACAGATGTTCCCGGTGGATTGAAATTACAGGCCGAAGGACATGATGTCCTTTATAAAAATATCTGGATTGAAAGAATGGATAT
>Ga0315907_10002990_pt1 | contig 20485 bp, 16 predicted proteins | sample LakEriMetagenome_3_FD_203525 | JGI IMG/M metagenome (GOLD analysis project Ga0315907, IMG submission 203525) | Freshwater fungal communities from buoy surface, Lake Erie, Ohio, United States - Buoy 12 MA123 | ecosystem: Environmental > Aquatic > Freshwater > Lake > Lake biofilm | place: USA...
CGGCGATGGCTACTTCCAGATCCAGGTGTCCAACCAGGAAAGCGGCCAGGAGGCGACCAAGACCCAGTTGTACACACGCAACGGACAGTTCAAGACCGACCGGGATGGCTGGATTGTGACCAACGAGGGCGCGAGGCTGCTGGGCTTCGGCGCTGACGAGACGGGTGCAATCCGCAAGGGCCAGTTGCAGGAACTGAAGATTCCCGATGCACGATTGGCACAGAAGCAGACGGAGGAGATCACGCTGTCCGTCAACCTGGATGGGTCGGATAAGAAGAAGTCTGTCGCCAACTTCAATCAGAACGACGGCAACAGCTTCAACTACTCCGCGTCCGTCAAGGTCTTTGACGAGGCGGGCCAATCCGTGGAAGTCAGCACCTTCTACAAGAAGGTCGACGTGAATACATGGAGTGTGTACGTCACGGCCAACGGTCAGAACGTACCGTCCAACAACCTCGATATCAATGCTGACGGTTCCCCGAAACTTGACGGGAATGGCAATCCAGTCTTGCTCCCAACACCGGTCGCGCACCCTCGGCCGATCAGCACCATCCGCTTCGACAGTGCGGATGGCGCCCAACCCCCTAAGGAAGTGATAGAAGTGGTGCCAAACACGGTACCTCCCACATGGCAGGTGAAGCCGGGGGAATCCGCCAGTGAACTGTCTCGGCTGTCTATTGCCGGGCCCTTCCTGAAGCACGCCCTGAACACTGCCGATGTGGCGGCCAAGGGGCTGACTTACAACTTCGCCAATATCACACTGAATTTGAGTGGCGCCAGCCAGCAAGCCGGCGACTACACGATCAGCAAGCTGGAGCAGAACGGGTATGGTGTGGGTTCCCTGAGCGGCTTCTCGTTTGATGAGCGGGGCGTCCTGACGGCCAAGTACACCAACGGTCAGGACCGGTCCACCGGCCAGCTGGCCATCGCCAGCTTCCGCAACCCGCAGGGCCTGCAGTCCGTGGGGGGCAACGCCTGGAAGGAGACCCAGGCAGTCGGTTCCAAGGTGATGGACGTACCGGGTACCGGCAACCTGGGCGACATCGTGGCCGGCGCGGTGGAGGAGAGCAATGTGGACCTCACCGCCGAGCTGGTGAACCTCATCACCGCGCAGCGCACCTACCAGGCCAACGCACAGTCCATCAAGACGCAGGACCAGGTCACGCAGACCTTCCTGAACATGCGCTGATATCGGGCTCACGCGCTGCGGGTTGAGCAACAAGAGCTGAGAGGGTCTGATGGACCGGATGATTTACCTGTCCATGGCGGCGGCAAAGGCCACCATGCACCGTCAGGAGGTGGTCTCCCACAACCTGGCCAATGTGTCGACCAATGGCTTTCGGGCCGAGTTGGCCGCGTTCCGTGCCGTACCGGTGCGGGGCGACGGCGCCAGCAGCCGGGTGTACGCGTTGGAGTCCACCGTGGGCTACAGCAACGCGCCCGGCACGGTGCAGACCACCGGGCGGCCGCTGGACGTGGCTGTCAAGGGCAACAGCTGGCTGGCCGTGCAGGCTCTGGATGGCACTGAGGCCTACACGCGGGCTGGTGCCCTGGAAGTCAACGCCGAGGGTGTGCTGACCGATTTGCAGGGCCGGCCGGTGGTGGGTGACGGCGGTCCGTTGACCATTCCGGCCAACGCTGAAGTGGAAGTGGCCTCTGACGGCACGGTGTCAGCCAAGGTGGGCAGGGAGCGGCCGCAGCCCTTGGGGCGCCTGAAGCTCGTCACTCCTGAGGCTGCGCTGCAACGCGGCACCGACGGGCTGTTCCGCGCCGCCGAGGGCGACCTCGCGGCCGACCCGGCGGCCCGGGTGCAAAGCGGTGCGCTGGAGGGATCCAACGTGAACGCCGTGGAGTCCATGGTGGCCATGATCGCGGCGGCACGCCAGTTCGAGCAGCAGATGAAGGCCTTGCAGACAGCCGAGCAAAAGGAACAGTCGGCCACCAAACTGCTGACACAGCAGTAAGGTTCACGCAATGCAGGAAGAAGGGGCCCCTCAAGGCCCCTTTTTCGCTGATGGCGACCCTCAAGTTCGGCAGATCATCGCTGCCACGCCTTGACAGGAGGGCCGACCATGATCAGATCGCTGTGGATTTCGAAAACCGGGATGGAGGGCCAGCAGACCAAGCTGGACGCCATCGCCAACAACCTTGCCAACGTGGCCACCAATGGCTACAAGCGCTCTGGCGTGGTTTTCGAGGACTTGATGTACCAGAACCTGCGCCAGAGCGGTGCAGCCACGTCCGAACAGAGCCAGTTGCCCACCGGCCTGCAGATCGGCTTGGGCGTGCGTGCCGCGGCGACGTCGCGCAACTTTTCGCAAGGCACGCTGGCGCAGACCTCGGGCCAGTTCGATATTGCCATCGAAGGCCAGGGCTTCTTCCAGGTGCAACTGCCTGACGGCACCACGGGCTACACCCGCGATGGCGCCTTCCAACTCAACGCCAACGGCCAGATGGTCACCAGTGCCGGCTACACCGTACAGCCGGGTATCACCATTCCCGCGGCTGCACGCAACGTCACGATTGCCAAGGACGGTACGGTGAACGTGACCTTGCAGGGCCAACCGCAGCCTCAGAGCGTGGGTCAGTTGCAGATCGCCACCTTCGTCAATCCGGGCGGCCTGGACCCGCTGGGCGGCAACCTGTTCGCTGAGTCGGCGTCTTCAGGCACCGCCAATGCCGGCGCGCCGGGGGCCAACGGCCACGGCTCGCTGCGCCAGGGCTTCGTCGAGGGCAGCAACGTGAACGTGGTGGAGGAGCTCGTGTCCATGATTGCCACTCAGCGCGCCTACGAGATGAACTCGAAGTCCATCCAGACCAGCGACCAGATGCTGCAGAAGTTGTCGCAGCTTTGACCTGGAGACGTTCGATGAACCACGCTTTTCCCTCTGCAGGTGCACAGCCCTTTCCCGCCAGGCGCCTGCAGCGTTACGCCGCCGTGCTGGTGCCCTTCGGCTTGTCCGTCTTCCTGACCGGTTGCGCCACCCTGAATCCACCGCCCCAGGTGGATCTGGCCGACACCCGCCCCGTTCAGGCCGTTCCCACGGTGCAACCCCCGCCCAACAACGGCTCGATCTTCCAGATGTCGCAGTACCGGCCCCTGTTCGAGGACCATCGTGCGCGTCTGGTGGGCGACACGCTCACCATCAACATCGTGGAGAAGGTCTCTGCCAGCCAGTCCAGCAACAGTTCCGTGGACAAGAGCGGCACCCTGGAGGGCACCCTCAAGGCCCTGCCCATGATCAAGCCGAATCCGCTGGACCGCGCAACGGTCTCTGGAACCTCCAGCAACACTTTCGCCGGCAAGGGCGCGACCGAGAACACGAACGATTTCTCCGGCGTGATCACCGTCATCGTCACCGGCGTTCTGCCCAACGGGCACTTGCAGATCGCCGGGGAGAAGCAGATCGGCGTCAATGACAACGTGGACGTGTTGCGCTTCTCCGGCCAGGTGGACCCGCGCACCATCCAGCCCGGCAACACGGTCGCCAGCGGTGCAGTGGCCAATGTGCGTGTGCAGCACCGAGGCCGGGGCCCGGCCGCGGAGGCCAACCGAATTGGCTGGCTTTCCCGGTTCTTCTTGAACGTCCTGCCGATCTGAAGTTTTCGCAGAATCGGTCGACAGAGCCTGCTTCCGGGCTGGCCTTGCCCGACTTTCCAACCAAGCCCTTGCCATGCACCTGCTTCCGCAATCCTTCGACCTCCGTCCTGGCGCGGTGCGGCGCGTCTGGGCGGGCTGCCTGGCGGGGGTGCTCGTCCTGGCCGCGCTGTGGCCGGCCCAGGCCCAGGCCACGCGTATCAAGGAAGTGGCCGCCATCCAGGGGGTGCGCACCAACGCCTTGACGGGCTACGGCCTGGTGGTGGGCCTGGACGGCACGGGCGACCAGACGACCCAGACCCCCTTCACCACGCAGAGCCTGCAGGCCATGCTGCAGCAGATGGGCGTCACGGTTCCGGCGGGCGCCAGCATGCAGTTGCGCAACGTGGCGGCGGTGATGGTGACGGCGCAGTTGCCGGCTTTTGCCCAGCCGGGCCAGACCATTGACGTCAACGTGTCTTCCTTGGGCAATGCCAAGAGCCTGCGCGGGGGCACGCTGATCGCCACCCCGCTGAAGGGCGCCGATGGCCGCATCTACGCCATGGCGCAAGGCAACCTGATCGTGGGTGGTGCGGGCGCCTCCGCAGGCGGCTCCAAGGTGCAGATCAACCACCTGTCGGCCGGCCGGATCCCCGAGGGCGCGACGGTCGAAGCGTCGGTACCCACCCCTTTGCTGGAGGGCAACTCCATCCAGCTGGGCCTGAACGCGGCCGACTTCAACACCGCCCGCAGCGTGGCTCAGGCCATCAACGCCGCCAAGGGTGCGGGAGTGGCCATGGCCCGCGACGGTCGCACCGTGTCGGTGGCCGTTCCTGCCGATCCGGGCGAGCGCATCGGCTTCCTGGCCGACATCGAGAACCTGCGTATCGAACTGGCAAAGCCGGCTGCCCGCGTGGTGTTGAATGCGCGCACGGGTTCTGTCGTCCTGAACGAGAGTGTCATGCTCGGCGCCTGCGCGGTGGCCCATGGCAGTCTGTCGGTCACCATCAGCTCCACGCCTTCGGTCAGCCAACCGGCACCCTTCTCGCAGGGGCAGACCACCGTGACGGAGAAGACCGACATCACCATCACGCAGCAGGGCGGTGCACTCATGCAGTTGCCCGCAGGCGCCAGGCTTGCTGACGTGGTGCGCGCCCTCAATGCGCTGGGCGCCACGCCGCAGGACCTGCTGGCCATCCTCCAGGCCATGCGCACCGCTGGGGCGCTGCAGGCCGAGATCGAGGTCATCTGAGCACCACTGGTTGCAAGGACACGTCATGGCCCTGGCCCCTTCCAACACCCTCAGCGCCGACGTCCGCTCCCTGGACTCCCTGCGCTTCAAGGCGGGCGCCGACCCCAAGGGCGCAGCGCGCGAGGCCGCCAAGGCTTTCGAGTCGCTCTTCATGCAGGAGCTGATGAAGAGCATGCGCGCCTCCACCATGGCCACCGGGATGTTCGACAACGAAGGCTCCAAGTTGGGCGTGGACATGCTGGACAGCCAGCTGGCCACCCGAATGGCCGGCCTGCCGGGTGGGCTGTCGGACATCATCGCCAAGCAGCTGGAGCGGCAGATGGGTCTCACCCCAGGCCCCATCCCGCGCGCCGAGAAGGCCAACCCCACGCCCGCGCCCCTGCAGTCCGCCGCGCAGCCAGCGCCTGAAGTTCGGCTGCCGCAGACAGCCGCGGCCACCTTCGTGCAGCACCACACGCAGGCGGCCAAGGCCGCGCAGCACAAGACCGGCATCCCCGCCGAGTTCATGATCTCCCAGGCCGCCCTTGAGACGGGCTGGGGCCGCAAGGAAATCCGCCACGCGGACGGCAGCCCCGCCTTCAACCTGTTCGGCATCAAGGCCGGAGGCAACTGGAAGGGCCCGACCGCTGAAGTCTGGACCACCGAGTACGTGGGCGGCAAGCCGCAGCGCGTGAAGGCGCAGTTCCGTGCCTATGGCAGCTACGAGGAATCGTTCGCCGACTACGCCAGGCTCATCAAGGACAGCCCGCGCTACGCCCAGGTGGTGGCCCGCGGCCAGGACGCCACGGCCTTCGCCCAAGGCCTGCAGCGGGCTGGCTACGCCACCGATCCCGCCTACGCCGACAAGCTCTCGCGCGTCATCAACACCACCTTGCGCCTGCAGCGCGCCGTGGCCTGAGGAGCCTGAGACGTGAGCGCCTTCAATCTGCTGTCCATCGGTTCGCGCGCCATGGCCGCGAACTACGTGGCCTTGCAGACCACCGGCAACAACATCGCCAACGCCAACGTCGAGGGCTATTCGCGCCAGCGCGTGGAAGTGTCCACGGCTGCTTCGCAGTTCACGGGCAGCGGTTACATCGGGCGGGGTGTCGACGTCAAAGGCGTCACCCGGGCGCACGACCAGTTCCTGACCCGTGAGGCTGCAGGCGCCCAGTCCACGGCGCAGATGGACCAGGCACGCTTGAATGCCCTGAAGCGGCTGGAGGAGGCCTTCCTCACAGGCGAAAAGGGCGTGGGTTTCGCCGCGGGCCAGTTCCTCAACGCCATGACCGACCTGGCCAGCCAGCCCGCCGACCAAGGCTTGCGTCAGGCCGTGCTGGCCCGGGCTGATGAGGTGGCGTTGCGCTTCAGCCAAGCGTCTCGGCAACTGGAGGCCTTGCAGTCTGATGTCGACGCCTCGCTCAACGACGGCGTGCAGCGGGTCAATGCACTGGCGCAGGGGCTTGCGCAGATCAACAGCAAGATCGCCGCGGCATCCAGCTCGCGAGGCGCGCCCAATGAGTTGCTGGATGAGCGCGATCGCCTGTTGGCGCAGATCAGCCAGAAGGTTCAGGTCAAGGCCCTGACCGGGCCGGACCAGACGGTGACCGTCTTTGTGGGCGACGGCCGGGCCCTGGTGATGGGGAATACGGCGGGCAAGCTCTCCGTGGCGGCTGATCCGATGGATTCCTCGCGCAAGGTGCTGGCCTTCAACGACAAGGCCGGCGAGCGCCTGATCGACAGCGATATTCTCGCCGGCGGCGACATGGCCGGCATGCTGAAGTTCCAGAACGAGGACCTGGTGCTGGCCCGCAACCGGATGGGACAGATGGCTGCGGCCCTGGCAGGCATGGTGAACCGCCAGCAGGCGATGGGCCTGGATCTGCGGGGGCAGACCGGTGGAGACCTTTTCTTTGACTTCCACGACACCTCAGCTGCTGGCGCATTGACGATGGTGCGCGCAGCAAGCACCAACCAGGGTGCTGCGGTGCCCACGCTGGCCATCACCGACCCCTCCAAGCTGCAGGCCGCCGAGTACAGCTTGACCTACGACACGGCCAGCAGCGACTGGATCCTGACCCCCTCCAATGGCGGCCCATCGGTCCCGCAGGCGCAGGCTGCCGATCTTGGTTTCACACTTGCCGGGCTGGGCGCCTTGAACACCCAGGATCGATTCCTCCTGCAGCCGGTGACCTACGCGGCGGGCCTGATGCGGCGTGAACTGACGCACACCGACGGCATTGCCGCGGCTTCGCCCGTGGTGGCCAAGGCGGAGACGGCCAACAAGGGCTCTGGCGCCCTGACCAGCCTGCAGGTCCTGGCGCCCGACGCCGACCTGGTGCTGGCGGTGCAGACCTCCAGCGTGGTGCTGCGCTTCACCGGCCCCAACACGGTCAGCGTCACGCCCCCGGTGGACGGCACCAGTTCCTTGACGTGGACGCCGGGCCAAGCTCTCACCTTGGGGGGCGTGGACCTGATGATCGCCGGCCAGCCCAAACCGGCCGATGTGACCACGGGATTCGCCGGTGATGGCTTCGTTCTTTCCGCCACCACCCAGACCCGGCAGAACAACGGCAACGCCCTGGCCCTGGCGGCCCTGGCGGACACCGCGTTCGTCGGTCGCTCGGGCACGGGCGAGGGGGGCACCACCATCACCGACGCCTATGCGGCGGGCATCACCGATGTGGGTACGCGAGTGCAGGGAGCCTCCACAGCCTCCGAGATCTCCACTGCCGTGTCGGATCAGATGGAGTTGCGCCGAACGGCCGTGGATGGTGTCAACCTGGATGAGGAGGCGGCTCGCCTGATCCAGTCGCAGCAGGCTTACCAGGCTTCTGCCAAGGTGCTGCAGGTGGCGCAGTCCATCTTCGACACCTTGCTGCAGACGACGGCTTGATGAACCCGGGATGAATGTGTCATGAGGATAGCCACCGCCACCCAGTTCGACCGGTCCATTGACCTGATTCAACGGCGCCAGCAGTCCCTGCAGAACTCTCAGGAACAGCTGGTCAGCGGAAAGCGGGTCACGCGTGCCAGCGACGACCCCGTGCAGGCCGCGCGTGCCGAGCGCGCCCTGGCGCAGGACACCCGCCTGGAAGCGCGCCAGCGCTCGCTGGAGGCCAGCCGCCAGACCATGGCCCAGACCGAATCGGCCCTGGGCGATGCTCAGGGCATCATGCAGCGCATGCGCGAACTGGTGGTGCAGGCGGGTAACGCCGCCACTGACGATGCCGGCCGCAAGACCATTGCCACCGAGCTGCGCGGGCTGCGCGAGCAACTGCTGGGCATCGCGAACCAGCAGGACGGCTTGGGCGGGTACCTGTTCGCAGGTCAGGGCGGAGCGGGCGTTCCGTTCGTCCAGGGACCCGCGGGCGTCGAGTTCAAAGGGGTACCCGGGGGCATGGCCGCCACGTCGACGGAAGAACTGCCCTTGTATCTGGACGGCGCCGCCACCTGGATGCAGGCGCCCACGGGCAACGGCGTGTTCGCCACGTCCTATGCAGGTGCGGTGGCCCCGGCCCATGACACCCGGATGTGGATCAACGCGGGTCAGGTGGTCACGCCATCGGCCTTGACCGGCCTGGGCTACGAGCTGAGCTTCACGGGCAGCGCCTCTGCCGGCTTCACGGTGTCCGTTGAAGACGACGACGGCAACGTGCAGACCCGCCCGTACGTGTCTGGGCAGGCCCTGGAATTCGACGGTCTGTCCGTCACGCTGACCGGCACACCGGTTCCCGGAAAGGATCTCTTCAAGATCGAGCCCTCCACGCGAAGCCTTTCGCCGTTCGGTGTGGTGGAGGGGCTGATTGCGGACCTGGAATCGGGCGGAAGGACAGGGGCACAGAAGGCCCAGACTGTAGCCAGTGGCCTGCGTGACCTGGACTCCACCTTGGGCGTGTTGACATCAACGCGTGCGCAACTGGGCTGGCGCATGGAGCAGGCCGAAGGCACCGAGGCCCGCCTGACCGACGGCCGCCTGGCAGCGCAGGCGCAGCGCTCTGCGGCGGAGGATGTGAACATGGCCGAGGCGGTGTCGGAGTTTCAAGCGCAGCAAACCAGTTACGATTCCGCGTTGAAGGCTTACTCGATGGTGCAACGGATGTCGCTGTTCGAGTACATCCGCTGACCCCGCCACAGGCGGGTGTTCGACCAACCGCCTGCGGCCTCCATGCAAGACTCCCCCCTCCTGGGCCAGATACTTCTGGGTTACGCACCGATCGTGGGCCCTGGTGGCCAGACCAGCGGTATCCAACTGGCCTTGATGCCGGCCCAGTCGGAGACGCGCCTGGATGCGGCCGAACTGCTGAAGTTGCTGGTGCATGCATTTCCGGGCCAGCAGATGCCCAGAGGAGGCGCCCTCCTGGACGTGCTGCTCAACATCGTCAGCGAGTCGCTGTTGGATGACCTGATGGGGTTGCAACCGCCCCCGCACTTCGGGCTTGAGCTTCCGGCCTTCATGACTTCTGGTGCCGATCGTGCCGTGCGTTTCCGGGAGTTGCACGATCGGCAGGTTTCTCTCGTCGCCAAGGGTTGGTCCGTGTCCAGCCTGCCCGAGTCCTTGCTGCAGTCGTTTCACGCGCTGATTGTCGATGCCGCCGACGTGGACCTGGGCATTGATCGGCCGCCTTCCAGCGGTCCGCGCAAGCTGAACACCTATATTGAGGGGGTTCGCAGCACTGCTGAACTGGACCTGGCTTTTGCTTCAGGCGCCCAGGGAGTGCTGGGCTTGCCTGAGGCTCAGGTGTTTCCCAGCCGGGCAGGCCTGGCTTCAGAGCTGCTAGTCGTTATCGAGTTGATGCATCTGGCTGATCGCAAGGGTCCTTTCGATCAGATGCAGACGCTGATGCAGTCGGATGCCGCGCTGGGCTCAAGATTCCTGCGCCTTGTCAATTCCCCCGCCTTCGGTTGGCGAGTGGAGGTGCCCAGCTTCGCGCACGCTTTCCTGCTCCTCGGGCCCGGGCGACTGATGAAGTGGCTGGCCTTGCTGCTGGTCTGGTCAGTTCCCGGTGAGCATGCCCGTCCCTTGTCGCGATTGGCGGTGCGCCGCGGCCTGGCGATGTCGGCCTTGGCGCGGGGGACCGGTCAGCCGAACCTGCAGGACGAGATGTTCATCTGCGGCGTGCTGTCCTTGCTCGACAAGATGACGGGCATGGCCTTCCAGGATCTCATCGCCTTGTTGCCCATCCCGGCGAGGGTTCAGGCATCGGTGACAGGTGCCGCCGGTCCGTATGCGAAACACCTGGATCTGCTGGTCGCGGTCGAAGAGGCCTCATTCGCCGAGATCACCGAAGTAGGCGAAAGCCTGATGATCGCGCAGGGCGATGTGAACCGCGCCGTCATTTCAGCCTTGGCCGCTGTTCGCCGGCTTGAGGCCTGAGCGGGTGATTGGCAGATGACCCTCTCAGACGTCCTGACCTCTCTTGTGTCGGCGGCGGGTCTGGGGTTGCTCAGGGTCCGGCATGGTCTGATCGTGGAGGCCAACGAGACGGCCTCATCGCTGCTCGGCACCGTGCCACAGGCCCTGGTCGGTACATCGCTGCGCGACGCCCCGTGGTCTGCGAGCACGGTTTTCAGCGATCTGTGTGACCTGCATGACCAGGTGGTGACCGCTAAGGCGCCGCTCGCGGTCGTGGAGGGGCAGGCGCGATGGCAGCCTGCCGATGGAAGCCCGGGTACCGTGCGCTTGTGGGGTGCCCTGGCGGCGCGGGAGGCCGATGCCGCGCCGCAGGTTCTGCTGTGCCTGGTCCCACCTTCGCAAGACCCGCGGGCTCAACAGGCCGCCTTGCTCGGGGCCAGAGCTCAGGTGTCGTTGCAGCGCATGCTGGAAACAGCTCCCATGGCCATGGCGCTGTTCGAGTGGCCTTCCGGTCGACTGCAGCAGATGAATCTCCTGGCGGAGGAATTCCTGGGCGCATCCATGGTGACCCTGCTGGGCCGCACACCTGAGCAGTGGATCGACTCCGGGCCGGTGGCCCAGGCGGCCGAACCTTGTGCCAGCCTCATGGCGAACCTGGAACTCGCTGCAGAGTTTCCTTCAGGCGTTCGCCGGGAGGTGGTTCGAGCGATGGCGGACGGTTCATCCACGCGTGTGTGGGACATGCGCCTGGTGTCGGCCAGTGCCCAGGAACACTCGGCGCAGGGTCAGATCCTGCTTGTCGCGACAGAGGTCACGGACCTGCGCGCGGCTGAGCAGGAACGCTTCGATGCGGCCATCGCGCAGCGAGGCATGCTGGTGCAGGAGGTTCACCACCGCATCAAGAACAATCTTCAGGGCGTGGCCGGCCTGCTCCAGCAGGCCTCGGCCCGCTTCCCAGAGGTGGCCCCCATCCTCTCGGACGCGGTCGGCCAGTTACAGGCCATCGCCCAGGTGTATGGACTGCAGGTGGGCTCCAGTGGCCCGGTGGTGCTGTCCGGTCTTCTCAAAGCCGTGGCTACGGCGGTGCAGAAGACCTTTCATCATCCCATCGAGGTTGAGATCGAAGGCGCCGAGCCCGAGCGGTGGCGTCTGCCCGAGGCCGAGGCCATTCCCGTGGCGTTGACCGCCAACGAACTGCTGACCAATGCCATCAAGCACGGGTCGAAACACCCGGTGACCTGCCGCTTCAGGGCCGCAGCGGCCGATGTCACGCTGGAGATCGTCAGCCGGGGTACCCTTAGAGAGGGTTTTGATCTTGCCGGGGTTCCCTCGGGCGCCAGCGGTCTGGGGTTGGTGCGCGCCCTGTTGCCTCGGCGCGCGGCGGAGTTCACTCTCGTGCAGGAGGGCGCCGAGGTGGTGGCCCGGGTGTTGCTGCGCCCGCCCGCGGTGCGCAAAGATGGCTGAATCTTTGCAAGCCCGAAGACCGGCGGAGCCGGGCCTGCCGGTGGTGCCTGGAAGAGGATAATTCCAGCATGGCTGCAAAAGGAAAGATCCTCGTCGTCGACGACGACCGCTTGGTGCTCGCGATGGTGACCCATGGCTTGTCGCAGGCGGGCTATGAGGTCATCGACGCGGACAATGGTGACGACGCCATCCTGCTGGCGCGCCAGCACCGGCCGGACATCGCCTTGCTCGACATCCGCATGGAGGGCAAGACCGGCTTCGACGTGGCGCAGTACTTGCGCGAGGTGGGGCACACGCCGTTCGTGTTCCTGTCGGCGTTCTCTGATGAGGAGACCGTTGCCAAGGTCAAGGCGCTGGGGGCGCTGGCCTACCTGGTCAAGCCGCTGGAAGTGGGGCAGATCGTGCCCACCATCGACGCGGCCTACGCCCGAGCCCAGCAGATGAAGGCGGCGGAGCACGCGCAGGCGCAGCAGTTGCCCCAGGAACCGACAGATGATGCTTCCGCCCTGGAGGCCCTGGTGCCGATGGCGGTGGGCGTGCTGATGCATCGCTTTTCCCTGAACAGGCCCGAAGCCCTGGCGCGCCTTCGCAAGCTGGCCGCAGCGGAGATGCGTTCCGTTGCTGCGCAGGCGCAGCGGGTGGTGCTGGCAGTGGAAGAGTTGGCGGCGACGCGGGACGCCTAGGGCGGCCGGGCCGTCCACGGTCCGCAGTCTTCAGGTCTTGATCGTGAAGCAAAACCGCGAGCCCTGGCCCGGCTGCGATTCGGCCCAGATGTCCCCGCCATGGCGGCGCACGATGCGCTGCACAGAGGCCAGGCCCACACCCGTGCCCGGAAAGTCTTTTGCGCTGTGCAGCCGCTGAAAAAGGCCGAACAGCCTTTCGGCGGACCGCATGTCAAAACCTGCTCCGTTGTCCCGAACCTCGAAGACGCGCCGCCCTTCCTGGTCTGTTGCCCTCACCTGAATGCTGGGGCAAGCGGTCCTGCTGGTGTACTTCCAGGCGTTGGACAGCAGGTTCTCCATGAGCTGCCGCATCAGGGTGGGGTCGCCGAGCACCTGGAGGTTGGGCTCGATGTCTGCCTGGACCATGCGTTCGGGCTGGGCCCGGCGAAGGTCTTCCAGGATGTAGGCTGCCAGTTGGCTGAGGTTGACTGGCTGCCTGGCCAAAGGCTGGCTGGACAGTTGCGCCAGCGAGAGCATGGCGTCGATCATCGCGTTCATTCGCGCCGCTGCTGCCAGGATACGGTCCAGATGGTCGTTGGCGATACGGTCCATCTGCCGGCTGTAGTCTTCCTTCAGGATACGGGCGAAACCGTCCACCACCCTCACCGGCGCCCGCAGATCGTGGGACACCGTGTAGCTGAAGGAAAGTGCTTCGTCGTGGGCGGGTGCGGGCGCTGAAACCTGTAGCGACGTGACCTCGGCATGAGAGGGCCCCTCTGGTGCCGGTTGCGCAGCGCTGCTGGCCCTCTCCAGCCGAGGCGTGTGATTCGTATCGGCGGGGCCACCTGCCTGCTCCGTCGGCTTCGAGGCCGAAACCCTCCTGCCCCAGGCGTAGCCCAGGGCGCAAGACAAGGCCACCACCACAGCCAGCACCAGCAGCACAACGGCCAGCAACCAAGGCCCGGTGGTCACAGCCACTGCCGGCGTCTGAGCCGCCAACGGCAGCGGCACGAAGGCTGTGGCCAGCAGGGCCGCCCAGCCCGACACAGTGGCGACCCGACGGGGCGGCAGCAGTCGCATCCTCATAAGTGGAGATTTTACGGACAGGCCGAGGCTGCCACCCGATACGGGACGCGGTTACGAGGTCCTTGTGCACGGTTTCAGGCGTGCGGCGCTGGTGGTGACTCTGGTTGCGGCTATGCTTGCTGCCCATCCATGTGAAGCTCGTGACACCCGCATCCGCCCCTCCGGAAGACTCGCTGCCCTCGGTGCTGCTCGTCGACGATGACGAAACCAACTTGATGTTGACGGCGATGGCATTGCGCAGCCGAGGGTTTGGGGTGACCCAGTTCTCCACGGGCCGGGCCGCGCTGGAATACCTGTGCAGCAAGGTTCCCGATATCGTGGTCCTGGACGCCCTGATGCCGGACCTGGACGGATTCGTCACCTGCGAGCGGCTGCGAGCCCTGTCGACCCTGGAGCACGTGCCGGTGCTGATGCTCACAGGCCTAGACGATGACGAGTCGATCAACCGGGCCTACCGCGCGGGTGCCACCGATTTCTTCGTGAAGACGCCGCAATGGAGCCTGCTGGAAGGACGCTTGCGTTACCTGCTCAGGGCCTCGCGCACCCAGCAGGAGTTGCTGCGCAGCCGAGCTCGTCTGGCGCGAGCACTGGACCTTTCGCGCATGGGCGGTTTCGACTGGCACCCCTTGCCCGAGCGCTGGGAAGGCCGGCTCGAGTTGTCCGCGGAGGCTTACCCGGTGATCGGCTTGACCCCGGGTGTTCCCATCGGGCTGCGACGCCTGATCCGCATGGTGGCCCGTACAGACAGGCGCACCGTGCTGAGCATGCTGGGTACCTTCAGGACCCACCGCTCGGTGCTGGCCACTGACGTGGCCATAGAGCTGCCCGACGGAAGGCGCCGTGTCATCCATCTGGAGGCCGAGCCCGACAACCCGGGTCCTGGCGGTAATTGCAGCTACACCGGCGTCGTTCAGGACGTCACCGACCGTCGGACAGCGGAGGACAAGATCCGCCATCTGGCGAACTTCGATTCCCTTACCGGGCTGCCCAACCGCCGGCAATTGCTGTGGCGCACCGAGCGTGCGTTGGAGCACTCCCGGCGCCAAGGTCATCTGTGTGGCTTGTTGCTGATTGACCTGGACCGCTTCAAAGTCATCAACGACACCTTGGGCCACGCCGCTGGAGACGAACTCCTGGCCGAGGTGGCCAAGCGCTTGCGTTCGTGCGTCCGTCACAGCGAACAGGTGACCGAGGTGCCCACGGATACGGGCGGTACGCGTGCCCACCGGACGCTGGAGGCCGTGGGGAGGCTGGGGGGTGACGAGTTCGTCGCCCTCCTGCCCGAGGTGACCGCTGAGCAGGACGCCGAGCGCGTGGCTTCCCGCATTCTGGAGTCCATGAAGGCACCCGTCTACGTGGCCGGGCAGGAGTGCATCGTCACGGCCAGTGTCGGCGTGGCCCTGTTCCCGCGTGATGGCCAGAACATGCTGGACCTGATGCGCAATGCGGACGTGGCCATGTACTCGGCCAAGGCCTCCGGGCGCAATGCCACGGCGGTGTACGCGCCCGGCCTGTCGACAACAGGGCGCGAGCGCCTGGAGATGGAGGCGGCGCTGTACAAGGCCCTGGAACGGCATGAACTGGTGTTGCATTACCAGCCTAAGGTCGATGTTCAGCAGGCCTGCGTAGTGGGAGCCGAAGCGCTGATGCGCTGGAAGCGTGGGGGGCGACTCGTGCCCCCGGGGGACTTCATCCCGCTGGCCGAGGAGATCGGTCTGATCATGCCCATGTCGCAGTGGGCCTTGGGCGAAGCTGCCAGGCAGCTGCGGATCTGGCGAGACTGCTTCGGGTTCAGCCATTCCATTGCCGTCAATCTGCCTAGCCGGCTCTTCGAGCGGGCCGATCTGGTGGACCATATCCAGCGCAGCGCCCTGGACAGCGACGTGCCCTTGGGTTCGATTCAGCTGGAGATCACCGAGACCGGCCTGATGAAAGGGCAGCAGGGCGTGTTTCCCGCGCTGCGCCAGCTGAACGACCTCGGCGTGAGGATTTCCATCGACGACTTCGGCACGGGCTATTCCTCCTTGTCGTACCTGACCACGCTGCCCATCTCGGAGCTCAAGATCGACGGCAGCTTTGTGCGCGACCTTGGCCGCACGCCGCAGAGCGAAGCGGTGGCTTCGGCCATCATTGCGTTGTCGCGCTCGCTGGGCCTGGGCGTGGTGGCTGAAGGGGTGGAGACCGCGCGCCAGGCGCAGGTGCTGTACGGCCTGGGATGCAACGTGATGCAGGGCTATCTGTTCAGCCGTCCGCTGCCCGCCGAGGATTTCGAGAGCTGGGTGTCCCGGGCCCGTCTGCTGCCCCAGCCACCCTGGATCGAGATGATCGACACGCCGCAAGCGTAGGCCGATGAGACAGCTTCGATGGCCCAGCCGCGCAGCCAAGCTTGGTGCTGGCGCACTTTCAGCCCGCTGGCGCGGGCGAGGTCGTTGGCGGAAGCGGTGAGATTCGAACTCACGGACGGGTTCCCCCGTCGCCGGTTTTCAAGACCGGTGCCTTAAACCGCTCGGCCACGCTTCCTCAACCCTGGATTGTGCCTTGACCCGGCGCCTGCGCCTGAGGGCAAGCCACCTGGAACAGTTCGCGCCGTCCACCGTCCACCCGCACCGCGCTCAGGCGTCCCCCCCACACGCATCCGGTGTCCAGGCCCAGCAGGTCGGGCCGATCAACCAGGCCCAGGGTGCTCCAGTGGCCGAAGGCTACGGGTTGGCCGGCGCTGCGCCGGCCCGGGGTGTCGAACCAGGGGTAAAGCCCGGCCGGCTTGGCCTCCAGGCCCTCCTTGGTCTTCAGGTCGAGCGTGCCGTCCTCGGTGCAGAAGCGGATGCGGGTCAGGGCATTGACGATGAAGCGCAGCCGGTCTGCGCCCTGCAAGGTATCGTCCCATCGGGCCGGCTCGTTGCCGTACATGGTGGCCAGGAAGGCGGGCAGTTCCGGCCCGGCCAGCATGGTGGACACCTCCTGCGCCAGGGCCAGGGTTTGCGCCGCGTCCCAGGACGGTGGCAGGCCGGCGTGCACGCAAAGCCAGCCGTCCTCCATCAGGGCCAGGGGCTGGTGGCGCAGCCAGTCCAGCCAGTGGGCACGGTCCGGGGAGTCCAGCACGGGCTGCAGGGTGTCGCTGCGGTGGGCCTTGCGAACCCCATGCGCCACGGCCAGGAGGTGCAGGTCGTGGTTGCCCAGCACGCAGCGTGCCGAGTGGCCCAGGGCGGCCAGGCGCTGCAGCACCTGCAGCGAAGTGGGCCCGCGGTTGACCAGGTCGCCCAGTACCACCAGGCGGTCGCGCGAGGGCGAGAAGCCTGCCTCGTCCATCAGGCGGTTCAGGGGGTCGCAGCAGCCTTGCAGGTCACCAATGAGCAGGATCATGGGAGGATTCTGCTACCCTTGCCGCCCCTGAACTGCCACCGCCCGCACGGGCGGCGCGCATGGACCTTGCACTGCTGATCTTTCTGATCTTTCTGAACGGCGCCTTCGCGATGTCGGAGATGGCGCTCACCGCCAGCCGCAAGGCGAGGTTGCAGGTGATGGTGGAAGCCGGCGAGGGTGGTGCTCAGGCTGCGATGGACCTGCACGAGAACCCGACCAAGTTCCTGTCCACGGTGCAGATCGGCATCACCTCAATCGGCGTGCTCAACGGCATCGTGGGTGAGGCGGCGTTCTCTCCGCCGCTGGCTGCCTGGATCACCGAACACTTCGCGGTGACGGCGCAGGCCGCGCAACTCACGTCCACTGCATTGGTGGTGGTGATCATCACCTTCCTCACCATCATCTTTGGCGAGTTGGTCCCCAAGCGTGTGGGGCAGATGTTCCCTGAGACGGTGGCGCGGCTGGTCTCGCGCCCCATGAACTGGCTGTCCGCGGCCACGCGGCCCTTTGTGCTGCTGCTGGGCGCCAGTACAGAGGGCGTGTTGCGCTTGCTGGGCTTGAAGGGTCAGGTGGCTCGCAGCGTGACCGAAGAGGAGATCGCCGCCAGCCTGGAAGAAGGCCTGGACGCCGGCGTGATCGAGGCGCAGGAGCACCAGATGGTGCGCAACGTCTTTCGCCTGGACGACCGCCAGATCGGCTCCATGATGGTGCCGCGCGCCGAGATCGCCTGGCTGGACGTGAATGCACCGCTGGAGGAAACCCTGGCCACCATGGCCGAGAACGGGCGCTCGCGCTACCCCGTGTGCCGTGGCGGCCTGGACGACGTGATTGGCGTGCTGCCGGCACACCGTCTCGTGACACCTGTGGTGCGCGGGCAGGCGCTGAACCTGGCAGACCACCTCCAGGCGCCGGTGTTCGTCCCGGAAACGCTCTCGGGCATGGAACTGCTGGAGCACCTGCGGGCCTCCACCAGCGAGCTCGTGTTCGTGGTGGACGAGTATGGGGCTGTGCAGGGCTTGATCACCGAGCGCGACGTGCTGGAGGCCATCACGGGCGAGTTCACCGTGCCCTCTGGCGAGGACGCCTGGGCTGTCAAGCGCGAGGATGGCAGCTGGCTGATGGACGGACTGATCCCCGTGCCGGAGATGAAGGACCGCCTGGATCTGCGTGAGCTTCCAGAAGAGGACCGAGGCCGCTACAACACGCTGGCCGGCATGATCATGCTCTTGCTGGGCCGCCTGCCAGCCACCACCGATGCGGTGGAATGGGAAGGCTGGCGCTTCGAGGTGGTGGATCTCGACGGCAAGCGCGTGGACAAGGTACTGGTCAGCGCCCTCACACCCCAAACCCAAGGAGAAGACTGAGTGATCAACCCCGCCCTGTTCAAGAAGGCCGCCGCCGTCGACACTGCGGCGCACCGCGGCTGGCGTATCGCCCCCGCCCGACCCAACTGGTCGGTGGCGTCGGAGCTGAATGCGATGTTCATCGCGTCGGTGGAGTTTGGCGACGCCTGCGTGGAATACCCCATCGTCTTCGTCAATGCAGGCAACGACCCCCAGGGCAAGCGGCAGATCGCGCCCGTGGCCGTCTTCGGCTTGCGCGAAAAGGAGAACCTCTATCTGGAGCAGGGTGGCACCTGGCGTGCCAGCTACCTGCCCGCGCTGCTGCAGGCCTACCCCTTTGGCATCGCACGCGTGGACGACACGCGCGTGGTGGTGGTGATTGACGAGGCCTGGTCGGGCTGGTCGCAAACCGAGGGTACTGCGCTCTTCAACGATGACGGCCAGCCCAGTGAGCACCTGAGCGCCGTGCGCAACCAGTTGGAGAAGATCGAGGCCGAGGTGCAGCGCACGCGTCTGTTCGGCGAGGCCCTGGTCCAGGCTGACCTGCTGACCGAGATGCGCTTCGATGCCACGTTGCCGGACGGCAAGACCCTCACGGTCGATGGCTTCCTGGCCGTGGACGAGAAGAAGTTCGCTGCCCTCAGTGACGCGAAGGTGCTGGAGCTGCACAAGAACGGCGCACTGGGCCTGATCCATGCCCACCAGATTTCCATGCGCCACATGCGCCGGCTGGTGGAGTGGCGCCAGCAGCGCGAAGCCGCCTCCACCGCCTCTGCGGTCTGAGGCCCCGCCCTGCAACGCCCGAGCGCACGTTCTCCGCACCCTCCATGACCGTCCAGTTGAAGAAGCCGGTGGCCTCGGCCACCCCCATCCACCTCGTCGACAAGGCGTCCTTCCAGTCCAGTACCCAGGGGCTGCCGGCGGCCACCCGGCAGTGGATGGCCACCACCGGCTTTGTCGGGGCTCCGGATACCCATGTCCTGCTGCCTGACGCCTCGGGCGGTCTGGCTGCGGTGTGGGCGGGGGTGAGGTCTGCCGATCATCCCTATGCCCTGGCTGCGCTGCCGCGGGCCTTGCCGCAGGGACGCTATCGCTTGGGTACGCAAGGGCTCAAGGCCGACCCGCTGGCCGCGGCCTTGTCCTGGGAACTGGGCGCCTACGTGTTCGACCTCTACAAGCCGCCCAGGCGTGCAGCCGCCGAGCTGCAGATGGCGCTGTCCGAGGCGGCCTCGCGCGGGCTGCTGCTGGCCACGGCCATCGCGGCCACGCGAGACCTGGTCAACACGCCGGCCGAGCACTTGGGTCCGGCGGAGTTGTCGGCAGCGGTCAAGGCCGTGGCGCGGGCGCATGGGGGGAAATTCCGCGAGGTGGTGGGGGATGCGCTTCTTGCCAGCGGCTTCCCGGCGGTGCATGCCGTGGGCCGGGCCTCCAGCCGGCCTGCGCGCCTGATCGAGCTGAACTGGGGCAGCCCCAAGCACCGCAAGCTCACGCTGGTGGGCAAGGGCGTGTGCTTCGACTCTGGCGGCCTGGACATCAAGCCCGCCGACGGCATGCGCTGGATGAAAAAGGACATGGGCGGTGCCGCCAACGCCCTGGGTCTGGCCACCCTGGTCATGGCGCTGAAGCTGCCAGTGAACCTGCAACTGCTGATCCCGGCCGTGGACAACGCCATCTCGGGCAATGCCTTCCGCCCGGGCGACGTCATCAAGACGCGCAAGGGCCTGCACATCGAGATCGGCAACACCGATGCCGAGGGCCGTGTCATCCTGTGCGACGCCCTGGCCTACGCGGCCGAGCGCAACCCGGAACTGGTGATCGACCTGGCCACGCTGACCGGCGCCGCGCGCGTGGCCCTGGGCCCGCAGTTGCCGGCGCTTTTCTGCCGCCGCATGGACCTGGCGCGCGAACTGGTGGACCGGGGCATGGAGATGGAAGACCCGCTGTGGCACCTGCCACTGTGGAAGCCTTACCACCCCATGATCGAGAGCGACATCGCCGACATCGTCAACACCGGCCGCGGCCCCATGGCCGGGGCGGTGACGGCAGCCTTGTTCCTGGAGGATTTCGTTCCCGAGGGTCTGGACTGGCTGCACCTGGACCTGTTCGCCTGGAACGATGCCGCCCGTCCCGGCCGGCCCGTGGGTGGCGAGGCGCAGGGCATTCGCACCTTGCTGGCCTATCTGGAAGATAGGTTCGGAGACTGAAGGCGCTCAGCCCGGGCCGGTGGCCACGGGGGCATCCGGCCAGGCCGACCATTCGCTCCAGGAGCCCGGGTACAGCGCCGCACCGTCCAGGCCGGCGTGGGCCAGCGCCAGAAGATGGTGACAGGCCGTGACGCCTGAGCCGCACTGCATCACCAACTCTTCCGGCGGACGGCTGCCCGTCAGCGTCTGAAACTCCGAACGC
>Ga0315907_10002993_pt1 | contig 20470 bp, 21 predicted proteins | sample LakEriMetagenome_3_FD_203525 | JGI IMG/M metagenome (GOLD analysis project Ga0315907, IMG submission 203525) | Freshwater fungal communities from buoy surface, Lake Erie, Ohio, United States - Buoy 12 MA123 | ecosystem: Environmental > Aquatic > Freshwater > Lake > Lake biofilm | place: USA...
GTAGCCATTCCTTCGCCCATACCTAGGATGTAGGCAATTGGGTATACGCCCCAGGTCGCGATTAGAAGCATGCGCAAGCGACCTACTGTTGCTGCAACACCTTCTGGTTGGCGATCAAGTGACTTACCAAGCTCTACGAACAATACGTAGAGGATGTATAGGAATGGAAGTGTTGAAAGAACACCGTATAGAACCTGTGTGTTCTGATCGTTTGAGATTTCACCTGGGTAACCAAGTGCGATCATTGCAGCTGAAGCTGGAACCAAACGAGCGATAAGTGACCGTGAAACTTCCTTTGCAAGCGCAAGAACTGCAATTACCTCAACGAGAAGTAGAGGAACAGTTAGAAGCCAGTCAACATAACGGTATGCCTCGTTAAATGCACCCTGGTCTCCAGAAACCTTAACAACCATTCCTTCAGATGACTCTGAGAATGAGTTGAAGATTCTCCAGTAGTGGTACCCAGCAATGAATGTAACCATTGATGACATTACGAGAGCGTTGCGGTACTTAGGCAGCACGCGAGCCTGTGAAACGAGTGTGTAGATTGTGCAAGCAAGCATTGAAACTAGTCCAAACGAGAATACGTTATAGACCAAGTTCCATTGATTGGCGGTAAGGGTTAACATTAAATAAGCCTCCGTGGGGTGCTTAATACTTTAAGGACCAGGCGGCCCTTAAAGCCAGATGAAGGCGATGAAATCCTCGAGGAACCTCATTTACCTCAACTAGTAGGAAATATTGTGAACCTATTGCGAAGGATTTGCACTATACCTAGGGGGTATTTCAGGATATTTTTTAGGTTTAATCGGACATTTTACGCTCAATCTGGGGGCATCACCCCAAATCCGTACCCTCTGCCGACTTTTAATCGGAGCTTAAGCCGTACAGTTCAAGTATGAATAAAGAGGTTGGCGAGCGCGCGAAGTTAGCCGCAGTCGAGCCTCCAAAATTGCGGGGCTGGTTTCATTTAGGTGCAACCCCTGTAGTAATCATCGCCTCCCTCGTGCTCTTTATATTGAGTAATAGTTCTCTGAAATTTGCCGTTGCCCTTTACTCGATCAGCGCGATTATGCTCTTTAGCGTATCTGCAATTTATCATCGCGTTCCGTGGTCGCCGGAAAAGAAGAAGATATGGCGCCGTTGGGATCACGCCAATATAAATTTACTTATCGCCGGCTCGTACACGCCTTTCGCTGTTGCTCTACTCGATGGCAATGATCGAACAATTTTATTGTCGGTGGTTTGGGTTGGCGCTTTAGCGGGAGTGGCCCTACGCGTTTTCTGGATCAACGCTCCCCGCTGGCTATATGTCGCCAACTATCTGCTTCTCGGTTGGGTCGCCGTTGTTTACACACCGCAGCTCTACAACGAGGGTGGCTTCTGGGTTCTGATCCCAATCATTATCGGAGGCCTTTTATATTCAGTTGGGGCGATCTTTTACGCTTTAAAGAAGCCCGGACGAAATGCCAAATACTTCGGTTTCCACGAGCTATTTCATATCTTTGTGCTCGCCGCGTGGGTTTCGCAATATCTCGCCGTCTCCTTCGCTATATACCGCCAATAAATCACCCACTTTTAGAGTTCGCCGCTTTGCCCTAATCTAGGCACATGGCTGAGAAGAAGAATTTCCTAAATTGGGTCGGATTTAAAGAGAGCGAAAGCGCTGCTCCATCTTCCGTTGATCGTATCCGCGAACTTGAATCACAATTAAATGATCTACGCTCTCGCCGCGACATTACAACTTTAAGTAAAGAAGAGTTTGAAATCTTGGCGACGGAAACCGCTATGTCAATGATTAAATCGGCACAAAGTCGCGAAGCCAAAGCTCTTGCAGCATCCGAGCGCATTACTTTAGAAGCATCTCGCCAAGCAAAAGATGCTCTAGAAAGCGCCGAAACTAAAGCGCGGACTATTCTCTCGGGCGCTGAAGCGCGCGGGCGCAAATATATAAATGTGGCTGAGGCTGAGGCCGCTGAAAGACTTTCAAATGCAGAACGCGAAGCGCAATCGATCTTTGATGAAAAACGCCGCGAAGCAGCCACCTTGGCACAGGCTGCGCGCCGCGAAGGTGAACTGATTATCACCGAAGCGACGAATGAAGTAGCTAAGTATCGCCAGTGGTTAAGTGGCGTTATCTCTGAGGCAGAGCGCTTATATCGAATTCAAACCCAATCACTTGACGCGGCAGAGCAAGCAATTTCACAGAGCCGCTCTCGCTTAGATAGCGCATATTCTCGATTAGCGGAATTACATAAGAACGTGACCGAGAATCTAAATGCTGATAATTCGGTTATCAACACTGGTCCGAAGAAAGTTGTCAGCCAACGCACTAAACCGGCTCTTACCGCACCAAAGAAAACGACTGGTGCCAAGAAAGCTGTTGCGAAGAAAAAACCCGCTAAGCGTCGGTAATTAAAGTGGCTACCAAGCGCGGTATCCAATACATCCCTGCCATAGATGGCCTGCGCGCAATCGCAGTCATTGCGGTCGTTCTCTACCACTTAGGAATCTCTTGGATTCCGGGTGGTTTCCTGGGAGTTGACCTCTTCTTCGTTATCTCTGGATATGTAATTACTAGATTGCTATTGGATTCGATTCAAGAACGTGGTGGATTGGATCTGCGAGATTTCTACATGGCGCGAATCCGTCGTCTGCTTCCGCCGCTACTTTTTATGATTGTGGTTACTTCGATAGTAATCGGAATCTGGGCTCCCGATACAACTAAGAAGTTTTTAACGGACACACCATTTTCAATCTTCGGCGGAATGAATTGGTGGTTGGTTTTCAACGAGCAGGATTACTTTGAAAGCAGCGGTAGACCACCGCTACTGCAACACACCTGGTCGCTTGCGGTAGAGGCCCAGTTTTATCTACTTTGGCCGCTGATTCTGCTCCTAGTTTTAAAGTACTTTGGCAAGAAGGTTATTCCTGCCGCTGCGCTGATTATTGCTGCGATTTCTGGAATAACTCTGATGTTGGTATCTCTACAAATTGATGCTGGAAATACCTCGAAGGTAAGCCATATTTACTTTGGAACCGATACCCACAGCATCGGGCTATTTCTCGGAGCAGCTCTTGCCGTTAGTTGGATTCCGCAAAATTTTAATTTACAAGTCTCTCGCCGGGCGCAAGATTTCATTGATGCAATAGGCGTATTTGGATTTATTGGCATTCTTGCCACATTTGCACTGATTGATGAGTCAGATCCAACTTTATATCGAATTGCATTTCCACTTGCTGGTGTATTCGGAACCGCAATTTTGATCTCAATAGTGCATCCCGCATCAAGATTTGCTCCGCTGCTACGCAACAAAATTTTGCTCTGGATAGGTGAGCGCTCTTATGCAATCTATTTATGGCACTGGGTTATCTTTCAGATCTTGCGACCACAGGTTGATATCGATGGAGAGAGTTGGGCTCTCTTCTTACTTCGAATTTTATTGGTGCTTGCTATGGCCGACATTTCGCTACGTTTGGTGGAACTTCCAATTCGAAGTGGAGCCGTATCTTATTGGTTTAGCGGACTAAAGTATCGAACCAAAGCAGTGCGCAAGAAACAGAAATTAACTGTCACATTTATTGCAGCTCTAATTTTGCTCACTTCAGCAACGGTGAGTGTTAACGCAATTGTTCGAACCGACGCTAAGAATCAAGAGCTAGCGCAGGCTCTTAAAGATGCGGATAAGCCAGTTATTCCTCCCGCTGAAAACGACAGTAAGCCAGGTCTCTGGGTTACTGGAGATTCAGTAATACTTGGAATCAGACATTTACTAGAAATTGATCATCCGATTGCGATGATCAATGCTCGCGTTGGTCGACAAGCACCTGAGTTATTAGACGTAATGCTTCGCGATGCGCCTTTAGCTGAAAACTCTCCAGTTGTCTTTAATCTCGGGAATAACAATGCGCTGACGCGAGCTCAGGTAATTGCAATCTTCGAAGCTGTTAAAGGAGCGCCTAAGGTAATCGTTGTAAATACAGCGGTTCCCCGTCCTTGGCGAGAAGGAAATAATCAATTGATTAGCGAGATAAGCGCTTTGTATCCAAATGCATCTCTTGTCAGGTGGGATCAAATCTCAGCAGGTCGCCCTGAATACTTTGCACCAGATGGTATTCACTTAGTCCCTGCTGGTGCACGCGCATATGTTGCTGCGATCGCTAAGTATCTGTAATTTAAATCGGGTCTAGAAATTAAACTAGAAAAAGAGATTGCCCCAGCCACTGGCTGGGGCAATCTCTTTAATCAACTAGTTATGAGAACTGACCGGCGAAACCAAATGCCTTCGCAGTTGCAATCTGTCCATCTGAGTAAACAGATGAGACTCGGAATGATGTTGAACCATCGGCTGAACCCTTAGTCAACTCAACTGAAAGTTGTGTTGCAGGGAAAGTTCCTGCTTCTTTCCATTCACCCATTCCGGAACGAGTTTCAAATTTATATCCAGTCAGCCCCGCAGTAGCAGTTGGCGCTTTCCAAGTGATCACCATTACGGATTTAGTCGAATCCTTCCAATTTCCAATAAAGCGACCTGGCGCTTCTACTTCGGCAACTGCTTCAGGAGTTGGCTCTTCTGAAATTTCAGGAGCAGCAGATTCTGTTGCAGATGGAGTCACGGCAGGCGCTGCAGTATCTGAATCAGATGCTGGACGAGAAATAACTACGATTGCAAGAAGAGCGATACCAATAATCGCTGCGATCAAAACACGAGGCGATGTGCTTTGCTTTGGCGCTGCACTTGGCTTTGCAGGAGTTGGTGGCTTTACGGGTGCAGGAGTTGTACTTACATTTACACGAGTTTCACTCTTTGCACCGCCCAGTGGAACTGGTGGAATAACAATTTTATTTGCTGTCTTCTTCGCAGTGGTCTTCTTCGCTGCGGCCTTCTTCTTCGCAGGAGCCTTCTTAGCTACCTTCTTTGTAGCGGCCTTTTTCTTCGCAGGCGCTTTCTTCGCTACCTTCTTCGCAGCTGACTTTTTCTTAGCTGGAGATTTTTTAGCGGCCGCTTTCTTCGCAGGCGCTTTCTTGGTTACCTTCTTCTTAGCAACTTTCTTAGCTGCTGCTTTTTTCTTAACGGCCACGTTTAAACTCCTTTAGAATTGAGCGATCTCGTATAGGCAAAGTTTAGCCTAGAGAGTTAAGCAAATTGATGACATGAGGTGCGATAGCGCGGAGTGATTTCCCGCGATGGCTTATTGCATCTTTCTCTTCTGCGCTCAGTTGTGCGCTGGAAATCTGGAGCCCATCTGGCCTAAAGATTGGGTCATAGCCAAAACCTTGATCGCCGATAGGGCTATGCAAAATCCAACCATTGAAGCGCGCTTCTTCGACGTGCGAGCGGCCATCTGGCAATACCAGCGCAGCTACACAGGTGAAGTGTGCGCTCCGCTTTTCATCAGGAACTCCATTCAAGGATTCTAAAACTTTTGCAGTGTTTGCCTTATCGTCGCCGTGCTTTCCGGCCCAACGTGCAGAGAAGATTCCAGGATCTCCATTTAGAAAGTCAATACATAGCCCGCTGTCATCTGCGATCGCAGGAAGACCGGATGCGAATGACATTTCACGAGCTTTTAAGAGAGCGTTTTCTTCGAAAGTTGATCCCGTCTCATCTACATCGGGTAAATCAGGAAACTCTTCAAGTCCGACTAAATTAATTTCTCCTGCGGCAATATCATCAAGTATGCGACGAAACTCTTCAATTTTGCCTTTATTCCGAGTCGCAAGAAGTAATTTGTGCGGACTCACTTAGCAAGGGCTGCTTTCTGAATTTCTCCAAGTTCAACACAACCAGCCACAGCTAAATCAAGAAGTGAGTTAAGTAGCGAGCGATCAAAGGGAACGCCTTCGGCCGTACCTTGCACTTCAATAAATCGACCGTCGCCGCTGCAAACAACATTCATATCTGTATCTGCACGTACATCTTCTTCATAACAAAGATCTAACATTGGTACACCATCAATGATTCCAACTGAGACCGCAGCAACTGAATCGCTTAGTGGTTTGGAGTTGGCCTTGATGTGGCCTTGTGCTTTTGCCCAAGTAATCGCATCTGCTAAAGCCACATATGCACCAGTGATCGCAGCGGTACGAGTTCCGCCATCTGCCTGCAATACATCACAATCGATAACGATTGTATTTTCGCCGAGTTCTTTCATATCAACAATTGCGCGCAATGAACGTCCAACCAAACGAGAGATCTCTTGCGTACGTCCGCCTAATTTTCCTTTAACGCTCTCGCGATCTGAACGTGTGTGAGTGGCACGGGGCAACATTGCATACTCCGATGTAACCCAACCATTGCCAGAATCTTTGAGCCAACGCGGCACACCTGGAGTAAATGAAGCTACGCAGAGCACGCGCGTCTTACCAAATTCAACGAGAACAGAGCCTTCAGCATGATCTAGCCACTTTCGCGTTATTTTTATCTCACGAAGTTGGTCTTCTCTTCTTCCGTCTATGCGTGCCATTTACTTCCAATCCATTATTGCTAGAGGTTTTATCTGAGTTTTCATTTGAGGTTTGAAACGTGCTGTACAGAACCCACTTCAGGTCCCAAGAATCGTCGCGCCAAAACTTCGAAAGCTGCAGAATCGCCAGTTGCTAAGAAGTTATGTGTTGCAGGGGTTTTACCAGGTGCACGTAGAAGCGAACTCTCAACTAAGTTTCGATATAGATCCTTCGCAGTTTCTTCAGCGCTAGAGACCAATGAAACGTTATTGCCCATTACATATGAAATAACACCTGTGAGAAGCGGATAGTGGGTGCATCCCAAGACCAGAGTATCGACATCAGATTCCATCATTGGTGCCAAGTAATCACGCGCGATTTTTGTTATTGCATCCCCTGACGTTTCTCCGCGTTCTACATATTCAACAAAGAGGGGACAGGCGATTGATGTAATTTGCAATTGAGGTGCTGCGGCAAAGGCATCTAAATAAGCTTTAGAATCAATCGTCGCCTGAGTTCCTATGACTCCGATTCGTCCGGTGCGTGTAGCGGCAACTGCGCGGCGAACCGCTGGTTGAATAACTTCGATTACCGGGATTGAGTATCTCTCTCGCGCATCACGCAACATTGCCGCGCTGGCGGTATTGCAAGCTATAACGAGAGCTTTAACGCCTTGTTCGACTAAATAATCTAAAGTTTCTAAAGAGTAAGTTCTAACTTCAGCAAGTGATCGTGGACCGTACGGACCTCTTGCGGTATCTCCAATATAAAGTGTTGACTCGTTAGGAAGTTGATCAAGAATTGCACGAGCAACGGTTAACCCGCCAACTCCTGAATCAAATATTCCAATCGGTGCATCACTCACATAGGCAAGAGTACCTTGAGAGTTAGGCCCAGAGCGTGCCGTCTAGCCCCTCAGTCGCGGCAGCAATTTCGCTTCCGTATATTCCAGTGGATAGATACTTCCAGCCTGCATCGCAGACGATAAATGCGATATCCGCATCCTTTTTTTCTCGCACGGCTTCTGCACCCATCGCAATTGCTGCATGCAAAATTGCACCTGTCGAAATTCCAGCGAAGATACCTTCTACTTCAAGTAGTTGACGCACTCGCTTAACAGAATCTTCAGCTCCGACTGAGAAACGTCGGGTTAGGACTGACGCATCATAAAGTTCAGGGACGAAACCTTCATCGATATTGCGGAGCCCATAAACAACTTCACCGTAACGTGGCTCAGCCGCAATTATTTGCACATCTGGCCTTTGTTCACGCAGATATTTTCCCGCGCCCATCAAGGTTCCAGTAGTTCCAAGACCTGCAACAAAGTGGGTAATAGTTGGAAGATCTCTAAAGATCTCAGGGCCGGTTCCGGTGTAATGCGCTTGGGTATTTGCGGGGTTGCCATATTGATAGAGAAAAACCCAATCTGGATTCTTCGCTGCTAGCTCTTTTGCCACACGAACTGCTTCATTAGAACCACCTGCAGCGGGAGAAGAAATGATTTCTGCTCCCCACATCTCCAATAATTGGCGGCGCTCAGGTGAGGTATTTTCTGGCATTACACAAATTAATTTATAGCCGCGCACTTTTGCAGCCATAGCGAGTGAGATTCCTGTATTGCCACTTGTCGGTTCCAAGATTGTTGCGCCTGGTTTTAATTGACCGCTTGCTTCAGCAGCATTGATCATGGCAATCGCAGTGCGATCTTTAATTGAACCGGTTGGGTTGCGATCTTCCATTTTCGCCCAGAGGCGAACATTTGGTGCTGGAGAAAGTCTTGGCAGACCGATTAATGGGGTGTTGCCCACCGATGATTCAAGCGAGTCATAACGCGCCAAAATTAACCGCCGGCAACCGCAGGAAGAATTGTTACAGAATCACCATCTTTGACTTGTGCATCAAGTCCGCCTAAGAAACGCACATCTTCATCATTGATGTAAATATTTATAAAGCGACGAAGCGCACCATTCTCCAATAAACGTTCGCCGATTCCAGGAAATTGCGAATCAAGGCTGCTAATAACAGCGGTCAATGATGCACCTTCAGCTGAAACAGCCTTCTGGTCCTTAGTAAATGGACGAAGAATTGTGGGGATGCGAACTTCAATACTCATGGCTTTATTATGGCGAAGAAATACCTTAATCGGTAATTGAAACTTCTTCTTCAGTGACTACCCCGTCAATTATGCGATACGAGCGGAATTCAATCGCAGGTGCAATCTCTTCGCGGCTGGAGACCAGCACATAATGCGCCCCAGGCTCGCCGGCATATGCGATATCAGTGCGAGATGGATAGGCCTCAGTTTCAGTGTGAGAATGATAGATAACAACGATCTCTTCATCTCGATCATCTACCTCGCGATAAAGTGCCAGTAAATCTTTTGGATCAAATTCATAAAAAGTTGGCGAGTGCGCTGCATTCACCATTGCCTTTAGTCGCTCTGCTTTCCCTGATCCCGCTGGTCCGAGAATTACGCCGCAACATTCGTCAGGGTATTCCGCGCGAGATTGCTCGACGATCGCATCTACAAAAGCACGAGAGATAACTAATGACATAAGAGTTCTATCCTAACTTTCATCCAACTAGTTATCATCCATTAGGGCTGCGATCAAACCTTCTTGGAGCCAACCGAGCCAGCCATAGACAATATAAACCCCGCGAAGCGGGTCATCGGGCGCGAGTAGTTCTAATTCATCTTGAGAGCGCTCTTGTACATTCAGACGCACGCCCAAAGCAAGGCGAATATCGTTGACGGCTCCTAACCAAGCATTTGCGCCATCGTGATCTAAATCGATTACGCCATCTTCCGCACTCTTTAAATACATACGTATCGCCATTGCGTGCGCTTGTTTCTTGTTGCGTAAAGTAGATTCGGTGTAACGACGAAATTCTGCAGAGTCCGCTTGATCTTGATAAGCGTTTGGTAGTAAGCGGTGAAGCACTTCATCTTCAGGTGGTGAATCGTGTGATGTTATGCCGACCATAGCTGCGAGTGGATCTTCGTGGCCGTGATCAATTCGTTCTGCAAGGAGTTCAATAATCTGCTCAGCTAGATTGATTAGTATTTCGCGTTCGTTATCTGCGAATTCGGCGATATATGAATTACTGCCATGGCGTCTAAAGCCCTCAGATTTCATAACGCTTGATCGCCTCGCTGCAGCGTTGCCCAGAGTCCATACTCGTGTAGGCGAGCAACATCGTGTTCCATCTCTTCACGACTGCCGGTTGAGACAATTGCTTTACCCTCGGTATGAACCTTCATCATTAACTCTTGTGCTTTGGCTTTAGAAAAGCCGAATAACTCCATCAATACGTAGGTTACGTAAGTCATTAAATTAACTGGGTCATCCCAAACAATTGTTACCCAGGGAGTATCGCCCGAGAAGATCGCACGAATCTCCTCTTCTATCTGGGTATCTGTTTTAACCATCACCGGATAATGATAGAGAATTCTGGCGCAGCCACCTGCCTCCAAGTCGAATCACCCTGCACTATGACCTGATAACGCACGATCCCCCGCTTTTCGCCAGAGATTTCAAAGGCGAATGCGCCTTGTTCATCGGTGGTTTTTGTCGCGACGCTCTTCCAAGCACCAGATGAGAACTTCATTAGCGAAACTGTTGCCCCAGCACTTCTTGGGCGAATAACGCCTGAAATAGTAAAAGGAGTACTTCGCTTAACCGTACTTGGCGCGTTTAAAGAATATGTTCGGTCGACCTGAATTGAAATTTCATTACTAGAAGAATAAGAACGTTCCCAAGTTTCCAAGGTCACTAATTTAATGGTCGTGGTCTTCCCTAGTAAGATTGGTACTGTAATTTTGCCATCGAGACCCGTATTCACGGTTCCAAGTAACTCCCATTCGCCATCGATAGCTCTCTTGCCTTCAATTCGAACGGGCGCCGAAACAACAGCTGATGTTTCTTCCAGGGTAACTTGTTTGAACTCTCCACTCAAAGTTATTGGTCGTCCATAAACTGTTGATGTTGTATCTGTTTTAAAAGTACTCAAGACTTTTGCTTGAGCCATTTTCTGTCCAACCTCGCGAATTAACCCCATCGCAACTGGATCTTCCATGCCTACCGTCCAAGCGGTAAGTCCACCAAGCTTGTATTTCGCAACTAAATCTGCACGCAATTTATAGCTCTGTGCATTTTGATACCACACGGTCCGTGTTGCCGTACAAACAGTTGATAGTCCAGCCGCGGTAGTTCCTTCGTAACTCTTCTTATAAGTAAAAGTAGCCTCTCCCGTTTTGGCATCAAATAACGGTGTTGCGTTGTATGTAGCTGCTATATCTGCAGCATTGCGCATTAAAAACGTTGCTGCTTTTGCGCCGACTTTAATTGCTTTGGCAAAAGGTGCGGGGCAAACACCTTCTACCTTAGTTACCCAATCTCGACCGAATCCAGCAACTCCTAAATAAACTTTAGATGCTGGCATTATGGATGTTGCATATGCAACTGTTTTTTCTGTCCATTCAAGAGGGCCAATAGGTCCAACTTTCGAAACAGAATAGTCATAAGTCATAATTCTTAGGCGATCAATGTATGGCGCAATTTGTGGCCAGGCATAAACTGTGTAGCCCTTCTGTCTTTCTACAGGATTAAAGTTGTAAGGTGTAGATACCGAAAGTAATTTCTTTTTACTTCGTAAAAGTCCTGATAACTCTTTAACAAAGGCAGCCCAACGCGGTGCCGTCTTTGCCCAAGTTGAACTGCCATCAACGAAGGCGAAGCCTTCAAGATCAAGATCGATTCCATCGAATTCATTCTTCTGTACAAAGTCAAAGATTGTCTTGGCAATTTTGGTGCGATTTTCTGAGCTCGCCAATAAGTTGGATAGGACCAATTTTTCTGTACCATCGGTGATCGTTGGAATAATCTGGAATCCAGCTGCACGCATAGTTGCTAGCGGTCGCGCAATGGGAATACTTGGGTTTGCTGGGCTATAAAGATCGAAAACAGATGTTGTTTTTGTTTTCGCGTTGTGTCTAAGTGTGTACCAAAAAGGCATTACCTCTTTTATAAGATCTGAATTATTCACAGCAGCCTGCAGCGAAGTATTCATTGACCAGTACGGAATCCAGCCCGTAAAGATTTTTCGCGGCGGGATCGGGTTATTTGCTGCAACAGCGGTCGTAAAACTACTGGCGACTAGCGCCAATACGATGGTTAAAGCAATTTTATTTTTTAGACGATTTATCTTTGAGGCCGTCATAGATTTCTTTACATGCTGGGCAGATGGGGTATTTCTCCGGATCACGCGATGGAATCCATTTTTTTCCACATAGAGCTCGAACCGCTTTTCCTGTTACAGCGGATTCAACGACCTTTTCCTTCTTCACATAATGGGAGAAGCGATCGTGACCCCCATCGTCTTCTTGTAATTCTGGACGGGTAAGTAGGTCGCTATCTCCTCCTAGACCAGGAGAGTTCTTACGGAAAATACCCATACCCGAAAGGATAGTGGTTGCAGGTAGAATTTGAAGATGAAGGACTTGCTACGCACCGCTGATTTATCGCGCGCTGATGTTGATTTGCTCCTCGATACTGCAGCCGAATTTGCAAAGAATCCATTGCGCTCAAAAGATGCACTCGCTCAAAAGAGCGTTGCAATTTATATGACTAAGCCTTCAACTCGCACCAGACTTTCATCAGAAACGGCTGTGACTCATCTGGGTGGAACTCCGATTTTCATTAGAGGCGATGAGTTGCAACTTGGACGCGGAGAAACAATTGCAGATACCGCAAAGATAATTAGTGGTTATTGCGATGCGTTGATTGTTCGTACCTTTGCCCAATCAGATGTAGATGAACTTGGTGCAAATGCCTCTATTCCAGTAATCAATGCGCTAACCGATGATGACCATCCAACGCAATTATTAGCCGACTGGTTGACCATCCGCGAAAGATTTGGCAGTGATGTAAAGAGCCGCAAATTTGTTTATCTCGGAGATGGCAACAACATGTCGCACGCGTGGCTAACAATGGGCGCGATTATGGGCGCGCATGTAGTTGCAGCAACGCCTTCCGGGAAGTGGGCACCAAACCCCGATGTTGTTGCAAAGGCGCAAGCCATCGCAAAGACGACTGGTGCAATTATTGAAGTTACAAATGATCCGGAAGCGGCAGCAAAAGATGCGAGCGCGCTTTACACCGATGTCTGGATGTCGATGGGTGATCCCGAGTCAGAGCGCGCCGAGAAAGTTAGAGTGCTAGCTCCATTTGCGATAACTGATTCTCTGATGGCACTTACCGCCAGTGATTCCATATTTATGCACTGTCTGCCCGCGCACCGTGGCGAGGAAGTGGCTGCATCTGTGATTGATGGACCTAAATCTGTAATTTGGCGCGAGGCTTACCATCGCCGCACAACGATCCAAGCATTGCTCTATCACCTGACTCGTGGTGAACTCGCAGGTAATTAACCGAGCAAGTATGGTTCGCATATGCGTGTAGCCGTCCCATTAGAGCGTAAAGAAGGTGAAAAGCGCGTTGCGCTTGTTCCCGACATCATCAATAAATTAACCCGTCTTGGATACGAAGTTGTAATCGAATCCGGCGCAGGTGATAACTCGCAGGGCGCTGATGCTGCTTACGCGGCTGCAGGAGCGAACGTTGTTAAGGGCGATGTAATTGCTAGCGCAGATATCGTGCTTTCGGTGCAGCCACTTACCCCCACACAGATGGCTACCGTTAAAAAAGGCGCTGCCACAATTTCTTTCCTTTCTACTGTAACCGCCGCTGATTCAATTGAAGCAGCGGTTAAAGCTCACGCAACTGCATTTTCACTAGAACTTGTCCCACGAATATCTCGTGCGCAATCAATGGATGCACTTACCTCACAAGCACTTTGTGCTGGTTATCGCGCGGTATTGGTTGGTGCTGAAATGTCACCACGTTTCTTCCCACTTTTGATGACCGCGGCCGGAACAGTTACACCAGCACAAGTCTTGGTACTTGGTGCAGGCGTTGCCGGTTTGCAAGCGATCGCAACCGCTCGCCGTTTAGGCGCAGTTGTTTCTGCTTACGATGTTCGTCCATCTTCAGCTGATGAAGTTAAATCAATGGGTGCAACATTTATTGAACTTGAACTTGAATCACTGGAAGGCGCAGGCGGTTATGCGCGCGAGATGACTGAAGAGCGCGCTGCTAAACAACGTGAACTTTTGACTCCTTACATTGCAAAATCGCATGTAGTGATCACAACTGCTGCAGTGCCTGGTCGCACCGCACCACGTTTAATGACGCAAGCGATGATTGATTCAATGGAACCTGGAACAGTAATCGTTGACCTTGCTGCTGAAACTGGTGGAAACGTTGAAGGATCAAAGCCTGGTGAAGTAGTTGTGACTAGCGGTGGAGTTCGTATTTGGGGTGGTAAAGATGTACCTAGCCAATTACCGTTCCACGCATCAAGTCTTTACTCGCGCAACGTTGTGAATCTGCTAACTCTTATGACAACGCCTGCTAAAGATGGTGCACCGGTTGCATTAAATCTCGATTTCGATGATGAAATCATCAACGCTGCTGCGGTCACACACGCTGGCCAACGTCGCGACCCAAATGCAGGAGGAGCCAAGTAATGGATGCAATGGCGATCGTCTCGATCTTCGTTCTCGCAGTATTCGTGGGATTTGAAGTTGTTTCTAAAGTCTCCTCAACCTTGCACACACCGCTGATGTCTGGCGCAAATGCGATCCACGGTGTGATCTTGGTAGGCGCAATAATCGTCGCAGATCACAGCGAGACCAACCTAGAACTGAGCCTTTCGCTAGCTGCGATCGTGCTCGCCACCATAAATATGGTCGGTGGATTTGTTGTTACCGATCGAATGCTCGAAATGTTTAAGGGCAATAAGAAAGGAGCAGATAAGTGAGCAGCACTCTCTATGACTTAATCGGTCTTGCCGCTGGCGTCTGCTTTATTCTCGCTCTCAAAGGTTTATCTCATCCAAAGACTGCGCGCCGCGGAAATCTAATTGGCGCATTTGGTGCAACTCTTGCAACGCTAGTTGTCTTCCTTTATGTATCTCCCCCACGCGATGGTTCTGAAGCGCATTCACTTCCGCTCCATAATTTTTGGTGGATTATTGGTGCGATTGCTATTGGTTTGATCATTGGCGTACCTGCTGCTCGTAAGGTCCAGATGACACAAATGCCACAACTTGTTGCGTTGTTTAATGGCGTTGGTGGCGGTGCAGCTGCACTTGTTGCAATTGTTGAATACCTAAATCTGGGTGCTGAAGCGACAACTGCAGAAGTTATCTTCACCGTATTTACAGTTGTTGTCGGCTGCGTATCTTTCAGCGGTTCGATTATTACCTTCTTAAAGTTGCAAGAGTTGATGACTACTCGCCCAGTTGTATTCCCTGGTGGTCGCTTTGTAATTGCCGCAACTTTGGCTGCAGTGCTCGGTGTATCTGGTTGGGTCGTTGCCGCACTCGGCACAACACCGCTCTTAGTTCTTGCCGCGCTCTCATTGTTATTCGGTATCTTGTTCGTTCTACCTGTCGGTGGCGCGGATGTACCGATCGTTATCTCACTACTAAACGCATTTACTGGTTTAACAGTGGCAGCAAGTGGTTATGTACTTAACTCAACGCTCTTGATCATCGCAGGCACTCTCGTTGGTGCATCAGGAACCATCTTGACTCGCTTAATGGCGGAGGCGATGGGGCGTTCACTCTTCGGAACTTTATTTGGTGCATTTACCGCAAAGCCACAAGATCTTGCCGGCGCGGGCGAAGAACGTCCAGTGCGTTCAGGTTCTCCAGATGACGTTGCAATTCTTCTTAACTACGCACGTCGCGTTGTGATCGTTCCTGGTTTCGGACTTGCAGTTGCACAAGCGCAGCACACAGTGCGCGAGCTTGCAGATTTGATGATCTCAAAGGGCATCGATGTTGCTTATGGAATCCACCCAGTTGCCGGTCGTATGCCAGGCCATATGAACGTGCTTCTTGCAGAAGCGAACGTTCCATATGATCAATTGGCGGAAATGGATGAAGTTAATCCAACTTTCGGACAGACCGATGTTGCGATCGTTATCGGTGCAAATGACGTTGTAAACCCTGCAGCAAAGACAACTCCTGGATGCCCAATTTATGGAATGCCAATTTTGGAAGTATCTAACGCTGCAAACGTTATTTTCCTAAAGCGCTCAATGCGCCCAGGCTTTGCCGGTATCGAAAACGAACTTCTTTACGATCCAAAGACAATGTTGCTCTTTGGTGATGCCAAGGCTTCGCTTACAAAAGTTGTAAGTGCGCTCAAAGCGCTTTAATTGATTTTTCCAGGGGAAACTCCTGGATTGTTGTAATTACTTCTTCACATAACCTGCTGGGCATTTTTTACTCTTTACTTTCTTCACAATATTGCCTTTTTTGCAAACAATCTCATTGGGCGATGTTGGCTTTATTGAAGGATTTGTTGCCGGATTCTTAACAAACTTAAGTGAAATTGTATTGACTGAATAAGTGAAACCTGATGCTTGAAAATTAATATATCCATCGCTAAAACTTGTAGCGGCGACGAAAATCTTTTTCTCACCCGCTTCGCTGGTGATACTTACCTCAGCACGAGATTTAGAAACATCGCCTCCCCACAAGCAGTTTGCAACCTCCTGGCTGACGGCGAGGTTATAAAAGCCAGTGGCTACAGATCCGTCTTGGTTCAAATGTGGCGATGCAATACGAAATTCAAGAGTTTGCTTTTCGGCATTCCACTTAGGAGGTGAAGGCCGCATTATTGATGCATTTGATGCAACGACACCACTGACGTGGGGCTTTTTTACACAGGGCCAAAGCCAACTGACATCACTTCCCATTATATTCGCAGTCTCAAATGACCACGACGGAGATCTCTCTTCAACTCTGACCACTGAGAAGGGCTCAAGGGCTGACCAAAATGCGATGCTATTGGGATCTATTTCGCTCATACTTGAGCTCCCAACTTGTTGCCACGATGAAAAACCTGAAAGATCATTTAAATCTAATGGTTTGTTTGACACTCCACTATCCGCGTATCCTTTATTAGTTGCGGCAAGAAAAACTTTGTAACCATCGATTGTACGCGGCAACAAAGCTGTCGCTTTTGGAACTTTTACCATTGTTCCTTCAAAGGTTACGATTGAAGATTGTGGCTCCTTTTTTGAAGTCACTTTTATTTCTGCGGCGCGAGCCATAAACCAGTGACGAATTGTAAGAAAATCCTCCGTTAACTTAAGGCGAAGGGAGAGTCTAAATCGTGGAAATTCTGAATCTTCAACTTTTGAATAGCAATTTGGTTTATCAGTTTCAAAACCTAAAAAGCAAATTTTCTCATCACTACGAACTACACCATCTCTAGTCAGCAAGTTGACGGATGAAACATTAGAAATTTTCCCATCCGTACTTTTTTCAAATATTGGGTAAGTTGTTGTGATATCTGAAATATTATTATCTATTCTTATCGGAATAATCGTGAGTAGCGTATTACTGTCCCGCCAATCGGCGATCGAATTTGCTGCAGTTGGTGAATCCCAATTTGTTACAACAGAATTCGTTTGTGCACTAACCAAGTAAGTATTTCCACCGCTATGCGACAATCCTGGAAAACTCCATATCGAACTTCGTGAACCATCTGGAATCTTTTTCTTAGCGTTCCCTTTTACAATTACTTCTTCGGTTGTTGGATAAAAGTAGGGAGGCCCAGATTCCTTCCAAGTTGTGCCTTTATAACTGACACTGCCGTGTCCCAGAGGAGCAGCACGAATGTACTCAAGGAATTTACCAGAAATACTTTTCCCATCTTTATTTATGTATTCCACCTTCATGATGCAATCAAAATCATTTGTCCCCTTACAAACTGGATAAACGTGATTCATCGGGTATGCACCAGGGGATTCTCCTGGCGGTTGTGAAAAAAGTATTGCGCTAGGTGTGCTATCTCGGCCTGAAAATATAAAAGGTAACCTCTCCTCAGTAGCAGAAGCGGTGCTTGTAAGGACTATGCAAGTAAATACAACTCCAAAGGCAACTGCAGAAGATATAACTCTCTTTCCAAAATCTCTTAACTTAGAGATCGAGATATTGGTTCTTATGGCTTGCCCCATGCGTTAATGCTAATGGAGTAACTATCAGCCATCAATGTTTCAAGAAGCAAGTTTCGCAAGTAGTTAAAGTTGAGATCATCCAACCATCTCGGTATCGCGCACTTTAGATTTATCGTGCGTGCACTTAGTGTTGGCGGGAAGTTCATTGCAAGAATCGCAGAGCAGAATTAACTCGTGGCAAGTCTTGGTGCGGCAATTGCGGAAGATCTTGCTTGGTGCTTGGCAGATCTCGCATTCGCCGATGACCTTAGTATTGGTTGAGAAATCAATCGCCATACGAGAATCAAAGGTATAGAGCGAACCTTCCCAAAGACCTTTATCTGCAAACTTTTCACCGTACTTAACGATTCCACCATCGATTTGGTAAACCTCTTTAAAGCCGCGGTTCTTCATTACAACTGACAAAATTTCGCAGCGGATTCCTCCGGTGCAATATGTAACTATTGGCTTCTCTTTCAGGTGATCGTATTTACCGCTTTCGATCTCGCGGACGAAATCACGTGATGTATCAACTTCAGGAACAATTGCATTCTTAAACTTACCGATCTTGGCTTCGAATTGATTACGGCCATCAAAGAAAACGACATCATCGCCGCGGGCTTCGACTAATTCGTGAACTTGCTCAGGGCGAAGATGAATTCCACCGCCAATGACACCTGATTCATTAACTTTGATTTCTTCTGGATTATCGAAAGCAACAAGTTCTTTCTTAACTGCAACATAAAGTCTTGGGAATTCATCGCCTGTGCCCTGTGACCATTTAAATGCGATCTTCTTAAAGCCAGGGTACTTCTTGGTGTTCTTCACATATTTGCGAAGGTCATCGATATCTCCGCCAACGGTTCCATTGATTCCTGTTGGGGAAATCAAAATACGACCCTTTAGATTTAAGGTTTCGCAGAGATTTTTCTGCCAGAGCTGAACCGCGACAGGATCGCTGATCGGCGTAAAGCCGTAGTACAGGAGTACCTTTTGCGGATTCATAGGCGCATTCTATCCATCAAGAAATCAACTGAAAACATGCGGAAAAGATCTATCGGCGACTGAAAAGATAACTACACAGTCGCCTCTTAGACATTTTCCGCTCAAGTTCAGGCCGCAGAGTTGCTTTACGGACGCTATGCGCTGCAAGAGCAACGGCATGAAGTAAATGGTCGCCGACGGTTAGTTTCCGCTACTTTTCTTGAATTCCTTCAGGCGTATTGTGAACGTCGAGAATATCCGCAGCCTTCACATCGCCGCCTAATTTGTCGGTGCGGTTCAACTTTGATTCTGACTGGGGCCGCTTGGCATCTTCCTTATAAATCGCCGGAATCGAACCGAGCAAACCTTTTTGGAAATCCTCAAATGCTTGCAGAACTTCGGCTTTGGTATTCATAACAAATGGCCCCATCCAAGCAACTGGTTCTTTAATAGGTTGGCCACCAAGAATAAATAGCTCCAGATTTGGAGAACGGCTTTCTTGTTGATTTGCTGCACGGATAACGATGCTGTCACCGTCACCAAAAACAGTTAGCTGACCCATTTGAATTGGGCGAGCTTCTTCTCCTGCAAAGCCGTGACCGGACATTGTGTAAACAAGTGCGTTGTAATCTTTGCGCCAAGGAAGACGAAGTTCCGCGCCAGGTGCAACAGTTGCGTGAATCAAAGTAATTGGAGTCTGTGTTGTTCCAGGACCGACGTGTCCATCTAGCTCGCCAGCGATAATGCGAATTAGAGATCCACCATCTGCGCTAGATAGAAGTGCAACATCATTGGCGCGCACATCTTGATAAGCAGGCGGTGACCATTTCTTAGCAGCTGGAAGATTTACCCAAAGTTGGAATCCGTGGAATAAACCACCGCTCATTACCAAGTGCTCTGGTGGTGTTTCGATATGCAAAATTCCGCCGCCAGCAGTCATCCATTGCGTATCACCATTGGAAATAGTTCCACCGCCGCCATTGCTATCTTTATGATCAAAGATTCCATCAATAATGTATGTAACAGTTTCAAAACCGCGGTGTGGATGCCAAGGAGTTCCCTTTGGTTCACCTGGTGCATATTCAACTTCACCCATTTGATCGAGGTGAATAAATGGATCGAGTTCTGCTAAATCAACGCCAGCAAATGCGCGACGAACCGGAAAGCCTTCACCTTCGTAACCTTGTGGAGCGGTCGTGATGCTCTTTACGCGACGAGCGCGAGAATTCGGCGCATCGCTAACGCGAGGTAGAACGGTGATGTCACTGACGGTAACTGCAGGCATTTGTACTCCTTTTTCGTGAACCTAACTTTAGTTGAACTTTCAACTACCTGCAACTTAAAGTAATTTCACGGATGGTGTGGATAAAGGCGCTTTCAACCACTTTTATGTCAGCCGGCTGCTGCAACATCTCGCCTATGTCAACGGCGCTCCGCATAAATGATCCAGGTGCAACCGCCGCTGCAACTCCAATTGTCGATCTCCTTAGGGCCATGCCAGGAATCGCCACACTCTCCGCCCTTGTCGCAATTAATCCGCAAGAGCTAACACCATCAGATCGGATCGATTACTTAACAGCGTTAGAGCGCCAAACCGGATGGTTGCAAGCATTGATGCAACGGGCGATTGTGGCCGTTGCAGGATTCGACTCAAGTAAGCCAAATGGAATCGATCCATTCTTCGGAGTCGATGATGCCGAGCGCGAAGATGTTTCAACTGCTCTGCGCCTTGCCCCAACCACTGCACAATCTCGAATAGATGTAGCACGAACACTCGTTAACCATCTTCCAAATACTTGTTCTGCTCTAGCAACTGGTGAAATTTCACCTGCTCACGCAACAGTTATTGCCAAAGAGACAGCAGCTGCAATTCGAGATGGGCTTCCTGAATCCGCAATTTTTGAGATCGAAGAGCGCGCAATTGCCCATGCTGAATTTCATACACCCGGACAAGTAGCAAACC
>Ga0315907_10002998_pt1 | contig 20457 bp, 14 predicted proteins | sample LakEriMetagenome_3_FD_203525 | JGI IMG/M metagenome (GOLD analysis project Ga0315907, IMG submission 203525) | Freshwater fungal communities from buoy surface, Lake Erie, Ohio, United States - Buoy 12 MA123 | ecosystem: Environmental > Aquatic > Freshwater > Lake > Lake biofilm | place: USA...
GAAATCGAAGTAACCAATGCCGACAATGACAAATAACACACTACTTGATGCGTTGCAAGTCCAACTTGGATCCAAGATTATCACTTCAGAAGTGCTTTACGATACCCTTGTTATTGAAATCTCACCTTCTGAAGCGTTTGACGTAGTTGAACTTCTAAAGAACGACGCTACGCTTTCTTTTAATTTTTTAACCTTGATTGGCGCTGTTCATTATCCAGAGGAAAAAGGAAGAGAATTGTGCGTAGTATATCATTTGCACAGTTGGAAAAATGCCATTCGTCTTCGCATCAAATCATACCTTTCTCAAGAGAATCCAAGCATTAAGAGTTTAACCCCCTTGTTTGATGGGGCCAACTGGCAGGAACGAGAAACATTTGATTTTTTCGGAATTCAATTTGAAGGACATCCGAACATGGCGCGAATACTGAACATGGAGGAGATGGATTACCACCCCATGTTAAAACAGTATCACCTGGAAGATGGCACAAGAGAAGATAAAGATGACCGATTTTTTGGACGTTAATTGTTGAATGATGGAACAAACAGACAATCTTATTAAACTTTCGAATGGCCAAGTGCTATCGAAAGAAACCATTGATGGCGATATCGCAACTATAAATTTTGGTCCTACCCACCCTGCTACGCATGGGATTTTTCAAAATATTTTAACTGTTGATGGGGAAAAAATCCTAACGTCAGAACAAACTGTAGGTTATATTCACCGTGCATTTGAAAAATTAGCTGAACGCAGGCCTTACAATCAAATCACTCCAATCACAGACCGTTTAAATTATTGTTCTTCGCCGATTAATAACTTAGGATGGCACATGACCGTGGAAAAATTACTTCAAGTAGAAGTTCCAAAGCGTGTTCAGTACATGCGTGTCATTATAATGGAATTGGCGCGTATTGCCGACCATTTAATCTGTGATTCGATTATTGGTGTAGATACCGGAGCATTGACTAGTTTCTTCTATCCATTTTCCGAGCGTGAGAAAATCTACGAACTATACGAGGAAATGTGTGGCGCTCGCTTAACTACTAATATCGGTCGAATCGGTGGTTTTGATAAGGATTTCACTCCGGTTTTCCACCAAAAATTAAAAGAATTCTTGAAAACCTTCCCGAAGGCTTTTGAAGAGTGGAACGGAATGCTTGAACGCAACCGTATTTTTATGGATCGTACCAAAGGTGCAGGTCCAATTTCCGCAGAGCGCGCTTTAGCGTACGGATTTACTGGACCAAATCTCCGTGCAGCCGGTGTAGATTATGATGTTAGAGTAATGCATCCATATTCATCTTACGAAGATTTCGATTTTACCATTCCAGTGGGTGTTAATGGTGATACCTATGATCGATTCATGGTACGTCAAGAAGAAATCCGTCAGAGTTTACGTATTATCAATCAAGCATATAATAATTTACCTGAAGGTCCATTCCATGCTGACATTCCCGAGTTTTTCTTACCGGAAAAAAAGGACGTTTACAACAACATGGAAGCCTTGATTTATCATTTTAAAATTGTAATGGGTGAAAGCGATGTGCCGGTTGGAGAAGTTTATCATAGTGTAGAAGGCGGCAATGGAGAATTAGGTTATTTCCTAATTAGTGACGGTGGAAGAGCGCCATACAGATTACAATTTAGAAGACCTTGTTTTATTTATTATCAAGCCTACCCTGAGATGATTTCAGGAGCGAACATTAGCGATGCGGTTATTACCTTAAGTAGCATCAACGTGATTGCTGGCGAATTAGATGCATAAGATATGAGCCATACCTCACAACCCGTATTTGACCCCAATGAAGTTGTTGTTTTTTCAGATGCAATGATGCAACAAATGACTGAGGTGGTTAAAAAATTCCCTCAGGACAAAGAAAAAAGTGCCCTTATCCGAATCTTACACATTGCCCAAGCTGAATACGGTTGGGTAAGCGTTCCAGTAATGAATAAAATTGCTGAGTTTCTTAAAATTCAAGCCATTGAAGTATATGAAGTGGCTACATTCTATACCATGTTTCACCTGCAACCCGTTGGAAAGCACGTATTAGAAGTTTGTAGAACCGGACCATGTATGCTTGTTGGAAGTGATCAACTCATTGAACACATTGAAAAAAAACTAAACATAAAGGTTGGTGAAACTACGTCAGATGGCATGTTTACCCTAAAAACAGCTGAATGCCTTGGCGGTTGTGGTTATGGTCCCTTACTCCAATGTAGAAATAAATACCACGAGCATTTATCCATAGAAAAAGTAGATGCCTTAATTGAACAGTACCGAAACGGTGAAATCCAGTAAGCCCGATTGATATGAAAAACAGAAGATTGTTATTAGAGCACGTAGATGTTCCTGGAATCGAAGGAATCGATGTGTATGTCAAGCATGGTGGATATTCTTCTCTTGAGAAAGCACTAAAAAAGATGTCTCCAGATGAGGTGGTTGAGGAAGTCAAAAAATCCGGATTGCGTGGTCGTGGAGGCGCCGGTTTCCCAACGGGAATGAAATGGTCTTTTCTTGCCAAACCTGAAGGTGTTCCAAGATATTTAGTTTGTAACGCCGATGAATCTGAACCCGGTACATTCAAGGATCGGTATTTAATGGAAAAAATTCCGCACCTTTTGATTGAAGGGATGATTTTATCATCATTTGCTTTAGGTGCAAATCAATCGTTCATATACATCCGTGGTGAATTCATGTATGTTTTGAATATTCTAGAAAAAGCAATTGCTGAAGCTTACTCAAAAGGATATTTAGGAAAGAATATTTTGGGAAGCGGCTACGATTTAGATTTAGTTGTGACTCCTGGTGGAGGCGCATACATTTGCGGAGAAGAAACAGCATTGCTTGAATCACTCGAAGGAAAACGAGGAAATCCGCGCATTAAACCACCGTTTCCTGCGGTTAAAGGACTTTGGGGTTGTCCTACTGTTGTAAACAACGTAGAATCAATTGCTGCTGTAGTTCCTATCGTTCGCGACGGAGGTGATGCATATGCAGCCATTGGAATAGGCCGAAGTACAGGGACCAAATTAATCTCAGCTTGTGGTAATTTGGCAAGACCCGGTGTGTATGAAATCGATTTAGGATTAAGCGTAGAAGAATTTATATACGGAGACGATTATTGTAGAGGTATAGCCAATGGAAAACAGTTAAAAGCGTGTGTTCCCGGAGGTTCTTCCGTTCCTATTTTACCCCACTTTTTAGTTACAAAAACAGCTGCTGGCGAGGATCGATTAATGACCTATGAAAGTTTGGCTGAAGGTGGATTTGCAAGCGGATCCATGCTTGGTTCTGGTGGGTTTATCATATTCGATGAAGATCAGTGTATCGTGAGAAATACATGGAATTTTGCGCGATTCTATGCCCATGAATCGTGTGGACAATGTTCACCTTGTCGGGAAGGTACAGGATGGATGGAAAAAGTATTGTCTCGCATTGAGCACGGACAAGGTCACATGCATGACATTGACCTGTTAGCCGATATTAATAAGAAAATTGAAGGAAATACAATTTGTCCCTTAGGTGATGCTGCTGCATGGCCTGTTGCTGCTGCAATTCATCATTTCAGAGAAGAATTTGAGTGGCACATCAAGCATCCTTCTGAGGCTCAAACAAGAAACTATGGTTTAATTCAGCAACCTGTGGTTGCCTAACGTATTGATGATGGTAAAAGTAACAATCGACGGAATAGAAGTTGAGGTAGAACTAGGAACGAGCATCTTAAATGCTGCGCGAAAAATCGGTGGTGATGCAGTTCCACCGGCCATGTGCTACTACAGTAAACTTCCTGGAACGGGTGGTAAATGCCGAACGTGTTTAGTAGAAGTGGCTGCAGGATCTGCAGCAGACCCAAGACCTATGCCAAAATTAGTTGCATCCTGCTCTACCCCTGTACAAGACGGGATGGTCGTGAATAATAAGACCAGTGAGCGCGTTCACAGCAACCGAGGTGGCGTAGTTGAATTCCTCCTTGCTAATCATCCCTTAGATTGTCCAATTTGTGATCAAGCGGGTGAATGCCACTTACAAGATTTAGGATATGAGCACGGAAGCGCAAAAACTCGGTATGAGGAAGAGCGCAGAACCTTTGACCCTATTGATATAGGTAACAAAATCAAATTGCACATGAACCGATGCATTCTGTGTTATCGGTGTGTATTTGTAGCGAATCAATTAACCGAAAAGAGAGTTCATGGTGTGCTTCATCGCGGAGAACACGCAGAGATTTCAACTTTTATTGAACAAGCAGTTGATAACGACTTCTCAGGAAACATGATTGACGTTTGTCCGGTTGGAGCCTTAACCGATAGAACGTTTAGATTTAAAAGCCGCGTGTGGTTTTTAAAACCTATGGAAGCAGAAAGATCGTGTTCCAAGTGTTGTGGAAAAGCCGTGGTTTGGATGTTTGGCAATGACATTTACAGAGTTACTGCACGAAAAGATAAATACGGCGAAGTAGAAGACATTGACGGTAAAACAGCATGGTTATGTAATGATTGTAGATTTGAACATAAAAGTGCGAATGATTGGAATATTGCCGGACCTCGCGTGATTAATCGCCATTCGGTAATCTCACAAGGGAAATATGCCACAAGTATGGATAAACCCGTTAAACGTATAGGCTAATGGAAACATTTTATTGGATAGATAAACTGGTACTAGTGTTGGTGCTTTTTCTAATCTCCTTAGGAATTGCTGCATACCAAACCTATTTTGAACGTAAACTCGCAGGATGGATACAAGACCGCGTAGGACCGGACAGAGCGGGTCCCTTCGGAATTTTGCAACCGATTGCGGATGGAGTAAAAATGTTCATGAAGGAAGATTTTACCCCAGCAAATGCAGATAAATGGTTGTTTATTTTAGGCCCGGGTATCGCCATGTTCACCTCCCTTATTACCAGTTCAATTATACCATGGGGAACAGATTTACAGCTTTTCGGAAGATCCATCTCCCTTCAAGTTGCAGAAATCAATATCGGAATCTTATTTGCTTTTGGAATCATCTCAATCGGTGTTTATGGTATTATGATTGGAGGTTGGGCTTCTAATAACAAATACTCCCTTTTTGGTGCGATTAGAGCATCATCTCAAATGATTTCATATGAATTAGCGATGGGGATTTCCGCCATTACCATTATTATGATTTCCGGAAGCCTCGATTTACGCGCCATTGTTGAAAGCCAACACGGTATGAATTGGAATATTTTTTACCAGCCTGTTGCTTTTGTGGTATTTTTCATTTGTGCCCTTGCAGAAACCAACCGTGCTCCGTTTGACTTACCAGAGTGTGAGAACGAATTAATCGGAGGATATCACACAGAATATAGTTCAATGAAATTAGGTTTATTCCTGTTTTCAGAATACGTTGCCATGTTTGTATCCTCAGCCCTAATGGCTATTCTTTTCTTTGGCGGATACAATTTCCCTGGAATGGATTATTTAAAAGATAGTCCGAACCTCTTGTCTATTATCAGTGTAATGGTATTTTTTGCGAAAATTTTCGGATTCATTTTTGTCTTTATGTGGATTCGATGGACCATACCACGGTTTAGATTTGATCAATTAATGCACTTGGGTTGGAAAGTTCTGATTCCAATTGCATTAGTTAATATGCTAATCACTGGATTTGTAGTTGCACTTTACGAACATTGGTTTTAATCAGTTATTATGGAAAGTCTTACCAATAGAAAAGTAGTTGTTTCGGATAAACCCATGACCTTCATGGAGAAACTATATATTCCTGCGATTATCAAAGGAATGCTTGTTACCTTCCGACATATTTTAATGCGTAGAAAAACGGTGAAATATCCGGAAGAGATACGTGAATTCGCCCCGGTTTATCGTGGGATGCACGTATTGAAACGCGATGAACAAGGACGTGAAAACTGCACGGCCTGCGGACTTTGCGCAGTTGCTTGTCCAGCGGAAGCAATTACCATGACATCTGCCGAACGAACCAAAGATCAAAAAGATCTATACCGAGAAGAAAAATACGCCTCAATGTATGAGATTAACATGTTGCGCTGTATTTTTTGCGGATTATGCGAAGAAGCTTGTCCGAAGGAAGCGATATTTTTAACTGACCGCCTCGTTCCTACCCAATTTGAACGTGGTGAATTCATTTATGGAAAGGACAAGTTAGTAGAGTCATTAGATAATCGAATCGATATTACGAAAAGACAATTCACAGGAAAACGAGGTACAATATGATAGCAACTATAATAACTCAACTTTTGGGTGCCTTAGCTGTGGCGTCCGCTATGATGGTGGTGCTCAGTAAGCATCCAGTGCGCAGTGTACTTTATTTGGTCGTGACCTTCTTCTTCATTTCTGGACTTTACATTATGATGAATGCACAGTTTTTAGCCATTGTAAACATCATCGTTTATGCCGGAGCAATCATGGTGCTGTTCTTATTTGTATTAATGCTTTTAAACTTAAATAAGGATGCTGAACCTAAAACGCCAACCATTATTTGGATTATTTCCACGGTTGCGGGAGGGGTACTTTTCCTTGTTCTTGTTGCAGCCCTAAAGGATATTGTATTGGTCAGTCAGAAAGATGATTTTGCACCTATTTCAAATATCGGATTAGTGGAAAACCTTGGAAATACCTTGTTTACAAAATTTGTCGTTCCGTTTGAAATATCAAGTATCCTGTTCATTTCTGCAATGGTCGGAGCTATTTTACTTGCGAAACGTGATAAACCAACAATAGATTAATATGGGATCATCAGCAACCGTGAATATTGACTTTTTTGTCATCTTATCATCCTTACTTTTCGTAATTGGTGCTTTTGGCGTAATGATTCGTCGAAACATGATTGTCTTATTAATGTGCATCGAACTTATGTTGAATGCCGTTAACTTACTTTTCGTTTCTTTCTCAACCTACTACGGAAATGCGGATGCCCAAATCTTCGTCTTCTTTATCATTGTTGTAGCTGCGGCTGAAGCAACGGTAGGTCTTTCGATTCTAATTCTTGCGTATCGTCATTTGCGCAGCATAGACGTCAGTATATTCAATAAATTAAAAGGATAATCATGTCGATATCAATGCTCTTAATTAGCTTGCTGTGTTTGCCCCTTTTAGGAGCGCTCATTAATGGATTATATGGTAAGCATCTTTCTAAAGGAATTTCAGGTGGGATTGGCACGGCAACGGTTGCTATCTCGTTTCTGATTGTTTTAACGTTCTTTGGACAAATTTCGGAACCTGTAAAAGTAACCCTGTTTCGACTGATTCATTTGGATAGTTTTGACATCAATGTAAGTTTCCTTATTGATCAACTGTCCGTTTGGATGGCACTGATTATCACAGGAATTGGTACCTTAATTCACCTCTTCTCCATGGGTTATATGAAGCATGATGAAGGATACTATAAATTTTTCACCTACCTAAACCTATTTATTTTCGCGATGTTGTTGCTCGTTTTGGGAAGTAACTACTTTGTTCTTTTCTTCGGTTGGGAGGGTGTAGGAATTTGTTCGTTCTTACTCATTGGCTTTCACTACAGCGATCCAATTAAAGGAATTTCCAATAGCTTGGCCGCAAGAAAAGCGTTTGTAATGAATCGAATCGGAGATGCCGGGTTGGTATTTGCTGCCTTCATGCTCTTAAATACGTTTCATACGCTAGAATTTGATGGTATTGCTAAGATGGTCAATGAAGGTGGTATTGAGGGCATTTCCATGAACAGCATACTTATTATTGCCATTACGCTGTGTTTGTTTTTGGCAGCAACTGGAAAAAGTGCACAAATTCCATTATTCACTTGGTTACCTGATGCCATGGCTGGACCAACACCTGTGTCGGCATTAATCCATGCGGCAACCATGGTTACGGCAGGAATCTATATGGTAACTCGTTCTAATTTCTTGTTTGAGTTGGCACCATACGCTAAGGATGTGATGTTGTACATTGGTATTGCAACGTCATTAGTTGCAGCATTTATGGCCCTTCGTCAAAATGATATTAAAAAAGTACTCGCCTACTCTACCGTGTCTCAATTGGGATTAATGGTGGTAGCCTTAGGACTTGGAGCGTATACTGTTGCTATTTTTCACGTAACCACACACGCCTTCTTTAAAGCCTTGTTGTTCTTGGGTTCTGGAAGCGTTATCCACGGAATGTCGGATGAACAGGATATTCGTATGATGGGTGGACTGCGTAAAATCATGCCTATTACACACTTAACGTTCTTAATAGGAACCTTGGCAATCTCTGGATTTCCACTGTTATCCGGGTTCTATTCAAAAGATGAAATCATTGGACATTTGTTTGCTGAAAATCCAATGCTTTATGGAGTTATTATGTTTTCGGTAGTATTGACCGCGGTATACATGTTTAGGTTATATTTCTTAACCTTTCATGGAGAGTTTAGAGGTACAGCACATCAGAAAGATCACGCGCATGAAAGTCCAATTTCAATGACACTCCCTTTAATGGTTTTGGCTGTACTATCCGTATTCGGTGGATTGCTTAATTTACCGGGATTGTTTTTACATCAAGGCGCACATTGGTTGAATCATTATTTATCAGGTGCAGCTGGACTTGGTTTAATTGAACATCCTGAAGCGGCTGTGAATACCACACTGTTATTGATGGGTGTTGCTTCTGCCGTGAGCATTGCTGTATTAATTTGGGCATATGTAACCTATGCAAAACAAGGTTCCCTCGCAAAAGCTGATTCGGATCTTAAGGGATGGGAATTGCTTTCTTCTAAGAAATTATATTGGGATGAGCTTTATCATGCATTGATCACAAAACCGGCAGAGTGGTTGGGTGAACAACTAAAACAAGTGATAGAAATCAAAGTACTTAATGCTGGAATTTTTGGATTAGCTGCACTCACTGAAAAAACAGGAAATCAAGTACGGAAATTACAAAATGGGCTAGTATCTAGCTACCTCTTTTGGATGGTTATCGGTCTTATTATGCTTATCGTGTCTTACCTTATAAATACAATACATTGGAACTAGTACTAATCCCCCTGCTTCTTGGAATTCTTTCCTTTTTCATCCCGAGTAAATGGGTTAAAAACACAAGTATATTATTTGCGCTTATTTCACTGGCGCTTGTGTTGGTTCGATTGAGTTCCTTCGACCCGCGGTATATGGAATATATTTTTCATACCGGTAAAGTTTTCAAATTAGGACTGACCTTTGAAATGGCATATGATGGGATCGGAATCGTCATGCTTTCCTTAAGTAACTTGGTGATCTTTTTGGTTGCCTTGGCTAATTACAACAGAAGCGAAGCGAATTCCCCACTCTTTGCAGGACTCATGTTTATTATGCAATTTGGGCTCAATGGATTGTTTGCCTCTCAAGATGCTGTACTCTTTTACGTATTTTGGGAATTCACACTGATCCCAGTTTTCTTGATGTTATATTGGTTCGGAGCAAAGGAAAATCAACAAAACTTACTGAAATTTTTCTTATATACCTTATTTGGGTCTCTATTCATGCTACTGTCTATCTTAGCTATTGGTGTATACAGTACGTCATATGCTTATGAGGCAATTCAGTACACTGCAATACCGGCAAAATATGCCTGTTGGATTTTTACCGGATTTTTAATTGCATTCGCTGTCAAAATTCCACTTTTCCCATTCCACACCTGGCAGCCTAACACCTATTCAACCGCTCCTATGGCTGGAACCATGCTTTTATCTGCCATAATGCTTAAGATGGCATTATTCGGAATGATAAAATGGATGATTGGATTGAATCAAAGCGCATTAACCTATTGGCAATGGCCGGTAATTATCCTTGGAGTAATCGGAATTTTATATGGTGCGTTCATTGCGATGCGTGAAGTAAATATCCGCAAAGTATTTGCATTCGCGTCCATTAGTCACTTAGGGTTAATTGCAGCAGGCATTATGGTGTTCTCTTTGGATTCAATACAAGGAAGTATTATTCAGATGATTAACCACAGTTTAATCGCCATTGGATTGTTCCTCGCAGCAGGCATAATTGAAGATCGTTTGGGAACTACTAACTTACGAGAAATGGGGGGTATTGCTAAAATTGCACCTCGATTTGGCTTTTGGTTCGGAGTGATTTTGTTCATTTCGTTATCTGTTCCTATGACCGCAGGATTCATTGGCGAATTTCTTTTGATTAAGGCTGTTTTTGATTTTAACGTATGGATGGGGATTTTATCTGCCTTAACCTTAGTTATTGGTGCCGTGTACATGATTCGTGCGTATCAGATGAGCAGCATGGGTGCACCAACGATTGCAACGTTTACCGATTTAAAATGGAATGAAGTCTCGGTATTCGCATTGATCGCTATACTGGCGGTAACTCTCGGTTTGTACCCCGATTTTATATTTTCTATTGTTAAACCAAGTATCAAGCACATGCTCGAAGCAGGAGCCGATACCCAACTCATCATCAAATAATGGATGCGTTATTGATAATCTTTTTAACTGGTTTAATCTCCTTGTTTTTGGGGATGATGAAAAAACCGGCGTATGCCTTAGGTCTAAATTTACTTGGATTAAGTGTCGCCTTTATCCTTTTTTGGAATTACGCTTCGTACGTTTCTATCTTGAAAAGTTACGCAGGAAGTTTGGTGTTTAATGGACCCCAGATATACCTGAGCTTAATGGCAATTCTATTCACCGGACTGGTGCTAATTGGTGGTTACGCGATGCAATCAAAAGATAAATCTCATTACGCGGACATTACTTCGCTTATGATGTTCTCCTTGACTGGAGGACTCTGTTTGATTGGGTTTAAAGATTTTTTCATGTTTTTTATTGGCCTTGAAATCCTTTCAATTCCTGTTTATGTACTTGTGGGGAGTAGAAAAGCGGAACATTTGGCCTCTGAAGCTGCCTTAAAGTATTTCTTTACTGGTTCGTTTGCAACAGCAATTTTACTCTTCGGTATCGCATTAGTTTTTGGTGCCACAGGTAGTTTTAATTTAAATGAAATTGGATTCGCTGTGATGAGCGGACTCTATACCCCTGCCTTAATGATTGCAGGCGTACTATTAATTATTGCTTCCTTACTCTTTAAAGTTGGTGCAGTTCCATTTCATTTTTGGAATGCTGATGTATATGAAGGAAGTTCTAAAGGAATTATGGCATATATGTCTACCGTTGTAAAAATTGCAGGGTTTATTGCGTTGTACAAGTTGATAAAAACAACCTTCGGTAACTTAAGCGATCAGTGGATGTATTTTATGTACGCTGTAATTATTGCCTCATTGTTTATTGGTTATTTATCTGGATTGAAACAAACCTCGTTAAAACGCTTGATGGCATTTTCAGGAATTAGCAATACGGGAATCGCCCTACTATCGATAATGAATGGAACTCAATCAGGCGAACGCAGTTTAGTTATTTTTCTTCTAGGATATGGTGCAAGCTCACTGATTCTGCTGTTTATTTCTCAAGTTGTTTCTGAAGAAGACGATCAAATTTCTTCGCTTGAGGGAATCGGATATAAAAATCCATTGTTAGGTTTTAGCTTATTAGTTGCACTCCTTTCCTTGAGTGGTATTCCGCCGTTCACTGGGTTCTTTGGTAAATTTCTTTTGATAAAAGACATTATTCAGTTACATCCAGTCCTAGGAATTGCTGCAATTTTGAGTTCTGTGATTGGCGCGTACATTTATTTAAGACTAATACTTCTAATATTTTCAAAGCGAACTCCTGCTGAAAAAATGTCTCTGGATTGGAAATTGGCTTTGGTTCTTATCACCTCATTGGTCTTGTTATTTGCAGGGTGGATGTTAATTTTATAATCCCGCGTTAAACCTGATAAACAAGGAGTTCTGACAAATACCCATGTTTATTTCGACTTTATATTAACCCTGTGTTTCGTTTTTTTTACTTATATTTGGGCTCAAAATAATTTTGACTCAATGAAGCAAAACGAATTCCCATGTTATAAATACCTTATAATAGGTTTTTTATTCTTAAGTCCACTTTTCGCTTTGGCACAACCCATTGCTACAAATGATAATGCCTCTGGAAACGAAGACCAAATCATTTCCATTGCGGCTATTCAATCGAATGACCTGGCTAATGGAGGTACCTTGGTTACATCTACCATCGATATAAATACAATCGCTCCAGGTATTCAATCTACATTCACTAGTCCGAATGGACAGTGGTCTGCGGATTTTTTCACGGGAAATATATCGTTTGTTCCAAATTTACATTTCAATGGCGTTGAATCAATTAACTACACCATTAATAATAGTCTAGGTCAAACTTCAAATACTGCACAAATTTCCGTGAATTTAGCGGCGATCAATGATGCACCGGTTACACACAGTAATTACCTTTCAATTACCGAAGATGCTGGATTGCAAACTGGAAATTTATTAGCCAATGGTGATTATGACGTTGAAAATACTGCACTTTCTTGTAATATTCTCCCGATTGTAAATTCCTCAAACGGAGTGTTTACTATAGCGGCCAATGGTTCTTTTACTTACACGCCCAATGCAAATTATTTTGGGACAGACATGGTTGTAATCAGTATTTGTGACAACGGTAGTCCATTGCCAATTGCTTGCTCAACCGACACCTTATTTATTGATGTTACACCAATTAATGATGCGCCCGCACTATCAAACGACAATTTTACGGTCGATGAAAACTCTATAAATACGTTGAATCAATTAGCCAATGATAACGACATTGATAATCCCTTCTTACTAAGCTCAATTGAGATTTTATTTGGACCTGTTAATGGTACAGCCACCTTATTAAATGGACAGGTTGTTTATATTCCTACCATCGGTTTTAACGGCCAAGACTCGATTTTCTATCAAGTTTGCGATTCGGCGGCACCACTCGTTAATGCGTGTTCACAAGCTTGGATTTATATTAGCGTATCACCTTGTAATCTCAATCCATCCGCAGATTGCGATGGAGACGGAGTAACCAATGCAACTGAATTGACTGATAATACAGACCCTAATAATCCGTGTGAATACCTAGTGGCAAGTCAAACCTTAACGTATGGTCCGGTTTGGGTAAATGCAGATTGTGATGGTGACGGATACACAAACGGTATTGAATTTGGTATGGGCTACGCATTCGATGATGATTGCTCTTTTCCATATGTAGCTCAAAATGCAACGCCAAATGTAGCTTGGAATGCCTTAGACTGTGATGGCGACGGGGTTACCAACGGAGATGAAATTATTTCAGGTTCTAATGGCACCGATCCGTGTTCATTGTATGCAATTAGCATAACACTTACTCCCTCCAATGCTTGGTTAGCCGATGATTGCGATGGTGATGGAGTTACCAATAGTGATGAAATAACGGATAATACCAATCCTACAAACCCTTGTTCGTTAATCCCTGGAAGTATTACAGCAACTCAAGATGCCCTTTGGTTCTTCTTAGATTGTGATGGTGATGGTGTACAAAATGCAGACGAATACGAGGATAGCACATATATTTTAGATGTTTGTAATTATATTGCTTCGAGTATTACCATGCCACAAACTTCAGTTTGGATGAATGAAGATTGCGATGGAGATGGCGTGCTTAATTCAGCAGAATTAACAGATGGAACCGATCCACAGAATGGATGTGAATTTATTGCCTCCAGTCAAACGGTACCAACCAGCGATGCATGGAATGATTGGGATTGCGACCAAGACGGTGTAACCAATGCCACGGAGGTGACAGATAATACAGAGTTAACCAATCCGTGTAGTTTTGTTTCTGCAAGTATTACACTTCCAATTGGTGCAACATTCAATAACGCAGACTGCGATGGAGATGGTCTAACCAATGGGTATGAATCGACAATTACAACGGAAGTATTCAATCCTGATACGGACGGAGATGGAGTGAACGACGGGAGCGAAGTTAATCAAGGAAGCGACCCGCTTGATCCATGTGATCCTTCACCAACATTGCCGACTTGTTTTACTGAATTAATTTTCCCTGAAGGTATTTCTCCGAACGGTGATGGTAAAAATGATAATTGGACGATTACAGGAGCTGATTACTATGAAAACAATCATCTGAAAATCTACAATCGTTTTGGTACGGAAGTGTATCATAAAGAGAAGTATATCAACGAATTCGTAGGAAAAGCAAATGTTTCCACCTTAGGAGGTGAAATTCTCCCGGATGGAACCTATTTCTATGTTTTTGACAAATTCAACAATGGAGAAGACGTTGAAAAGGGAGATTTATACATCAAGAACTAAGGTTTACAATACAGGAAAAGTTATGAAAAAAATAATCATACTCGCTGCATTAGTCATTACTAATTTGGTCAATGCCCAGCAAGATCCTCAATTTACGCAGTACTTTGACAATTTCTTGCATGTTAATCCCGCGTATGCAGGAAGTTCAGGCATGTTAAGTGCAACCGCGATCCACCGCGAACAATGGGTTGGATTTGATGGTGCACCACGTTCAACTACCTTAAGCCTACATACCCCCTTGAATTACCGATCAGTAGGGCTGGGATTAACGGCCGTGAACGACATGATCGGACCGATTAATCAAACAGCAGTTTATGCTGACTTCTCATACACCTTCAAATTGGGAAAGACTTCGCGTTTAGCCTTGGGATTGAAAGGTGGTGTGAATATGTTGAATGTTGACAAAATAGATGAAAATGTTCAAGCAAATGACCCCGCGTTCGCGCAAGTTCAGAATAAAATCACGCCAAACGTCGGTTTCGGTGTGTACTATCATGACGAACATTTTTTCTTAGGTCTTAGTTCTCCACGACTCATGGAAGGATCAACAAGCGATACTACATATCGTGGGCAACGTCATTATTTTGGAATTATTGGTGGTATTTTTCCAGTTAGTGCAAAATGGAAACTACGTCCAAGTGTTCAGGTTAAAGCTGCCATGGGTGCTCCTATCAGTATAGACATTTCACTAGCCGGAATTTTCAATGATAAACTTTGGATTGGTGCAATGAACCGTTTGAATGCTGCTGCAGGTGGTTTTGTTCAATATCAAATTACGCGACAATTTAGATTAGGACTTGCTAGTGAATATGGCTTAACACCCATTAGAAATTATAATAATGGAACATTTGAAGTCCTTATGTCCTATGACTTCAATTACAAAAAATCTGACGTTAAATCCCCTCGATACTTTTAAGCTTAGTAATCATGGTTAAACAACTAACACTTTTATTTTCAATTTTCCTTACAACCATTGCGTTTTCTCAAGGAAATAATCCATATTTCGCTACAACACCAGCTAAGTTCAATGCCGACGATGCCGAGATTGGAGTGTACAAGAATGCAGGTAACAATGCCTTGATTTTAGTTTCCAGTAAAGAATGGGGAATCGTGAAGCGTGTAAATGGAAACGACCAAAATTTCTTTAACTACTTTACTGTTGATGCCAAATCAAATAAGGTTAGCAGATTTCAACGCAAATCGAATAGTAAATTCAATGAAGGACCGCTTTGTTTTACACCGGATGGAAAACGTGTTTATTTTACACGTAATTCTAAAAAGACAAACTCGGGAACCCGAAAAAAAGAACTTATGTTATTTACTGCTGAAGTAAGTGCAAAAGGTAAATGGACTAACATTACACCGTGTAACATAAACAATAAAGCCTATTCCGTTGGACATCCGGCTATTTCAAAAGATGGAGATTATATTGTGTTTGCATCTGAAGCACCGGGAGGACAAGGCGGTACTGACCTGTATGTTGCATCGTTAGATGCAAAAGGTACTATAGGAGAGCCAATTAATTTAGGTCCAAAAATTAACACTACTGGAAATGAATTCTTTCCTTGGTTCAGTCCAGAAGGTCAATTGTTCTTTTCATCCAATGGATTGAAAGGATTGGGTGGATACGACTTGTTTGTTACAGAATTGAAGAATGGTAAAGATGTATTCAATCCAATGAATCTCGAAGCACCAATTAATAGTTTATCCGATGACATCGCTATCGTTTTTCACGAAGATATGAAAGGGTACATGAGTTCAAATCGAGAAAAAAATAATGATAACATCTATAACTTTTCGCAACTTAGACCAATTGTATTCAAAGTAATCATGTCTGGTACAGTGACTGATTTAAACACGAATGACACACTTAGAGAGGCAACCTTAAATATCAAAAACGAAAAAGGTGACATCGTTGCTACCTTAGTTACAGATGCAAAAGGTGGATACAATGTAAACCTGGAGCCTGATCAAACGTATACGGTGGAAGTTCAAAAAGAAAACCACAAAAATGAACAGTTTAATTTAAATACTGATTTCAATACGCCTAAATTGAAGCAAAATGTAGCTTTGGAAAACAGACCTAATGTTACATATAATGGGATTGTTACAGACACTAAAACCAAAAATGTACTTGAAGGCGTAAAAGTCACACTTAAAGACTTAAGTTCAGGAAAGGAGATTTTAATTACAAACTCAGACGTGAACGGTGGCTTCACAAAAGCTTTTCAAGATTTGAAATATGGTGCAACCCAAAAATTTGAAATTAAACTTGAAAAGAAAGATTATGCTACGAAGTTGATCGATTTTAGCTATACACCTACTCAAACTGGTACTGTTAGCATTAATGATTTGATTGATTTGAGTATAGGTAAAGTAGAAGTTGGTGTTGATCTATCGAAACTAATGCAATTGGGTGATATCTATTTTGACTACGGTAAATTTGATATACGTGAAGATGCAGCCGTGCAGTTAGATAAGATTGTAAGCATAATGAATGAATACCCAAGCATGATTATTGAATTAGGATCACACACAGACTGTCGGGGTGCTAAGGATGCGAACAAAAAGCTTTCTGACAACAGAGCAAAAGCTTCCGCTGATTATATCCGAAGTAGAATCACTACCCCAACTCGAATCTCTGGTATTGGGTATGGCGAAGCTAAATTAAAAGTAAATTGTCCGTGTGAAGGAAAAGTAGTTTCCCCATGCCCTGAAGAGGAACATGCGAAAAACAGGAGAACAGAATTTATCGTGAAGAAGGTAAAATAATTCTAAATTTCATCTTTTTTAAAAGCACTTCAATCGAAGTGCTTTTTTTTGACCCTTTCACAAAACACCCCTAATACAATCTAGAATAAACTCTTGTTCTTAAAAATGTATTATCCTGTATATCAAGGTTTTAAAATAAGGTACTTTATACTAAAAGTATAATAAACTACCCTAAGCCAGTGAATTAAATTCAAAAGTGCTTAACTTTGCACCCGTAAATTTAAATTCAAATGAATCGTATTTCTAGCCTAGTCCTTTTCGCAATCGCTATATGCTCTGCCGTTTTGACTCATTCCTTTAGTCAAACACCTGGTATGATTGTTCAACCAGCAACAGGTGCAGGTGCTGCAATTTTCGATCCCAATGGGGATGGTTATGTTTCCGCAACCACTGCCGGTTTCGTTACAGACGACCAATTGGAAAGCGAGATTCCGTTTACCTCATTAATTTTCCCAGGCACAGAGCCCATCGGCGATATTAATAATGGTCCAAACTGTGGATTCACAGATTTTGTCGACCAAGGCGATAGAGACCCCGCACAAAAATACCTTAGTCCAGCAGGTAATTGGTTATTTCGATTAAGATTGGGGGGGATTTCTCCAAATGCTAAAAGTTATTCTGTCCTCATCGATACGGATGGATTATTTGGTAATACAGGGTCCTTTGCTGACCCGAATTACACGCTTGATAATCCAGGCTTTGAAATAGAAATTGTTCTTGCTACACACTTTGGAGTTTATGTCTACGACGTTTCCACTACTGTTCCGAATTGCAGTCCGGTTATATCTTATCCAGGCACGACACATTATCAAAAATCAATTGCTGGATCTACAAATTGTAATGACCCCGACTATTTCTTAGACTATTATGTCGTTTTTGCTGATTTAGCTGCACATTTTGGTATAACGACCTCCACACCGATGCGATATGTAATTGTAGATAATATGGCGGCACAAGCCTCCACCGTATGTCAACCGAACTCAGCGTCAGATGTCGGTGGTGTTGGTAACTGTCCTAACCTTGCCGCATGTTTTCAAACGATCATCAATTATCAAGGATTTTGTTCACCGAATACACAGGTCTGTTTGGAACGATCAACCTGTCCGAATATTAATGCACCAATTAACTCAGGCACAACCACAATTTCAGGGACATCGGTTGAAGCCAACGGAACCACCATTCGAGTATTCAAAAATGGGACGCAAATCGGTACTACTACAGTAAGTGGCGGTGTATGGTCGCTAACTTCCATCTCACCTGCCTTGGCAGCTAATGATACAATAACAGCTTCCGCCCAAGCACCTAATGAATATGTATCAGAAAGCCTGTGTGATCAAACCATCGTAGGAAGTACTTGCACCACAGCTCCGATATCAGCCCAACTTTCCACGATTTCTGGAAATAAAGGCATTCGTATTACACTAACCGCTGGTACCTTAGCTGCAGGATCTTCGATTTACATGTACAATCCAAATGGTACATTATTTAACCCAAGTGTATTAATTGCTGGAGCAGTAAACCCCATTATTACTGTTGCTGGAACAAATGTATATAATTTTGAATGTCAAACAGGACAGTGTTTCCCAAGCGGAACCTATTACATTTCCTTTCAACAGCCAGGTCAATGTGAATCATCGCTTACCCCATATTGCTTTAATACGGCAACTACCACGCAAATTCCGGTAATAACTACCTCTCCAATTATTGATAATTTGAGTAGCATCAGCGGAACTGTTCCTGCACCGGATAATGTTGCAGGTGTTTCTGTGAATGTCTATGTGAATAACTACATTCAAACCGTGGCCACGTCAACCGCTGGAGGCGCTTGGACGGCAACAGGCCTAGATTTAAATCCTTGTGATACCATTCGTGTTCAAGCCTCCGGTGTAGGAAAGTGTTTCTCTGCGATGAGTACAAATTATTATGTAAGCGGCGGGACAACAGCTACGCCCACAATAACTGGGAACTATTGTACAAGCTCTACCATTAGTACAGTTACCGGAGTTTCCTCGGAAGCCAATGGAACCACTATTTCATTATTTATAAACGGATCAGCAAGCGCAACCACCACCCTGAGTAATGGAGCGTTTACCTTTTCCGGATTATCATTAAGCCCAGGAACAACAGTTTATGTTCGTGCACAAGCCGCATGTAAATCGGTTTCTGCAAATTCTAATACCGTTACAGTAACTTCGATTTCCTCTAATACGGGGTTAACCTTGACAAGTACTCCTGTATATGCACAAACAGCCAGTTTATCTGGTACAGGAACCAATGGAAATACAGTTCAAGTATTAATCGATGGCTATCCCGTCGGAAATCCTGTTACTGTTACAGGAGGGGTTTGGACCTTATCTGGAATCCAATCATTCGAATTGTATGCGAACGGTATACTAACATTAACCACCACTTCTGGTGCGAATTGTGCCAGTGCATCTGTTGCGGCAGGAACAGTACTATGTATAACGCCAGCTCAAAACCTGTCGGTAACTCCGGATTCTATATTATTTTGCGGTAGTTCAACAACCGGAAGTGTTACAATTAATGGTTCTCAAACCAGCGTAATTTATCAACTTACGAATCAAGCAGGAACCAATTTAGGATCCTCCGTTCTTGGAACAGGTTCAAACATCACGTTAAGTACAGGAACATTAACAACTTCTGGCGTAATAAAGGTTAAAGCACTTAAGTTACCTCCAACCTGTCAAACGTATAAAACGGATACGATACAAGTTTTTATTAATCCCGCCCCGTCGCTCGGACTCTCCATAACAGCTCAAAACAATGTGGTTTGCTCAGGAAACAGCACGAACATCCAAGTAGCAAGTACTCAAAATGGCTATACATACCAACTGAGAAATAATTCTAATAATGCTACAATCGGCAGTCCTGTTGCTGGAAATGGTGGGACAATTAACCTGCCTACAGGAAATATATCAAGTACAACAACTTACAATGTCTATGTAACTGGGTCGGCACCAACCAATTGTGCGGGACAATTAAGTCAAACTGTTACTGTTACTGTTACTAGTGTACCAGCTGCTCCAACACTTGGTTCACCAACACAACCTACATGTGGCCTCCCCTCTGGTAGCATTAGCATTACCAACCCTACTTCTGGTAATGGATTTGAATATGCGTTAGATAATGGGGCATATCAAGTTTCTGATAATTTCACAAGCATTGCCGCAGGTAATCACTTCATTACCATCAGACCAACTGGATCAAATTGCGTTTCTCCTCAATCAACTTTTACGATCAACGCTGTTCCATCAGCCCCTAGTGCTCCAGCAGTTACCCTTACGCAACCTACCTGTGCTGTTCCTACTGGAACCATCGCATTTACTGCACAAGCAGGGGTACAATACGGCGTGAATGGAACCTTCCAAGCTGGAACTTCTTTTGCTTCGTTGGCTCCGGGAAGCTACACCATCGCGGTACAAAGCACTTCAGACAATACCTGCGTTACCAACGGTACGGCT
>Ga0315907_10002999_pt1 | contig 20456 bp, 17 predicted proteins | sample LakEriMetagenome_3_FD_203525 | JGI IMG/M metagenome (GOLD analysis project Ga0315907, IMG submission 203525) | Freshwater fungal communities from buoy surface, Lake Erie, Ohio, United States - Buoy 12 MA123 | ecosystem: Environmental > Aquatic > Freshwater > Lake > Lake biofilm | place: USA...
CCAAATGGTTCGAGCACTACAACACCGTTCACCCGCATCGCGCTCTCGGATATCGTTCACCTCGCGAGTTCATCGCGGATCGCAAAACCCGGTAGGCCGTGTCCGGAAATTAGGGGGCTACAACATCGCTCCGCTACTTATGTATACGAACTGAGACAAAGTATCTTCTAGTCGTCGCTTGCGGGGGGCATGTGGTCAATGTCGGGTATGTTGGAGGACAGCTTCATCGAGAATACGGCGATAGAGCCGAAAGCGTCTCAAAAAATTTGGCATATTCTCGTTGTCGATGACGATAAAGAGGTACACGCGGTTACGCGCCTTGCGCTTCGGGACATGCGTTTTGAAAACGGGCGCGTCGAGATCGTCAGCGCGCATTCGGCGCAGGAAGCTCGTGCTTTGTTGACGAAAGAGCGGAGGAACCGGTTCGCGATTGCCATCGTCGATGTCGTGATGGAAACCACTACTGCGGGCCTTGATTTGGTGAAGTTCATCCGCGACGACATCAATAATGCCATCGTTCGGATTTATCTGCGCACCGGGCAGCCCGGCCACGCCCCGGAGCGCGTGGTTATTGACGGTTACGATATCAACGGCTACCACGCCAAGGCTGAGTTGACGGCACAGGCGCTCTATACGTCGGTCCTGGCGGCTTTGCGTTCGTACCGTGACCTAGTTGCAATCGAACGCGGGCGCCGCGGACTCGAGTGCATTCTGCGCTCGTCGCAAAGTCTGCTTGGTTTTGCGAATATGGGGCAGTTTGCGAGCAGCGCTCTCGAACAATTGACGGCGCTAATCCATGTCGAAAACGACGCCGTCTATGTCGGTCAGAGTGGGCTGACTGTTATCCAGGCTTCTGACGATTATCGCATTCTTGCGGGGATCGGCGAATATCGCGAGGCGTTGGGACGCACCGCCTGGGAGGTTCTGCCCGCTCATGTCGTCGATCGTCTACGTCGCGCCGAGAGATCTGGCGAAGCGATTACTGGCGAGAATTGGATCGCCGTGAAGGCGCCAAGCGGTGACGCGAACGCGCTGCTGCATCTCGACATCGACCGGCAACTCGACGACGTCGAGCTAAATCTGATCAACGTGTTCGCGCAACAGACGGGCTTGGCGTTTGCGAATGTCCGTCTGACCGAAGAGATTCTCGAGACGCAGCGCCAGATCGTCTACGTCCTTAGTGAATCGATCGAAGCGCGTTCGCGCGAAACTGGAAACCATATCCGCCGCGTCGCCAAAACTGCGGCGCTGCTTGCCGAACTTTGCGGTATGGACGCCGACACGCAGACGCTGCTCGAGGCGGCAGCACCGTTGCACGACATCGGCAAGATTGTCGTTCCCGACGCGATCCTGAACAAGCCCGGAAAGCTCGACCCCGGCGAGTGGACGATCATGCAAAGCCATGCGGCCGCAGGGGCTGAAATCCTCGCCAAGTCGCGCGGTCCGGTTTTCGAAGCGGGAGCAATTATCGCGGCCCAGCACCACGAAAAATGGGACGGCAGTGGGTATCCTGCCGGTCTTGCAGGTGATTCGATCCACATCTACGGGCGCATCGCCGCAATCGTTGATGTTTTCGACGCCTTAGCATCGGACCGTTGCTACAAGAAGGCGTGGCCGCTTGAACGCGTCGTTGCGCTTATCCGCGAGCAAAGCGGCGTACATTTCGATCCGCTGCTTGCCGATCTGCTCCTTGGGAATCTGGAGCGTTTTGTTGCGATACGTGACGCGTATCCGGACGTCGTCGTCTGACATGCCGAGATATTCGTTGAGGCAAGAAAATCTGTCTGAGCAGCGTCGCCGTTTCGGCGCTGCGGGCGGCGGAAAACCCGTTCAATGGTAACGTTGGTCCCTAGAACACAACTTCGCACGGTCGGCGCCATTGAACTATCGCCGAGGTTCCCAATTATGGGGCGGGCGTAGGTGTCCCTCTCGATGCGCCCTCATTGCCTTTGGTTTCCAATCGATTCCGTTCGTTGCCAGAGATTTCGGAAACTGACATTGAAATCGTTCGAGTTTTAAATGCTGGGGGACTTGAGGCGAGAGGCCTCGCCTCGGTTGCTTCGGATCCCGCCGCTCCGACCACTAAAGAAGCCCGCCGCCGGGAAACCGGTCGGCGGGCTTTTGCGTTTGGCGTCCGAAGCACTCAAATGTGCTTGCAGTGGGATGTCCTCAAAGTCCGGCGGCGGCGGCCGTTTGGCGCAGATAATCGTGCCCCTTGCGGGCGTAGGTCAGCGGATGGGCGCGGGCCGGGTCCTGTTCGGCCTCGACGACCAGCCAGCCACGATAGTCGGCCGCTTTAAGGGCGGCGAGGATCGGCGGATAGTCGATCGTACCGTCGCCCGGAACGGTGAATACGCCCGATAGCACTGCTTCGAGAAAACTTAGATCGGCGGCCTTTGCGGCAGCAAGTTCAGCTCTGCGCACGTCCTTGCAATGCACGTGCACGATGCGTGTGCCGTGGCGCTTTGCGACACGCAGCGGATCGCCGCCGGCATAGGTGAGATGGCCCGTGTCGAGCAGCAAGCCCACGTCGGGCGTGGTCGCCGCCATCAACGCGTCGATCTCGGCCTCGGTCTGGATCACGGTTCCCATATGGTGATGGTAGGCAAGGCGTACGCCGCGCGTTGCCATTCGCGAACCGAGCTGGGACATGCGCGTACCGAGATCGGCAATCTCGGCCGGTGCAAGCGTGCGCCGCATTGCAAGCTTGGCGCTACGGTCGCCATGCACGCAGCCGTTTGTTTCCGCGAACACCATCGCGGTGGAATCGCACGATGCCAACAACGAGAGATGGCTCGCCATCGCCGCCCATTCGTCGTCGACGCTGCGGCCGAGCAGATTGGCACTATACCAGCCCGAGACAACCCGAAGCCCATGGCGCGCCATCGTCTTCTTCAAGGCCGCTGGCTCGCGCGGAAACTTGTTGCCGAGCTCCATGCCGTCATAGCCCGCGACCTTCGCTTCCGCGAGACAGGTTTCGAGGGGCGTGTCGCCGCCAAGTTCGGGCATATCGTCGTTGGTCCAAGTCAGCGGATTGATTCCGATCGGGCAAGGCATGTTTCAAGCACCCAATGTTTGGCGGTTACGGTTGCGAAGATAGGCCGCACGCCGTTTTCGTGCGGCAGCCCCGCGCGGCATGTCGTCGATCGCGACGTCCCACCAGGCACCGCCTTCCTGCGTGCTTATCCGCCGGTCGGTATCGATCACGATCACGCTGGTGGTTTTTGCGATCCGCGCGCGGGCAAGTGCGTCCGGCAGGGCCGCAAGGCCGTCGACTTTCTCGGCCATTGCGCCCAGTGCCGCCGCATGGGCGGCGAAATCGACATGTGGGTGCGCATCGTCGAGGCTGTTGTTGAAGGGGGCTCCGCCCGTGGCGCGCTGCAGCCGTTCGATGCAGCCGAAGGCGCGATTGTCGAGCACGATGACGATGAGTTTGGCGCCGAGGGCGACCGAGGTCGAGATCTCGGAATTCATCATCAAATACGAGCCGTCGCCGACGAGCACCACGACTTCGCGCTTCGGCGCGGCAAGCTTGGCGCCGAGACCGCCCGCGATCTCGTAGCCCATGCACGAATAGCCGTATTCGACATGGTACGAGGTCGCGTCGGTCGCCTGCCAGAGCTTGTGAAGCTCACCTGGCAAGCCGCCGGCCGCGCACACAACGATATGCGGAAATCCGCGGACGAATTTGTTGACGGCCCCGAGCACTTGCGCGTCGCTGGGCAGCCCTGGGCTTGCGCGCAAAATCGTTTCAACACTGCGATGCCAGGCTTTGGCGCTGCGCGTTGCGGCGTTCGTCCACGCGGCGGGCGCCTGCCAGCGCCCGAGTGCTGCGTCGAGGGCGCTTAAGCACGCGCCGGCGTCGCCGACGAGCGGAACAGCGCCGTGTTTGTGCGCATCGAACGCGCCGACATTGATCTGGACGATCTGCGCGTCGCCGAAAATCGTGCGCGAGGCTGTCGGGAAATCGGCGAGGCGCGTGCCGATCGCGAGTATCAGATCGCAGCGCGCGGCCGCTTGGTTTGCAGCTGCCGTGCCGGTGACGCCGAGTGCGCCGAGATTTGTAGGATTGTCGCTTGCGATCGCACCCTTGCCGGCCTGGGTTTCGGCACACGGCAGGCCGCGCGCCGCCAGAAACGCTGCAAGCTGCTTTTCGGCGAGCGCGTATTTGACTCCGCCGCCGACGAGCACAAGCGGCCGCTTCGCGCTTTTGAGCAGGGCTGCCACCGCTTGCACGCTTTTCCGATCCGGGATCGGGCGCAGAATGCGGTGCAGGCGGGGCGAAAAGAAATCGACAGGGAACTCGGCGCTTTGCGTCTGCACGTCCTGCGGCAACGCGAGCGTTGCTGGCCCGCATTCGGCCGGATCGAGCAGCACCCGCAGGGCGGCGGGCAAGCTCGTCAGCAGCTGTTCAGGGCGCGTCAGCCGATCGAAGTAGCGCGATACCGGGCGGAACGTGTCGTTGGCCGTAATCGTCGGATCGCCGAAATTTTCGATCTGCTGGAGCACCGGATCGGGTCGGCGATCCGCAAATACGTCGCCCGGCAGCAGCAGAACCGGCAGACGGTTCACATGCGCAAGCGCTGCGGCCGTCACCATATTTGTAGCACCTGGTCCGATCGAGCTCGTGCAGGCCATCATGCGGCGGCGCGCGTGCGTTTTGGCGTAAGCGATTGCGGCGAGCGCCATCGCTTGTTCATTATGGGCTCGCAAAACCGGCAACTCGCGGCGATGGGCGTGAAGGGCGGGCCCAAGGCCTGCGACGTTGCCGTGCCCGAAAATCGCGAAGACGCCCCCGAACAATGGCAGAGGCCCGGCCGATGTTTCGACCGACTGTGCGGTCAAGAATCGAATCAAGGCTTTTGCCAAAGTGAGACGCAGGCGCATCCGATTTCCCCTTTCGAAGCCGCAAAACGCATCTTCGAGATATTTTCGCAAGCGATTCGCCGACAATACCGCTTTCTTGATTTATTTTTGTAACATTAGTGTCATAAACTTCCGGCAACAAGAATAAGTGTCGTCCTAAGGGGAGCCCAATGATCCATATCGCGCAATTCGGTGCCGGTCGCATCGGCCGCATTCATGCCGCCAATCTTGCGGCTGGCGATTCGGCTCGGTTGCGCTACGTGGTCGATGTCGATGCGACGGCGGCCGCCGACCTCGCACAGCGCTATGGCGCGACGGCAGTCGATTCCAGAACTGCCCTTGCCGATCCCAAGGTCGGGGCAGTGCTGATCGCGTCTTCGACCGACACGCACGCCGACTATTGCATCGCCGCTGCCAAGGCCGGCAAAGCGATCTTCTGCGAAAAGCCGATCGATCTGTCTTTGAAGCGCGTCGATGCGTGCCTGAAGGCCGTTGCAGTAGCCAAGGTGCCGATGTTCGTCGGCTTCAACCGTCGCTTCGACCCGTCCTTCGCGTCGCTGAAGGCGCGTATCGATGCGGGCGAAATCGGTCCAGTCGAGCAGGTCGTGATTTCGAGCCGCGATCCGGGGCTGCCGCCACTCGGCTATCTGAAGGTTTCGGGCGGACAGTTCCGCGACATGACGATCCACGATTTCGATATGGCGCGTTGGCTCCTGGGCGAGGAGCCGGTCGAGGTGATGGCCATGGGCTCGGCACTGGTCGATCCTGCCGTGGCCAAGGTCGGCGATACGGACAGCGTAATGGTATTGCTGCGCACCAAGTCCGGGCGTCTGGCGCACATCAACAACAGCCGCCGTGCCAGCTACGGCTACGACCAGCGCATCGAAGTGCATGGTGCCAAGGGCCGCATGATCGCCGGCAATCTGACGCCGACCAGCGTCGAAAAAGCCGACGCGACCGCTGTCAGTTCGGACAAACCGCTTTACTTCTTTCTTGAGCGCTATGCCGAGGCCTATCGCCACGAACTCGCGGCATTCGTGTCCGCACTCTCCAAAAAGAAAAAAATGCCGGTCGATGCGAACGACGGCAGGCGCGCGCTCGTGCTCGCTGAAGCCGCTCTCGAATCCTGCCGTCGCGGCCGTGCGGTCAAGGTGCAGGGATGAAGAACCGGCGCGTCGACGGCCAGATTCTGCTGATCACCGGCGCCACGCAAGGCCTCGGCGAGGCGATCGCGCGCGAGGCCGCAGCCTTGGGGGCAGCAGGTATTTGCATTACGGGGCGCAACCAAGCGCGCGGGAAGCGCGTGGCCGAATCGCTCGCGGCCGCCGGTTGCCCTGCTGAATTTGTTGCGGCCGACCTTGCCGACGAAGCGGCAACGCGCGCCGTCTTCGAAGCAGCCGTCAAGCGGTTTGGGCGCGTCGATGGGCTGGTGAATTCGGCGGCATTGACCGATCGCGGCACCATCGAAAACACGCCCGTCGAATTGTGGGACCGGCTCTTTGCCGTGAATGTGCGAGCACCCTTCGTGCTGACGCAGGCCTTCGTGCGCCATGGCAAGGCGCGTGGCGGCGGCGGGTGCATTGTCAATATCATCACGCGCTCGGCCCATGGCGGCCAGCCGTTCCTGACCGCGTATTCGGCTTCGAAGGGGGCTCTTGCAACGCTCACCAAAAATGTCGCCAACGCCGTGCGCGGCGATCGCATCCGTGTGAACGGCCTGAATATCGGCTGGATGGAAACGCCAGGCGAACACGCGATCCAGGCGCGCGACGGCAATCCAGCGGACTGGCTCGCCAAGGCCGAGCCGGGCCAACCGTTCGGGCGCATTCTGAAACCCGACGACGTGTCGGCGCTCGTTCTTCATCTTTTGTCGCCGGCCGGCGAGATGATGACGGGCTCCGTGGTCGATTTCGACCAAAACGTTATGGGCGCCTACGACTGAACCGCAAATCAAACTTCAATAGAAGGAGATACCGAAAAATGAAAACGCATCGTTTGGCAGCGCTGGCCGTGGCTTTCGGCACGCTTGCCGCAATTCAGCCAGCCGCCGCGCAAGGCCAGCTTTCGGTTTACTGCTCGGTCCAGGAGGAATGGTGCCGTCCGATGGCCGCCGCGTTCGAGCGCGAAACCGGCATCAAGGTCAACATGACCCGCAAATCTTCGGGCGAGACCTACGCTCAGCTTAAGGCCGAGCGCCAGAACCCGCGCGGCGACGTGTGGTGGGGCGGGACGGGCGATCCGCATCTGCAGGCCGCCGAGGAAAATCTCACGGCGGAGTACAAATCGCCGATGCTGAAGGACCTCTACGACTGGGCGACGCGCCAAGCCGAGCTTTCGAAGTACCGCACCGTCGGCATCTATTCCGGCGCGCTTGGTTACTCGTACAACACGCGCACGCTCGCCCAGCGCAATCTTCCCGAACCCAAATGCTGGCGCGACCTTGCCAAGCCCGAGTACCGCGGCGAGGTGCAGGTCGCCGACCCGAACTCGTCGGGTACGGCCTATACGATGCTGGCCTCGCTCGTGCAGATTTTCGGCGAGGAACAGGCCTTCACCTTCATGAAGGCGATGCATCCGAACGTGAACCAGTATACGCGTTCGGGCGCCGCACCTGCACGCGCGGCGGCGACCGGCGAAACGCTGATCGGCATCACCTTCCTGCACGACGCGGTCACGCAAGCGCTGACGGGTGCGCCCGTCAAGCTCGTGGCACCGTGCGAAGGAACCGGTTTCGAAATCGGCTCGATGTCGATCGTGCGCGGGGCGCGTAACATGGCCAATGCGCGCAAATTCTACGACTGGGCGCTCACGCCGGCGGCCCAGAACCTCGCCGAAGAAGCCAAATCGTTCCAGATCCCGTCCAACAAGGCGTCGAAGATTCCTGCCGCTGCACCGCGCATGCAGGATATCACGCTGATCCAGTACGATTTCCAACGCTTCGGGTCGGCCGCCGAGCGCGACCGGTTGCTGCAGCGTTGGACGCGCGAAGTTCGCGGCGGTTCTTGAGGCCAGGCACAGATGCGTCGTCTTGTTCTGACTTGGGCGTGCGCGGCAGCGGTCGCTTTCGCGCTCGTCCCCTGGCAGTTGCAGGAAGACGGATTCTTCGCTTTCGAATGGCTTGCGCAATACCCGGGCGACACGGCGTCGCCCGGGCTTTTTTACGCACTCGGCGAACGGCCCTGGCTGTGGGGCGTGGTACTACCGATCTTGCTCGGCTTTTCCGCACTCGCCTTCGACCGCGCGGACAAGCGCTTTGGCCGCATGCTGATTGCGGCGGGCGCACTCGGCATCGGCTACACGCTGGCGCAGGGTTTCGCGATCGGCATTGTTGGACTCAAATGGGAATGGCTTGCGACCCTGGTCGGACCGATCGATACGCAGCAGTTCGGTTTCGGCTGGGGAGCAGTCGGCGTTCTTGCGGCCTTCGTCGTTTGGATATCGCTAGGCATTGCGGCTCTCGGCATGTTCCGCGGCGACGCATTTGTGGCAGGCGGCGTCGTCATTTCGAGTGTCTTGATCCTCGCTTTCGTGTTCTTCCCCATCGCGACGATGCTCGCGGGCGCCATGACAGACGAGGCGGGCGATCTGGCACTAACGCTGTTTTTCCGTCGTCTCTTCGCCGACGACGTGTGGGGACTCGCCTGTTTCTACAGCACGCGCTCCTGCGGGGTGATGTTCAATACGATCGTGCTGGGTCTCATCACCGGCACGGTTTCGACTTTGATGGGGCTTGGGTTCGCTCTCGTCGTAGTGCGCACGCAGTTTCCGTATCGACGCGCACTGCGCGCATTGACGATCCTGCCGATCATCACGCCGCCGTTCGTGATTTCGCTTGCCATCGTCGTCCTGTTCGGGCGTACGGGTATCGTCACTTCATTTCTCGACGAAGCCTTCGGCATTCCGCCCACGCGCTGGATCTACGGCCTGCCGGGTGTTGCGATCTCGCAGCTTCTGTCGCAGATCCCGGTTGCGTTCCTCGTCATGATCGGCGTGGTCGAGGCAATCAGCCCGTCGCTTGAAGAAGCCTCGCAGACGCTGGGTGCGTCGCGCTGGCAGACCTTCCGTACCGTTACATGGCCATTGCTGCGGCCGGGGCTTGCGGCGGCCTTCTTGCTCGGCTTCGTCGAAAGCCTGTCGGATTTCGGCAATCCGCTGGTGCTCGGTGGCAATTTCGACGTGCTCTCGACGAAGATATTCTTCGCTATCGTCGGCGCCCAGCACGATCCGGGGCGTGCCGCCGTGCTTGCCCTGCTGCTGCTGTCGCTCACGCTCGGGGCCTTCTGGCTGCAGACGCGCTGGCTCGGTCGCCAGAGCTACGTAACCGTGACCGGCAAAGGCGATGCGGGCCTTTCCGCCGAACTGCCCAAAACGCTGCGGCGCGTTCTTTATTGGACGACGATTCCGTGGGCGGTATTCACGGCCGTAACCTACGCAATCGTCGTCTTCGGTGGTTTCGTGCGCGACATCGGCCGTTTCGATCTCGAATTCACCTGGCGCCACTATCTCGATGCGTTCCGCGTCGAGAACACGGAGCGCGGCTTGTTCTTCTCGGGCTCGGCCTGGGACTCGCTCGCAACGACTCTCGAAGTGTCGGCTATTTCGGCACCGCTTACTGCGGCCCTGGGGTTGCTGGTCGCGTATCTGCTCGCACGCCAGCGCTTTGCCGGCAGCCGCACGTTCGAGTTCATGACGATGCTGTCCTTCGCCATTCCCGGCACGGTCGTCGGCGTATCCTACATTCTTGCTTTCAACGTTCCGCCACTCGAGCTGACCGGCACGGGCCTCATCCTCGTGATCTGCTTCGTGTTTCGCAATATGCCGGTCGGCGTGCGCGCAGGCATGGCGGCACTCTCGCAGATCGACAAAAGCCTCGACGAGGCCTCGATGACGCTGGGTGCCCGCACCGGCCAGACCGTTCGTCGCGTCGTGATGCCGCTGTTGCGTCCGGCGATCGTGGCGACACTCGTCTTCAGTTTCGTGCACGCGATGACGGCGGTTTCGGCCGTCGTGTTCCTCACGAGTGCGCGCCACAATATGGCGACGGCCTATATCGTCGGACGCGTTGAGGCGGGCGAGATCGCGCTTGCCATCGCCTATTCGACCGTGCTCATCGCGATCATGGCTTTGGCGATTCTGCTGATCCAGTTCGCTGTGGGTCGCCGCGAACTTGGGCGGCGCGGGCAACAGGCGGCAGCTTTGGGCGGACACTGAGGGGCGACGTGGCAAAATCACTGAAAAAGGGACCGGCATCGGTTGAGTTTCGGAACGTCGTCAAGAAATACGGCACGATCGCGGCCGTCGATGGCGTGTCCTTCACAGTGGAGCCTGGAACGCTGGTGACGCTGCTGGGCCCGTCGGGCTGCGGCAAGACGACGACGCTGCGGCTGGTCGCCGGGCTTGAAATCGCGACATCGGGTCAGATTCTGATTGGTGGGGCGGACGTCACACGCCTGTCGGCGGCCGACCGCGACGTATCGATGGTGTTCCAGTCCTACGCGCTGTTCCCGCACATGAATGTGCTCGACAATGTCGCGTACGGGCCGAGCGTGCAGGGGGTCGCTAAGGCCCAGGCGCACGAGATGGCGCGCGAGAAACTGCGCTTGGTGGGGCTTGCGGACTACGATCTGCGCCTGCCGTCGGAACTGTCAGGCGGCCAGCAACAGCGCGTTGCGGTCGCGCGCGCGCTCACGCTCGAGCCGCAGGTGCTGCTGTTCGACGAGCCTTTGTCCAATCTCGACGCCAAGCTGCGCCGCCGCGTGCGCGAAGACATCCGGGATCTGCAGCAGAGCTTAAATCTCACCGTCGTCTATGTGACGCACGACCAGCAAGAGGCGTTGGCGGTTTCGGATCGTGTGATCGTGATGTCGAATGCGCGCATCGCCCAGGCGGGCAGTCCGCGCGATCTCTACGAATCGCCGGCCAGTCTGTTCGTCGCCGACTTCATGGGCGATTCGAACATCGTCGAGGCCGAGATCGTGTCGGTTGCCGACGGTTCAGCGTGCACGCGGCTTGCCGACATCGTATTGGAACTCCCGGCGCGTGGGCTTGGGCCGGGTCCGGTCAAGATCGCGATCCGGCCGGAGGCGTTGGCCGTATGCTTGGTAAAACCCGATTTGCCGAGTATCGACGGAACCGTCGCGAAAGCGGCCTATCTCGGCACGCACATGGAATACACGGTGACGACGGCGGCAGGCGATCTCTTTGTCGTCGACAAGAACGTGGCCGAGCCCAAGGCGCCGGGTACGGGCCTGTGGCTGGGACTCACGCGTGTCGGCGTTGCTTTGGTGCCGAGGTCGTGACGCGCCCGCTCAATATCTGCATGGTCGGCTACGGCATGATGGGGGCCTGGCATTCGGCCGCATTGCGGCGGCCGGATGTCGTGCTGCATACGCTCGTCGGCCGTCGCGCCGAGGCAGCGCAGGAATTCGCGGCACGCTTCGGCTATCGCCATGTTGCGAGCGATCTCGCCCAAGCGCTCGCCGATCCGGCGATCGACATTGTCGTGCTGGGCTCGCCCAGCGAGCTGCACGAGGCGCAGGCAATCGCGTGCCTGGAGGCGGGCAAGCACACGCTGATCGAAATCCCGATCGCGATGAGTTTTGCCGGTGCCGAGCGCGTGGTAGCGGCAGGCGAACGAAGCGGACAGGTCTACGGCGTTTGCCATCCGATGCGCTATCGCCGCGAGCGGATTGCCTTGCGCCAGCGCCTTGCGGCGGGCGAGGAGAAAATCCGCCACATTGCCGGACGGTTTTTCATTAAGCGGCTCGTCAATGTCGGGGCGACCGGCTATCGGCGCAGCTGGATCGACAATATCCTGTGGCACCATTTCTGCCACTTCGTCGATCTAGCGGCGTATCTGCTTGCCGAAGATCCGATCGTGCGTGTGCAGAGCCAGATGGGACCCTGCCATCCGACGACCGGCATTCCGATGGAATGCGTGTTCCTCGGCGAGACGGCAGGGGGTGCTTCGGTGATGGTGCATGGCTCGTACCATGCGACGTTCCGCCTCTACGACAAGCTTATCGTCACTGACCGCGAAACCTATCTCTACGATATTCTCGGCAACACATTGCGGACCGAGACTGGCTTGGCTGCAATCGAGGACGAGCAGACCAATTGCGCCCGCGTGATCGACGATTTTCTTGCGGCCGTGCAGGCGCGTCGTGCGCCGCTAACCTCAGGCCCCTCGGTGCTGCCGGCGATGCGTCTGCTGCAGCAAGTGCAGGACGCCTGGGATGCGCGTCACGGCGCTACGGTACTCCCCGGCCGTCCGATCTAAGGCGGGTAGAGGCTCAAGGCGCAGGCGTCAGCTGTTCGACTTGAATTCTTGCCGCAAGCGCTCGGGTTGCGTCGCGCGTTGGCGGTGTTGCGCCTGTTTCTAGGCAGGCGGCCGCCCCGGCCGCGACCGCGTAGGCGAGGTGCGATGCCGGATCTTCGCCCGGTCTCGCCATTCGGCTCGCGAGCATGCCCGCGATACAAGCGTCGCCCGCACCGACCGTATCGACAACCTCGATGGTCGGCGGGCTCGCGCGCCAATGGCCTGTGGGCGTGAAAAGATGCGCACCGGCCGCCCCTTGCGTATAGAGCCACCAGGCCTGCGGATTCCATGTGCGCACGCGCGCGAGCGTGGCCATCGGTTCGGTTGTTCCGGTGAGGCCGACCAGATCCTCGTCGGACAGCTTGATTACTCGTGCAAGGCGGCACATGCGCTCGAAGGTCGGGGTGTAGCCGGCGTCCATCAAATTCCGAAAGTTTGGATCGTAGCTAATGGCGACACCGCTCGCCTTCAGCGCGCTTGCCATTGCAACGAGCCGATCGGCGAGCGGCGGGCGGGCAAGGCTAATGCCGCCGAAATGAACCCATTGGGCGGTTTGTGCCCAACCGTCGGGCAGCAACAGCGGATCGAAATGCAGGTCGGCGCTGTTGTCGCCGATGAAGGAATAGCGCGGCGGAGCCGTCTCGACGACGATCGCAAGCAGCGGCGAACGTCCGACGCGCTGCAGAAAACGCGGATCGAGCCCGGCGGCTGTGTTTGCGCGCTGCAAGGCATCGCCGAACCAGCAGCGGCTGATCGCACCGGCAAAAGCACTGTCAATGCCTTGGGCGGCGGCCGCGCGCGCCACGTTCCAAGTCGAGCCGCCGACCTTGCTGACCCACGTCTCGTCGCCCGTGCGAATGAGATCGGTGAGCGCTTCGCCGACAGCGACGAAATGCGGAAGTGCTTGCGCCATCGCCCTAGGCCCGCAGTGTCTTCAGGATTTCGTAGCAGGCACCTGTCGTATGGTAGTCGACCTTGCCGGCCGGGCTTTTTTCGTCGGTCGTGTTGACGTTGGCGCGCGTCAGAAGCCGGAACCACGCCCCGTGCTCGTGGTCGATCCAATGGCGCCAGCAATAGGCCCACAGCCGGTCGTACCAATCCCAGTAAAACTGTTTACCGGTACGGTGCGCAAGAACAGCGGCCGTCGCCATGCTTTCGCACTGGACCCAATGGTATTTGCGGTCGTCGCAGATCGAAAAGTCCGGGGCGAAGCCGTAAAAGAGACCGCCATGCGTGTCGTCCCAGGCGTGCCGGAAGGCGCTTTCGAACAGTGCTTCAGCTTTGGGCAGCAGCCAGGGCAGGGCACGCTGCTGCTCGATCAAGATCAGCAGCTTCGCCCACTCGGTGAAATGGCCTGGCTGGTAGCCCCAGGGCCGGAAGATGTTGGTCATGTCGTTTCTGTTGTAGTCCCAATCGACCGACCAGTCGCTTTTGTAGTGCTCCCAGATCATCAACCCGTCGGTCAGTGCCGCCTGCCGCTGGACGATGTTCGAGGCCACGCATTCCGCGCGGTCGAGATACTTGATGTCGCCTGTCGCCTCGAAAGCGGCAAGGCAGGCCTCGGTCGCATGCATGTTGGCGTTTTGGCCGCGATAGGGCAGGAGCTGCCAGTCTGCGGTTGCTTCGTCGGCATAGAGGCCTGCGGCAGGCTCCCAGAAACGCCGTTCCATGAGTTCGAACGTTTCCTCGAGCCATTCGCGCGCTTCGGCGATGCCCGCCATCGCGGCATGCGCATAGGCGAGCAACACGAAGGCAAGGCCGTAGCAATGGTTCGTCGCGTCGAGAATTTGCGCAGAGCCATTCTGCCAGCGCAGCTGCCAGGCATAGCCGCCGGTGGACGGGTTGCGATGCGCGCGGCGCAGGAATTCGACCGCATGGCGCGTATTGTCGCGATAGGTTTGGCTCTCGGGAAAATGCCGTGCTGCCATCGCCCACAAAAAAACGTAGCGTGTGCTGCTGACGAGGTGGCGCGTGCGCGCGTCGTAGATCGTGCCGTTGTCTTTGAGGAAATGGAAAAAGCCGCCGCTCGGGTCGTAGGCGCGCGGATGGTAGAAATCGAGCGTGTGGCTCACATGCGCAAGGATGGCTTTGCGGCTGCGAAAATCGGGCGGGTTCGGTTGCACATCGACCTCTGGAAAAATTACCGCCCGAGAATGAGATTAGGCAGCCACGTTGTCAAAGGCGGCCAGAGCGTGATCGCCAGCAGCACGCCCAGCAGCGGCAGCAGCCACGGCACAATTGCCCGCGACATTGCCGCAAACGAGATGCCTGCGATCTTCGAAGTCACAAACAGCACCACACCCACGGGCGGCGTAATCGTTCCGATCATTAGATTCAGCACGAAAACGAGCCCGAACTGTATCGGATCGATGCCGAACTGCGCCGCCGCCGGCGTGAGGATCGGGATGAGGATCAGCATGGCGGCGAGCGCTTCCATGAAGCAGCCGACGACCAAGAGAAGAAGATTGACGGCTAGCAGAAAAACCAGCGGTTCGCCGACGAGTGCCACGATCTGTGGACCCACGGTCTGGGGGATCCGGGACAGCGACAGGCACCAGCCCAAAGCCGAAGCCGTCATGACCAGTGCGAGGACAACGCCGGTCGTCTCGACCGTCTCGGCGGCGATGCGGGGCAAGTCGCGAAGATCGAATTCGCGATAGACGAACAGGCCAAGGACAAGGGCATAGACCGTGGCCACGCCCGCAGCCTCAGTTGGGGTGAAAATGCCGGCGATCATGCCGCCGAAAAGAATCACGGGTGTCATCAATGCCCAATGCGCGCGGCCATAGGCACGAAGGAGTCCGCGAAAGCCGGGAAAGGGGTGGCGCGGCAGGCCGCGCTTGCGCGCAATGTAGCTCACCATTGCCATCAACGCGCCCGCCATCAGCAATCCCGGTATGACGCCTGCAAGGAAAAGGCCGCCGATCGAAACGTCCGCCGAAACGCCGTAGATGACCATCGGCAGCGACGGCGGGATAATCGGGCCGATCGTCGCCGACGCGGCGGTAATGGCCGCTGCCGTTTCGGCGTCGTAGCCTTCGTCTTTCATGGCTTTGATTTCGAGCGTTCCTACGCCGCCCGCGTCCGCGACGGCCGAGCCCGACATGCCGGCGAAGATCACGCTTGCCAGAATGTTGGCGTGGCACAATCCCCCGCGAAGCCACCCGACGCACGCTGTCGCGAAAGCAAAAATGCGATCCGTGATGCCCCCCGAATTCATGATGTTGCCCATCAAGATGAACAGGGGCGCCGCCAGCAAAGGGAAGGAGTTTGCCGCCTGCGCGATTTTCTGCGGCACGATCGAGGGCGTGATGCCGGTTGCGAACACGAAGACTAGCGCAGCAACGCCCATCGACACGTAGAGCGGCATGCCCAACATCAAGGCCGCAAACCAGCCGGCCAGGATCCAGCTCATTGTTTCGATCATAGTATCTTCACGGCTTGCGGGGCGATGGGCCCCTTGAGGGCTTCCCAAATCTGCACGCAGGCCTGCATCAGCACAGCGATGGCGGCAATCGGCACGGGAATGTAGAGCAGGGCCGCCGACAGCGGCACGCTGATCCATTCGACGTCGAGGTTGCGCTCGATCAGCACGGGTCCGTAGATCAGCATGGCGCTGGCGAGCGCAATGACGCCAAGTTGGATTGCGATCTCCGCCACGCGGCGCGCAAGCGGCGGCAGAAGATCGATGAGCACGTCGATCCGGATGTGGCTGCGCTTGCGCGCGGCGAGCATCCAGCCGACGAACCCCGTCCATACCAGAAGATATTGGGCTGCTTCGTCCGTCCAGGGGAGAGGCGCGCCGAGTTGACGCGAGACGACCCCGGCGACGACGCTGCCGAGCAGCGCCATCAGTAGAACAAAAGCAGCGGCGCGCATGCCGAAATCGGCCGCGCGCCGCATCGTGTCGATCATAAGGCGCGCAACGCTTCGAACGTGTCGCGGCCCCAACGTTCCGCAAACTGCGCAGGTACGCGCGCGAGCACCGGGTCGCGGAACAGCTTGAGATCGGGCTCAATCACCGTCATCCCAGCGGTGCGCAACGTTGCGACAAGTCCGGCCTCTTGCCCCAGCAGTTCCTGATCCTGCCATTTCGCACCGTTGGCGATCGCCGTCTGCAGAATGTCGCGGTCGGCATTGCGCATGCCCCGCCAGAACGCTTCGTTTACGATCACCAGCCGCGGCGTGATGATGTGTTCGGTCAGAACCAGGAAGCGCTGCACCTCGAAAAACTTGCCGCTCTGGATCGTCGGAAGCGGATTTTCCTGGCCGTCGACGGCCCCTTGATTGAGGGCAAGGTAAAGTTCATTGAAATTGACCGGCGTTGCCTGAGCGCCCCACGCTTCGGCCATCGCGCGGAAGACGTCGACTGGCGGAACGCGCAGTTTGAAGCCGGCCATGTCGGCCGGTGTGCGCACAGCTTTGCTGCCTGTCGTCAGATGCCGTTTTCCGTAGTAAGTGACGGCCGCAAGTCGCATGCCGCGGCGTGCGACGAGATCGTCGTTCATGCGCAGGAACTGCGGTGCCGCCGCCGCTTTCGCCATATGTGCCGCGTCGCGCCACAGATAGGGCGCTTCAATGACCGACAAGGCAGGCAGCAAGGCCGCAAGCGCCCCGGCGCCGTCGGTTGTGATCTGCAAGGCCCCCGCCGAAACCGCTTCCATCATGTCGCGGCCCGAACCGAGCTGGCCGTTGGGGAAAGTCTGAATATCGATGCGCCCCGACGTCTTCTCACGCACTTCGGCGGCGATGCGATCAATCATCTGCACCTGCGGATGCGTCGGTGCAAGCATCTCGCCCCACCGGATCGCCGTTGCTTGCGCGCGTGCGATGGTCGGCGTCGCTAGCAGCCCGGCCGTCGCCGCCGTGCCAGCCAACAATCCGCGTCGTGAAATTCGAGACATGGGCTCTTCTCCCTAGTTGCGGCGCTTTGGTGCGCCTTTTGTTGAACTGTTGGGATCCATTGCACGCGGCATGCGATCCTCGAGGCTCCTCTTACATCTCCATGGCCCGCAGTCGCGCGTCCTGGATATGGGCGCCCAGGGCGGCTTGCGCGCCGAGAGCGTCGCGCGCTTCCATTTTCTCGACGATGCCGAGATGTTCGCGCATTACGGTTTCCACGCGACTCGGGTCTAGACGCGTTTCGGCCTGGCGAATGAGGCGAATCTTGATCGAGTTCACGCGGTATGCACTCGAAACGATGTCGTTGCCCAAATAGTCGATGATGGTGTCGTGCATGTTCCAGTCGACGATCTGCGCACGGCGAATTACGTCGGCCGTTACACGTCTGCGCGCATCCTTGATGACCCGCTCGTGGGCTTCGCGCAGTCTCTGGAACTCGGCCAAAGGTGCGTCGCGAACGAAAACCGCAACGGCCTCGCGCTCGAGCATCAAGCGGAACTGGAATGCGCAACGGATCAAGCTCAGATCGACATGGGCAACCTGCATGCCGCGCTGCGGCACCGTGACGATCAGGCCTTCGGCTTCGAGCCTCGGCACCAGTTCGCGGATTGCGCCAAGCGGCAGGCCGGTGATCTCGACCAATTCGCGTTGGGTCACGAACTGACCCGGGACGATCGCTCGCGCCAACAGCCGATCGGTGAACGCAGCATAGGCGCGTTCACGCAACTTCGGCGTTTCAGCGCTCGCCTCGCTCATTCGGCCGCGACCGAGGCCGTTGCCGCGTCGAAGCGCAATTCGAGCGCGCGCGCGCGCGCCGCATCGAGCTCAATCACGGGCGCGCGCATGCGCAGCCATTCGGGGTCCTTCTGCCGCCACGCGATCAGTGCTTTGACCGCAGGCATGAAGGGATCTGCGATAATCGCAGTTACGCACGCGGCGATTCGCGGATCGTCTTTTCCCTCCCACGCGGCCGGCCGCAGAATATCCGGACGCAGGTTGGCAAGCCCGCAGATCGACCCCGATCCGCCTTCGCGGACCGCGCGCGCAAGCAGGCGCTCGTCGCCGACGAGAATCTGCAGATCCTTGTGCGCATCGAGGAAGGATTTTGCCGACTCCCAGCTGCCCGTGCTGTCCTTGATGCCGATCACGGCTTCGGGAAACGCTTTGCGCAAACGCCCCAGCAATGCGGGAGAAAAGGCGACGCGTGTCATGCTCGGGATATGGTAAATCAGCACGTCGCGCAGCCGTCCGCCGAGCCGCTCGAACACGGCGGCATACCAGCGAAACATGCCCTCTTCCGACGGATCGGGAAAGTAGAAGGGCGGCGCCAAAAGCAGGGCGCGGCACCCATAGTCGTAGCCCGCGCGGCATTGTTCGACCGTTTCGCCGATCGTTGCAGCCGTAACGCCGGCGATTATCTGTTTGGGGAGATCAAAGCCCGCACCGGCTAGGGCGCCCAACGCGGCATGACGCTCCGCAAGATCGATCGAAGCACCTTCGCCGGTGGTGCCGAACATCGTCACGCTGTCGCAGCCATTGTCGAGCACCCAGCGCGCTTGCGCCAAAGTGCGCGGCAGGTCGATAGCACCGTTCGGCAGAAACGCTGTCGAGAGGGCGCAGGAGAGACCGATGCGCGGGTTGGACTTCGATACGGACATGATGGCGAACTCTCCCCAAAAGAACTTCGATTGCTAACGGTGTAGAGCGCTTGCGCAGCCTCTGTCAATACTAACATGTTAGAGTCCTTCTTGCGCGTCTCGACATCCGCGCGTCGCTTCGAGGTCTCGGTCGCTGTGGGCGCGAGATTTGGGCGTACGTTAATCGCATCGTGCCGCTTGACGTCCAAATCGTTTTGGATATAGCATTTCCTCAATAACTCGAAAGATGAGGGGGAGATGACGCTGCGCCGCTTGGCCGACGAACTCGGCCTTTCTCCCACCACTGTTTCGCGCGCATTGGCCGGCTACGACGATGTGGCGGCGGCGACACGTGCCAAAGTCGTGCGGGCTGCCAAGCGACTCGGCTATGTGCCCAATGCCGCCGCCGCCGGTTTCCGCACTGGGCGCAGCCGGGCGGTCGGCGTGGTTTTGCCCGCCCAGCCCGGCCATTTCGACGATCCATTCTTTCTGCAAGTATTGACGGCGATCGGTCGTCGCCTTGCCGAAGCCGATTTCGATCTGCTGGTCGCCGCCGCCCAGCCCGGCGAGGCCGAGCTCAAAGTTTATCGCAGGCTCGTCGATGCGCGACGCGTGGACGGCATGATCGTTGCGCGTGCCAGACTCGACGACGAACGCATCGCGTTTCTGCAGGACCGCGATTTTCCGTTCATCGTGCACGGGCGGACGCGCACGAAGCGGCCCTATGCGTGGCTCGATATCGACGGTCACGCGGCTTTTCGCGACGCAACGCTGCGCCTTGCGGCGATGGGCCATCGGCGCATTGCGCTCATCAATGCGCCGGACCACTACACCTTCGCGCACTACCGCGAAGCGGGCTGGCGTACAGCACATGCGGCACTCGCAATGCCGACGGGGGAGTTCCGTGCGGCCGAAGCCACCGAAGAGAACGGCCATCGCCTTGCGGCCGAGCTCTTGGCGCTGCGCGTGCCGCCGACCGCGCTACTGTGCGGCACCGATCGTTTGGCCGTCGGCGCGTTGCGCGCGATCGCCCAGGCAGGGCTTGGGGCAGGTCGCGATGTTTCGGTGATCGGCTACGACGATCTGCCGGTCGCAAGCTACACGCAGCCCGCCTTAACCACCGTTGCGCAACCCTGGACGCAAGCGGGCGAAAAGCTCGTCGAAATGCTGCTTGCACTTTTTGCGGGCGCCAAACCCGAAATGCTCTGTGAATTGTGGCAAGGCAAGCTCGTCGTGCGCGGGTCCGATGGACCGGCACCAGGCCACGATACGGAAAAAGACGTCAAAACGACGCACGTAAAAAAGGGAGAGAAACCAAATGCGCAAACAACTCATCGCTAGTGCGGCGATTCTGCTGGGGCTCGGCTTCCTGCCGCAAGCCCAGGCTCAGGAAACCGTCTTTATGTCGACGCAGCTGCGGCCAATCGAGGAAGCGCAGAAAGTGCGCGACGTGATCCTCAAGGGTTTTGCCGGGCAGGCGGTCTATGTGACCGAGCAGCCGCAGCAGCTTAATGTGCGCATGCGCGCCGAAGCGGCCGCCGGTCGTCGTACGGTCAGCGTGATTGGCGCCCTTCACGGCGAATTGCAGCCGTTGCAGCCGATGGGTGCTCTCGACGACATCTCGGACGTCGCCGCAAAGCTCGCCGATCGAGGTATTCCCGCCAATCTGATGTCGCTCGGCAAGCTTGGCGGCAGCACGCAGGCCTATATTCCGTGGATGCAGGCGACTTACA
>Ga0315907_10003001_pt1 | contig 20448 bp, 17 predicted proteins | sample LakEriMetagenome_3_FD_203525 | JGI IMG/M metagenome (GOLD analysis project Ga0315907, IMG submission 203525) | Freshwater fungal communities from buoy surface, Lake Erie, Ohio, United States - Buoy 12 MA123 | ecosystem: Environmental > Aquatic > Freshwater > Lake > Lake biofilm | place: USA...
CGGTTCAAAATGTGAGGGCAACTACATTCAACCCACCTTCATCACCGATTATCCAGTAGAAATGTCTCCTCTCTGCAAACGTCACCGCAACAATCCAGAATTGACGGAGCGTTTCGAGTTGATGATTAACGGAAAGGAAATAGCAAATGCCTACAGCGAGCTCAATGATCCCATTGACCAACGTGCACGTTTCGAAGAACAAGTGCGCTTGATGGAGCGCGGCGACGACGAAGCGATGTTCATTGATTACGACTTCCTTCGCGCTCTTGAATACGGCATGCCGCCAACTTCTGGTATGGGCATTGGCATCGATCGATTGGTGATGCTACTCACCAACAACGAAGCCATCCAAGAAGTGCTTTTCTTCCCACAAATGCGACCTGAAAAATGGAATACAGGTCCAGATCTCAGCGCCTACGAAAATGCCGGTATTCCAAACGAGTGGATCGAACACGTGGTAAAAGCAGGTTATGATTCTATGGAAAAACTCCGCGAAACCAAGCCCACCGTGATTCATCAAACACTTAACGGCTACCGCAAAAAGAACAAACTCGAGATTGCAGCATTGCAATTAGATGATATCAACAAGTGGATAGAAGCCCACAACTAAACGTTTAAAAAAAGGAGGTGCTCACCTCCTTTTTTTATGGATTAAAGAACACCTTTGTTACCAATCTTATGCGAGGAAAAATGAACAGAACAACAATTATCCTTTTTGCTGGTATCGCCATGTTATTCACTGCGTGTGTACCACAGCGCAAATACGCCGAGCTCGATGAGCGCAAAAAGTCACTCGAAAGTGAAAACATTGCCCTAAAATCAAAAACAGATTCACAAGCTGCGGAGATTAAAGAGCAAGCCGCAGCTATCGACACCAAAGACAAACAAATAGCGAGTTTGATGAGTGACACGCTCACCATGGGCAAAAACAATCGTCAACTGCGCGATCAATATGATAAGGTGAACGAACTCAATGATATTCTCAGCGCAAAAAGTAATTCCTTACTTCAAAATGCTTCTGAAGAAAACAAGAAGCTTCTCGCTGAATTAAACACGACACAAGAAAAGCTTCAGAAAAAAGAAGACGCCTTAAAAGCACTTGAAAAATCTCTAAACGAAAAGCAGGCTGCAGTTGATGAGGCCAACGCCAATCTAAAAGATCGAGAAGAGCGTTTGAAAGAAATGGAGAACTTATTGGACGCCCAAAAACAAGCTTCAGAAGCCCTTCGGGCAAAAGTACAAGCCGCTCTTTTGGGTTTCAAAGACAAGGGTCTTACTGTGCGCGAAGAAAATGGAAAAGTATATGTAAGCATGGAAGCGAAACTGCTGTTTGCTTCTGGTTCAACTACCGTAGATCCTAACGGTAAAAAAGCATTGATCGACTTAGCCAAAGCCATCGAAAACGAAGTGGATATGGAGATTATCGTTGAAGGTCATACAGACACTGATAAGCTCAACTCCTCATCGGTTCCTCGCGATAACTGGGAGCTAAGCGTATTACGTGCTACCGAAGTGGTAAAGATCATGACCGCCAATAGCAATGTAAAAGCCGCTGTGCTTTCTGCCTCTGGCCGCAGTGAATATCACCCAGTAGATCCAACCGACAAAGCCAAAAACCGTCGTATTGAGATCATCCTTCAACCCGATTTGGGCGAACTTTACAAGATCATTGAAGGAAACTAAACCTTTCTTTCGTTCAATAAAAAGGGGCTTCATAGAAGCCCCTTTCTTTTTTCTTATCAATTCGATTTAGCTACTCTAAATCCAACATCGTAAATTCCTTCTATCTCCGCACTGCGCATCGCTTGCTGTATGTTCACTTTGTAGTGACCTTCTAAAGGAAACTGTTTTCTTTCCTTAAAAATAATTCGATTGTCGTAAATATCTCCGAGTCCCGATCCGTACCACTCTCCATTAGGCGCCGCTAAAGGGCATTCGAGAGTATCCACAGATTTCTTTCCATTGGGAAACTCCATTTCTACAAAAAGAAACAGATTAGAAAAAGGATACTCTTCACCGTTACGAAGATTGATATAAAAATTGTTGAGTGCTACTGTGTCTTTAATATCAAACTCAAAACTAACCGGTGTGTTATTTTTCCAAACACCACCATCAATGGATTGATTGGATTCGAAAACAACACCTTCATCGCACGAGGTAAGTGCTAATGCCGATGCCACAGTCATACATAACAAAATGTGCTTCATGAATTATTCAGCTTTTGGAGCAGGATTATTCGGTTGCTCGCCACCACCACGGTTGCGATTATTGTTGTTTCGGCGATTGTTCGGACGATTGCGGTTGCCTTGATTGGGGTTGTTAGGTCTTGGTGTGCCCTCGCCTCCCTCCGGACGATCAGGACGCTTTTGCTGAGGAGGTTTTTGTTGACCTTCCGGACGTGGTTGATTCGGTTGTTGAGAACGTCCTTGATTTGGCGGACGATTACCTTCCAGGCGATTACCACCTTGGGGTTTTCCATCGCGACGCTGTGGGCGATTGCCGCGGTTGCCCTGCTCTCCTCCCTTCGCTTCCGGACGGTTGCCTTGATCTCGACGACCGCGATTATTGTTGTTACTTCTTCCACGATTGCCGCCTTTGGAACGGTCAAAACGAGTCAAACTATCCTGACCCACCACTTGCGCGAAGTCGGTTTCTTCAACAACTTCTTCCGCCTGGTTGTACACGTCAATATCTTCAACGGCCACACCCTTGCGGTTCATTTCTTGAATTTCACGCACCGATTCTACACTCAATGCAATGGGAGATTCCCCTGGTTGGTCTTCGTAAACAAAGTACATCATCCGCTTGAAAATATCTGTCTTCAAGTGATTAGCCATGCCCTTTGGAAGCTTCAAGCGAACATTATTGCTTGGTAGATCTTTGATGGCTTCTACATATTGATCCAACTCATAATTCAAACAGCACTTCAGCTTGCCACATTGGCCCGCCAACTTACTTGGATTAAGAGATAGCTGCTGATAGCGTGCAGCGCTAGTAGATACCGCACGAAAATCGGTAAGCCAAGTAGAACAACACAATTCACGACCACAAGAGCCAATACCGCCTAAGCGGCCAGCCTCAACACGATAACCAATCTGACGCATTTCAATGCGCACTTTAAACGTATCTGCATATCGCTTAATCAACTCACGAAAATCGACACGATCGTCTGCAGTGTAAAAAAAGGTCGCTTTTGTTTTGTCGCCTTGATATTCAACGTCACTAATCTTCATCGAAAGATCAAGTTCACGGGCAATTTGACGTGCAGTCATCATCGTGTTTTGTTCTAAAGCACGAGCTTCTTGCCAACGTTCAACATCATCTTGTTTTGCCTTGCGGTAAACTTTTCTAACCTCGTAATTATCTTTTGATTCTTTGCGTTTCATTTGAACGCGCACCAATTCACCCGTGAGACTAATCACACCAATATCATGACCAGGAGAAGACTCCACGGCCACAACATCTCCGGGGTATAAGTCAAGATTATTGACGTTTCTATAAAAACCTTTACGGCTATTTTTAAAACGAACTTCTACGATGTCGAAAGGCTTAATTCCTTCTGGCAAGTCCATGCCAGCGAGCCAATCGAAAACATCTAGTTTATTGCACCCGTAAGTGCCACAAGCGCCGTTATTCTTACAGCCGCCTGGTAATCCATTATTTGATGAACAACTCGAACATCCCATTTTTTTAATCCATTTTATCTTCTAAGGTTCGTTTCAGAAAGCATGTGCTTAATGAGCGGAGCAGTTTATTTTGCCACTGCTGCTTGTCGGCGTAACATATGATGCGTGCGCAACGACATATCCATGAACACAATTTTAGAAGATGCGTTTCTACTAATGTCTACGTGAGCTGAGTTTAACTCTTCGAGTAAATCCTCAGCATTCAAATCGTTGATGAACGGCGCGAATTTTTGGGAAAAAGAATACTCACTTTCGTTCATTCGAACGAGGGTATCTCCCAAATAATTTCGAAGCAAGTTCTGACGAATTTGTTCTAAAGCGTAAACAATGAACTGTTTTTGGTCTTCACGACCTAGGGCGCTTATTTCATCCACCCATTTAGTCAAAGCCACCAAGTCTCTGGAATAACAAAAGCGCATCCAAGACTGAAAAAGTACCGACAGAGCCGAATTGGCATCATCAGCATTGGAAAGGCGAAGTGCACGCCAGTAATTTCCATCCGAAAAATGAGCAATGTTTGCTGCGGTTTCCGAAGATACACCATTTTGCTCCAATGCCTGCTGAATATCGCTATCCGCAATTTTTGGAATTTGTATCGTCTGTACCCTCGAAAGAATGGTTGGCAATATGTTCTCAATCGAATTGGCCACCAACAAAAAGACGGTATTCTCGGGTGGTTCCTCTACAATTTTCAGCAACTTGTTAGCTGTATCTGTCTTTAGATAATCAGCCATCCAAATCAACATAAACTTATAACCACCTTCGTACGACTTCAGCGATAATTTACGAACGATATTCCCCGCCTCGTAAACGCTAATTAGCAATTGCTTGTTATCCTCGGTAATGGTACTGCGCCAGTTTTCGATATCGAAATAGGGCGACTCGTCTAAGCGCGCTCGCCATTGAGGCATATAGTCATCGGCTACCGTTTCTTCTTTGCCCGCCTTATTGAAGTACGGAAAAGAGTAATACATATCCGCAAACTGAAAGGTTTGATGCTTTCGGCAAGTGGCACATTGTCCACACGCATCCGTTTCGGTTTTATTAGGGCAGGAAATGTATTGAGCAAACGAAAGAGCAAGAGCCAAGTTACCACTGCCCTCAGGCCCTACGAGCATGATGGCATGCGCCAAACGACCTTCTTTGTACGAATGTCGCAGACGATTTTTAGCTTCTTCTTGTCCAATTACTTGACTAAATAACACTTTTCACTGGTTTACGGGTGCAAGATAGATCACGCCGAATGGAAAACCTCATGAAGAATAGATAAGGATCGAATATTTCGCAAATTTTCTAAGTGGATCTGCAAGTACTGCATCAAACCCTCTAGTAATGCAAGTCTTACAGCGGCGGGATGCCTCACATTGCGCACTGTTTCATAGTCCTCTTCCACCATATCCAACAAGGCCGCGGACGCCTCTATTCCTAATGCCTGCGGGCAAGGAACATTTTTAGGGTAAAAAACACCCTCCTTTAAATCGAAAATCGCATCTTCCTCTCCATTTCGCTGAGGATAAAAGCCGTACTCCTTACTAAGCTCTAGCAAAAACCATATGGGAAAATTGCGAACATCCTCTTCCTGATCCAGAAGAAGCATGGCTTTCACGATCAGTTGATACAAATCAACGTTTTGATAATCGTCATGAATGGTTTTGTATAAAACTTCATCCATAAACAAAGCGATCGCGCTTTTTACTGGGTTAAAGGGAACATCGGTATAATGCACTGCCAATCGCAGATCCTTCAAGGTGTTCATAGCGCCCGATTCCTTAAGCTTGCTGTCAAACTCCACCACGTTCATGGGCTGCAAAAGAGGGAGCACCGATTTTTTGGGGTTGGTCCCTATTCGAATCAAAAAGGTTTTCAGCCCAAATTCAGCGGTAAAAACCCTGCAAATCAACGACTTATCATTGTAGCGAAGTTGATGCAAAACTATACCTTGGTGCTTGGATATCAATGGATTAATGATCTAACGGTAACTCTGTCCACAATTGGTGGTTCAAATTTAAGTACTTACATTTCTTTTTTTTGGTAGAAACATATGCACATTTGAATGCTCCAATGGAGCAAATCTTTCTCTTCGCAAAAATGAACCTCTGATATAGAGAAAAAGACATCATTCCCTCGGGGGTGATGTATGTTTAAAGTTAGGTTAGGCAGGGCAGTCGTAAGGCTGCCCTGTGCTTTTTGCAACCTTCTGGTTTTTCTGGCGTACAAAGTCGCAAGCAAAAACCTTTCAATCACAAAAGTGAACGCGGTAATAAGTTAGAACACTCTACAAACACTGCGTAATAATGAAAGCACTTTTATCAACTATCGCAATTACTCTTCTCTTCCTAGGAGCCAATGCTCAAAGCCCTGGTGAAGTTTCTGGAGGGCTTGTTCTTTGGCTCAACGCCGACAACGGAACAGCCGAAACCAATGATGGTGATCTCATCTCATCTTGGAACGACTTAAGTGGTCAACTCAACCATGCAACCCAAGGAACACTCGCGTCTCGTCCTCGTTTGCGCAAATTTGCCTTCAATGGTCACCATGCTTTAGAGTTCACTGGTCAAAGTTCATTGAACGTAGATCTAACCGACATCAGTAATTCGGCCTATACCGTTTTTGCAGTTGTCAAACTTTCACCAGCCGTGGCCAGTGGAAAGTACTTTATGGGTGTGCAACAAACTTCTCCTGTTGGCCTGCATTTAGGCTACCCAACGGGTGGGTTGCTTCGATTCAATCAAGCAGGAAACTCTACTCAGCTAGTTTCACCCGCTTATAATGACGCTACCGAAACTCCTCGCTTGATCATTGCAGAAGCAAGTGCCACCAGTGGCCGCACCCTTTCCGAAATTATCGAGGGAACGCTCACTAGTTCTAACAATCCTACCACCGCATTTTCTTCCTTCGCGTCACAAGGCGTCATAGGTAAAGGATATTCTACTACAGGTTTCCCTGGATTTATTGCTGAAATAATTGTATATAACCGTTCGCTTTCGGCACTAGAGAAAAATCAAGTTTCTACTTATCTATCGTGCAAGTATGGAACGACTATTCCAATTGCTCAACACCAATATTTCACACATAGTGATTATGCTAATGACCTAGCCGCCATCATCCAAAACGATAACCAACTGCTTGCTCAATCAGCAACGACTAGCGAAAACAGTGATGAAATTCTGTCTATTCTCAACTGCAGCGATCTTAACAACAATGAATACATGATCGTTGGTAACGATGGAGAAGCCACTTCATTTATGAATGAGCTTGGGCTCTTGTGTGATGTAAAAGAACTCATGCAACGCAGCTGGAGAGTAGATCACCAAGGCAACTTAGGAACCATACAAATGCGTTTTGACCTCAGCGGTATTGACTGCGACGGCTCCCTGGTAAAACTAATGATCGACGAAGAAGGAGATGGTTTTTCGAATGACTCACCCATAGCGGGAACATTCCAAGATCCTTATCTCACTTTCAACTTCGTGACATTACCAGACAACGCCATTTTCAGCCTGGTACAAACAGTTGACACTTGGTATGCTGTTGCGAGTGGCAATAGCTCAGATGCCATTTGGTCCGATCAGATCGGCGGAGATGCAGTAGCTGTTGTTGATTGGTGTAATGATGTAAACATCACCATTCCCGCCGGCTTTACTGTTACCGCTAATGGTAATTTAAGCTGTCGTCATTTCGAATTAGCCAGCGGTGCTACATTCAATGCAGGAAGCAACGAACTAAATGTTGCAGGCGATTTCATTGTCGGCGGCACTTTCAGCAGCGGAACAGGAACACTTATTTTAAGCGGTACAGAAGATCAAGATATCGTTACTTCTTCAGTAATAGATTTGAATAAAGTAACCTCCAATTGCGCGGCTACAGTTTATATCGGCGGATCTGGAATTCGTATGAAGTCCCTTTTGCAAGTAAATGCGGGAACTCTTAATACAGGAGGCTTGCTCACTGTACTTTCAAACGCAAGCACTCAAGGTGCCATCGGTCCACTTACTACTGGCGACCTTGTAGGAAATATTACCATGCAGCGTTTTCATCAGCGCACAGCTACAGGCTGGGTAAGTTTGGGCAACTGCATTCAAAGCAAAACACTGAACGACTGGAACGACGATTTGCTCCTTACCGGTTTTGCGGGTTCAGATTTGCCGGCTTACGGTTTTAATAATGTGCAGTACTACAACGAACCAACTATAGGAGGAACCAATAGCGGTTTCTTCGGAGTGCTGTCTATCAATCATTCAATATCTGATAAATCTGGTTTCTTTGTTTACATGAGCACTGGCGCTATGAACATAGATGTGGACGGAGCGATTTTCAAAGGCGATCAAAGCCTTCCAGTGAGCTATACCAACACCGGTAACCCTTTGGCAGACGGCTGGTCATTAGTAAGCAACCCATACCCATGTGCCATCGATTGGAATAGTGGATCATGGACCAAAACAAACATCAACGATGCTGTATATGTTTGGAACGCTACTAATGCTCAACACAGCAGCTATGTTGGAGGTGTAAGTACCAATGGCGGAACTAACATTATACCTAGTTCTCAAGCGTTTTTTGTGGTGGCTAATGCGGCTTCACCCTCTCTTACGATTCATGAGAACGCCAAGACAACTAGCCAGGGTACATTTAGATCAAACCCCCTCGAAAATACCGTAATAAAATTGCGCATCGCCGACCAAACCATCAGCGATGAAGTGGCGATCCGTTTTTCTTCTGAAGCCAAAAAAACATTTGACCCTGAGTTAGATGCTTTCAAAATGAAAAGCCTTGACCAGCATGCACCATCTCTCACTCTGTTTGATCAAGAGAAAACTGAATATGCAATTCAATCTGTCCCCTTTGAAGAGGAAATGATTATTCCTCTTTCAATTCAAACAGAAAACGGAGCTCGCGTACCATTTAGCTGGGAAGGCATAGCCGACCTCAACCAATACCACGTATATCTTGAAGAGTTAAAGACTCATCAAATAGTGGATTTAAAAGCCGTAAAACAATTGGAACTAAAATCCAATACCCCAGAAAACAACACCCCAAACTACCAGTTGATTTTCAAAAAAACCGAATCAACTCCATTAGTCAACCAAAGTCCAACAGCTTATGTTGGTGCAGGGAACCTTAATATTCTTTTCCCAGAAATAGAGAGCAGCAAAGCCGACATTTACGTTTACAATATCTACGGACAAGAAGTGTTAAAGGCAGCCAACAAAAAAGTTGACCAAGGCTATATTCAACTACCATTTACAGCAGCCGCGGGACAATACATTGTGCGCATAGTAGAAGGTCAGACACAAACAGCTATTCCTGTGCAAGTACATTAGTGCTCCGCCCTTCATTTTCCTAATAAGCCGGTCGCGAATAACGACCGGCTTTTTTATTTACCAAAAGATCCCGTTTTCCTAAAAAGAGAATTTTATTCCTAAAAATGTAACCACTGCTTTCCTAATCCCGTAAACACCCCCAAAAGTGATTTGAACGCTCACTTTTTAAATGTGAACACAACTAATAAGCTTTTACCATGAGAAGGTATTTCACCCTAGTATTAATGTTGTTGCCCATGATGGGGCTTTTAGCTCAATCGCCTGGTGGCGTAAGCACCGGACTTGTGCTTTGGTTAAAAGGAGATGCCGGTACCTCGAGTACCGTTGATGGCGCTTTCCTCAGTTCTTGGAATGACCAATCTGGCGGAGGACGAAACGCTACTCAGACAACGGCCTCTGGTCAACCCAAATTGAAGAAGTTTGCCATGAACGGCAATCCGGCGATTGAAACATCAAGCGCTCGTTTCTTCAATGTGCCTCTAACTGTTTTAAACAACAGTCGGTACACGATTTTCACCGTGGTTAAACGTGCTAGTGCGGGAACAAGTCAATACTTCTTCGGTGCAGCGCAATCAGCAGCAAACGGAATTTATATGGGATTCAGAAATGACACCCGCTGCCGATTTACACATAATGCTGCAACTGCAGAATCTGTGTGCTTACCTTACGATGCAGCCACTGAAGTTCCCCGTCTTGTGATGATGGAACACTCCGGAACAGCAAACCGTGCGTTAAGTGAAATCAATAGCGGTACAACTGTAACAGCCACGACCACCAATACAACAAACTACCCTGTAACTACTCAGGGCAGAATCGGTCGAGGTAATACTACCGGTGGTTTTACTGGAACAATCGCTGAGGTGATTGTATACAGTCGAGGACTTTCTGTCACCGAAAAACGTCAAGTGCAAAGCTACCTAGCCATCAAATATGGCATTACCATCAATAACGCCGACAACCTATTTTTCAATGATGCTACTTACGCAAACGACGTTTGTGGCATAGGAAGAAACTTAACTTCTCAAGGCTTAAATCAAACCACAAGTTCAAGCGAAAGCGCCGACGATATGGTAGAAATTAGCGCTGCCTCTAGTCTTGATGACGGCGACTATTTGGTGATAGGAAACAACAACCAAGCAACGACTTGGCAACTTTTAGCCACTGCCAATTGCGCAGTCGATAGTAGCATGCGCAGAGTGTGGCGTGTAAAAGAAACGAACGATGTAGGAACGGTTACCTTGAAGTTCGACCTTTCTAAATTGACATCTCCTTTCAGTGACCAATCTGTAGTTCTTTTAGTTGATCGCAACAACAATGGTTATGCCGATGAAACTCCTATTCAGGGCACATACTCTGCTCCATTTATGACATTTACTAATGTTCAACTCGAAAACAATTACCTCTTTACTTTAGGTACTGGTCGTGTTACTTGGTATGCCGTTACTAATGGTAACTCTAACGGTGCGATTTGGGCAAAAACGGCTACAGGTACACCACAAGTTGTGCCTAGCTGGTGTTCTAGAACAGATGTTGTAATCAATCCTGGTGTTTCATTGAATATTAACGCTGCTGTAACTTGTAAAAACTTGACCATTCAGCCAGGTTCAACAATTACAGCTAACACCAGCAACATTACCGTGCACGGCAACATTACCAACAACGGTATATTTAACGCCGGTTCTAGTTCTGTTTACCTCAATGGAACGACAGCTCAAATTATTTCAGGCACACAATTACTGCAATTCAATAATCTCTATTGCAACAATGCCGCTGGCATAACATTTAGCGGCTCGGCTATGGAGATGAAAGGCATTCTTCAAATTAATACTGGAACCTTCAACACAGGCGATAAATTGACTATTCTTTCCTCAGCTACAACACAAGGAAGTATCGGTCCTATTTTGGGTGACCTCACAGGCACGTTGATCATGCAACGTTACCACAACAGAACAAGCGCAGGATGGGTCAACCTTGCTTCACCCATTCAAAACAAAACACTTCAAGATTGGAATGACGATTTGATTACCTCTGGTTTTGCTGGTTCTGATTACCCCAACTACAACTTCAACAACATGTACTATTACAACGAAAGCGCAAATGGCGGTCGTGATAATGGTTGGGTTGGTGCTACGAACATTACCAACAACATTGAATCAGGCCGTGGCTACTATGTGTACATGAATGCTGGTGCAATGAACCTAGATGTGGATGGAAACATTTTCAAGGGACCACAAACATTAACAACTTCATTTACGAATACAGGAACTCCTGCTGACGATGGTTGGAACCTTGTTTCAAATCCATACCCTTCTGCCATCAACTGGTTAGCGGGCTCGTGGACTAAAACCAACATCACCAATGCAGTTTATGTTTGGAACGCCGCTACCAATCAATACGCCTCATACGTAAATGGCGTGGCTACGAATGGTGGATCAAACATCATCCCAAGCTCACAAAGTTTCTTCGTATTCGCCAATGCTGCCTCACCAGTTTTAGCTGTTGCCGAAAACTGCAAAACATCTAGTCAGGGTACTTTCAAAAGCATGCAAGAAACACAGGCGCTCACCTTGAAAGTATCAGATGGCCAATGGTCAGACGAAGCCGTAATTGAATGGAATTCTATTGCATCAGCAAAGTTTGATAGCGATGCCGACGCCTATAAAATGCGCAGCTTGGCCGATGAGGTACCTTACCTCGCCATAGCCGACGAAGAAAACACCGACTACTCGATTCAATCTTTGCCTTACACCAATGATGAACAAATCATTGATATCAAATTGCAAAGCTTGGGTAGAAAATCATACGATTTGACTTGGGAAGGATTAGAAAATTTTGGTGCCGATAAAGAAGTGATTCTTGAGCGCATCGAAACAGGTGAGATCTACCGACTTGGTCAAATGAAAAAAATTACTGTTCAAAGTAATGGCCGCGATGAAAATGCAAACTATCGCTTGCACATCAAGAGCAAATCTCCTGACGCAAGCATCGAACAAGATCTAACCGAAGTCGTAACTCTTACAGATAACGGAGTGCGTGTTAGTTTTGGTTATGACACACAACGTGAAGTGAAAATCACAGCTTACAACATGGTTGGTCAACAACTCATCACCCCAATAGTAGGAACCTACGAAAACGAAGTGATTCAATTTGGCAACCGCGATCAAGCCGCTCTTTCAATCATCGAAATCATCGATTTGAAAACAGGCGAACGATCTGTGCACCGCTTAGGAAACTAATTTTACCTTCTCATAAAAAAGGAAAGGGCCCATCACTCGAACGAGAATGGGCCTTTTTCTTTTTGTAATCCATAGTTTGAAGTAGTTTAGCAGCTCATTTCAAGCACCATGGAGAACGAAATTCCTAATTACTTGCCCATCACAATTGTTACAGTTGTTATTGTTGCCTTTTTGATTTGGCGATTTTGGACTGAAATTCAAATGGCCACTAAGGGTGTTCAAACACAAGGAACCATTACCAACTGGATGAGCCATACAGAGAAGGGGAAGCGCTATTTCTATCCCATGATCAAATACACCACTCAACTGGGTGTAGAAATAACCTACCGCGCCGAAGAACGATGTGAGGGCGAACCCATTTATCCTCCAGGCACTATTGTTTCTGTTAAGTACTTGCCTTCTGATCCCAAAACAGTAAAAACTATTTACCCATAAATACGAAACAAAAAAAGGGCTCCTGTTCAACTGAGCCCTTTGTGTTTTTGGGGAAATGGAAAACTATTCTTTTTCTCCGCCCGAGATACTGTCTTTTGACAATGAATCTAAAGGCAAATCCACTTTTGTTCCCGCTTCTATTTCTTTTTGCGCTGATGTTTTATACGAATCTGCGCACGCATGCATTTCCTCCATGTTTTGATCTGGAGTAAAATTCGCATCGGGATACTTTGACTCTAAATTATTCAGATAACAAGTACAGATTGATTCTGCGTCTGCCTTATCATATTCAGAAGACATCATGTTGGTGCATGTACTCTTCATTTCGGCCTTTGCTTCTTCATTCCAACTTCCACTACCGCATGATGATAATAGAAGAATAAAAGCACCACCTGTTGCCAATAACATGGATTGCAATTTCATGATCACTTTTGATTTTAGTGCGTGCGAAGATAACCGAATATCCATGCTACACAAGTTGATGTAGGTTAGCTAATCGGGGAATCGTTTTTGAACACCATTCCCTCCATAAAAGCTACTTTATTTTTATTTGCCAATTGGCCGCAAGCAGCATCGATATCTTTTCCACGAGAGCGGCGAACATTCACCACCAGGTTCCTAGCTTCCAAATACTTAGCAAAGGCATCTACCTTCATCGGATCGGCCTGTTGAAATTCGCCCGCGTCAATCGGATTGTATTCAATAATGTTAATTTTAACTGGAACGTTTTTCGCAAATTCTGCTAACTCTTTCGCATCCTGAATCGTATCGTTGAAATCTTTAAAAATGATATACTCTAGCGTAATACGTGTTCCTGTTTTGTCATAGAAATAACGAAGAGCTTCAGCCAAGGTGGCTAAGTCATTCGTTTCATTAATTTCCATGATCTTGTTTCTCTTTTCATCATTTGCCGCGTGAAGAGAAAGAGCCAAATTAAATTTCACATTATCATCACCCAGCTTGCAGATCATTTTGGCAATGCCCGCTGTGCTCACCGTGATGCGCTGTGGCGACATACCCAGTCCTTCCGGCGAAGTAATTTTTTCTACACTCCGAAGTACATTTTTATAATTGAGCAACGGTTCACCCATGCCCATGTACACAATATTGGAAAGTGGAATTTTGTAGCGGTTTTCGGCCTCGTTCTTCAAGTAAACCACTTGATCATAGATCTCGCCAGCCGATAAATTGCGCATCATTTTTAATCGACCTGTAGCGCAGAATTTACAAGCCAAGCTACAGCCCACCTGCGAAGAGATGCAAGCTGTCATTCGGGAATTGGTGGGAATAAGCACGCCTTCCACAACCTTACCAGGCTCCACTTGGAACGCACATTTTACCGTGCGGTCACTGCTCACTTGCTCATCGGCCAATGAGAGTTTATGGAAAGCAAATTCATCAGCCAAAAGATCACGAAATCCCTTTGGCAAGTTTGACATCTCATCAAAACTTCCAGCAGACTTTTTCCAAAGCCATTCCATCACTTGTTTCGCACGAAATTTTTTCTCGCCTTTTGCTTCCACAAATGCGACCAAATCTTCGAGCGACAAATCACGAATATCTTTTTTTGCTAGCGCCATTAGGCCGCAAAGATAGGGGCTAAAAAAAGAAAAACCGTCACACCCTTTGGCGCAACGGTTTCTCAACCTGTTATTATATCAAGAACTACTTAATGCCGCTTGTGTTAATTACCTTTAAAGGTCAGGCGATAACGAAAGAGTTTTCCAACATCACCGCTTTGTGCATCTACCTTCATCTTACTCACTTGATGCTCTACAAATCTCTTTACCACTGGGTTAGAGGTGCGTATCGTCACCGCTCTTACGTTTCCATTTGGAAAAATTTCAAGCAAAATATCAGCAGTGCCTTCTATTTCCTTCGACTTGGTCACCGGAAAAAAGAGGTGTCTTTGAACTTGCTTTTCTACTGAGGCCTCCACGCCTTTTGATTTCTTTGTTTTCGGGCGATCTTTATCTACAGAGGCCAATACGAATTGAGACGAAAAAAGGAGTGCAATAAGAGCGAGTGTAAGTGACTTCATAACCTTAGTGTTTTATCGTGTTGTTTGATGGTATGACGACTCACCATTTTGAAAGTTACAACTCGAAAAAAAAAAATTACGCTTGCTTCTTAAACACAAAACGATACTTGATAACTTGACCAATTTGCGGGTCACCTTTTTGCAATTGAATTTTATTTAGCTTCTTGATTACATAATCTGCCAACTGTGGACTCGTGGCATTGATGCTAATAATTTCGACTTTTCCCGAACCATCAATTCGAAAACTCACCTCTACAGTTCCGTCCAGATCTTTTGTTGTAATCTCCTTTGGAGGTCGTTGATCAGAAAGCACATTCACGGCCATCGTCGAAACCGACAGGGCCATAATTATGCAAAAAACCAACTTCTTCAACATAGAGTGCATTCAGACAGTAGTTACACTGATTTTTAGTTTGACGCTTAAGAGGCTATGAAGTTACTCCTTTCAATCTCTTATTTGTTCAATTTTATATAAAAGGTCAAAAAATCGGCCAATAGGTTGCACGTGGCCATAATTGTCGCGAATTCAAGATAAGCACCCTTTTGCCAGAATCATATTTTATTGTTTTTCAGCAATATAGAAAAAATATAATTTTTTTTTCATTCTAACTGTAACTGCCAAAAGGTCTCGGGCGTCATACCACCAAACAACACGAAAACACACAAAAACTCAGGATTATGAAATACGCAACCCTCACTTTGCTCTCGTTATTTCTAGGTGTTTTAGGAACCCAAGCCCAAAACGAAACAGACACTACCCAGATCAAATTAGGCACCACCAAAGTGGTTATCATCAACGAGGAGGATTCTACCGAAGCTATCAGCGACACTACCGCTGTTGATTGGGATGGCGAAGACTTTTTATCGGACGACGAACGTCGCGAAAAACTGACCTTCTTCGCCGGATTAGATTTAGGTATGAACCTGTTGGTTACCAAATCAGGTAGCACCACTATGGAGACAGGCAACGAATGGTTGACCCTAGACTATGCACGCTCGTTGAGTTGGAGAATCAACGTGCTCGAACAAAAAATCCCCATCTACCGCGATCATGTGGGTATATTGGTAGGCCTCGGTCTTACTTACAACAGCTTTGGCCTTCGAAACAATGTAAGGGTTCAAAGCAATACAGTAGCCAATCCAGATAGCATTTTTGCTGTGGCTGTGCCCGATAGCATTGCCAACTTCTCAAAAAACAAACTACGCGCTACTTATCTCCACGTACCATTGATGCTCGAATTAAATACTTCTGAGAATCCAGATAAAACATTCCACTTGGCCATGGGTGTAATCGGTGGAGTAAAAATTGGCAGTATCACAAAACAAGAATGGAGCGATAATGGCGACGACATCACCGAGCGCAGAAAACAAGACTTCAACATTACCCCATTGACGCTCGATGCTTCAGCTCGAGTAGGATATCGAAACTTTACCATCTTCGCTTCTTATGGCCTAACTCCTCTTTTCAAAAAAGGAACAGGACCAGAAGTATATCCGGTAACGGTTGGTTTAACAGTGGTGCCTTTCTAATACCACGTGGCTAAAAAACATCTTCGGAAACGAAGGTTTTTCAACACTGGCGCCCCTTAAAGGCGCCTTTGTTTTTTTATACATGTACAATTTCAAACTCCTCTAACAAAGGCTCGTTGCGGAAACGAAGAAGCAACTGCGCCACAGTAATCACATCTTTTTTGCAATACGTTTCTATCCGCTCTAAATTTTTTTCTTCATAGTACACACTTCTAACCATACTGCCATCAATATCATCTTTTGGAGTAGGGATGTGAAAAACATGGGCGAGTAATTTCAAAGAGGTGAAATGTTTGTAGTCGCCAAACTTCCACATTTCCATGGTGTCCAAATGCGGAATTTCCCAAGGTTTTTTTCCGGCAATTTGCAAGAGTCGAGGCAGAGCAATACCGTTAATCATCATTCGTCGGCACAAATAAGGGAAGTCAAATTCCTTTCCATTATGCGCACACAAAATGCGAAACGGGCTAGAAAAACGTTTTTCTAACATATCTGCAAATGCCGTCAGCAACTCCGATTCATCGTCGCCAAAAAAAGAAGTAACGCGAAACGCTCGGTCACCTTTTCGCTGGGAAAAAAATCCACAAGAAACACAAATGATTTTACCAAACTCAGCATAGATGCCCGCTTGATGATAGCTCTCTTCCACCGAAATATTATTCTTCTCACGAATAAAACGTGATTTCTCTGTCCACAAAGCTTGATCAGCCTCAGGGGTGTCTTCCCATGCCGAAAAACCGGGCACTGTTTCAATATCGAGAAACAAGATTTCCTCTATATCCAAATGTTCAATCATCTCTTTTAACTTCTAAAAACAGCTCTTTGGTGAAAGCCTTCTACAGGCCCCATGTTTTTACTTGTTATTTCTCCCGCTTCAAATTTTATCTTCTTATCATACAGTACACCTTTGTCATAAAAGCTCACCCAATAAAGGTTCTCGAGCTTGGTAGCTTGTTGCAAAAGCACTTCTATTTTCTTCGTTGAGTGTGGCTCTACTTCATGGAGAAAAAATCGAAGGTTAGCCGTTTTCCTTTCTTCACCTTTGATCAATCCTTGCGCACTCACTTGAACAATCACGTTCTCCAAGCGGGTATCGCGTTGATTGATAAAATAGGCCGACCAAATGCGCTGTTTCTTATCATTCGCTTCGGGTAGCATAGCTATACCCACACCGGTCACTTCTGGTATAATAATATCCTTCTTCATCTTACTTTTTGATCAATCTTTTTGCCTCGTTTAAATAAACAGCCAAATCAACCGGCATATGGTTGATGCGTTCTTTACGCTGATTGTGTCCTAAGCGAATCACAATAAGCTCTTCCTTCGGAAGCACTACAATGTATTGTCCTCGAAGGCCTCGACAAGAATAAAACGGACTGCCCTCATGATTACCCAACCACCAATGCAATCCATACCAATAACACTTTTCATTCAACTCATCGGGAATGCCATTAGGTGTAATGCACTCTTGCACAAAAGATGGGCTAACCAAGGTGTCATTTCCCCAAACACCATTATGCTCATAGAGTTTTCCTATGCGCGCAAAGTCGCGGGCTGTCGCGTAAAAACCTGAAAACGTTTTTTCCATTCCATCATAGCTATCGAGGTTCCAATAAGCAGGAGATTCTGCACCTATGCACGACCAAATTTTCTGAAAACAATAATCCGCCACATGACGTCCTGTTGCTTTTTGTAAAATCATACCGAGCAATACGGTATTACCTCCCTCGTAAGCCCAATATGTTCCCGGATCCTTTTCTACTTGAAACTTCATGGTAGCTTCCTTGAGATCATCGCCATAATAAGACTTGGCCATGTATCCGAAAGGACTGCTATAGCTTTCGCCGAAAGGAATACCGCTCGCCATTTGCATCAAATGCCGAATAGTTAAACCCGCGTTTTTGCCTTGCTTGAATTCTGGTAAAAAATCTCCTACTTTTTGATCAAGACTTTCAATGTATCCTTCATCAATCGCTATTCCTACAAGGATGGCCGTAAAACTTTTGGCCATCGAAAAAGAATTGACATGTGTCGTGTCCGTTGTTCTGTCCCAGTATTTTTCAAACAAAATGGAGTCGCGGTGAATGACCAAATAGGCAACGGTACCCAATGAGTCGGCATGTTTTTCGAACTCCTCAGAAAGACGAGGTAAATTATAGTTCTGATGCAATGCCCAGGGTTCTGGATGATCGGCGTGTATTTTTCGAGTTTCGAAATAATCCATGTCATCGATATCCGGGCGGGTTTCACCCACCAAATACGTGCAGCGAATGCCCTTCAAAATATGTTCGTTACCACTCGCATAAAGGCCAATGATAGCCAGCACGATGAGCACACCTAACACCTGTAAGATTCGACGAAATATTTTCATGCAGACACAATTGATTGGTGGGGATAAAGGAACGAAAAAGCCCGTTCATCTGAAAAAATAACTTATTCGCATATTCCATTGGGCCAGCAGCAACTTTTTATAGGCTTTATCGTATAGGTTTTTATGCGTAAAGTTTTTCTTCTCTTCTTATTACTCATTGGCCTCTCGGGATATTCTCAAAACAACATCAACGAGGCCGAAAACCTTTATGCGCAAGGTGATTATGAAGCCGCCTTGGCGCAGCTGACTGTCGCCGACATCAAAGACCCTCAGGAGTACAAACTAAAAGGCGACTGTTTTCACAAGCTTGGCGATTATCGAACGGCTTTGGATTATTACGACAAATCAAAACTATACGGCTATCACGCCCTTGATCTTTACCTCAACAGAGGAATCTGCAAAATCAGCCTGAACGATTACGAAGGAGCCCGAATTGATTTGATTTCATACATGGAACAAAATCAAGAGGATCCTAAAGTTTATTACTGGATGGCCGTAGTAGAATATATGATGCTCGAAAACAAAGCGAGTTTGCGATTTTTGGACCAAGCGCTTGTGCTCGACTCTACTTATGCTGACGCCTATTATTTACGAGGGGCCAATTATGTAGAACAGGACAAACAACTTTTTGCCCTCAGTGATTTTGAACAGGCCTTTCGATTAAATCCGGGTATGCACAGAGCAAAAATGAACATCGCTATTCTCATGCTTGAGCAGGAAAACTACAAAGGAAGTATGGAGCTGTTTTCTGAGCTAAAATTAGAATCGATTGATTTTATAGACGAGGTGCTATATTACCGAGGTGAAGTTAGCTTCCGCATGCATGATCTCGAAGGAGCGTGCTCAGACTGGAAAGAAGCGGGAGATCTTGGTGATCTCGATGCAAAAGATAACTATAGAAAAATGTGCTTAGAAAAAAATGGCAAGCCGCGTTTCAAGCGACGCATCTATGCCGAGTTCTAATTCACTGGCCATTTTTGACGAATTTCCCAATTCGCCCGCACATTGATTTTTGTTCCTAATGCCCAACTTTTTTCGGGTTGTTTTTTTTCTGAATAAACAGCACCATCCCAAACACCGTTGGCATTTTCATCGAACCATACATAAGCGTAATAGTCAGAAGGTTCTAGTTCGTTAATCGCAAGATTTTTGGTGTCTGGATCCAATGCTTTTTCATACACCACTTCACCTTTAGCGTTTACCAATTGAAAACGATGCTTTGAGGAAAAGGAACTTCCTGAAAGATCGAAGAGCAACGTTCCTAAGTCTTCGTCATCAAACGTTTGAAATTTCACCAAAACTGAATCGTTGGTACCAGCGCCGTTGTTACCAAATGCGCCAGGTAAAAGAACAAGCGAACAATTATGTCCTTTCTCTATGGCTCCAGTTGCATAAGCCACGCCTGCTACCGCGCTGTCCAATTCTATGCGAGTATCCACTTGCGTGCTGTCTTGTAAAAAATAGGCCTTGGAAGGGTCTTTTATAAAAGCACCCGCTGGCATGGTAATGCGAAAGGGTTTGTCAAACTTTTGTTTTTTACCCAAACCTGCATTGCACAAAAAATTCTTATCTAATTCTTCTTTGAAAAAAGGTATGCTTAAACTATCCAACACACTGTCGCGCCAAGCTACGACAACCTCTTCTTCCATGTCCGTAGGCGCTCCCGGCAAAACAAAAACCAATGAATCTCCGCCGCCATTTCGTTTGGATAAAATACGGGTGTCATCTTTTATTCTTTTCACCACCGGTGGCTCAAATCGCTTATCCCAAGGCATTTTCAAGACACCCAACGAATCCACTTTGTAATCTTTTAGCGATGGCTTTTCGG
>Ga0315907_10003002_pt1 | contig 20448 bp, 18 predicted proteins | sample LakEriMetagenome_3_FD_203525 | JGI IMG/M metagenome (GOLD analysis project Ga0315907, IMG submission 203525) | Freshwater fungal communities from buoy surface, Lake Erie, Ohio, United States - Buoy 12 MA123 | ecosystem: Environmental > Aquatic > Freshwater > Lake > Lake biofilm | place: USA...
TTTCTACTTCTCACTTACGAGTGTTCAGCAAATGCTGTTTGGTATGTCAGCCTTTTAGGCGGTTGATTATTTCATGTGTTGTGTTTGTTGTTGCGAATGTAATGAGAGATGGCTTGCCCTCGGCTTCGCTGCCCTCGACTTCGCTCGGGCACCGCGTCTCCACAAATAAATAATTGCTGTTTCCACACATAATTATTCCGTCACAACTATTGATTCGTAAACCGTATGCCTGCTCAAGCGGAATTTCCAATGCCGTATTCCACTATAAAGGCCATCCCTGTTGCTAACGACCATTTTCATTTGTGTCTTGAAGTCCTAATCATTAATAACCTATGAAGAAGAAAACCACAATAAAAGTACTTCAGACAAGAATTTCAATTGACCAACAGGGCGAACACGACTATATCTCCATTACAGACATGCTAAAAGCCAAAGATGGTCAGTTTTTCATTTCTGACTGGCTCAGGAATAGAAACACTGTTGAGTTTCTTGGCATCTGGGAAACGGTCAACAACCCTCATTTTAATTATGGCGAATTTGCCACAATTAGAAGTCAGGCGGGGTTGAACAACTATAAATTAAGCGTCAGAGAATGGATAGAGAAGACCGGCGCAATTGGATTAACAGCCACTGCCGGCCGCTATGGAGGAACCTATGCCCACTCCGACATTGCGTTAGAATTCGGCATGTGGATTAGCGCTGAATTCAAAGTTTACTTCATCAGGGAGTTTCAACGTTTAAAGGCAGATGAGAGCAAGCGTTTACAACTAGAATGGAACCTACAACGCACTCTGGCCAAAGTAAATTATCATATACACACTGAGGCAATCAAAGAGACGCTCATCCCCAAAAAAATCAGTGGAATTCAAATAACCGCTATCTACGACAATGAGGCTGACATGTTGAATGTTGCACTATTCGGCATTACAGCTAAACAATGGCGAATACAAAATCCTCAAGCGAAAGGAAATATTCGCGATGAAGCCACATTAGAACAATTGGTTGTACTCAGTAATCTTGAAAGTATTAACTCCGTATTACTTCATCAAAAACTACCAATGAAAGACAGAGTACAACAACTCAATCAAATTGCCATCAGTCAAATGAGATCGCTTTTGGAATGCCGGAGCATTAGCAAACTGAAATAAATATGAGGTCATATCCAATCCCAAGCGCTACCTAATGTAAGATAACTAACCGCAAAGGCGCCAAGAACGCAAAGAATTGTACTCTCTGCTTTCTCAGCGCCTCTGCGGTTAAAAATTAAACAGCGGTAAAGACCTTACTTAATATACCGCCAGTCCTGATTATTCTTAATCGCCTTCAACGAATGGTAAATCAGCTGAATCACATGCTCCACGTCCTTCATGTGTACCATCTCTACCGTGGTGTGCATGTAGCGCAAGGGCAATGAAATGAGCGCGCTCGCCACGCCGGCATTGCTATACGCAAAAGCATCGGTGTCGGTGCCGGTGCTGCGCGAAACGGCGGCGCGCTGGAATGGGATGTTGTTCTTATCCGCTGCGGTGATGATGTGCTTCAACAGGTTGTTTTGCACCGCAGGACCGTATGAAAGCACAGGGCCTTTGCCGCAGGCGAGATCGCCGTTCACCACTTTGTTCATCATCGGTGTTTGCGTGTCGTGACACACGTCGGTTACAATCGCTACATCGGGCTTGATGCGGTGTGCAATCATTTCTGCTCCGCGCAAGCCAATCTCCTCTTGAACCGAATTGGTGAAGTAAACACCAAACGGCAATTTATCTTTCTTCTCTTTTAGCATGCGTGCAACTTCGGCAATCATGAATCCACCAATGCGGTTGTCGAGCGCACGACCCAAGTAGTAACGATCATTCATGATCATGAACTCGTCTTCAAATGTGCATACGCAGCCTACGTGAATACCCATCTTCTCTACTTCCGCTTTGGTTGTGGCACCTACTTCCAAGAAGAGGTTCTTCATGCTGGGTGATTCTTCTTTGCCCGGCTCGCGCACGTGGATAGCAGGCCAGCCAAAAACGCCCTTCACAATGCCTTTGTCGGTGTGAATGTTTACGCGCATGCTCGGCGCTATTTGATGATCGCTGCCGCCGTTGCGACGCAAGTAGATGAATCCATCGCTCGTGATATAATGCACAAACCACGAAATCTCATCGGCGTGTGCTTCTACTACTACTTTGTATGGAGCGTCGGGATTGATTACGCCCACTGCCGTGCCGTAGGTATCGACGAAATAGTCATCGATATACGGACGGATATAATCCAACCACAACTGCTGGCCTGACTTCTCGAAGCCTGTAGGTGCGGGGTTGTTGATGTATTGCTCGAGGAATGCGACAGACTTGTCGTTCACAATGCGCTTCGAAGTTTCTTTTTTCGGAGACGCTGTGGTTTGCTTTTTCTTTGCCATGTATTCGGATTTATGTAGTAAATGTATTGGTGTGATGCACCGCGTTTTCCAACGATATCCGAAATTTACTCACAGCATTTGTCGACAATTGAGAACGGAGAATAACGACATCACTATCATCGAAACTTCCGACGGAAGCCACAGCCTGTTTGTGCGTTCGCTCAATGAAACATACCATTCGCGTCACGGGGCTATGCAGGAGTCGCTGTGGGTGTTTATTAAAAATGGGCTGGCCTCGGCCTTCGACTTCGCTCAGGCTTCCACGGATTCACGAATACTCGAAGTAGGTTTCGGAACTGGATTAAATGCGTTACTGGCTATGCGATGGGCAGAAGAACATCAGGTGAATGTGCATTTCACAACGTTGGAGACGAATGTACTTTCTCCGGAGCTGGCTGCGCAACTCAACTATGCTTCATCCGAAGCAGAACGTTCCGATTTTTTAAAGATGCATATCTGCGCGTGGAATGAAGATGTTGCCATCACCCCACACCTCACCTTACACAAAGCTCAGCGCCGGGTGCAAGATGAACAAGCAGTGCGTGAATACGACGTCGTTTTCTACGATGCATTTGGCCCGCCCACACAACCCGAGATGTGGACGCTTGCTATTTTCCAATGCATGTTTGCTGCGCTCAAGCCGGGCGGAATTTTCGTTACCTATTGCGCTAAAGGACAAGCGCGACGCGATTTACAAGCCGCGGGCTTCATTGTTGAACGACTGCCAGGTCCTCCAGGTAAACGCGAAATGCTGCGCGCAACGAAACCACTACTCCATGGATAACACTCCCTCACTTCCCACACGTTTCAACGTGCGCGCATACTTCATCTTGTTCAACGAAGCTCAGGATGCAGTGCTCGTGAGCGACGAACTTATCTTCGGAAATGCCTACACGAAGTTTCCCGGCGGTGGCGTAGACTTTGGTGAAGGACCATTGCAAACAGTGGTGCGTGAAGCGATGGAAGAAATGAAACAACCCATTGAAGTAACGGGACATTTTTACACTACCGACTTCTACTTACCCTCCTTCTTTCATCCGGCTGATCAGATTATTTCTATCTACTATACAGCGTGTATGATAGGCGCCCAACAATTCACCGATGCACAGATTGCGTTCGATTTCAAACAACGCATCTACAATGAGGAATCATTTCGGTGGGTGAAGCTTAGCAGCATTCGTGAAGACATGTTTCACTTTGCGGCGGATAAGAGAGTCGCTGCAATGCTGAAGCAAGGGTTGTAGGATTGTAGGACTCCAGGATTATAGGATTGAAGGGAAGGCCAACCTTCAACTTTCAACCAAGCACTCACATCGCTAGGCGGCGCATCACGTGGCGTTCGACCGACTCAAACAACTGATCCGGATTCATCGTGCGCCACTTCACTTCATTGAGTTTTCCGCCTGAAACAAAATACCGATCGATGCTAGCATCGCCCATATCGGCAAGCACATGTTCGCGCGCATTCATAAGGGCTATCCATCCGTCATTCTCACTCACCTCATCAAACCACTCATCGTAGTAACTATCGTCAGAGAAATGAAAATTCAAAATGTTCTCGCCGATAAGAATAAACTTCGATATGCCTTCCTGCATCATCAACTCAATTACCTCCCGCTTCAAAAACATGATGTCATTGTAGAGAAGGTCGTTCCACTCGCCTATTAATTCAATAATGGCAAATCCATTTTCGTAGTGGCAATACAACACCTTCATGAAAAGGGTTTGGCTACCAAAGCTATCCCACTGCGGATGGATGTAGTAGTTGTAAATCTTGGACGAAAATTCGAACTCGGAATACTCACGCTCGAAGAACGGTGAATAGGGATCTTCCGATGCCACATAGTAGCCGCGCCAGTTGTAGTATGGTTCGATGTCGTGCATGGCTATTTCACTCCTGCATGATCAACTGCCTTGCGAACGCTTCCATGCTCGAGCAACAGTCGCTGTGCTTCTTCTTCCGATAAACCGGTTTGCTGCATCACCATGCTTGTGCCGCGATGCACAAGCTTGCGGTTGCTCAACTGCATGTCGACCATTTTGTTGCCACGCACTCTGCCAAGCTGAATCATGACGCTTGTCGAAAGCATGTTAAGCACGAGCTTCTGCGCTGTACCGCTTTTCATCCGTGTGCTGCCGGTAACAAACTCAGGCCCCACAACTACTTCAATAGGAAAGTCGGCCACTTGTGTAACAGCCGAACCAGCATTGCATGTGATGCACCCTGTTGTAATACCCGCTTCACGGCATTTTGACAATGCACCCACCACATAGGGCGTTCCACCCGATGCAGCGATGCCCACCACCACATCAGCCGATGAAACAGAATGCTCTTGTAAATCGAGCCAGCCCTGTTCACGGTTGTCTTCAGCAAATTCAACCGGATAACGAATGGCACGATCGCCACCAGCGATGAGGCCGATGACAAGACCATGCTCAACTCCATACGTCGGCGGACATTCAGATGCATCGACAATACCCAAGCGTCCGCTGGTACCGGCGCCCAGGTAAAACAAACGTCCACCTGCCTTCATGCGCTCGGCAGTGATTACGACCAACTTCTCAATTTGAGGAATGGCCCGCTCAACTGCCAGCGGAACCGATTGATCTTCGCGATTGATGTTGGCCAATAATTCTCGAACGCTCATTTCTTCCAAACGGTCGTAGTGGCTATCGCTTTCGGTGGTAGGTTTCAAGGTTTGCATTTGCTCAAAAGTACCAACCCGAACTCCCTGCAAATGAAAATCGAATACAATTTTTTACACCCAAGTCGTTAAAAAAGGCAGTATTTCAAAATCCTCCTTGCGCAAAACCCAACTTACCTTGTGAGCCCAAATATTCCCATGCTACGAATCACGATTTTCTTCCTGTTGATGCTTGCCATGCAACTCTCCGCTTTCGCTCAGAAAGATTCAACCAAAGCAGGCTTGTTTGATAACGCCTTGGTAACGCCGCGTATCATGGCCGCTCGCCACGAATTCAACGAAAACAATATGCGCGGCGCGATGCTAATTTATCGCGAAGTATTGCAGTCAGACGCAGACAATGCTGCAGCGCTATACGGAACCTCCGAATGCTATTACAACCTCAAGAAATACAAGCTTGCACTTGAATACCTAAATAAGGCTCTTGCTGCAGAGCCAAATATCTCTTCGGAGTCCGAGTTTTTCCGCGGACAGATTTATCATCGCACAGCAAAATTGGATGACGCCCTCGCAGCCTTCGATGCATTTTTGGCCAAGGAAAAACCAAGTACATACGAATATGAGCTTGCAACACAATTCCGCTTGCAGTGTTTGTATGCTAAAGAAATGATGAAGAAGCCGGTTGAGGTAACCATTGAGAACATGGGAAACCTCATCAATTCGCGCTACGATGAATATACGCCGAGTATTAGCGCCGATGGTAACACAATTGTATTCACAGCTCGTCGCAACGACACCAAAGGCGGACGCATGGATGAAGCCGGCGACTACAAATACTTCGAAGATATTTACTATTCGGAGCGCGATGAAGCCACCGGTGAGTGGTCGCAAAGCACAGCCGTCGAAGGCGATCTAAATACAGAAACATACGACGCCGTGCTGAGCATTTTCCCATCAGGCAATGGTATGTTCGTCTACAAGAACACGGTTTCAAGCACGGGTGATATCTACTTCAGTGAATATCGTCCGGGACCAAAAGAATGGTCGGCCGCGCAAAAAATGCCCCGCCCTATCAACACCTCGTATTTTGAAGGATCCATTTCGATGACGGCCGATGGCAACACAGTCTACTTCGTGAGCGAGCGTCCGGAAGGCGAAGGCCAAGGCGACATTTATGTTTCCACCAAAAAAGGCGAAAGCTGGACTAGTCCGAAAAACCTGGGGGTGGTGGTAAATACAGACCTGGATGAAAAGTTTGTCTTCATTCACCCCAACGGCAAGACATTATTTTTTTCAAGCAACGGCCATCAAACATTAGGCGGTTACGACATATTCAAAACTGAATATGTAAACGGAGAATGGAGCGTGCCTATCAACTTGGGCTACCCAATCAATACCGTAAATGAGGAGTCGACATTCTCACTTACCAAGGACAACAAAACATTAATGATTGCAGCGGAATATGACGACAGTTTCGGTGAGCGCGATATCTACCGCATAGACGTAAGCAAATATGAATTACTCTCAGGTGACTATGCACGAAATACTGCGGGACAAATTTTGGTCTCTTGCACCTACAAGGCAGGTGAACCCGCCAAAAATGTCCGTATTGATGCTTACTACACTGCAAATAATAAATTAGTAGCAAGCACAGAAACAGACAAGACGGGAAGAGCGAAATTGAATTTACCCGGTAACGAACGCTATAAAATCATTGCCACCATCGATGATTTCAAAAATGAAAAGGAAATTGATTTAACGCTTCGTAAGGACGGAGAAACAGTTATCAAACATGACATTCAGCTAACTCACTAATCCATGAATCGGCGTTTGAACAGAATGGATGACTGCTCCTTCTTACTCCGTGTTTTTGGATCATATATCTGTTGAACCGAACGATACGGAATAATAGCCATATCACTCTTCGGAATGATTTTCTGAATGCGCTTATACTCCGGATTCGGTTGACTTGGATAACTGATTCGCGCTTCGATGATTAAATTTTCAGGTGAATCAATTCCCAAATCCTTCAGTTTAACACTGTGAATTTTCGATGAACCATATCCAATCGTGCAGTCTAATTTGGGTGATTGATAAACTGACTTATCAGCGCTGCGTAATTTCTCATTCGCCTCGCCTTTGAAATCAGCCCCATTGTAAATCGCATAGTCCAAGATCATATTATCTCGATCAATTCGAGCATCGGAAACAAACCAAATCTGTAACTCATCGCCAGCGAGTGTGCATGAGATGAGTTGCGGCGCGTAAACAGTCTTCAACATATCATACAGCAGCTTTGGAGTTCCCTTGTAATCGATGCAACTCCAGCTGAACGAAGGCCACACATCGTTGAGCTGCCAGAACAAGGTTCCCATGCACCGAGGCATCGCCCGTCGCTGTGCTTCGATGCCCAACGCAATACCTTCTGCTTGCACCACCTGTGTCATTTCAGCATAGAGATTCAAGTCCTCGCGACTCACTGAAGGATACCAATTATTCATATACTTCTCCATCAGCGAAAAACCGCGGGAGTGCTTTTGATGCATGGCGATGCCTTTATCATCCATTGCAAACTCATCGCCTGTAAGCATCTCTTGCATCACTTCCGGAGAGGGATAACTCTGCATTCCAAACTCACTCATGAAACGTGGCACTTTCGTTTGCAACACTTCAAATGGCTCTTCATCGTGCCACACACCCCAGTAGTGCGAATCGCCTTCCGTGATGCTACGCGCATCACCACGACCTAAGCGCGGTGAGCTTTCCCAGTATGAAGTCGATGAGTTATCGGCTACTGCCTTCGGCAGGATATTCTTAAACACCGCATCATACGCTGTTTGCACTTGCTGAATCTCAGAAGGTGTCAAACCCGACTTCCAACCCCAACGTTCCCACCCTTCAGCGTTCTCGTTGTTGCCGCACCACAAAGCGATGCACGGGTGATTGCGTAACCGTCGCACTTGTTCTTCAGCTTCTGCTTCTACATTTTTGAGAAATGCCTCATCGCCCGGATACATGCTGCAGGCAAACATGAAATCGTGCCACACTAGGATGCCGTATTGATCGCACAAGTCATAGAAAATCTCATCTTCATAGACGCCACCTCCCCACACACGAAGCATATTGATGTTTGCGTCTTTGCATTGCTGAATGAGCTTTCGATAATCCGCCTCGGTAGCCTCACCCGGGAAATATCGCAGCGGAATATAGTTGGCGCCCTTCATAAAGACAGGTTGACCGTTCAATTGAAAATAAAACGACTCGCCTATGGAATCACGCTCGGTGATCAGACGAATATCGCGCACACCAATAAGTTGTTCGCTGCTCTGTAAAAGAAAGTCATCGTCGAGTAACTCAATACCGAACGCATACAAACTTGGGTTACCCTGCCCATTGCACCACCAAAGCATCGGATAAAGAATGGAAATGGGAATGCTCACCTCTGATTGACCGGGAGCATCAAATTGAATCTCTTCTGACCAACTTCCCGTGAAATTCTTCAACGTAACACGCAATTGAAGTTTCGCTGGTTTGGTCGCTTCAACGGTTGCATGAAGAAGCAACTCAGCTTTCGATTCATGAACGGATACCTGCTCAAAATATACATCTGTCATTCGAGCCTCGTCAAATGCAATCCATTCAATGGGCTTGGTGATACCGCACGTAACCAAACGCGGACCCCAATCCCAACCGAAATGAAACTGTGGCTTGCGCAGAACTGCTCGCATGGAGTCACCGGGAATTGGGTATGGAATACTCGCAAGAATTTCTTTCGCTCGCCGCACCGGTGAATCAAACACAATGCGTAGCACATTTCCATCTGATTTAAGCAATGCCTTCACATCGACTTCCCATGAGTGGTGCGCATTGTTTGCCTCCAAAATGCGAGTACCATTTAAGTCAACCGTAGCGTAAGTATCGAGCCCTTGAAAGCGCAGTTGAACAACCGACTTTTGCATCACTTCTGCAGGAACCTGAAACGGCTGGGTTTCATACAACCATTGTTTCTCCTCTATCCATCGGCATTTAGATTCATTTGTACCATAAAAAGGATGATCGATTTTTTTGGCGCGAATTAAGTCGGTGTGCGCGCAGCCTGGAACAGAAGCTGAGAACCATTCACCGCCACGTTTTTTCCCTTCGTCAAATTCACGCATACGCCAGCTGGCGTCGATTGTAGCTACGATGTTTTGTGCAGCAACCGACAACACTGAACATGCTATCACACATAAAAAAATAAAGAATCGCATAGCACAAGTATAGAGGAAAGGAATGAACATTCACATCACTAGCGTGTGAGACGCTCGCTGTGAATCGACGGCTTGCGCCCCAAAAGGTAGAAGTGGATAATTCCACGCAAATAACCAAGACCATACGAAAAATGTAACACCACGAACGTTTGCAACAACTTCCCAAAACGAGTGGTAGATTTCACGCACATGCGAGCGGCTGTATAGCAAGCCAATCCAACATACATGGAAACGACAATAAGGTAGAGCCATCCAAGCAGAGGATACATCAACACACCCGCCCAGCCGGTGAGCAAAAAAAGAACCCACAACGGTGGTGCCAACTGACGCAGTGAAGTGACGGCCTGATGCTTCTTGTTTACAAACACCTTCCAATATCCGTATTGGTCATATTGTTTGTAGAGCTTGATGATCGAACCACGAACGTAATAATCAGACTGAATACTAGTGTCTAGATAAATTTTAAATCCTCCCTTCACCACACGGTAATTAAACTCGTCATCCTGATTGCGCGCCAACTCCTCATCGAAAAATCCACAACGCTCGAAAACCTCCTTTCGATAGGCTCCGAAAGCAACTGTATCAACATATCCCGATTTACCTCCGGTGCGAAAATGTGCGTTTCCTACACCAAAAACAGACGACATGGCAAGCGAAATAATTTCGGACCATTCGTTCTCATGAACGTTTCGTATGATCCCACCGGCGCAACCTACTTCAGGGTGTTCCAGAAGTACTCGAACGTTGTGCTGAACAAAATCCTTATCCACAACAGCATGCGCTCCGAGTATCACTCCAATGTCGTAATCGAGTGGTTCCAGACCTATATTGAGTGCATAAGGCGTTGTCCTTCGTTCGTTGTCAACCAACTTTATAAAAGAGTATCGATCTGCATATTCACTGACCAAAGTGCGAGTACCATCGTCGCTCATTCCATCAACCACCCACACTTGTAACTCAACACCTGTTTGATTGCAGTGCACGAGCGAGTCAAGGCATTTACCAATGTAGGCTTGCTCATTACGACAGGGTATGACCACCTTCACTTTCATTTGTTCAATAGCTGCGTGTAAGTTGTCAGTACAAGCTCATCGGTCGCAGACTTTTCAAATTTCCGCTCCACATGCAATCGTGCATTTCGGCCAGTCTTTTCAGCCAACTCAGGATTCTCGATTAACCGAATCATTTTATCTAAAAGACTATCCACACTATTCGGATCACAGAGAACACCATACTGCAGATCGTCTACTATTTCGGCGAGTCCGCCGGTATTGGATACAATGACCGGTCTGCCGCAGGCCATTGCTTCGAGCACAGAAACGCCAAAGCTTTCTGATCGCGACGGATTCAAGAACACATCAATCATTCGGTGATAGCGCGGAACCTCGCTCTGAGAAATTCTACCTGTAAAATACACTTTGTTAGAAACACCGAGTCCATCCGCAAGAGTTCGAAAAGCATTGTCCGCATCGCCTCCTCCGACTAAAAGCAACCTCAATTTTATATTCGGGAAACAATCGACGGCAAGTTTAAAAGCCCGAAGCACTATGTCAACACCATAGATGTGTTGCATCGTTTTAACCATCCCAAAAATGATATCGGCATCTTCGAAAAATGGACAATCTTCTTTACCCGGAGTAAAAAGTTTCGTGTTGACTCCAAAAGGAGTGACGGTGACTTCCTTTTGCGTGAAATTCTTCACGCGCATTTTCATTACCTCACTGGTTGAGAGTATGCAATCTGCCTTTGAAAAATTGTAACGCAGAATCATTCGTCCCACAAACGAATCACCGAAAGAAAAAACATCGCTTCCCCAAGCCGAAATAATAAGAGGATGAAAGGACAGTAAGGATGCCAATAAGCCGTAGCTCGAAGCGTAGTGAGCATGCACAATATCGGGTCGAAACCTGTTGGCAACACGACGCAGTGTAGGATAAGCCCTCAAGTAACTGAATTTATGAAGCAAGGAAGAAGAAGATATCGACTCAACACCTTCATAAATCTCATACTTCACTCCACTCAATTCGGCAATTTCAGGGGCGGGTTTCCTAAATGAGAATACGGTCACCTCAAAACCGCGGCTGTGTGTTAACACAACCCAGCGCGCCAAATGCGGGGACGCTGCATCACCGATGTAAAGGATTTTCTTCACAGAGCAATAATAATCCCGAATAACAAATCAAAACGCTAATCGAAATGAATCTTTGAGTCTTCATTCAAAGTCAATAAATTCGGCGACTCATGAAGCGCTATCGAATCGCATATATCACGCTGGCAGATGCCAATGACAGAACTACGTGGTCTGGAACGAATTTTTATTTGTTACAATCGATTCGAAAACACCTTGGAGAGACAACCGCTCTAAGTCCAATTCACGGAGGTTGGCGCCAGAAAATCGCGGCTATAGCTAATTTCTTGTCCATGCGATTTACCGGAAAACGAATCAACTATCGTGATTCATTTTTTTTAGCCAAGGCCTACTCTAAAAAAATTGATGCGTTGTTAAAGCAAGAAAATTACGATTTGATAATTGCTCCAGCAGGCACTGCAACGCTAGCAGCATTGAACAACACTATACCTTCTATTTATATCAACGATAGAAGCATCCCATCCGGATTGAATTATCACCCCATTCTTACGAACCTCACCAAACACTCACAAAAAGCATCCTTTCTTTGCGAGGCACAAGCTATATCGAGATCCTTTCTAACCGTGTACTCTTCGCCTTGGGCCAGCGAAGCTGCAAAAAGGCATTATAGCGAGTTATCTCAAAAAATATCCTGCATTCCGTTTGGTGCAAACGAAGAAGCACCGCCCGTGTTCAACCAAGACAAGGGAGTTTCAAAAGCATCCATACAACTTCTTTTCATCGGCGTAAAATGGAAAGAAAAAGGCGGTGACATTGCATACGAAACATTGTTGAAATTGCATGAAGCGGGCATTACAGCTCAACTTCACATTGTAGGTGTTACTCCCCCCACAGAAATTCTCGACAATCCAAATGTCATTTCGCATGGATATCTCAACAAGAATGTCGCGGCGGACTTTGACAAACTAAAACACCTCTTTCTCACGAGTGATTTCTTCATTCTACCAACTCGATTCGAGGCGTATGGTCTTGTTTTTTGTGAAGCAGCATCTTACGGGCTTCCCGCCGTTGCCACTCGTACCGGCGGCATCCCAGGAATCATTCAACATAATAAAACAGGAATTCTGATTTCTTATGATCAACGAGGAGATGCTTATGCTTCGGAGATCATGGATCTCATCCAAAAACCGGAAGTGTATCTCGAAATGCGCAGAGCTGCGAGAAAACACTATGAAGAAACGTTGAATTGGGACGCTTTTGGATTGTCGCTCCGAAAAAAAGTGGATGACTATTTTTCTTCGAAGAGCAACTTATAATCATGCACGAACTTCTTCATCGCGAAATGTTCTAAACTAAAATTGTACGAATTCAAACGTTCGTGCAAAAGAACTTCCGAATCGGATGTGTGACTCAATACGAATTGAACGAGCTCGTCAACAACAATGTCGCCCTCAACGTGAGAAGCAATAAATGCAGAACTCCCCTCCATTCTATTCGGAATGTCACCTACAGGACTAGCGCCAATAATTAGCCCGTGAGCCATGGCTTCCATTATCACCATCGGAAATCCCTCTCTGCTGCTAGTAACCAGCAGGACATCATGTTCACTATATAAATCGGATAACACTTGCGGATCTGTTACAACGCCGTAGTGATGAACCGAGGGCGTATTATGCTCGAATCCCACAACTGAAAATTGTAGCGAGTCATTTTCAAGCTTGCAGCGACGTGCAATCTCATAAAACAACTCGACACGCTTCTCATCACTTTTCCTTCCAACAAACAACACCCTCGCTCCGTCATGACGCTCGGGCCTGCTAAAACGTGACACCGCATTTGAAATAAAGGTCATTTTATTCCATTTCGATCGCGGGATATTCTGACTCAAACACAACTTCTGAAACTCTTCCAATGATGCCTTCGATACAAAAACATATCGATACATTCTATCATATAACCTCAACCACTTCCGATGCTGCAAGTTGCCATTCTGTTGGAATTTAAACGCATGAATAAGATAGATACATCGCACCCGATTGTCGAGCTTTTCTAACACATCAAAAAAAGCACTGTTGTTTGATCCAAAAACAGTGGCATTAGATACAGAGTTTATTCGTTCAGCAATAGCATTCAAACAATCTTCAGCAAAAAAGGGATGATTAATGCAATGTGGTATTTCAATAACCACAGCATGAGTTTCGAACCTCGATTTAAAAAACTGATTGCGCGAAAAACCGGTAATGAATACCAATGCATCAGAATCGTTCAATGCCGCTAGAACATCAGCATGCACCTGCTCTGCGCCACCTTCATGAATGTAACTGAAGAAAAAAACTTTGTTGCCCTTCCATGCCTCCAACGCTGCCTTTAGCATTCGTCTTTGCGCAAACACTTTCAACGGATTGTATGTAAGCAGCCTGTATAACTTTACGATTAATGGCTTGATCAAATTGCTCAACAAATGCCTTGCAATAGTTCTAAGCTGAGCATAAACAATTCGTATCAGAAAAGCAGATAGACGAAACTTTCGGAGCTCTTCACACAAAAAAACAGAACGAACCCGCATTAATCTGCGCTCAAGTACTTCCCTTTCTTTGTCCTTGGCACTGACACTGGAATGATGCACTCGATAATTCAACAAGACCTCATCTAACTTCTCAATACGGTATCCTGCATTCAATAAACGGAGCCATAAGTCCCAGTCTTCTGCCCCTTTATGTTTATAGGAATATCCGAATTTCAAAATCACCTCTCGCCTTATCATGACAGATGGGTGTGCTATGCAGTTGGTTGCAGGCATCAGATTTCTGATTTCATCTACCGATGTAGCAGATTGATCATGATTCCAGGATCCGGTTTCTTCGCCGTCTTCATTGATAAATCGAATTTTCGAACTCAAAACAGCTATATCAGGATCACTCTCCATTGCTTCAAGCTGTTTCGCTATTCGATCCGGGTGCATGATATCATCAGCATCCATTCGCACAATGTATTTTCCTCGAGCAATTTCCAGCGCGCGATTCAAGGAATAGGTAACACCCCGATTCCGATCATTCTCAAGAAGAACTATGCGTGCATCATGAAAAGCCTCTATAATCCCAACACTTCCATCTGTCGATGCATCATTAACGAGAATACACTCAAATTCGGTAAACGTTTGAGAAAGGACACTACTCAAGGCCTCATGCAGAAATCTCTCTGCATTATAAATCGGCATTATGACACTAACAACGCACGACATAGTTAAATTCTAATCCAGGTTGATGGGACGACATCCACAGCTTGCATGGCAGGGTCAGCAAGCCATCGGGAAGGAGCAATCACAATTTTCTCTGCGGAAGGATTTAACCAAGCTCCCCACCAACTAAAAGAGCTATTGGCGATAATATGATGTTTGCATAAACTCATAAGCCGCAAATCCATATGGCTGTTTTTTCCAGTATTAAAATCAATGTAAACAGTATCTGAACCGGTTTGAAGATGCTCGCGTGTCCACTGTGCATCATCGGAAAAAATGAAAAATGTAGGATTATTTACTCTACTTTTTATTTCCTCCACGGCATGGTTATAATATTCAAGTGTACAGATATTACCGAAAAGAGCAGCATTGGTCGGTTTCAAATAATCGCCCCGGCGCACATGCAGACTCACTGCCTGGCTTTCAGCAATCCGTTTTGCTAGCTTGCTATTGATTGGATCAAGCGGATCTATCCATGTAAACAAGTTTCTTATTGACTGTTTATTCTCAAGAAAAAATTTCTCCGACTGAAAGAAACCATCTAGATAGGTATATCGACCCAGTGTTTCAAATAGCGGAGGAAAATCTAGACTATCATACCGAAAGACACGATAACGTACTAGCCTTTCGGAAATGTTTCTGCGAATACGGTAATGTAATGTAGAAGTAACCGCTTGAAATTTTTGAAGCAGTTCTTCAGGGGCTTCAAGCATTTTCAAGTTAAAGACATCTAATTCAGCGCTGCGGGGAGTGAAATGAGCAGTTTCGTTGGTATTACTTTGCAACGAATGCATATCTACAAACAGTGGAACCCCATGCTTAGAAGCCAATGCTGTTCCAGCTGCGTATTGAAACATCTGGTTGCCTAAACCGCCTTTAAGATTCACCACAATCATGATAAAAGATATCGGAATTTTTGAAGCTTAACATAAAGCCATAAAGAGCCAAAGGTTCGCGGAAACAATCGACGAAGATCATCCGAAGTAAATGTCTCGCGAATGAGTTGCATTGCTTGCTTTGAATCGGTAGTTGTCCAAACAGGCTTTGCAATTTGAAATGCCCATTCCCGGAGTGCTTCGGGATTGGAAATTTGTGGTAGCCATTTTTTATAAAATCGAAGCATGTTTGTATTCATCCGGACAGTGTCTTTCTGCATATTATTTGAATGGCTCCTCAACTTTACCTGCGGTTCAGTTACATAGCCAAATGCTACATGCTTTGACGCCCGAAGCCAATAATCCCAGTCTTCCAAAGCTCGTAATCCCGTATCAAAATGACCGGTAAATTCAATACACCGGCGAGTAAGAAGCACTCCGCTGGCACTAGCTGTGACGAGATTATACATGCAAAGCTGATCGAAAATCATTCCTTGCGCTTTGCGGTCTATTTGAAGAACGGGAGTGTTTGTCATACCGTTACCCTTTTCATCCATCAGCTCGTGCTGAATGTACACCAGACCAAGATTAGGAATTTTGCCCGACTCAAACACTTCCATTTGCAGCTTAAGTTTATTGGGCATCCAGTAATCATCTGCATCAAGAAACGCAACAAACTCAGAGGTACTTTTAGCAAGTCCAGCATTACGGGCTGCACTGAGTCCGGCATTTTGCTGACGGTGGTGAATTATTTCTACCGGTCCAGTATAAGTCTTCAAATAGCTGTCCGCTATTTCGCCCGAATCATCAGTCGAACCATCATTAATTACTATAAGCTTCGCAGGCAGAAGTGTTTGTGCCAATACAGAATCAATTGCTTCGCGCAAATATCTCCCGGTATTGTAACACGGAATTATGACATCGATAGAAGCTTTACTCATCAGGTACGACAAAGAAAATTAAACATAAGCTTTTCAGCGGGCCGAAGCAACTTATAACAAACCCCTAAATTATCGGGAGTAACCAGGCGAAATGTATTTTGAAACCGCGCCTTAAGATCAGAAATAATTTCAGCTGCATCAGTTCCGGTAGCAAATTTATCTGCAATCATTTCATACAACATTTTCACATCCTTGGCCGGAAGATGGGTACGTTGAAATCCGCTATATGCAAGCGCCTCAACATGATGAGCGGAAAGTTCGGGGAAATGAAATACAATATTTTTTTTTCTCTGATTGACAAGTCTAGCGCGACTGTTCAATGTGGTATGGGAAAGTCCACTATCAAGTACACGATACTTCAACAAAACATCAGGCAAATTAGCCACCTGATAATTCGCCGCAATAGAAGACCACATGCTGTAATCGTCAAACAAATCAGTGCCGGTATAAAATCTGCCGACCTTTTGGAGACATTCACGTCTAAACATGACGGTAGAACTTACAAAGTAGCAGTCCCAGATTAGGCCGTATTGCAGCCTCATATTACTAAGCGGATGCCGATGAAAACCAAGTGGATTTCCATATTGGTCTATTTTCTCAGCTGCTGCGCCCAGAAGTCCGTATTGTGGATTACAACTGAGGAAATCTACTTCCTTTTGCAAACGTTCGGGCAGCGATACATCATCAGCATCAAGCCTTGCTATGTAAGGTCCGCTGCAATACTCAAGAGCTTTATTCAGCGCGGCTGAAACACCCGCATTAGACTGATGTAACACACGTATACGCGAGTCTGTGAATGTTGAAAGCAACTCCGCAGAACCATCGGTAGAACCATCATTTACAATAATTAGTTCCCAATTGGTTAGGGTTTGCCCGAGAATACTGTTTACCGATTGCATCAACCATTTTTCGGCATTATAAACCGGCATAATTACGCTGACATGTGCTGACAAGTGTTCGCGAATTAATTTTTTACAAACCAAAAACAACCGCAACCATAAGATTGAGCATCGCTCAACTCCTTGGATGCATTGACAATTAAACCACCATCCTGTTCCTTATCAGGAACCAATGAAAACTCCCTAAGCGTAAATCCTTCGAAATAAGAACAAATCTGTTCATAGGAGTATATTCGATGAGCATTGTAAACGATTTTTGCTTTACCAACAGGTGCGACAAACAAAAGAGATCCCCCTGGCTGAACAACTCTCTTCAACTCTGCCATTGCCTTTAAATCTCCATCATAGTCAATACTATCACCATATCTACCAAGGCCAATATGTTCAATTGTATGAAGGCAAGAAATAGATTCGACTGAATTACTTTTAAAATGAAGCTTATTCAGATCACAGGCCGCTGTCTTCAATCCGCTCAACTCTAGTTTTGCCGGTCGATAATCATAAAAATCAACCGGGATAACAGCAGACAATGCTGAACAAAAATGCAGGCTACCTGAAATATCTGTATGAGAAACGGGATTTATTTTTAATACAGTTCTAATAGCCCATGCAACGTGGTAAACATAATGCCGATCAAAGCCCGTATTCACGGTAGCATCATCAAGGCATGCGAAAAAATCCTTCTCTTCCAACAAGAATCTAGCGATCGTTTTTTTCTCTTCATTTTTAAATCGCTTAAAATCGGAAATGAATTTATTCAATTTCCGCTTGTGCGTAATTCGATGCTTGATACTTTCAACAATTTTCATCTTGTTATCTTTCTATATAAAGCCCCTATTAAATTTCTGTAACTGTACACTTCTTCAAGCTTTCTTTTAGGTTCAGGAATTCCGTCATAAGGAACACTAACATCGCTTATTTTTTCAGTATAAATAACTTCAAAGGGTCTTTCCCACTCAAATCCTTCAATGAAAAAATCCACAGCTCCATTAATAATTTCAGTATATCCCTTTCGCAAGGTTTCTGTAAAGAATAATTGAACAGGAATAAAATCCTTCAAATTGGTTTTTTCCTTTTTGAGCCAAAACAACTCAACACCATTCCACTTCAAAAAATTCTTGTGAACCTCGAAATTGTAAAGATATTCATAGGTGATTAAGGGGTACTCTAAATAACCTCTCTTTGAAACTCTGAAAATTTCACTCAAGAATAAATTCACATCCACCACGTGCTCCAACACATGAGAACAAATTACGTAATCAAATTCCTTGTCTTTAAATGGAAAGACAGTACCATCGTAAAAAACCACCTGCTTATCAGTCTGAAGTTTACGATTATGACCAAACTGTGCCGCGTAATCATCATCACCCGGTAAACTCAATTCTAAAAAAATATTCGATCTTGGATGTGGATCTGCGCCAGGCCCAATCTCCAATACGCGATCCGAAGGAGAAATACTTGTGATTCTTGCCGGGTAAAACATTAATTGAGCCTTTTAATTTCAACTTCCATTTGATTCATGATTAATCCGCTTTTGGTGTTCACAACTCTATCATTGCTCACCAAAGAGTTAACTTCCGAGATGGACAAAACACCAGCATTATCAATATAATGTAACGTTCTCTTTTGATACGACAGTCCTAACGTCAATTTATATTGACCATCGACCAGCTGAAACCCGTCATTGCAAAATACAGCCTCATATTCCCCCGCATCAGAATTCAATGGATGACTCCAAGTTGTCCTGATGGGTTGGTCCATTGAGGTAGAGATTCCTAATGCAATGACAACTTCCTCCATGGGCTTCCTTAATTTATAGAAAACACGTACCTGAAAGTAATCACCAATCATTACTTCGTTCACCGGTTGATCATCCCGATTTTCTACCTGCATGCGATAGATAAAACCATTCGTATCCTCTGGCTCTGCATAGTCGCTCCAAGCCTTGCCATCGCTTGCTGTTTGCATGTATCGATTACAAACAGAATTGATGTCTGCAGCCAAAATCAGATTTCCCTTGTTCAATAAAATCCCTTTACTACACAACCGCTGAACGGCATCCATATTATGACTCACAAACAACACCGTTCTACCCTGCCCTGAAACGTCTTTCATCTTACCCAAACACTTCTTCTGAAACGCAGCATCGCCTACCGCGAGTACTTCATCGACAATCAGAATTTCAGGCTCGAGGTGGGCTGCTACTGAAAAAGCCAATCGCACATACATGCCCGATGAATAACGCTTCACCGGTGTATCCAAAAACTTCTCTACTTCTGAAAACGCAACGATTTCGTCAAACTTGCTCCGTATCTCTTCGCGCGACATTCCTAAAATGGAACCATTCAAGAAAATATTCTCACGTCCCGTTAACTCGGGGTGAAAGCCTGTGCCTACTTCCAACAAACTCGCGACTCTGCCTTCTATCGTAATCTTCCCGGAAGTAGGTGTCACTATGCGCGACAACACTTTTAAAAGCGTCGACTTCCCGGCACCATTTCTTCCGATAATTCCTACCCTATCCCCTTGATTCACCTCGAAGCTTACATCATTAAGCGCCATGAAACGCTCCATTACCTTGCTTTCATCTTTCCGAAATACACCGCGCACTTTGACCATAAGCTCATCGCGCAACGACGAATACTTCGCCGAAGAATTGTGGCGAATAAGATACTCCTTGGATAAATGCTCAACTTTAATCATATGACGTCAGCAAATGATTTTTCCATTCTCCGAAAATACCGAACGCCTACTGCAAGCATCAATGCGGTAATTGCCATGGATATCACAAATGGTACGGTAGCAATTGCCATCTCGCCTCCTGTAATACACCATCGGAAACCATCAATCACTCCCACCATTGGATTCAATGCGTAAAGCACTTTCGCCCAATCCGGAATATCAGCACTGGCAAAAATGGTATTACTGCTAAATGCGATCGGCGATACATAGAGGCCGAATTGTACAATGAATGTAATCACGTAGCGAAAATCACGGTACTTCACATTCAATGCGGCGATAAACAATCCGGAACCCATTGCGGTTAACAAAGCCAATACTAAAAAAAATGGAAGCAACATGATTTGCCATCCGGGCATGTA